>Ga0265797_10012953_pt1 | contig 10124 bp, 8 predicted proteins | sample P2T30metagenome_FD_192433 | JGI IMG/M metagenome (GOLD analysis project Ga0265797, IMG submission 192433) | Plant litter microbial communities from East Loma Ridge, Irvine, California - P2 T30 | ecosystem: Environmental > Terrestrial > Plant litter > Unclassified | place: USA: California... | reverse complement strand
ACGTCCAGGGGGCCTTTATCGTAGACGAGGAGCAGCCGGGGACGCCCCAGAGCGAGGACTACGAACACGACCCGCACGACATCAGACTGCCGAACCACACTTCGGTAGTCAGCCATGTAGCCGTCGACGTGAGTGTACCTGCGTGGTCGTGTGCTTGATTGGTCGTGGCACGCGACCATTCACAGCGACCAGTCCCTTGCAGAGTCATAGCAGCATGCTAATACATCGTGCGCATCGCAGATAGGAGGCTCTCTAGCCAAACTTGTATACTTCTCGCGCGAGCCGGGCGACGATGCGATCGGCGGACGTCTAAACTTCTTCAAGTTCGAGACAGACCGGATAGATGCGTGCATAGAGTTCATGCGCAAGCTCCAGGCTGATCAGAAGCACGACAATGGATCCAAGTCGCCGGACCTGTGTATCATGGCGACTGGGGGTGGTGCGTTCAAGTACCACGACAAGATAAAGCAGGCGCTGGATGTAGAAGTCATACGGGAAGACGAGATGGAATGCTTGATCATAGGTAAGGACACAGGATTGTCTATGGACAGAGAACCAGCATGCTAACTTCGACGCTTTACAGGCCTCGACTTCTTCATCAACGAGATACCAAATGAAGTCTTCACGTACAGCGAAGACAGCCCCATGACCTTCATGCCACACCCTCCCGACCCACCGAACATCTACCCCTACCTCCTCGTCAACATCGGCTCCGGCGTATCCATGATCAAAGTCTCAGGGCCCCGACAATACGAGCGCATAGGCGGAACATCACTAGGAGGAGGAACACTCTGGGGCCTCTTATCGCTGCTTACCGGCGCACGCAGCTTCGACGACATGCTCCGACTTGCGGAGAACGGCGACAACTCCACCGTCGATTTACTCGTTGGAGATATCTACGGACAGGCGTACAACAAGATCGGGCTCAAGAGTACACATATCGCGTCGTCGTTTGGCAAAGTCTACAAGATGAAACGCGCAGCGGAACGGGAAGCAGAAGATGGATGCAACGGCGATCTCAAGCGCAGAGAAGAAGCAGAGCACGTCGAAGGCTCTGCGGAACTCTCCCACGACCCTGGTTCCTTCCGTCCAGAAGATATGGCGCGGTCACTCCTCTACGCTGTTTCCAACAATATCGGTCAGCTGGCGCATCTACATGCTGAGAAACATGGATTGCCTCGGATATACTTTGGAGGCTCTTTCATCGGCGGTCACTCGCAGACGATGAATACGCTATCCTATGCCATTCGTTTCTGGTCGAAGGATACGCGGCAAGCGTACTTCTTGAGGCATGAGGGATACCTAGGCGCCGTGGGTGCATTCTTGAAGAGGCAGCCGAGGAACTGGGGGAGGAGGGAGAGTGGTGCGGGGTCTGTTAGACCTACCTCAGTTTCATCGCGCGCTTGAGGTCCGGCGAGAAAGGATGTTGTCGCGGAAGCTTGACACAGTCGATGTCTTGAGATCTTGACCTTTTTGGGTGGTGGCTCGCATATAGAAGTAGCGTTCTTGTTGTAACTTTGTAATATCATTATTGATTTATTCAGCCTGGTGGCGCCGTGCTCGATTGACTATTTCCTAGATCACCGCTCGCGAAGACTACAAGGACTGCCGCATATCTGTGCGCATCTCCATCGGCCTAAGATCTCAAGTCTTCTCTGGATGGTACGCACACTGGTCTTATCGCTTGTACATTAGGGTCGCACGATCTTGATCACTCGCAATGAAGAACGCACAAGAGGGATATCTTGATATCGCGCGCATCCAGCGTCAATTCTGTGCTTCGGCATATCTTCACAGGCAGTTCGATATGGTAGTCCCACCTGAAAGGTGCAGCAGACTAAGCAGGTACAGGTGCTACTAGGAATGCTGGTGGTACTTGACCGGTCAACGGATCGGGCTATCCTGTAACCGTGCTGTTGTACACGGAGCCAAGTCCAACCACATAACCGCCACCGCCGAATTTTATCCTGAAGAACAACCTCCTCGGATTGAGTAATTATACAGCATGGAATACTACGACGACAATGACTACATACGCGCCTCTTCTGAACTCACTCCATTCCAACCTGATCTGAGAGGTTGTCCTCCATTGTCGTTCCCACCTTCATGGCTATTTCAAGAAATTTGCGAGACCCCTCCGGTAGATGCTTCATTCAGTTAAACTTTACCAGAACTAACATTGAAGTAGAGTTTAGTTCAAATTGAACGCTCTGGCGATGGTCTAGAGGCCCGAAGGAAGCTGCACAAGTTGTATCACATTCATGCTCAGCAAAGTGAATGGCAGTCCATGGAGACTGTGCTGCTTCACCAAATGGTTCCTCCAGATCCACGATCCACGTTGTCGCTTGATACCCGTGATGTACTAGGAAATATTCTTGATGACGGGTCATTATCTGACGGCGGAGACTCGACAAAATCAGGTACTCCTCTCATGAGCGATGCCAATCTCTGGAGATTGCAGGACATACCACTACCGCCATTGCCTTCCTTTGAAGTGCGATCAAGACTGCAAAAGTATCCTCCAAATCTGTCGATTAAGTCACATAGACCGAAGAAGAGTCGTTCAGGTTTACCTGTTACCATTCACAGGGAAGGCATTTCCGCCACCGTGATATCATGCGCGAACACTAGTGCGGATGCCAACATCATCTCAGACGAAGTGGCAAGAAAATTAGGGCTTTCCAGAGCCGATGAAGTACCAGCGAGGAAGGAGTTTGTTTTGGCTGATGGGAAAACCGTGGAAGCTTCCGGCCGCATCGATCTAACTTGTTCATTTGGTACTGAAACCAAATCATTGGTCATGACGACATGCACCTTTTACGTCGTTCCCAGAAGTGCAACACCTGCCATGATAGGTTTGGGCTTCCTGGTACAGACAAGAATAATAACCGAGCAGAGAGAGAGACTCTTGCGGGTGCCAACGTCAGCTTTCCAGGCTCTCTCCCTGCGCTATACGGACAGATCGAAGCAGCTTCTGACCTGCGAACTGAACCACGTTAAGACGTTAGCGACACCTGGATTCAGGTCGGAAGTCGACATGATCTCGCCATCATTCGTTTCCGAGCGCAGTCTCAGAATCTATCCCGGCGAGGACACGATCGAATTAGCAGATGGTAGTATGATAGTCACTTCGGGATATGTATGTGCCAAACTATCCATCGCATCCACTCGCGCGTTAGGGCCAGGCTCCCGTGCAGAGAGTAGCATTACAATCAAGTTTGCATTGGCAAAAGACCTACTTCACGACATCCTCGTAAGCCGGGATTCGTTGGAGGAGCTTGAAATATTTAAGAGACGGCAAGATGCTCTTATATCCGCACCTCTCGACTGTAGACCACTAGGGTTAAACCGAAGGCGGCGGCGCGAAGCTAAAAGACACACGATCTCTGGTATTACTCAAGACATCGAAGCAGCCAGATCCAGGAACTGGGATGACGGTGAGTATACGAGTCCATCCATACGAGCATATTACGTCAAAGACCTCACTGACAATGCTACAGGAGATACAAGGACATCTCGCGACACTTCTATCATAGATCAGCGTGAACAAAATCGCAGGGAAAGCGAAGTTGCTACGATCGCGCGTCTACCGTGGGACGCAAGACAAGCCGCTATAGAAAATGAAGCAAACAGGCAAGATACTTATGCGCGCGAACTTTACTTCAGTTCCAGACCCGATCCGTTGGCGTGTGAACAACCGGGCTGCGACGCAGAGCCCATGTGGACACAGCAACTGCTTGAGTATGTGCCTCAACCAATGCCAGTGACCTGTGCTAACAAATACAGCTCGCACGTGAAAACTCACTACCTGCGGAGACTACACTACTGTCCAGTTTCTAGCTGTTCAAGAAGTGAAGGAGGCGAGGGGTTCAAAAGGAAGGTTGAGATGATACGCCATGGTATTGTTCATCAAAGTCTGGCATACGTGTGCCCCTTTTGTCCCGCGGGGTATCTTCAACCCAACAGCCTTGCGCAGTAAGTCAGACACTGGAGCTTGCTATTTCTGCATCAGAAATCCACTACTGACTTCTCTCTTCTCTCTAGGCATGTTCGCGCAGATCATGTAAACGTGACGTCGAACAACTCTGAACTTCTCGCGGCATTAGCGTATCGTTCAGAAAAGGGAAGTCGTGGGCGTGGAAGCAAAGCAATTGGGTTTCGCAGATAATGCCATTGACATTACTCAGTGAAAGTAGAATGTTCGATATGTCCTCTCAAGAAAAGATTCCGCGAGGCATTCCACCAAACTTCTCAGCCTTACGCCAGCTGAGGTGCTGTGGTCATAGCCTCCGCCACAAGTCTTGGCTGCATGTGAAGAGAGGCATAACGGCAAGCAGGCCCTTTGGTTGGACAGCGACGCGAGGCACTTTCTAGCCGCAGTAAACTCCCATGCCGCTCAGAGCATGCCTCTCAGGCGGTCCCGCATATAAGGTCCATGTGGTAGCCTTCTCTTGCTGTTCCACAACCACTTTCACAGCGGCCGTGGGCCGTCTGTTGGAAGGCTTGCGGGCTCCTTTCATCTACCATCATCGTTCATATCTCTACCCCCAGTGCAGTCGATCTCACACTCTTCCCGCAGCCACACCCCTCGAGGTGTTTGGCTTTGCGGTAAACCTCATTCTTACTTAAACAACAGTGTCGGCGAAGGCCCTTACCGTCTTCGCCCTTTTTCTAGTCGCTACGTCTTTTCAAGATGAATTAATTGATTTACCTACATACGTCCCCGATTTCTTAAATAGTTCGCCCGCTTCCGGAACAGGTCTACAAAACTCATGTCATTCCAGCGTTCAAAACTCAAAAACAGCCACTGGGAAACTATTCTCACCATTCGTGTTCGAATACGACATCAATCCGGTCATCCACCGTCCTTACCTCAAGTCCCCACAGCGTATACAAGCTACCGACCATGATCACAAGGTATCAGAGGACCCCTCACCCATCATGATTCTCACCCAGAAGATCGACTCCGTCTCGTCTGCACCCTCGACCCCACTTGCATCGCCTGATGATATGCCGGATGACCAGTCAGAGTCTCCAGCAACTAGCTTTTCGGCAAACGCATCACCGTACCTCATGGTCGTGAGTTCAGTCGTACAACCCGAAGAACCCGAAGTCGTCTGTTGTTTCTGTCAGGAACGATTTCACCGCCGTTGCGACTTGAAGTAAGCTGAAATCCACTACTCCGCCTACGATCTCAACTCACAGTACTACAGCAAGCACACCAACCGTATCCACAACAAACGCGCGAAGTGCCCGTACGAGGGCTGCACGCAAAGGCCGTTCGGTTTCGAAGCCGACCTACAGCGACATATCCAAGCAAAGCACAGTACGGAAGGGAAAGCTGAGGTCGAGTGTATGGTGCACGGTTGTATGGAGAAGTTCTCAAGAAAAGACAACATGCTGAGACACATGAGGAAAAGACACCCAAGGGATTTGCTGTGAGATGGGAATGGAAACCTGGCATGATGTCAATATCGAATAGCTGAATGAGAAGCCCAGTTTGATTATGTGTTGTGTACATCATCTTTTTGACTGATTGATCAGCTACATGAAGCTCGGTATTACATTGCGCGAGCTCAACACCAAGTTGAGCTTGTGAATATAGTCAAGCTCCCCCTCTACCCCAAGGTCATGTTGAATCCAAGCAGTTTGTATTAAGCCTTTCGCCTCCAGTAAGCTATTCAAGTGAGGGTGCTGTTCCAGTCTCGTAAAGAAGTCAAGCATAACCATTCGCTCTTCGTCTGCATGCGTCTCACATCCGACGATGAATACAGCGAACGATGGCGGATATGTGTTCAGGCTGGCGAGTATGGAGATTGCACCTTTCTTCCAGTTTTGCAGTCTCGTCGATTCACCTGAGAAGTTTCGAGATACGCGCTCGAGGTATATCAGGCCAGCTAGTCGGGTTAGCTCTAGACAACGAGACTGATCATCGTCTTCTTCCCCCTTCTCAATAACGGAGTCAACATCGCTCAGTCGAACCTTGAGATCATCTAGGGACTGTTGATATTCCACCGAATGATAGTGCGGATCGGAAGCGTACAGTCTCGTGTCTAAGACATCGGCGAGAAGCTGAACTACCGGATGGGCGTATGTTGAGTTAGCCGCCATATTTTTGGCAACCAACTTTCGAGCAATACGGTATTGCATGACACAATGGGGGCTTGCGCCATTGATACCAACCTCTTGCGAAGTTGCTCGAATCATATAGGTGCGCCAATGCCGGAAGCTAAAGCGCGTAAAGGTGACGAAGTAGTAAAGCCACTCTAGCATGACCGCTGCATCGCTGCCAATGTGGTATGCTTTCTGTTCGACGGTAGGGAGGACATTTCTTGCGCCGCAAAGATGCCCTATCCAATCGCAGTCGAGACTTGTCTATAATTGTGGCGGTAATGCGTCAGTCCCGTCCTTGTCTTTTTCGGAGGGTACTCACTTCTACCAAACACAAAGTCAGACCAGTGGCAATGTGCTCAATACTGGCATCATGGTCCATTTCAGAGCTTGTGGCACTTATCAGCGCGTCTATAGCTGCGTTCTTTGCACGGGCCGCATGCACCGCATCGTTTCCGCGATGGCGCGAGGCCAGTGCGACGACGGATAGCAGTAAAGCCTTTGACGCTTTTGCTCGTCCGGATAAGGCCATGCGCAATAATAGCCGTCCGATGCCTGCTTTTTCACGGCCCAGGGTCGGTAGGATACCGATCATCACGTTCTCAACTGCGGCTAGTTAATATCGAAACAGTCATCCCCATAAGACGACATACAGTACTGTATTAGATCCGCATCGCTAGCAGTGATCGTTATCGGTACCGGGACCATGGTCTGGGTAAGCCTGGGTAATGCAAGCCTATACCTCTCAACATGCTCGCTTTTTACTAATCACACGTCAAGTCGTGTCAACAGCTTGCTTTGAGACGCCGTACCTCCGCCTTTAGCATCTCTAGCAAGGATATGGAGGAGGACATCAGTCTGCGACACATTGACCCATTGCTCATTCCTCTGTCGGCTTATCGTACGCTGCGCCCCCAAACATGCAGACGTTGACAGTGACCTCTGTTGTTGATCCTTCTGTGGCCACATGAGACGAATGCCATAACCACCGCATGCTCGCTTGGTCTTGGAACACTTGATGCACGCAGGAATAGTGCGGTCACACGAGACCTTGCGATCTACGGAGGATGTTAACAAGGCAAACTACCCAGGGCTTCACGAGATCAAGCACTACCTTTGCATGTCCAACACCCCTTCCTCGCAGTCATCCTAGATCAGTATCGCGTGGAGCTCGGGACAGACAAAGGCGTGCACTTTTCGAGTAAGTGCTGCAAAGAGATCGTAACGCCGCATTTTAGAAATCAAGAATTCACGAGAGAAACACGCAAGCGAACAGCAGGGTGCTGGAGATGCTAGGCGGGAGTTGCAGGTCGGAGATGGCCCAGCCCGTGGAGGCCCTAAAACGCCCCGCCCCGCAGTTCTCGACGAATCACACGTGAGCGACACAGGCTGCGCCATACCCGAAATAGACGCGAGGCAACTATCTGCGAGCTGCCAAGCATGCATCGTCAAACCATCTCCTGCAAGCCACAAGCACGATCCCTCTGGCGCATCCATCGCGGCAAGCTTAGTCGACTGCATATGCCTTTATACAGAACTGTAGTCAAAATCCGCGAGCTCAGTATCGTTGCTTACGAAGCCATGATGGTAAGAACGCTCCTACCGCTCCAATACGGAGGAACGGCTTCGTCTCCTAGAGTTAATATAAAAGAGCTTGCTCGGCCTCGAAAGTATCAGCATCAACTCACATCTCAGTATCAAACACTCCAGTCTACAAGACTCTCAAGCATCAACACTCTCGACCTTCAAGACACCTTAACCCTCTATACTCAATCGTCAGCACTCTGAGCCTCTAAGATACCTCAATCTTCAGCATTCTTAACCACGAAATCGAAATGCCTTCCTACCTCATCACCGGAGCCTCCCGAGGAATTGGCCTCGCCTTCCTCGACAACATCTCCAGCAACCACAACAACGTCGTCATTGGCCTTGTCCGCAACGTAGCCGCCTCCGAAGCCAAGGTTGCCTCTTGGAACAGAAGCAACATCCACTTTGTTCAGGGTGATCTCGAGAACTATGAGTCGCTCAAGAGCGCCACCGCTGCTACAGCCAAGATTACAGGCGGAAGCCTTGACTACCTGATCGCAAATGCCGGTTTGGTAGAGGGAGGTTTCGACTCCTTCTCTGTTCTCGGCAATGACCCAGAGAAACTCACAGCCAGCCTCACCCGCCAGTTCAGCGTCAATGTTACCGGCAACATTCATCTCTTTAACCTATTCCTGCCACTCGTCCTCAAGGGAACTGTAAAAAAGGTCATCACCATCTCCAGCGGCATGGGCGACATGGAACTCGTGCGCAAGTACAACATTTCCGAGGACGCGCCTTACTCCATCAGCAAAGCGGCAGTCAACATGGCGGTTGCAAAGTTCAGCGCCGAGTACGCCAAAGACGGAGTCTTGTTCCTGAGCATGTCTCCTGGTGTCGTCGGTACGGATGTCTACGCTGATCTCTCCGAAGAGGACCAGCAAAAGCTGGGAATCATGTCGCAGAAGTTTTCAGCATATGCGCCAGACTTCAAGGGCGCTATTACACCAGAAGAGTCGGTCAAAGCTGTGCTGAGTGTTGTTGAAGCTTCCAGCGTTGCTAATGGGGATGGTGGTGCTTTCTACTCTCATCTTGGCAAAGGTGAGAAGTGGCTGTGAAGAGTAGTGAGAAAGTGTTGGGTGGTAACTAGACGGGCTTGAGTTCATTTCCTTCATTTAGCAGTTTAATATATGCATTGAAGTTCACCCCGGTCTCCGGACGGTGATCCTACAAGCACTTCCCCGGAATACTCGCCGTAGCATTCTTAACAAACCCATTCAAGAACCCCCCACCACCACACTGGATACCCTTAACAAAAGCCTTCGCAACAGCATCCGAGCCAGCCGGACTGGGATGCGTGTGATCCACCGGGAAGAAAGCATCCACCTTCGCCTTACCCAGCGTCTTGAAGATATCCGCCGTATACGCTCCATGATCCACATACATGGCATTGCTCCCCAGCGCCTTCGCCACATCCCTCGCATACCCAACAAACCTCCCACCATCCGTGTACGAGAAACTGCCACCCTCCCAGGGATTATTAGGAGTCTGACTGCTCACAATGACCTTGGCGCCCTTGGCAATGAGCTTCTTACCCGCCTCGGTGAGGTAGTAAGGAAACGTGTGAACGGTAACAGCCTGGCCGTTATACGTAGACTGGCACGTCTCAGACCCGGTGCCGGGGCAAACTGAACGGCCATTGTCGCCACTGCCAAGGCCACCGCCGTCGTTGTGACCAAATTCCATGATGACAATGTCGTTGGGTTTTACAAGGTTGGCGATCTCGTCGAAGCGGCCTTCGACGGTGTAGGAGCGGGAGCTGCGGCCGCCGATGGCTTTGTTGACGACGGGAAGGGTGAGCGAGTTTGGGAGAAAGACGCCCCAGCCTAGTGGGTGGGTGTTAGTATGGGATTCTGGTTTGGGAATGGGTGGTGAGGTGTACCTGTAGTTGCACCACTTGCTCTCGCCATCGTCGAGTCTCCGGCTAGATATACGGTTTGCGCACGCTTCTCGACATGACCGCTTGGAGCAGCCAACACTGTAGCTGCCAGCGCAGCCACCGATAATAGACTTGAGGAATGCATGACGAAGAAGACTATGACTTGAGGATCTCAAAACAGGAATGTCAGGAACTCTGAACCCAAAACACACGTCCAAACACCCTACTATAACCCCAACCACCACCAACCCTCACCTTCTCCATCCGTCCTCTTGTCAACTAATCTTCCGTAAGCCCCATCTCAACCTACTATACAAAAGCAACGAAGTACTACCGCGATCGACCCTGAAACGTACCAAGTCCAGGCTAATTCCCCCAGATTATATTATCTAGAGGCCCTAAACTGCGGGGAGACATCCGGAAGCGGGACCCCTTCCTACAAATAGAACAATCATGTCAGGTCTCGTGGTACCCGGAGCCGGCACTTGCGGACGTTAGTAATGGACGGTTTGGTGTAGATTGTTCCACCGGGGAAATACGTGGCTGGGCG
>Ga0265797_10012951_pt1 | contig 10126 bp, 12 predicted proteins | sample P2T30metagenome_FD_192433 | JGI IMG/M metagenome (GOLD analysis project Ga0265797, IMG submission 192433) | Plant litter microbial communities from East Loma Ridge, Irvine, California - P2 T30 | ecosystem: Environmental > Terrestrial > Plant litter > Unclassified | place: USA: California... | reverse complement strand
CGACTTCAAGAAGATGTACCCGAGCGCGGTCACCAAGTCGGGCCTGATGGTGGGCCTGGGCGAGACCGACGAAGAGATCCTGCAAGTGATGCGCGACATGCGCGAGCACGACATCGACATGCTCACCATCGGCCAGTACCTGGCGCCGACCAACTCGCACCTGCCGGTGCGCCGCTATGTGCACCCGGACGTCTTCAAGATGTTTGAAGAGAAGGCCTACGAGATGGGCTTCGTGCACGCGGCCGTGGGCGCGATGGTGCGTTCGTCGTATCACGCCGACCAGCAGGCGCATAACGCGGGCGTGGCGGCCTAGTACACCGCTTTGGCTGCCCCGGCAGCCTCCCTGCCCAGCCGGCGATAGCGTGCCGGCGGTGGCAGGCCATGGTTCCTGAAATGCCGCCGCAGCGACTCGGCCGACCCCAGGCCGGCCAGGTCGGCGACGGCATTGATCGCAAGACCCGGCCGCGTCTCCAGCAGCTGTTCCGCCAGGGCGACCCGTTCGCGCACCAGCCAGGCCAGCGGCGCCACGCCGGTCGTATCCTTGAAGCGGCGCTGGAAGGTGCGCGTGCCCATGCCGGCCCGCGCCGCCATCGATTCCACCGTCAGCTCGGCCCGCACGTTTTCCCTCACCCAATCCATCAGCTGCGCGATCGCATTGCGCTCGCCTGACGGTAGCGGCCGCGCCACCAGCTGCGCCTGGTCGCCGTCACGGTGGGCCGGGATCACCAGGCGCTGGGCCACGCGGCTGGCCAGCTCCGCGCCGAAGTCGCTGCGCACTACGTGCAGCAGCATGTCCAGGCCGGCGGCGGAGCCGGCCGAGGTCACAATGCGTCCGTCCTGGACGTACAGCACGCCCTGCTCCACCTTTACTTTCGGGAAGTTCGTCGCTAGTTGCTCCAGGTAGCGCCAGTGGGTGGTCGCCCTGCGGCCGTCGAGCAGGCCGGCATGGGCCAGCACGAAGCTTCCCGAGCAGATCGCGCATAGCCGCGCGCCGCGGGCTTGTGCGCGGCGCAGGGCGTCGACCAGGGCCGGCGGTGGCGGCTCCGCCGCGTCGCGCCAACCGGGGATGACGATCGTGTCGGCGCCGTCGATCGCCTCCAGGCCGTGCGGCGCGGCGACCGTCAATCCGCCCATGGCGCGCAGCGGGCCGGCTTCCACGGCGCACACCGCATGCGAATACCAGGCGACGTTCAGCTCCGGCCGCTCGAGGGCGAACAGCTCCACCGCGCAGCCGAATTCGAAGGTGCACAGGCCGTCGTAGGCGAGGATGGCGACGTGGTGGGGCATGGCACGATGTTACCAGTTTCTGTCATCCTGGCCCCTGCCCCCGGCCCTCCTTCACTACCACACTGCAGGCTCTTTCTACGAGGAGCTATCACCATGACTTCACCCGTTTCCGCAGTACCGGCGGCGCCCAGCGACAGGGCGCTGGCGCATTTCAGCGCGGCGTTCGAATACGAGACCGATTGCGCCGACGTGCATGCGGCTTTCGCCGCGGGCCAGCCCGACTTCGTCCTGTTCGACCTGCGCGGTCCCGCGCTGTTTGCGGGCGGCCACGTGCCGGGTGCCCTGAACATGCCGCACGCGAAGCTGGTGGAGGCCAAGCTGGGCGGCTATCCGATGGACACGCTGTTCGTCGTCTACTGCGCCGTGCCGCATTGCAATGGTGCGCACCGCGGCGCCGAACGACTGGCCAGGCTGGGGCGGCCAGTCAAGCTGATGATTGGCGGCGTCACGGGCTGGCTGGATGAAGGATTCGCGCTGGCGGCTGGTGCTGCACCTGGTTGCGAATCAGGCCAGCATACAGGCCATCCGGCTGCCGCATCAGTTCCGCATGGGAGCCCTGCTGGCGCACCTGGCCCCCGTCCATGACCACGATCCGGTCGGCCTTGGCGATCGTCGACAGGCGGTGCGCAATGATGATCGTCGTGCGTCCCCGCATCAGGGTCTCGAGCGCGCTTTGTACCAGCCGTTCGCTGGCAGCGTCGAGCGCGCTGGTGGCCTCGTCCAGGATCAGGATGCCGGGGTCGCGCAGCAGTGCGCGGGCGATCGCGATGCGCTGCTTCTGCCCGCCCGACAGCTGCACCCCGCGTTCGCCTACCACCGTGTCGTAACCAAGGGGGAAGGCGGAGATGAAATCGTGGGCGTGCGCCAGGCGCGCGGCGGCAGCCAGTTCCTCGCGTGTCACGTCGCGGCCGGGAAGGGCGAAGGCGATGTTCTCGGCGATGGTGCCAGAAAACAGCGACGGCTCCTGCTCGACGATGGCGATGTGGCGGCGGACCGTGTTGATGCCGATGTCGGCGGCGTCGATGCCATCGAACAGCACCTGGCCGGCGCCGGGACGGTAGTGTCCGAGGATCAGGCTGGCGATGGTCGACTTGCCGGCGCCGGACGGGCCGACCAGGGCGACCTTTTCGCCAGCCGCGATTTCCAGGTCCACGCCGTCCAGTGCCTTCATGCCGGGCCGTTCGGGATAAAAGAAATGCACGTCGCGAAGAGCGACGGCGCCGTCCAGGCGCCGGCCGGTGTCGCCGGCCAGCGGCGGCTCGCCATCGCGCAGCAGGGCGAAGATGCGGTCGGTGGCGCCGAGGGTGCGCATCCATGAATTCCAGAATTCGGCCATCGAGCTCGCGGCGTCGGTCACCATGCTGGCATACAGGATGAAGGCGGTCAGCTCGCCGATCGACAATTCGCCTCGCGCGATCAGGTGCACGCCGAGACACACCGTAACGACCAGGGCCAGCAGCGTCAGGATCGACTGCAGCCCCTGGTAGACGGCCATCATGCGGGCGTTGTCCACCGAGACGTCGAGTAGCCGGTGCACCATCCTGGTGTAGGCACGGGCGGCGCCATCCTGCTGGCTGAAGGCCTGGACCAGCCGCACGTTGCTGAAGTATTCCTGGGCGGTCTTACCGGTGTCGGCCATGCTGGACTGGACTTCGCGCGAACGTTCGCGATAGCTGGCGCCGGAACGCTTGCCGACCAGCAGGCTGGCCGGGATGAACAGGGCCAGCGGCAGGCTCAGGACCGGCGAGAGATGCAGCAGCATGGCCAGTCCGCCCAGGAACAGCGTCAGCGAGCGCAGCGCGTGGCCTGCGCCCATGGTCAGGCTTTCGTGCAGGGCCATGACATCGGCGCTGAGACGGCTGCTCAACTCGCCCACGTGGTGCCGGTCGTGAAATGACATTGGCTGGTGGACGATCGTGTCGAACAACCGGCGCCGCACGCGGGCGACGATCCGATAGCCGGCCGTGTGCATCAGATAGAAGCGCGCCATCGAGGTCACCGCGTACAGCACCACCACGGCCAGCATCGCCAGCACCAGGTGGATCGGGATGCCGGCATCCCGGAACCGGTCGAGATGATCGACCGCGTAAGCAATACCTTGGGGGATAGCCAGCTGCAAGCCGACCGCCGCCACCATGCAGGCCAGGCCGGCGGCCACGCGCCAGCGTACCGGATAGGCCAGGCGCAGGCGTTCGAGATGTGGCTCCCAGCCGCTTGTTCGCCTGGATGTCATGCCGCCTGCTCCCCGATCGCATCGCCGGCCAGTTGCCGTTCCAGCGCGCGCCAGTGCTGGTCGCCGATCAGGCCAGCCGCTTCGATCGCGCCTTCGTGATCGATGAACAGATAGGCGGGAGATGCCATGGTCGGATTCAGGAGGCGGTAGTCGTGCGCGCCGAGGCGTATCGTATGCGCGGCCAGCGCCGTGCCGCGCAGCAGGGAGCGCAGGCGCCAGCGCGGCTCGTCGCTGACGATCCACAACGCCAGGCCGGCGCTGCGGGCTGCGCCAGCCAGGTCGCCGATGGAGGCCACCTTGTCGCGGCACTTCGGACAGCGACTGGACAGGAAGAGCAGGGCGCGCGCCTGTCCGGTTGCCGCCAGCCGCACCCGGGTACGGCCGGCCAGCGTCGTGCCTTCAACGTCGGACAAGCGTTCGCCCGGCTGCAGCGGCGCGGCTGGATGGGCAGCACGCCGTGCGCTGCGCAGCACCGACAGCGTGAGCTTGAGGTTGAGGGCGATCGCGAACGCCAACGCCGCGAGTATCGAATGGAGCATATCGGCGCTCATCGTGGTGCCTGCAGCAGATGCATGACGTCGTGGAAGTCGATTGCCAGCACGGTGAGGATCGCCGCGAGGCCGGCCGCCAGCAAGCTCATTGGCAACGGCGTGCCGGCGGCGGCGGGCAGCGTCAGGAACAGCGCGATGGCGGCGACGATCAGGAGGTTGCGCAGCAGGTCGTAGCCGGACAGGCTGCGCTCTGCCTCGCCGAAGCAGCTGCAGCGGACCACGCCGTCGCGCCACAGGCACCAGGCCAGCAGCATGGCGAATGCCGTGAACAGCAGCAGCGCGGTCGCCATCCCGAAGCGGGGAAATGGACCGAGCACCAGCCCCGCTACCAGCAACTCGATGCCGACGATGGCCGGCGCCAGCAGCCCGCCCAGTTGCGGCGGCACGCCGAACGAGGTCGCCAGGTTGGCGCGGAAGCTGGCGAATGTGCGCAGCTTGCCGAGGCAGGCTGCCAGCAGGACGAAGCCGATGAAGCAGCGCAGGATCTGCGCGCCGAAGTCGGTGCTCATGGTGTGGGATATTCCTCTTGCCAGGTTGGGGCCAGGCCGCAGGGACGGCGGCGGCGTATGCGCAATGAGGCACGTGTGGCCAGCAGGGCGTCGTTCCATTCTTCCTCGGTGGATTCGCGCAAACCGCCGCCGACGGTCGCCTGCAAGCGCTTGGACAGCTTCCATGCCACCGGCTCGAGCGCTTGGTCGCGCCGGACCTTGAGGCCGAGCCGCGCCAGCTCGTCGGGGGCGATCGCATAAGCGTGCGAGTGGTAAGCCGACATCAGGTGCTGCACCAGGGCGCGCCGCGCAGGCGGATCGGCGCAAGGCAGCTGGAACGCCAGCAGCTCTTCGCCGATTGCGGCCAGCTCGAGCGTGGTACGGTAGAAGGCGGTCAGCGAAGGCGGAAAGATGCTGTTGCACAGCAGGGCCAGCGACTCCGCGCGCGCACTGTCGCTCTCGATCCCGAACCAGTGCTGCGCCATCTCGCCGAACTGTTTGACGTCGAGGCTGGAGTAGCTGCCGCCATTGACGCCGCCGAGCTGCGGATCGATTGGGGAAAACAGCGCCAGCTCGCCAGCCAGGATCTCGTCGCCGCACAAGGTCAGCAGGGTGGCCGCCGACTCGCAGTGGAAGGGCACGATGAAGGTGAGGCGTTCGGTGCGCGAGCGCAGGAGCAGGGCGATGCGGCGGGCGGCGTTGACCACGCCGCCGCGTCCCTGCAGCACCACGTCCAGCCGCGGCACGTGGCCGATTTCCTGGCAGGCATCGTACAGTGCGGGCAACAGCTCGTAGTCGAGGTGGGACGCGGCCATCACCAGCACCCGGCTCTCGCGCCGGCGTTCGATGTCGACGATATCTTCGCGCAGGTCAGCGTGGGTCAGCGTGGGCATTGTGCCTCCGTGCAGAGCAGGTCGGCGACGGCTTCCATGATCGCCAGCTCGGGTACCAGTTGTTGCACGTAAAGAAACTGGCCGGCAGGGTTATTTTCGAGGAACACGTGGTCGCCCGCGGGAGTGACGATCAGGTCGATGGCGCCATAGGACAGGTCGTAGCTGCGTACGAAATCGACGCAGCGGCGGGCAATTTCGGGCGGCAGGATGCAGGCGCTATAGGCGATCGGCGCCGACATGTCGCGCGAATCGACCATCGTGCGCGGATCGTCCTGCGAGGCGATCCTGGCAGCGAACACGCGCTCGCCGACCACCGTGACGCGCAGTTCGTATTGCTTGGGGATGTATTCCTGGAAGTGGCAGCTCATCTGGCTGACCGCGTCGATCTGCGCAAACATCTCTTCGTCCACGATGGTGGTGCCCAGCCCTCCGGCGATGCGCTCGTGCGCATCGATGCGCTCGGCCGCCAGCGTGGAAGTGGACATGGCCTTGAAGATGATGGGACCGTCCACGCTGTCCCGGAAACGACGTACCGCGTCTGGCGCGTTGGTGACGATGGAGGCCGGAACCCGGAAACCCATGCGCGCCGCGCGCTTGAGCTGTTCCCCTTTCCATAGCGCGCCCCGCAACGCGCGCGGGTGACTCATCCAGAAGCACTCCAGGCTGTACAGGACGCTGAACAGGGCCTGTTCGGTTTCCTGGTCGGCGAAGGCGCGTTCCTGGGCGCCCAGGTCGTCGCTCGGATAGGCATACGCGGCCACCTTGCGCACCCAGACCGCGCCGACCTGGTCCAGGTCGATCCAGTCGTCGCCCGGCAGTGCGCGCAGCTTGCTGCGGCAGCGGCCGTCGCGCACGGACTGGGTCAATTCATAATCACGCGGGAAAGCGTTGAGATCGAGACGCACGCAAGCATGTCCACGCTGCTCGAGCATGGGGCCCATCAAGTCGGCATGCAGGTCGCGGTTGTGGGTGACGATCAGGATCCGTTTCTTCATGTGCCGCCGGTAGAAAGAGGAAGAAAAAAGCCCTGCATTCGCAAGGCTTCATGCTAACCGGCGATCAGCACCAGATGTCGTCGTCGGTGCCGCGGTTGCTCGAGTAGCGCAGGTCGAAGTTCCCGGTGGGATCGGTGCAGCCGGCGACGGCGACATCGTCGCGAACCTGCCATTGCTGCGCGGGTTTGGCTTCTTGGGCTTGTTGCTCGGCCAGTTTGAATGCGAAGAGCTTGTTTTCTTTTCGGTTTGTCATGCTGGTTCCTCTCGAGATGTGAGCTTGTAGGGGCAGTGATGACGACAACCCATCAGCAGTAGGTGATGTTGTCAGGGCTGACACCGTCCGAAAAACGGAAATCGTGGTCGCCGTCGGCCTTGGTGCAGCCGGCTACGGATACACCGTCGCGGACCTGCCATTGGCCGGCCGGAGCGGCCGCTTTCTCCTTTTTCTCAGCGAGCTTGAATGCGAACAGCTTGGTTTCTTTCTGGATCTGCATTGTCGAATCCTCCGAAATAAAAGCATTGAACCGCATGGCGCCATCATGTGATGGCCAGAAAATAGTAGGTTGCGTATTAATTAGGGTCAATGCGATGCGAATAGGCCCAGAAATTATGACAAGGCCATGAATACTTACAGCAGGCGGCGCGCCGATTCGATAGTCTGCTGCGAACGACCCGCGCGGCATCCACGTTATAGTGGCGGCACATCGACATATCGCCCGTAGCCATGACTGAACACCGAGATTTTCCTCCCTCCGACAACCCCGAACACGACGATTCCTTCCTCGAACGCGAACTCGGCCTGGCTGCGCGCGGCATCGAACTGGTCAAGATGGAAGGCCGGGTCTTCCTGCGCTTCTCGGGCGAGGTGCAGTACGAAGGCTTGCGCGTCCCTTACCGCTTGGTGCCGGGGCGCGGCGTGCTGGCCAAGCCGAGCAAGTGGCGCAAGATGGATCTGCTGGCGCGGCGCGAGCTGATCGAGGAACGCACGCTCGATGCGGACTTGCAGCGCCTGCACGCCGAGACCGCGGAATTCGTGCGCGACATCGCCGAGGACGCCGACGACTTCGGCTGGGATCCGATGACTTTCCTCGACGTGCTCGACGAGCTGGAAACCTCCGAGCCGGCCGAGTACGTGTTCCAGCGCATCTCGCAGCGCCTGACCCACGCGGCCGAGCGCGAATCGGAAGAGCGCCACGCGGCGCGCACCAAGGAAAGCATCAACCTGGCCGAGTATCCGCGCTCGTTCGAGGTGGCCAGCCGCATGCAGCGCAAGTTCATCGCCCTGCTGGGGCCCACCAACTCGGGCAAGACCCACCGCGCGATGGAAGCGCTGGCCAAGGCCGGCAGCGGCGTCTATCTGGCGCCGCTACGCCTGCTGGCGCTGGAAAACTATGAGCGCCTGCAGGCCGCGCGCCCACATGGAGAGCCGGTCAAGGTCAGCCTGATCACGGGCGAGGAGCGGCGCCTGGAAGAAGGCGCGACCCACGTCGCCAGTACGGTCGAGATGCTCGACACCAAGACGCCGGTGGAGGTGGCCGTGATCGACGAGATCCAGATGCTGGCCGACCGCGACCGCGGCGCCGCCTGGACCACCGCCGTGGTCGGGGCGCCGGCCAACATCGTGTACCTGGTCGGTGCGCCGGAAGCGCGGCGCGCGATCGAGGCGTTGGCCGAGCGCCTGGAGGTGCCGCTCGAAGTCCATGTGCTCAAGCGCATGGGGCCGTTGTCGATGGAAGATACCAGCGTCCGCAAGCTGGCCAATCTGCGCCGCGGCGACGCCGTGATCTGCTTCTCGCGGCGCGAGGTCTTGAAGTGGCGCGACATGATCACCGAGAAGGGGCTGTCGGTGGCGACGGTCTACGGCAACCTGTCGCCCGAGGTGCGCCGGGCCCAGGCCGAGCGCTTCCGCGAAGGGCAGGCCGACATCGTGGTGGGCACCGACGCGCTGGCGATGGGCCTGAACATGCCGATCGCGCGCATCGTGATGACCACCACGGTCAAGTACAACGGCGTCGAGGAAGAAGAGATTTCTGCGGCGCTGGCCAAGCAGATCGCGGGCCGGGCAGGGCGTTACGGCGTGCACGAAGAGGGTTTCGTCGCCGGCTATGACGACGACACCCACCATGTGATGCGCGCGCTGATGAAGGAAAAAGTGCCGCCGGTGGCCGCCACCGGCTTTGCCGTCGCGCCGTCGCTCGAGCAGCTGCACCGCATCGCGGCGGTGACCGGCGAGACCTCGCTGGTCAAGCTGCTCAAGCGCTTCGTGCACAATATCGATGTGCCGGACGGCTTCTTCTACCCGCGCATCACCGAGGAACAGAACGAGCGCGCCGAATGGCTCGATACGCTGCCGCTGTCGGTGGCCGAAAAATTCATGCTGTCGCTGGTGCCGATCTCGAACCGCGTGCCGGTGCTGCAAAGCGCCTGGGAACACTGGGCGCTGTCGCTGGCCAAGAAAAAGGTGGTCAAGCTGCAGCCGCACCCGAATCCGCAGCACCTGTTCACTATGAACCTGCAGGAAGTCGAGGATACCTGTCGCGTGTATTCGGCCTATGCCTGGCTGGGCTACCGCGAGCCGGAATACTTCCCGAGCATCGAACTGGCCCAGGAGCTGGCGCGCGAGGCGGCGGAGCGGGTCGATGCGATGCTGCAGCAGCAGAATTCGGCGGCGCGCAAAAAGCAGGGCGCAAGGCCGGGTTTGAAGCAGGGCGGCAAGCGAAGCGAAGGTCGGCGGCGTTGATGGCGGTGCGAAGGACTTAGGTTCCCGCCTCCGCGGGAACGACGTGCTGGGGTAGCGTGTGAACAGTAGCGCTGGGTGCGTTCCAGCCAGCCTCAAAACCGTCGTTCCCGCGGAGGCGGGAACCCAAGTTCGCAAGAATAGACGCTACACTCAAAACGCACCCACTAGTCTCGGTGTACGATGCCGTTTTTTACAACAACATCGAGACACACGTGACTACCAAATACACCCCGGAATCCTTCAACGAATTCGGCGCCAAGTTCCTCCCTGGCCATCTGGGCATCCGCATCACCGAAGTCAGCCCAGGCAAACTGGCCGCCGAGATGAAAGTCGAGCCACAACTGCTGGCGCCCAATGGCTACCTGCACGCCGGCAGCGTGGTCACGCTGGCCGATACCTGCGCCGGCTATGGCTGCGTCAGCAACCTGCCGGAAGGCGCGCAGAACTTCACCACCATCGAACTGAAATCGAACCACCTGGGCACCGCGCGCGAAGGCACGCTGGCTTGCGTGGCCACCGCGGTGCACCTCGGCCGCACCACCCAGGTGTGGGACGCCACCGTCACGGACAAGGCCAGCGGCAAGACCATCGCCCTGTTCCGCTGCACCCAGATGATCCTCTACCCAAAAGCGTAAGGAATCAGCCCGCCAGTTCCTTCTCGATCAGCTTGTGAACGGCCGCGAAGTCCGGCTCGCCCACATAGGTCTTGATGATGCGACCCTCTTTGTCGATCAGGAAGGTGGTCGGGGTCAGGGTGACGTCGCCGAACTGGCGCGCGATGTCGCCGGCCGAATCCAGCGCCACCTTGAACGGCAGCTGGCGCTGTTCGGTGAAGTTCAGCACGTAGTCAGGGCGGTCGTACTGCATCGCGACCGCGACGAATTCCAGGCCCTGGTCCTTGTACTTGTTGTAGGTCGCGACCATGTCCGGCATCTCCTT
>Ga0265797_10012948_pt1 | contig 10127 bp, 8 predicted proteins | sample P2T30metagenome_FD_192433 | JGI IMG/M metagenome (GOLD analysis project Ga0265797, IMG submission 192433) | Plant litter microbial communities from East Loma Ridge, Irvine, California - P2 T30 | ecosystem: Environmental > Terrestrial > Plant litter > Unclassified | place: USA: California... | reverse complement strand
TAAGCCGCGCTGCCGAAGCTGCCACGCCAATTACCATAAACCTTATACCAACCAATATCACTTACGGAACCGAGTACACAACGGAACCAGCCGCAACCAACAATGTAGTGGCACTTACCGTACCTGCCGGAGCAACTGGTGCTTCTTTTAAAATCATAAAAAAAACCGGCGTACTTCTTGAAGGAGATGAAAGTATTCAGTTTAAAATTGCTTCCGTAGGCTCACCTGTAATGATCGGAACAAACACGGAAACAAAACTCAGTTTCAAAGCAATCATTTCAGAAGGAACTGCAATACAGTTAAATGGTCTTATTGATAAAGAATCAGGCGCGAGTGCAGGAAACAGCGTTTTCCTTCATTTAAGCTCCAATACACAAACGCCTGTTGCACGTGACAGCTGGGACCTGGGCTTCAACAGCGGAGCTGAATTTCGTGTGATCATTAACAATACCAATGTTGCCTCGGCTATTGAAGTAAACAAAAACGATATCAACACCGTAACCGCTGCTGACCTTGACATTACAAAGCTTGGCCTGGGACAGGGAGTAGGAACTTTTGCTTTATTTGACGACGTAACCGGTGATCTTAATAAAACCGTTATCAAAGAAGTTTCTGCGACAGATGCAGACAATAAGGTTTATGTAATTAACCGTGCAGGCGGAACAGGTGCAGTGTTACCGGCAGACCAACTTTATAAAGTCCGTATACTTCGTAAAGGAACCGGTTATACTTTGCAATATGCCAAACTGACCGAAACGACATTTAAAACACTTGACATAGCAAAAGATGCATCGTACAACTTCCAGTTTGCTTCTCTGGTAAAAGGTACTGGTGTTAATGTTGAACCTGCAAAAGCCCGCTGGGATATTGTTTGGGGTTATAGCATTTACTACACCGGAACAACTCCATACGCATTTTCTGACCTTGTTTTCCTGAATAAATATGCAGGTATAACCGCAGCCGAAGTGCTGACAACTACTGCAACTTATGACGCTTTTGCGGAAAGTAATCTGGCTGGGATCACTTTCAGTGCAGACCGTGATGTGATCGGTTCTAAATGGAGAGCTACAACCGGAACTGTCGGCGTAAAAACAGACCGTTTCTACCTGATCAAAGATTCATCAGGAAACGTGTACAAACTGAGATTTGTAAGTTTCCACGCAAGTGACAGCGGCGAAAGAGGCAGACCGAAGCTGGAATACAAACTGGTTAAAAAAGGCGCTTAATATTAATCTTACCTTTCACAAATATCAATCAGAGAGAAGACAGTAACCCGCTTCTCTCTGATTGTATACAAACAAAACGAAAAGATGCTGAACATACTTTTAAGTGCCATTCTTATTTCAACGGATGTAATCCCCGCAATGTTTTTCACTACCGAAACGATCACTCCGGCCAGGGTCAAATCAGAAATCGTGGTGGTAAAGGACTTAAATGCAAATACGAAGCCCTATGCTTATTTCAGTTTTGCAACCGGCAAAGACGTTGCAGCAACGGAAGCTAAAACTAGGAAATGGGATATTGCATTCAGTAAAACGACGATTGCTGTCAACGGAGGAACGAGCGGTCCCGGACAAGCCGGCGCACAGGTTTTGGAACAGCCCTTTGAACTGATAAAACAGGCACCAAAAGACGGCTACAAAACAGACAGTGAAAGCGGAACCGCCATTCCGGGAGGCAGTGGCAGCTCCTGGTATAAATACGACATGAGCGTTCACGCCATACTTCCCATCGTTGGCAGGACTATACTTATAAAAACAGCCGAAGGCAGATTTGCCAAATTAGAAATTATCAGCTATTACAAAGGCTCACCGGAAGAAGTACCCACCGAAGAATCAAGTTACTTCACTTTCCGCTACTCCTTATCAGATGAAAACGGGAAGTTCTGACTTTGAAGCTCAACAGATTTTCGAATTCTACCGATGGGAAAATCTGTTGAGCTGCTTTAAGGCAGAAGCCTTTTAATGATACGTCTGACTTTTGGTAAAAAACGAAATTTGTATTTGATTTCATCAGGATCTTCAATTCTTTCCACATTTACCATTCCTGCTTTTTGCAATACGCGGATGGAAGCGGCATTTTCTACATTCACGAAGGCAATAACGCTTTTGGAACGCATTTGATTTCGGGCGTAACGGACTAATCCGGAAGCAACTTCGGTGGCAACTCCCTTCCCCCAATGGGCTTCCTGGATCCGGTAGCCTATTTCAATCTCCTCCCCCACTTTATCCAGTTTGGCGGCACCAATCAGTTCTCCGCTGATTTTATCTTCAATAAAATATCTGCCTAAATCTTTGTCCAGATCATTTTCCAGAAGAAATCCTCTGAACATTTCGTCCGATTCCTCTCTTGTAAGCGCATAACCGGTAACAAATTTCATCACCTTCTCATTGCAGCTCAGGCTGTAATACTTTTCCTGGTCACCATCCCTCATTCGGAAAAGCCCAAACTGCCTTGTCGTTATTTTATAAACGCTCATCAGGACAATACCGGTTAGTTTTGAAAAAGCTGAAACAGCTACCCAAAGTTTAGGGTTCAGCTATATACCTGATTTAATTCTTTCAGCAGCTAAACAAATGTAATACCGATCCCGTAACTGTTGAAGGTGTTAAATAAAAAAAACGGGCTATCAGTGCCCGTTTTTTAACAAAATATGTAACCTAAACTGCTAACTAGCCTAAAACTTAATTCTTACTTTTTTCCACATCAACTCCTACAAAATATAAAACCTTGCAGGTGCCACAGCGGATGGCAAATCATATTTTTCACGCATCATCTGTTTCAGGTCTCTTTCAATATTTCTTGAAATTGTCAGAACAGGCGTATCGGTAGGTTTGTTTTCAAACGGATCCTGCAAATGAATAGCCATTTTTTCGATCAGGAAGAAACATGCTGTAAGTACTACCAGCACCGGAACCATTAAAAACCCAAACAGCTGTACCAGTCCAAACGGTAAAAGAAGAATGTAGAAATGAAGCGCAAGATGGATGTAAAGACTGTATGTGGCAGGAAAAACCGTATTTTTAATCCTTTCACACTTACCCATCGAATCGCATAATCGGGTTATCGTCTGATCAATTTCCACCTGCTGATACGGATTAACCCAACCTTGTTTCAGGGCATTGTTCAAATCCCGCGCATGCAGTTGTAAAAGCCCTACATGTTTGTTATCATATTCTTCCACATATTCAGCTTCGTCCGCAGATACAAACTTCCGGATCATCGGCATGGGATCATCCTTACGCAATCCTTTTCCAAGTGCATAACACCAGGCGATCTGTCTTTTGATCATGCGGTGTTTAAACGGGTCAATGTTCTCCGAATCATAAGAGCTCTCCATGAGAGACAATATCTGCCGGGCGAGTGTCCGCGAATCGTTTACGATTGCCCCCCAGATGATCCGGGCTTCCCACCAGCGGTCATAAGCCTGGTTGGAACGGAAGGCCAGCAAAAGTGAAATGATCGTACCCAATACGGTTGGTACAGTCATGGGGATAGATATATTGGTGATATGATAATTTTGATACATCACCTCAATAAATATACCGTAGATCGCTACGAAGAGAACTTCATATTTGATTTTCCCAAACACGTATTTAATGGGAATGTTCTTTTTGAGCAGCATAAATTATTTATTTATTGATGAAAAAATAGCAGAATATCACTGCTTTTGGGTGGCGTCGGAAAACGCGGCTTCGCTGATCTGATCTGTATTGATCAGTTTCAGTCCTGCCTTTTTTACAACCGGCATTGCTTCGATACTACTTTTGCTAAGCTTTGGCACTCCATAGCTTTCAGAATAAGCAATTGCATAAGCATCGTTATAATCCAGAAAGTTTTTAAAAGCGGCAAGTTTGCTTCCGTAGAAAAACTCAGTTTTGATAGCTTTCAGGTGGGGATGCATATCCTTCAATATTTTGCATTCCCTGCGGAACTCGCCCGAAACAAATTCGTATTCTTTTTTCCGGTAATTAGAAAAAAGCAGATCCTGTATATCATCACCAACGTGAAAGAGATGGGTAAAAATGATTTTTAAGTCAGCCGTTTCATTTCTTATAATCGCCTCAGCAACCTGTACGGATTCCATGCTGAAATCACTGGGAATTACTATCGTTTTCATATTCTTACCGTTTTGATTTACAATGACTTTACACCAGATAATTGATGATACAATGTTACGGCTGACTTATTAGCATCAGCTAAAAGAGTCATTATAATACGATAAGAGAATTATTAAAATAAGGTAAGAATATTAGAAAGGAATAAGAATCAGTATATAAAAGGCAGGTAAGTAACGAAGCTGGTCCCAACGCCTACTTCACTTCTGACAACGATACTTCCCTGATGCATTTTGATGATATTGTTGGTCAGAGGAAGTCCTATTCCATAACCTTTGTACCTGTCGGTATTGGAAGCCCTGAAGAAAGGAACAAAAATCTGCGCTATCTCACGGTTTGGAATTCCTATTCCCTGATCTGTAACCTCCACCATGACATTTGTAGCGTCTGCGTTGATCTTAACAGAAACCGGTTTGTTGTCCGAATATTTACAACTGTTTAAAACAATATTCGTAAAAGCTGCCTTTAATAAGGTTTCATTCCCGTTCACTACCAGCTTTCGCTCGTCATCAGGAAGGTGATCAAAATCAATCTGAACGGCATTTTCAGGAATGATCTGATCTACGTTCGCCTTTACAAACAGGATCAGCTCATCGATCCTCAGCTGTTCCCATTGCTCTTTTTTTCCGTCAAAACCGGTTTGTGCCAAACTTAGCATACTGTTCGTAAGATGTTCCAGCTTTTCTGATTCCCGAAAAATAGTCTGAAAAGAATGACGGGCTAATTCAGGAATTTCAGGCTGTGAAAGACCAAGCTGCGCCTCGCCGCTGATCACTGTAAGCGGTGTCCTGAATTCGTGTGAAGCATTGCTGACGAAGTTATTCTGCATTTCAAAAGTGATTTCAAGTCTGTCGAGCATATCGTTAAAGGTATTGGACAGGGCATCGATCTCATCTTTTGTACCATCCACGACAAGGCGCTGGTTCAGATTATGCGCATTAATTCCTTTAACATTCCGGATGATCCGCCGGATCGGTTCAAAGATTTGCCGGGAAAAAAGCCTGCCGAAAGTAAAGACGAAAACCATCGCGATAAAAAATCCAAGAATCAGCAGATTCTTCAGATTATTCATTTCCTCCAGACCATACAAATCCACCGCAGAAGAAATAATAATGACAGTCTTGCCTGCCTGGTTAATATTCAGGCCTACATAGGAAGTATCATTTGAAAAGTAACGCGCAGGTTCTTTTCGTACGATCTGATCATAAAAAGCAGGTGGCATCGGAAGTCTTGCCCTTAAAGCATTCGCTTTGCGTATTTCACCGGTTTTAATAATATGATGCTGTTCAAAAGGGAGATCACCGAGGTGCTTTTCCTTGATATCATAATAAATGGAAGTCTGTGATTTATCTTTCTGAAGTCCTGCATGGCCAACAATATCAGCCCTTACTTCCAGCCGGTGAAAAAAACTTTTTTCCGTACTATCCCGGGTGAATGCAAAAATGAATATACTGAGTGCGATAATAATACCTGCGGTCAGTGCGGTAAAAATGAGGGCTATTCTATTTTGGATCTTCATAAGTCTGCCGCATTACGTAACCCATTCCAAAGACCGTATGAATAAGTTTGACTTTATGCTTTTTATCAATTTTCTTTCTCAGGTAATTGACGTAGACATCAACGACATTCGTTCCCAGGTTAAAATTGATATCCCAGACATTTTCCAGAATTTCCATTCGGTTCAATACCCTGTTCTGATTGGAAAGCATAAATTCGAGTAATCTGAACTCGGTAGCAGTCAGTTCAATCGGCTGGGAATCCCGCGTTACCGTTTTGGTATCTTTATCCAGAACCAGATCCAGCATTTTTAAATTACTCGTATTCTTTTCTTTCTCGGGCTCTTTGGTCCTTCTCGTCAGTGTCCGGATCCTGGCTTCGAGCTCGGCCAGCTTAAAAGGCTTGGTCATATAATCATCCGCGCCGGCATCCAGTCCGGAAACAATATTTTCTGTTGTTCCTAAGGCAGTCAGCATCAGAATGGGCGTCGTCAAACCCGCCTGCCGGATCCTTCTGCAAACTTCCATTCCGTTCATAACAGGAATCATCAGATCCAGAATGATCAGACTAAACTCATGTTTTTCGGCCATTTGCAAACCGGACTGCCCATCCATTGCTACGGCAATTTCGTGGCCGGACGCGGACAGACTTCTCTGTATAAGCGATATTACGCTGGGTTCGTCTTCAATTAACAAAAGCTTCATACGGCAATTTAGTGTATTTATTAACCAAACCGGTTACAGCAACAACCTACTTTTAAACCAATTTTTTGTTTCCTGCTGATTTTCAGGAAACCGTTTGCAACAGAAATAGTCATTTCGTTTTAAAATAACATTAAAAATGAGTTATAAGCCGTCAACCGGCAGGATATTTGCCAGACCGGAAACAAATAATGTCTATTTTGCAATTGCACCAGCGTCACTCGTCTGTAAATGAAAAAATATTTTCCCTTTATTGCCAAATACCGGACTGCTATGATCCTGGGGCCGCTGCTGGCTATTATAGATGTTTTCGGAGAAATTGTTCAGCCTATGCTCATGTCCGATATCGTCGATGTTGGTATTAAAAACGGTGATACCGATTATATATTGAAAATGGGGGCAACCATGATCGGGCTTTCACTGATAGCTATTGTCGGCGGTGTGGGCAATGTCTATTTTTCATCAAAGTCGTCCGTTGGCTTTGCCAGTGAATTAAGGAAGGGGTTGTTCAGTAAAATTCAGGAATTCTCATTTGCAAATATCGATACGTTTAGCAGCGCTTCTCTCGTAACACGGCTTACAAACGATGTAAATACCTTACAACAGGTTGCTATGATGTCACTACGGTTACTGATCAGGGCGCCGCTGATGCTGATCTGTGCTGTCATTTTTGCTTTACAGATTAATAAAGAACTAACGGTTATAATCGCAGTTGCCATTCCCGTTTTAAGTCTTGCAATTTTCTTCATTCTGAAAAAGGGCATTCCGTATTTTACAAAAATGCAGCAAAAACTGGATAAGGTAAACAGAGCCATTCAGGAAAACCTGACCAATATACGGGTCGTAAAATCATTTGTACGAAGTGATTTTGAAAAACAAAAATTTGCCGTTGCCAACAAAGACCTGATGGACATGTCGGTTAAGGCTTCCACGATCGTCGTACTGATCATGCCGGTGATGATGCTGATCATGAATATTTCAATCGTAGCCGTGGTTTGGTTTGGGGGAAATAAAGTAATGCAGGGAGATATCCAGGTTGGCCAGCTGATGTCTTTCATCAGCTATATCACTCAGATCTTAATTGCATTGATGTTGCTTTCAATGACCATCATGATGTTTTCCAGAGCAACAGCTTCTTCAAAAAGAATTATGGAAGTACTGGAAACCGAAATTGATATTAAGGATTACGCATCTGCACCGGAAAAGAATTTCAGGATAACAAAAGGGAAGGTAGAATTCAGGGATGTATGTTTCAAATATAACCTTGAAAGTGAAACGTTTGTATTGAAGGACATCAGTTTCACCGCTTCTCCGGGAGAACTGATCGCCATCATCGGTGCCACAGGGTCGGCCAAGACCAGTCTGGTACAGCTCATTCCCAGATTATATGATGCAACGGAAGGACAGGTTCTTATCGATGATCAGGACGTCAGGGGTTATACACTGCATCATTTGCGCGAAGCAACTGCCACGGTTCTTCAGAAAAACGTTTTATTTTCCGGAACAATTAAAAGTAATCTGAAATGGGGAGATCCGCAGGCCAGTGATGAAGCTCTGATTGCAGCTGCAAAAGATGCCCAGGCGCATGATTTTATTATGTCTTTCCCTTTACAATACGAAACCGTGCTGGGACAGGGCGGCGTTAACCTTTCAGGTGGACAGCAGCAACGCCTCTCTATTGCCAGAGCACTGCTAAAAAAGCCAAGGATACTAATTCTGGACGACAGTACAAGTGCCGTGGATACGGCGACAGAGGCAAAAATCCGGGAAGCATTACAGCGGAATCACGGTCAGGCAACCACCTTTATCATCGCCCAGCGGATCAGCTCCATAGAAAACGTTGACCGGATCATCATCATCGATGATGGCAGGATTATCGGAGCGGGGACGCACAAAGAGCTTTTGGAACACAATGCCGTTTACCAGGAAATTTATCATTCGCAACAGCAAAACGAAGTAATGGCATCATGAGCGAGAGAAAAACAACATCTTCCACTCCCGGAGCAGCGACTCCCGGAGGAATGCCTGGCGGTAGTTCGGGCAGGCGATTCTCTGCTGAAAAGCCAAAAAATACAAGTCTGACCATCCGCAGGCTCTGGGGTTATCTGCAAAAAAACAGGCTCCAGCTCTCCATTGTTGCAGGGCTTATCCTGATCAATACCGGCGCTTCATTAACAGGTTCTTATCTGCTCCGGCCGGTTATCAACAATTACATCATTCCGGGAAACCACGATGGTTTACTGCAAATGCTGGGTTTTATGCTGGCTATTTACTGTGCCGGCGCAATTGCTGCTTACCTGCAAAGCCGATTTATGATCATCATTTCACAAAAAACAGTAAATCAGATCCGTAACGATTTATTTGGGAAATTACAGGCATTGCCCCTGCCCTTTTTTGACTCGAACAGTCATGGAGAATTGATGAGCCGTTTTACCAACGATGTGGATCTGATCAGTGAATCCTTGAACAACAGTATTACGCAGATATTTACCAGCATTATTACCCTGACGGGAACATTTCTGCTTATGTTATACATCAGTCCGACGCTGACTCTGGTTACTCTCGTGATGGTTCCGCTGATGTTATGGCTGGCTTCGCAGGTGATTAAAAGGAGTAAAAATTATTTTATAGAACAGCAGAGAGCAGTTGGTACAGCCAACGGATATATTGAGGAAATGATCACCGGCGTGAAAGTCGTTAAGGTTTTTGGCCATGAACAGAAAGCGGAAATTGATTTTGAAAAACTGAATGAAGACCTGCGCGAAAAAGCGACAAAGGCTCAGATGTATTCCGGTATGATGATGCCGATCATGATCAACATGAGTACGATAAATTATGCACTGACGGCTACAATCGGTGGTCTGCTGGCCGTAACACGCGGACTGGATATTGGCGGACTGGCCTCCTTTCTGCAATATTCAAGACAATTCGGAAGGCCGATTAACGAATTGTCCAGTCAGATCAACAGTCTTCAGGCTGCGCTGGCCGGAGCAGAACGTGTGTTTGAAATGATGAACCGTGAACCCGAAGCTGCTGATGTAGAAAATGCCGTTGTTCTGGACCATGTAGAAGGAGAAATAAAACTTGAAAACGTAACCTTTGGTTATAATGATGAAAAAATGATTCTGCATGACATTAGCCTTTGTGCCAAACCGGACCAGAAAATCGCTTTTGTAGGATCAACAGGAGCTGGTAAGACAACGATCATTAACCTGCTTCCCAGATTTTATGATATACAGTCCGGAAAAATAACAATTGATGGTGTCGACATAAGGAACGTATCCCGGGAAAGTCTGCGCAAATCAATTTCCATGGTTTTACAGGATACCCATCTTTTTTCAGGAACGGTTATGGAAAATATCCGTTATGGCCGGCTGAACGCAACCGATCAGGAAGTAATTGCAGCAGCAGAACTGGCAAATGCCAATTCCTTTATTTCCAGGATGCCTCAGGGATATCAGACCATTCTGGAAAGTGACGGAAGTAATCTCAGCCAGGGTCAGCGGCAGCTTTTAAATATTGCAAGAGCCGCAGTAGCCGATGCACCCATACTTATCCTCGATGAAGCAACCAGTTCTATTGATACAAGAACTGAAAAACACATTGAGCAGGGAATGGATACACTCATGAAGGGGCGCACCACCTTTGTAATTGCACACCGTTTATCTACCGTCCGCAACGCAGATGAAATTATTGTTCTGGATCAGGGACGAATCATTGAAAGGGGAAGTCATCAGGATTTAATATCAAAAAAAGGTAAATATTATCAGCTGTATTATTCCAAATGAAATTATGTACTGTGAAAAATGAC
>Ga0265797_10012947_pt1 | contig 10127 bp, 9 predicted proteins | sample P2T30metagenome_FD_192433 | JGI IMG/M metagenome (GOLD analysis project Ga0265797, IMG submission 192433) | Plant litter microbial communities from East Loma Ridge, Irvine, California - P2 T30 | ecosystem: Environmental > Terrestrial > Plant litter > Unclassified | place: USA: California... | reverse complement strand
GGGTCGAGCGCCACGAGCAGCACGGCCGTCCAGTGGCAGAGGTACGCCACCACGGTGAGCGCGTGGAAGAGCTCGTGGAACCCGAACCGGCCCGGGGCCGGGTTCGGCGCCTTGAGCGCGTAGAACGTGGCCCCCACGATGTAGCAGGCCCCGCCGGCGAGGATGAGCACGGTCATGGCGACGTCCGCCGCGAAGAGGTCCCCGAGGAACCCCAGGGCGCCCACGCCGAGCAGCACGTAGAGCGGGGTGTAGAGCCAGCGCGGCGCCCCGACGAAGAAGACGCGGAAGACGATGCCGAAGAAGGCGCCCGTCCAGACCAGCACGAGCAGGAGGGTGCCCTTGCCCGGGGGCATCGCGATGACCGCGATGGGCGTGTACGTGCCGGCGATGAGCAGGAAGATGTTGGAGTGGTCGAGCCGCTTCAGCAGGAGGCGGGCGCGCGGGCTCCACGGGAACCGGTGGTAGGTGGCCGAGATGCCGAACAGCAGCAGCGAGGTCGTCATGAAGACGGCGCAGGCCCACGTGTCGGCGGTGCCCCGGGCCAGGACGACGAGCACGACGCCGGTCGCGATGGCGACGGGGAACGTGGCGGCGTGGATCCAGCCCCGCCAGGTCGGCTTCGGCTCGATGGCGGCGTCACGGGCGGCGTCGTCGGCCGCGTCGAGCAGCGGCAGGTTCGGCAGGTCGGGGCCGGCGTCGGCCCCGACGGACGGGTCGGCCGGGGTGCTCCGGCGGCGCACGGGGTCGGTCACGCTGAGAGCCTAGGCGAGCGGCCGGAGGCCCGCCCTGGGAAGTCCGCCGGGTCGCCCGGGCGCGTGCCGGGACCCCCCGACGGGTGGGTTACCGTAGGCGTGTGAGAGCCCGTCGACGTCCCCCGCAGCGCGACGGCCTGCTCTACCGCCTCTACCAGCGGCGCATCCGCCGCAGCCTGGAGGGCGCCGAGCTCCCGCACCACGTCGCCATGATCGTCGACGGCAACCGGCGCTGGGCGAAGCTGCGCATGCTCGAGACCGCGGCGCACGGGCACCGGGCCGGGGCGGCGAAGATCGTCGAGTTCCTCTCCTGGTGCGACGACCTCGGCATCGGCGTCGTCACGCTGTACCTGCTGTCGGCCGACAACCTCGGCAACCGCCAGTCGCGCGAGCTCGACGAGCTCTTCGGCATCATCGCCGACGTCGCCGACGGGCTGAGCCGCCAGCGCGACTGGCGCGTGCAGCACGTGGGCGCCACCGACGGCCTGCCCCCGGTGCTCTGCGACGCACTCTCCGCCGCCGAGGAGCGCACGGCCGACAAGGCCGGCCTGCACGTCAACCTCGCGGTGGGCTACGGCGGACGACGCGAGATCGCCGACGCCATGCGCAGCATCGTCCGCGCCCACGACGCGGCGGGCGGCACGCTCGACGCGCTCGCCGAGGTGCTCACCCCCGAGCTCATCGCCGACCACCTCTACACGGGCGGCCAGCCCGACCCGGACCTCGTCATCCGCACCTCCGGCGAGCAGCGGCTCAGCGACTTCATGCTGTGGCAGAGCGCGCACAGCGAGTTCTACTTCGTCGAGGCCTTCTACCCCGACCTGCGCGAGGTGGACTTCCTCCGCGCGGTCCGCGACTACGCCCTCCGGCACCGCCGCTACGGGAGCTGAACGGCCGCTGTACCGTGGGGGAGCCCGATCCGACCGAGGAGCACCCCATGACCACCATCGCGGAGCACGCCGCCGACTTCGAGGACGAGGCCGGCTACCTCGACTTCGCGACCTGGGGGCCGATGGGCTCGGCCGTCCTCGCCGAGCAGCGCGCCCTCGCCGACCTGCAGTCGCGCTCGCGCTTCGGGTCCGGGGTCGCGCTCGACGAGCAGGCGGGGCGCGTGCGGCGGGCCGTCGCGTCCGTCACGGGGTTCCCGGCCGACCAGGTGGCCTTCCAGCCCGACACCTCGACGGGGCTCCTGCACGTGATGACGGGGCTGACCGGCGGGCTGCTGCTCTCGGCCCGGGAGTACCCGGCCCTCCCGCTCGCGGTGCACCGCAGCGCGGAGGCCTTCCGCGTGCTGCGCCCCGCGTTCCTGCGGCCCGAGCACGGCGTCGTCACCCCGGCCGTCGTGCAACAGCACCTCACCGACGACGTCGACGCCGTGGCGGTGAGCGTCGTCGACTACCGCACGGGCTACGTGGCCGACCTCGAGGGCATCCGCCAGGTGATCGGCGACCGGCTGTTGATCGTCGACGCGATCCAGGGGTTCGGCGTCGTCGACGCGCCCTGGTCGCTCGCGGACGTCGTGCTCACCGGCGGCCAGAAGTGGCTGCGGGCCGGCTGGGGGACCGGCTTCTCGGCCTTCAGCGACCGTGCGCTGAGCCGCCTCAGCCCCGTTCTCAGCGGCATCGGGGGCAGCGAGCTCGAGCTCGGCGGCAGCTACGAGGTCGCACCGCCGCCCCTGCCCGGCGCGGCCGCGTTCCGTCTCGGCAACCCCGACCCCATCGCGCAGGCACGGCTCGCGACCTCCCTCGAGCAGCTCGCCGAGGTCGGCGTCGCCGCCGTGTCGGACGCGGTCGCCGAGCGCGCCGCCCGCCTGCTGGAGCTCGCCGACGAGGCGGCCGTGCCCGTCGCCTCCCCCCGCGACCCCGCCGAGCGCGCCGGCATCGTCGTGCTCGAGCCCGCGCCCGACCAGCTCACGACGCTCACCGCCGCGCTGCTCAACCACGGCGTCACCGCGCGCGTCCGCGCCGGGACCATCCGGCTCAGCGCGCACGTCTCGACCGGCGAGGACACCTTCTCGCTCCTGCGCTCGGCCCTGACCTCGTCGGCGACGACCGTCCTCTACTGAGCCGGCCGCGACTCCTGCCGTCGCCGGGCGTTCACGCGATCGTCACGCGACACGGCGCGTCCGGGCCGCCGGAGTCGCGGGTCGCGTCGTAGGTTCGGGTCACCGGGCACCGCGCCCGGTCGAGGCGGCCACGCACGTACGACTCGAGACGCACCGCGGTCGTCCAGCCGAAGGCACACGGGTGCACGGGCACCCGGAGACGGAGTGGTCGTGACCGCGTCGAGCATCCCCCAGGCACCGCAGCAGCAGGCGACGACGGACGGCGGGAGGGCGCGGGTGGTCGGCCAGCGCACCTACGTCGTCGACACGTCGGTCCTGCTGTCCGACCCCGCCGCGCTCACGCGCTTCGCCGAGCACGACGTGGTGCTGCCCGTCGTGGTCGTCGGCGAGCTCGAGGGCAAGCGGCACGACCCCGAGCTCGGCTACTTCGCCCGCCAGGCGCTGCGCCGCCTCGACGACCTCCGCGCCGAGCACGGCCGGCTGGACTTCCCCGTCCCCATGGGTGACGGCGGGTCGCTGCGCGTCGAGCTCAACCACTCGAACCAGTCGGTGCTGCCCAGCGGCCTGCAGGGCGCGGACGCCGACTCGCGGATCCTCGCGGTGGCCTCGAACCTCGCCGCCGACGGGCTCGACGTCACGGTCGTGTCGAAGGACCTCCCGATGCGCGTCAAGGCCGCCTCGATCGGGCTGACGGCCGAGGAGTACCGCGCGGAGCAGGTCGTCGCCAGCGGGTGGACGGGCGTGGTCGACCTCGAGATCTCGGCCGAGCAGATGGCCGGCCTGTGGGAGACCGAGCGCCTGTCGTCGCGCGCCGTCGCCGAGCTGCCGATCGGCACCGGCCTCGTGCTGCGCTCCGACCGGGGCAAGGCGCTCGGGCGCGTCGTCGCGCGCGGCGAGGCGAAGCTCGTGCGCGGCGACCGCGACGTCTTCGGGCTGCAGGGGCGCTCCTCCGAGCAGCGCCTCGCCGTCGACCTGCTGCTCGACCCCGAGGTGGGCATCGTCTCGCTCGGCGGCAGCGCCGGCACGGGCAAGTCGGCCCTGGCGCTCTGCGCCGGCCTCGAGGCCGTGCTCGAGCGGCAGCAGCACAAGAAGATCGTCGTCTTCCGGCCGCTCTACGCCGTCGGCGGGCAGGACCTCGGCTACCTCCCCGGCGACGCCGGCGAGAAGATGGGGCCCTGGGGCCAGGCCGTCTTCGACACGCTCGGCGCCGTGGTGTCGCAGAACGTCGTCGAGGAGGTCGTCGAGCGGGGCCTGCTCGAGGTGCTGCCGCTCACGCACATCCGCGGGCGGTCGCTGCACGACGCGTTCGTCATCGTCGACGAGGCCCAGTCGCTCGAGCGCAACGTGCTCCTCACGGTGCTCAGCCGCATCGGCCAGCACTCGCGCGTGGTGCTCACGCACGACGTCGCGCAGCGCGACAACCTGCGGGTCGGCCGCCACGACGGCGTCGCGTCGGTCATCGAGACCCTCAAGGGCCACCCGCTCTTCGCGCACGTCACGCTCACCCGCTCGGAGCGCTCGGCCATCGCGGCGCTCGTCACCGAGCTGCTCGAGACGAACGAGCTGGCCTAGGGGCGGCTCGGCCGGTCGGCCGGTCGTCCCGCCGGTCGGCCGGTGGGTCCGTCGGTCGGCCCGCCGGTCCTCCCCGGCGCGGCGCCACCGTCCGGCGTCCACGGCCGCGGCCGGTGCCACCGCGGCGGGGACGCAGGGCTGCGAGCGTGGCCGCGTGCCCCCCTCGCTGCTGCCCGTCGTCCTGGTGCTCGCCGTCGTCACCCCGCCCCTCGTCGTCGCCGACCTCCGTGAGCGGAGGCTGCCGAACCCCCTCGTGGCGGCGGCGGCCCTCGGGCTCGCGGCGTCCTGCGCCGCCGTGCTGGCCTCCGGCGCCGACGGGGCGGCGGCGTCGGTCGGGCGCGCCGCCCTGGGCGTCCTCGGGGGCGGCGGGGCGCTGCTCGTCCTCGCCCTCGCGGGCGGCATCGGCATGGGCGACGTCAAGCTCGGGGGCGTCCTCGCCGGGGCGGCGGCGCTGGTCGACCCCGCCGGGGTGCCGCTGGCCGCCCTGGTCGCCGGGACGGCCGGCGGGATCGGCGCCGTCGTCGTCGCTGTCGGGCGCCGGCGGGGCGGGCACGACCCGGGCCTCCTGCCCGAACGCCGGGCGTCGGTGCCCTACGGGCCGGCGCTGCTGCTCGGCTGGTGGTCCGTGTGCCTGGCCGAGACGGCAGGAGGCGCGACGACCCTGCTCGGGACCGTCGCGCCCCCGTGACGCGGTGGGCCGTGCAGGGCGTCAGCCCGGGCGGGTCATGCTCAGCACGTCGAGCGCCGTGTCGAGCTGCTCCTCGGTGACCTCCCCGCGCTCGACGAACCCGAGGGCGACGACGGCCTCGCGGACGGTGACCTTCTCGGCCACGGCGTGCTTGGCGACCTTGGCGGCCGCCTCGTAGCCGATCACGCGGTTGAGCGGGGTGACGATCGAGGGCGACGACTCGGCCAGGGCCCGGGCGTGCTCCACGTTCGCCTCGAGGCCGTCGACCGTCTTGTCGGCGAGCACGCGCGCGGCGTTCCCCAGCAGGCGGATCGACTCGAGCAGCGCGGTGCCCATGACGGGGATCGCGACGTTGAGCTCGAACGAGCCCGACGCGCCCGCCCACGCGATCGTGGCGTCGTTGCCGACCACGCGCGCGCCCACCATGAGCACGGCCTCCGGGATCACCGGGTTGACCTTGCCGGGCATGATCGACGACCCGGGCTGCAGGTCGGGGATGTGCAGCTCGCCGAGTCCGGCGTTGGGGCCTGAGCCCATCCAGCGCAGGTCGTTCGAGATCTTCGTGAGGCTCACCGCCAGCACGCGGAGGGCGCCCGAGGCCTCGACGAGGCCGTCGCGGGCGCCCTGCGCCTCGAAGTGGTCCTCGGCCTCGGTGATGGGCAGGCCGCTGTCGGCGGCGAGCTGCGCGATGACGCGCTGCGGGAACCCCACCGGGGTGTTGATGCCGGTGCCCGTCGCCGTGCCGCCGAGCGGCACCTCGGCGACCCGGGGGAGCGTCGCCCGGACCCGCTCGACGCCGAGCCGGACCTGCCGCGCGTAGCCGCCGAACTCCTGCCCCAGCGTGACCGGGGTGGCGTCCATGAGGTGCGTGCGGCCGGCCTTGACGACGCCGGACCAGGCCTCGGCCTTGCGCTCGAGCGACTCGGCGAGGTGCTCCAGCGACGGGACGAGCTGCTCGAGGAGCGCGGCCGTGACCGCGACGTGCACCGAGGTCGGGAAGACGTCGTTCGACGACTGCGAGGCGTTGACGTGGTCGTTGGGGTGCACGGCGGTGCCGTCGACCGTGCCCGCGAGGGTGGCCAGCACCTCGTTCATGTTCATGTTCGACGAGGTCCCGCTGCCGGTCTGGTAGACGTCGACCGGGAACTGGTCGTGGTGCTCGCCGGCGACGATGCGGTCCGCGGCCGCGGCCACGGCGGCGGCGATCGCCGGCGGCAGGATGCCCATCTCGCCGTTGACGACGGCCGCGGCGCGCTTCACGCGGGCCAGGGCGACGAGCTGCGCGGGCTCGAGCCTCGAGCCCGAGATGGGGAAGTTCTCGACGGCGCGCTGCGTCTGCGCACGGTACAGGGCCGACGCGGGGACCCGCACCTCGCCCATCGTGTCGTGCTCGATGCGGTACTCGGTCTCGGGGGTGGTCACGTCGTCGTGGTCCTTCCGTCGGCCCTCGGGGGGCGCTGGGCGTGCTGCACGCGACGGGGTCTGCCGCGGCGGTGTCGTCGGGTCAGAGGCGACCGACGACGGTCGACGCGTCGACCCGCCCGTCGGCGAGGTCGTAGTTCGCACCGACCACGGCCAACCTACCCTCTGCGACGGCCGTCGAGAGGAGCTGGGAGCGCTCCACGAGCGAGGCCACGGAGGCGTGCACGTGCAGGCGTCCGACCTCGCGCGGGTCGAGGGCGTCGACCGGCCCGACGTCGATGCGGGCGCGGCGCACGGACGGCAGGATCATGTCGACGAGCCCCTGCAGGTAGCGCGAGCCCGGAGCGGCCCCGCCCTCGACGCTCGCGATCGCGGTCGCCACGGCGCCGCAGCTGTCGTGGCCGAGCACGACGACGAGGGGCACCTCGAGCACCGAGACGGCGTACTCGAGCGACGCGAGCACCGTGTCGCCGACCACCTGGCCCGCGTTGCGGACGACGAAGAGGTCACCGAGGCCGACGTCGAAGATGATCTCGGCCGCGAGCCGGGAGTCGGCGCAGCCGAAGAGGGCCGCCACCGGGCGCTGCCCGCCCGCCAGCGACGAGCGCCGGTCGCTGTCCTGGTGGGGGTGCGAGGGCGTGCCCGAGACGAAGCGCTCGTTGCCCGCGAGCATGCGGTCCCAGGTCTCGCCGGGGGTGCGGTGGGGGGCGGGTGCCGCGTCGGTCACGGGGTCTCCTGCTCTGCCTGTGCCTCGGCCGCGACGGCCTCGGCGATGGTCCGGAACTCCGCGTCGTCGGCCGTGCCGGAGAGCACGAAGGTGCTCCGACCGAGCGTGCTGGTGAGCGAGTAGGCGGCGTTGCCCGTGTCGTCCTGGTCGCGGCGGTCGCGCACGTCCCAGGTGAGGCCGCCGAGGTCGACGGTCGAGGTGACGAGGGCCTCCCCGACCTTCTGGGCCGTCCACGTGGGGTTGGCGTCGATGCCCTGGTCGAAGCCGATGAACTCCCGCTCGGGGGTGACGAAGCCGACGTACCAGGTGGGCACCCCGTCGGCGGCGCCGCGGCGGATCTCGGCCGCGTTGGCCTCCCAGTCGTCGGGCACGTCGGGGTCGACGAGGGGCACGTCGACGCTGGCCTGCGCCTGCTCGGCCACGGCGCGGTGGTCGATCGTGTCGGTGAGGTCGACGTCGGGCCGGGCGACGACGAGGACGAGCACGAGCACGATGAGCAGCGACGCCGCCAGCGAGAGGCCGAGGTTGCGCGCGGTCTGGTTGGCCTTGCGGGTGCGGGACGCCTCGGCCTTGCGCGCGGCCGTCTCGGCCGGGGTCTCGGGCCGCCCGAGCTCGGCGACGATGCGGGGGCCACCGCGGCGGCCGCCGCGGCCGCCGGTCGGCGAGCTCACGAGGAGGGCGCCTGACGCCGGGCGGCCTCGAGCCGTTCCCGCGCCCCGAGCAGCCACTCCTCGCACCGGCCGGCGAGGGCCTCGCCGCGCTCCCAGAGGGCGAGCGAGCGCTCCAGGGTGGAGGCGCCCTGCTCGAGCTCGGCGACGACGGCCACGAGCTCGTCGCGCGCGGCCTCGTAGCTGAGGGTCGAGACGTCGGCGGGGGCGTCGCTGGTGGTCTCGGGGGAGGGGGACTGTGCCACGGGGGGATCCTATCGAGCGTCGGCGGACGGGACGGTGGGGGCGGAGCCGGGGGGAGCGGACCCGGACGGTGCCGGCGTGCCGGCCCCGCCGCGGCTGACGGCGTCGAGGCTGCCGCCGTCGACCGTGAGCACGAGCGGCGTGCCGTCGGGGGCGTCGCCGGGGCTGCGGAGGGCGGTGCCGTCGGGCAGCTGGGCGATCGCGTAGCCGCGGCGCAGGGTGCCCTGCGGCGAGAGCGCGCGCAGCTGGGCGGTGAGCTCGGACACCCGGGTGCCGGCCCGTTCGAGCGCCCGGGCCAGCAGCTCCTCGCCCCGGGCGACGTGCCGGACGACCTCGTCGGCGCGCTGGTCGACGAGCGTCTGCGGCGAGGCGAGCACGGGCCGGCTGCGCACGGCGCCGAGCCGGTCGATCTCGGTGGAGACGAGCACGGTGAGCCGCCTCTGCAGCCGACTGCGGGCCTCCTGCACGCGGGCGAGCTCCTCGCCGACGTCGGGGACGACGCGCTTGGCGGCGTCGGTCGGGGTCGAGGCCCGGAGGTCGGCCACCTCGTCGAGGAGGGGCCGGTCCGCCTCGTGCCCGATCGCGCTGACGATCGGGGTGGTGGCGGCCGCGGCCGCGCGGACCACCCGCTCGTCGCTGAAGCCGAGGAGGTTCTGGAAGTCGCCGCCGCCGCGCGCGACGATGATGACGTCGACCTCGGGGTCGGCGTCGAGCGCCTCGATGGCGGCCGTCACCTCGCCCACCGCGCGGTCGCCCTGCACCGCGGCGTGCACGACCCGGAAGGCCACCGACGGCCAGCGCAGCTGCGCGTTGCGGAGGACGTCCTTCTCGGCGTCGCTGTCCTTGCCCGTGACGAGCCCGATGCAGCCGGGCAGGAACGGCAGCCGGCGCTTGCGCGACGCGTCGAAGAGGCCCTCGGCGGCGAGCTGGGCGCGGAGGCGCTCGAGCCGCTCGAGGAGGTCGCCGAGGCCGACGTGCTTCATGTCGAAGACCTGCAGGGTGAGCGTGCCGCCCTTGAGCCAGTAGTTGGGCTTGACCGCCGCGACCACGTGGTCGCCCTGCTTGAGGTCGGCGGGCACGCGTGAGCGCACGCTCGACCAGATCGAGAACGAGACCGTCACGTCTTGCTCGAGGTCGCGCAGCTTGCCGTAGACGTTGCCGCCCGAGACGTTCCACTGGGTGACCTGGCCCTCGACCCAGGCGGTGCCGAGCCGGTCGATCCAGTCGCGGAGCTTCGCGGCGAGCAGCCCGACGGGCCAGGGCGCGTCGGCCGTGGGCGGCGGCGGCACGATGGTCATGCGGCTCCTGTCTGTGGGGGTGGGCGGGGCTCCGTGGCGTCGTCGCCGGGTGGTCCGCGGCGGCTCCGGGCCCTCGAGCGGGCCGGTCGGTCCCGGCCTCCCAGTGCACGACCATCCGACCGCACCTAGGATCAGGGGGTGAGCCACATCACCAACGGCGCCCTCGCCATCGACCTGCCGACTCCTCGCGTGCCCGCGGTGCGCAACAGGCTAAAGGATACCCCCGTCCCCGGACCCAAGCGGGTGCTGCTCGCGGCGCCCCGCGGCTACTGTGCAGGAGTGGACCGGGCGGTGATCGCCGTCGAGAAGGCCCTCGAGCACTACGGCGCGCCGGTCTACGTGCGCAAGCAGATCGTGCACAACGTGCACGTCGTCTCGACCCTCGAGAGCCAGGGCGCGATCTTCGTGGACGAGGTCGAGGAGGTCCCGACCGGGTCGCACGTCGTCTTCAGCGCCCACGGGGTCTCGCCCGCCGTCGTCCAGGGGGCCGCCGACCGCGGCCTGCAGGCGATCGACGCCACGTGCCCGCTCGTCACGAAGGTGCACCGCGAGGCCGTCCGCTTCGGCAGCCAGGGCCGGCACATCATCCTCATCGGCCACGCCGGGCACGAGGAGGTCGAGGGCACCATGGGCCACGCGGCCGACCGCACCACCCTCGTGCAGAACCCGGACGAGGTCGACGACCTCGTCGT
>Ga0265797_10012946_pt1 | contig 10128 bp, 12 predicted proteins | sample P2T30metagenome_FD_192433 | JGI IMG/M metagenome (GOLD analysis project Ga0265797, IMG submission 192433) | Plant litter microbial communities from East Loma Ridge, Irvine, California - P2 T30 | ecosystem: Environmental > Terrestrial > Plant litter > Unclassified | place: USA: California... | reverse complement strand
GGATTGTGTTGCGGTTTGGACGGAATTCTCGCTTTTGCGATTTTTTCTCAAAGAAGGTAGGTTGAAGGATGGAGGGTTTGGAGGAGGACTGACTCTCGCTGCTGCGGTGTACGGACTAGTTGTTGACATGAAGGAAAGCAGAGAGGGAGGGGAAAAGGAAGTACCTAGGAAAGGCACAACACCGCTACCGAAATCGGAAATGCGACGATATCTTGGGGGAACGGAAGGAGGGATCAGACTAGACAGTGTGGGATCAGTAGCGCTCATGGATTGACGGGAACATTCCAAGAGCGTTTGAGTGTGTGTGCAGATTTTCAGGTTAGAGTCGAATATCATTTTTTCGCCAATTCGATACGAATCGTGTATGTTTCTTTTCATCCTCATCATCATCATCATCATCATCATTACTAGAGGTCTCATCTCGTACTACTATGCTGTAGGTAGTATTCTTTGAAGAATAAGACTTGGTGAACTTGGCGCGCTTACATCGTACTGTAAGCATTCATTGGCCAGTAGGTAAATTGGACCTACATGAGAAAACCGAACCAGGCACAAGGTGGATCGTTACAATTGTTTAGCATGAAGAAGCTTTTCACTCATTCGCGCATGGCGAATGAGCGACGCGTTCCCTTGACTTCTGTTGCTCACGGCGCTTACAGGTTGGACCTGTTATTCGATGTGATGTACGTTGAATCATGTGATGTGATGGGTATTCCGTCCCGACCTGCGTCCCTTGGTCCAGCATCCGATTCGGCGTCTATCACCATCGGAAGAATACACGATAGCCGTTTGTGGTTCAGCGATCTACAGGTAATGCTGAAGGCTGGGTCTAGACCTACATGTACTTGGCTTGCAACCTGGCCGACCATTCTCGCTCGTTCGAGCCGAGGGATAAGGTACCTACGGTTACCTGCCTGGCCCTGACCGTGGTGGTGCTACAGCGTGTCAATTATTGCAACAAGAATACCTAACAAACTGTCAGATCCGGACGCTAGACACACACACACACACACACACACACGCAATAATCAGGCGACAACTGCGCACGTAATAACAGCATACTTTTCTATTCCGGATCAGCATACGTCAACAGCAGTGCGTACGCTGAAAGTCTCTCTTTCTCTCTCGAGAGAGCAGTGGACTGGTCGGTCCATGCAAAGAAAGTTTTGTGCAAACTATCGTTTCAAGTGGTCAACAATAACCTCAAGATGAACTTGGACTACATTTCTACTGTCTACCGTGTCGGAGGCTTCAACGGGATTTTTGGAGGGGCCGGATCTCGAGGGCCGGGGTTGTCTGAGACATCCACCATGGTAGCCTCTGCTGTTTTTGGAGGGTGGAGTCGTGGGTGGCGTTTTGGGGGGTGGTGAGAGGGAAGAGGATTGTGTAGTAGAGGAGGAGTGTGAGTATCAGTACGCGGCTGTATATGCGTTCGAATAGGTATTTTCTTGTCCATTAGCTACAGAAGTGGATTGGAAGAAGTTGAGATGCTCAATCGGTAGCAGAGTTAGGCACGCGATCTTCAAGACGGCGGTAGGCTGTGTGCAGATCCGGAGAATGCTTGTCGGCTCGATTGATGAAACCCCTGATTTGATGAACACCTCGCACGTTTTGACGTGCAGCGCAATGATGATGATTTTTGTTGTTATCACATAGCACATGGCACGACGCAAAGACGGCGTCATGCCACGATGGCAGTCTCCGTGGACGAAGCAGTGGTTGCTTCAAAGAAGCCTCTTGCGACGTTTCATGTCCGACAGTGGCTTGATTCCAGCCGTTTGCCTTTGGTCTGTTCCTTGGCTCTTCCATCTTCGTTACATACACTCGCTTCTTATTTACACTACATGCAGCCAGGTCGCACCCGTCTTATGCCACCGAGAAGAGAGATGTTTGTCTATTCATCATCATCATCATCAGGATCAGCTTGTCTCACCCGATTTACACGTACGATATGTACAGCACGTAACAAGGGCTGGTACAAAGCATCAAGATTGGCAGGGAGCAGAGGGCAACGGGTGTTTCAGCCCCCGAGCACAATAGCACGATCGACCCCGACCGGCACCTTTCATCTCTCGACATGGGCTCGTGCCATGCGCTCTAGCAGGTCTAACAGGTCTAGCACTCACAGACTTGGGTCTGGCCGTGTGTACAACGACTAGCACCATCTCCTGGTCTGGCGAATCGAAATGGCCTCACACGCCGAACACTGGTAAGCCCAATGCAGCCTCCTCAAACTCGCCCATGCCCATCTTGCATTGTTGCGTCCCGTCGTGTTTGTGCTGCTGCTCTAGTCCCAGAGACTATTCTCTCCCTGATATGAGACCGTCCAGCCTGCTTGTTCCTCTCCAACCTGCCTGCTCGCCTCTCTACTGACCACTTTCCCTCTCTATACCCGGCTAGTCCGTACTCCCTGCCTCTTCAGGCACCGTCACTCATTTGTTATTACCTTATTCTACTGTCAATACTATCCATTGCATTGCATCTCATCGACGTCGGGCACGTCCTCTATCAACATCAACACCCAACACCCAACACCATCGCCGGCAGGACCACTGACTGACATACTCGACACGAACAATTCCACCCTTGCCCTCCATACGTCTGACCACAACAAGAACAATGCTGGCTCACTCCATCCTCGCCCTGGGCGCCTTCGCACTATCCTCAGTCTCCGCCCAGTCTTCAAACATCTGCGAAGCCTCACCTTATCGAGCACTAGGATGTCTGGCCTCCAACACCGCCGCTGCCAGCGAGTGCACTTCTCGTCTCCCAGCAGTCATCTCCACCATCACAAGCACCACCTCCGTTCTCTCCCAAATCACCGAGACGCCACGACCAAAGACGGCCGTCGAATCTCAGGCGACCGTAAACATCACCAACATGGAGACTTCGACTGAAACTGTCACATGGTGAGTTCGAAACGTCATCCCAACATCGTCTTTCAATCCACTAACGCCCAAAAAGCACATCAGCATCGACCACTTACTCGCCAGTCATCGCAACAACATGCGAAACCTCAGTCATAACGACATACACCGCCCCCAGCAGCACCGCCAGCCCTACCGGCCAACGCGAGAAGCGCCAGGCCAACAACGAAGCCTGCGTCTCCTCCGGCCTCGACTCACTGACCTCGTTCACCAACGAAACCCTGGGCAATGCATGCTCCTGCCTGAACATCGCCGCACCCACCTCCACCTCAACAATCTACGTAACGAGCTTCATCGCAGCAACCACCACCTCCTTCTCCGGTCTCGCCCCGACCACCACAGCCGAGTACATCGACCGCACCACAATTACCGTCACCGTCTCGCCCTCCCTCGTCGTCATCCCAATCACCACAACCTCCACCGTCACCGAATCCTCGACCGTCTCCCTCGCGGCGCCCACCTACGCTCCCATCTGGGGCCCCGAAGCCGGCTGCTCCAACATGAACGCCAGCTCCGCCGAAGCCCTCCCCAACAACATCACCGAAGACTGCGAGGCCGACAAAGCCTGCCAGGACATCTGCTCGCAGAACCCGACTTGCAAGTTCCTGTACGTCCAGCGCCTTTTCCGCGACTACGGCGGCGCGGAGCCTTACTTCCAGTGCTACATGAACGATGCGGATTTCGACGAGGCGCGCGATCTGCAGTGTGGCAGGGATGAGGGCATCTGGGGTATGGCGAGAGGGTTCGATGCTTGTGGAAGGGGAGTTGACGAGGCTGATGCTGAGACTGATGCTTGAGGCATTTTTTCCTTTTCTACTGCCGTCTTTTCCTTTTTCTTGCATACTCTCCTTTCCTTTTCTTCTAACCCTTCTTCTTTCTCTTCTTCCTCGATTTTACGAGTGCCTCCTCCCGAGTGGCTGCCGACTGTTGGCAGAAAGCTTGGCTCCTTGGGGGAGGTTTTATGGGTGACGGATATAATGATTTTGGCATATCTATCTATTTCGATTCATTTGGAAGCGTTTTTTTCGTTGTAGGAGCGCTGTGAACCACTTTAATGAGACTATGTTTGGTGAAACAATATTTGCCGTCTTCTGTATATGCGAGTTTCTTCGCTCAAATTCGGCCGATGGATGAGTTCATGTTTTTTCTTTTGGTCAGCGAGATGGGAATTCTCGTCTGGAGGTGATTATGCGTGATCGTTGATGGATGCTGATCTTGCTAGGTACATGTGGCTAGGTTTATGCGACATTTGATTGTCACGTGGACATGCTCTCGAACTGAGGTGATGGTAAACGTTGGTTCCTCGTTCCTTACCGGCAGACCAGACCGTTGGCTCAAGCATCATGTGCTCTCCACCAAGCGTCGCATGTGTGCTGGTGCTACTGATTCGTTTCCGTGCGTGTGGATTTAATGCTTGCATGTTGCATTTGAAGCCAGAGGCTTCGTCTGGCTGATGGCTGGCTGAAAATGCTGGGTACATGTATTCGAGAATTCACCGTGACTGAAATGCTGGGTATTCCATTTGCTCCGCCAAAAAGACCCTGTACATATGTAGCGCTCTCAAATGCCCCTTTCCCAGTAGTACAGTATAAATACACATCCCAAACCAAGATGTCCAAGCCGTCTATTTGATTTTCTTCGCCTTGAGCTTGATCGTCTCCCCATTGACGAAGATGCCCTTGCCCTTGTACGGCTCAGGCCGCCTCCACTCCCTTATCTCCGCTGCAAATTGCATCACAACCTCTTTCTCGGGGCCTTCCAGCAGGATACGGGTCGGTTGGGGCGTGCTGGCTTTGACGCCTTTGGGGATTCCGAGCTCGATGGGATGTGAGTAGCCGACTTTCAGCGAGACGAATTCCTGGCCTTCGTACGAGGGCGATTTGGTGATGGCGCTCTTCTCGACTGTGGCCCTGTAGCCGACTCCGACGAGTCGCAGGATGGCGGCGTGGCCTTCGCTTACGCCGAGGATGTGGTTTGCGAGGTAGGCGCGGACGGTGCCTGTGGTCGGGTCGTTGGGTTAGCAAAGATCTGTGCGCTGCAAAAGTCCAAGAACCGTGATGGTGCAAAGCGCGCGACATGTGGCACCCTTCGATCATGCATCCAGCCATTCACTCACCCCACATCTCCCTCTGCTTCCTGTCCTCCGCATCCAGAATGTGTAGCGTCCGCGTCCTGTTGGCCTCGTTCTCTTGGATGCTCATGTACGCCGGAATGTCCATCTTCATCGAGCCGAGCGGGCCCGAGATCTCAACAGTGCTCCCATGTCCACTCGAGCTGACTCCTCCGCGTCCTCGTCTTGCCGCGGCGCCGCCTGCTGTGTTTGCTCGTGGTAGGATGCTGAATTGGACCTCCTGAGGTAATGAGAGCGGCGCGCTGCCGATTTTTGAGCGGCTCGTGGGGGTCGAGGAGAAGGCGCGTATGCTTTGCCTTGCCGCGGTGACCGCTGTGGTTGAGCGGCTGGAGGCGAACATGCCGAACGCTGTCTTTGATATGGTGCGGGTTGGTCGTGGAATGATTGTTTTTTGGGAGACGATCGCGCCGTCCATGCATGTGAGCTTCACAGGTTCCGTCGGCCAATCGGGGCCGGCTTCTGTTCTCCGCTGGTTTTTGGACTTCGACTTCTAAGGTTCAACTTCATCTCGTCTCATCCATTGCACTCAACATCACCATCGTCCGACGAGGATGCGCCTTCCACATGTTGAAAGCCATCCATCTTCACGTCGCCGCCGCATCTGATCTCATCATCACGTGCACCACCAGCCGTCTCATGCCAGACTGTTCTGCTGGCTATGTCTGAGTGAGCTGTACACTACCACTGGCACCTGTCAGCGACATCTTCCCATCGCACTTGCGTGTGCTTGTGAAAGACCGGATACAAGTATACCACCTATGCTCGACCTCTCTCTTTGCCACGGACGTGGACGCTTGACACTTTACACAGCTTTTTCCATTGCCGATGATCTGCGAGCCACTTTCGTCTTCTGGATCTTGATCACTCTTCGCGACGATACCTTTTTCTGTTCTCTGATTACATGAACCGCACTTTTCTAGTGAGAGACGATTATTTCTGAGTGAGAGCATCACGATGTTGCGAGTGGCACTTCCAATGGCGAAGACTGCGATCTTGCTGTTACTTCTCGGGCTTCAAGCTGATGCCAACAGCGGCGATGGCTATCATGGTGAGTCGTCTGGAATCCCAGGCAGTGAGCAAGCTAATTATCATCATCAGTTCTCACGAACTCTACGGGCAGCAACTCTTATCAACTTCTCGACTACAACCGCTTCATCGGCCCAAACTCCCCAGTCGACATTCACATACAGCGCGCAATCCAGGTCGTCGAAAACCACGACTCCCTTCCCTACTGCCAGAAGATGGCCGCCTCTTCGCTGATACATTCCTGCGCCACTCTGCAAGGAAAGACTTCCGACGAACAGGAAACACAGGGCACGTCACAAGACTTGAACGCAACTCTTGGCGAGGAAAAGACCCTCTACGCCGCCCGACTCGCCGTCTGTGAGCTTTCCGATTCCAGAGTCCCTGTCCCGAAGCCTTGCACGTCGTTCGTTCCAACAAAGGAAACCACCAAGAAAACGGGCTGGTTCGGCTATCTGCCTGTGCCTGGAGTTTGGAAGTCGATTGTGAGATATCCGGACTATGAGCAGGCCACAAAGCGTGACCGCGACGTATGTGTGAAAGCCCTCTACGCCAGCAACCAGGCTTGGCACAGCTACTCCAACGCTGGACAGGACGCCGTCAAGTTGTGCCATGCTGTTCGTGGCGACATTGAGAAAGACGAGGAGCTGCAAGTGTACAGAGGACTGACGGAAAATGTGGCAAATGTTGCGGAGGCCATGCATCACATGGACGAGACGATCCGAATACAGGAGGAAGCGATGGATCATCTCGTGATAAGAACACAGCAGCTCACCGAAGACTTGCTGAAGGATCTCCCTGAATTGCAGGCTAAGTACCGCCAGACAGTGATGGATCTCACTGACGACGTGCGGCTTGTCGCCACAAAAGTCTCAGAGGCGAACTCGGCACTGGACGCTCACAATTCAGACATTCGCGCATCAGGCGAGCAATTCCAAAGACTTGCTGCGGCAGCGGGCTCACACCTCAGCGAACTGGTCGAACAGCATACTGCAAACGTTGACACCGCCTTCGAAGATGCCGCGAATTCTCATCAGCGTGTCAAGTTTGCGAATGAACTCTTCATGCAGCAGCTCATACAGCACCAAGACGACATGTTGAGCAACGCCTACCAAGTGGAAGCTCTTGCAACCGGAGCAGTCCGCACACTGGACATTGTCAATTCCCAAGGCGCCGATCTACGCGACACTGTCGAAGCGCTCTCACAAGCCATGGCCAGCGTCAACAAGGAGCTGCATGACACCCAGGACTCGGTAGCGGCTCTCAGATCAGACGTCCTCGTCATCGCTGGCCACGTGTCTGCCATCGTCGGCACGATCGCTGGCGCTTTCGCCCACCTACCAACAATCGTCTGGTACCTCTGCTCTGTTGGATTGCTCGCCGGAACCCTGGTCTTCCTAATGCTGTGTCCTGGTGGGCTGTGGACGCTGCAGGTCATTGCAGGCCTCTTCATCCGTTGCTTGAGACCAATAACCCTCCTACCCCGAGCGGTTGCCCAGATCCTCAATCGTACCTGTATCTGCGCCGGCGAGGACGTTCTCGGAATCTTCGCCATCGCCGGTGTGACTGCATACTGCATGATGTTCGGCTCGCCGCTGACCGCAATCGACCGCTGGCGAGACAACGGCCCGACGCCCGCTGAAGCAGCTCTCGTGGTCTTCGTCGCTGTGTGCTCATTCTTCTTCCTGATCTTACTCCTCTTCACGTCGCTTCGCCATGATGTGCAGTGCGAGTGCGGGCTCGAAGATGCTATCCAGGATGAGAGGAACCGCTACAACCAAGGTCAAAATGCGCCGGAGAAGACTAGACTGAACTGTGATTATGGCGTTGGGAAGCAAAGACAGGGCTTCTGGTTCAATGATCCGAAACAGGTGCGCAGAGCGAGAAGTTAGTGATCTGAGGCGAGAGGAGATGTACGTGCCTAGAGCGTCTGTCCTTTCGAGAATACGACCGGACGAGGAGGAAGAGGATGCGGAGGAGACATATGTATTTATTTCATTCTAGATCTTATCGAATTAGTGCCATCACGTTTAGGGAAGACGAAAGACCCTAACATTCCACATGGAAGCCCCCGACATGACACATCATTTCAGCCAGACGGCAGAGTATTGCATAGTCCCAGAGCCTCTGGTCAGCCGATGGGTACAGTATATTACTTGTCGTTGATAGCAATATGAGACATGATGAATGCGTGATATCCCACCGTACAAAGTTAGTGCTGCTACGCGAGATGATGACTGAGAGCTTCCATTATTCCCCACCGGACAAATTCTGTCTTAGTACGCTGGAGCTTGCACATGTGAAGCTGATGCTTTTACCGATGTCCTAGTCTGAAAGCAAGCCGCTACTCAAATTTCACACTGCCGTCCACCCTATTCCCACATGTATCCTTTCATCTCCTACATTATGTACTCCTTCCACCTTCACAGACTCAAGACACTGTAATGCCTTTCATCCCGCCGGAGATTCTCTCGATCGTCGCTGAGAAAGTGGTCGCTCGGGATGACAAGGAGGAAAAGCTGGGCCCATACGCACTAGTGTGCAGGGCTTGGCAGGCAGCGTTCGAACCGCATATCTACAACTATCTGGAAGTACGAAGCCCGTCAGAAACTACGACCGTCTCCTTGGGGCCAGAGGCGAAATATGGGACATTTGACAAACGAGGCATTACCTTGGAAAGGCTCGCCGACGCGATAGATGGCCCACATGAATGGTCCCACGCTCGCCGAGCGGCCATCCGGAGGATCTTGTACAAGGTCGCTGTGCCACACTACTTGGACGGCGACAAAGACGTAAACGAGGATGATTTCTCCCGCGACGAAAATTTTCCAATCGATGAGCGCGCTGCCAGCGGACATTCAGACGATGAGCCCTTCTCGTACGACAATGTTTATCGCCGTCAAAACGACGAGGCGTTTACGAATGGCATGCAGAGGTTCTTCGAGCTGTTATCAACCTGGACAGATCCAGAGTACCCGCTGGCTCTGAATATTGTCCTTGAGGCAGAGAACGTGTACTCCCCTGACCAAGATGTTGAGCCTGGAACTATCGGATCCGATGGACTTGGCAAGTTGATCGCCACATACGGCGCAGACTTTCCCGCAGGCCACCTTCTTCCTTTAGTCAAATGCGTATCATCCCTGGGCTTCCCAGAATCATGGAGTCCCGTACCCATCAATTACATTCAGTTCCCTTATATGCCAGACCCGCAGCCCTCGACTAGCCCCCTCGCGCAACAAAATCGCATCTCCCCAGCCGCAGCTTTTACCATTGCCTCCGCATGTCGCGGGGAGGCTTTGAAGACGATCAAAGTAGATGGCATACCTTTTGTCCCCGAGGACGAGCGGGAATTGAGTCAACAGCGTTGTAGCGCCGTTGCAGAGAGCTTATCCGCACTCCCTCGTAGTGTGCGTAAGGTGGAAATCCAATGGCAGTACCCCCCATCAGAATACGAACTGCCAGAGCTATCTTCCCATCCAGTGTACCAACCTTCCCCCAACGCTCTCTGTCGAGCCCTACGTCTGGCCTCAACACATCTGCGGGAACTAGTCATCACTGATATGAAGGTCTCTCCTGAACTGTTCGAACCAAGCGGGGAAGACTTCTGGCCCAATCTGGAGACCCTTGTTGTCACACAAATACCGGAAACGACCTCCTCAGGCTTGAAGCTACTCTACACTTTTGAGCCTGACTCCTCTGAATATTTCTGTCCCTCTTTTCTCGACGCAATCTATTCATCCGTAGCTCGTGCAGCAATCAGAATGCCTCGAATCACTCTGATACTCGTGTCGTTTAGCAGCAAGCAGGAGAAAGTATTGTTGAAGACACAGGATGACGGTCGCAGAGTACTTTCATTCTATTCAAAGCATAACTATGTACCTTCTCAAGGTATGTAGGATGTATAGAAAGCCAAGCCGGAACATATCAAAAGACACAGAGAGAAGGACTAGAGAAGATACAAATATTCAGAGGCTAAATAGGATATCTAGCTTCTTAGTAAGAGGGATATATAGTATCTTTCAGCAAGATGTATATAGTGGATACTAT
>Ga0265797_10012945_pt1 | contig 10128 bp, 6 predicted proteins | sample P2T30metagenome_FD_192433 | JGI IMG/M metagenome (GOLD analysis project Ga0265797, IMG submission 192433) | Plant litter microbial communities from East Loma Ridge, Irvine, California - P2 T30 | ecosystem: Environmental > Terrestrial > Plant litter > Unclassified | place: USA: California... | reverse complement strand
GAAGGCGGTGAGCAGGGTGTCGTTCGGCGCCAGGCTGACGACTTCGCCGGCGTCGAAACGGCGTCCGATCAGGTCGCGCAAATCGCCCAGTTTCGGGCGCTGCAGCAAGCCCTGGTCGACCATCCAGCCGTCGCTGTAGACCTTGGTGAGATAACGGGTGCCGGTGTCGCACACGAAAGTCACGACGCGCTTCGGCGTGGTCTGCTCGCGGCAGTAGCGCAGGGCGGCGGCGAGCAGGGTGCCGGTCGACGACCCGGCCAGGATGCCTTCGCGCTGCAGCAGGGCGCGCGCGGTGTTGAAGCTTTCCTCGTCGGTGATCGAGTAGGCGCTCTTCACGCGCGACAAATCGGCGATGCCGGGAATGAAGTCTTCGCCGATACCCTCGACCGCCCAGGAGCCGGCGTCTTTCGACAGGTGCCCGGTCTGCACGTATTCGGTCAGGATCGAACCCTGCGGGTCGGCCAGCACGAATTCCAGGTTCGGCTGCGCGTGCTTGAAGAAGTTGGACAGGCCGGTCAGCGTGCCGGACGATCCCACGCCGACCACGATGGCGTCGAGATTATGGTCGGTCTGCTGCCAGATTTCCGGGCCGGTGGTGGTTTCGTGGGCGCGCGGGTTGGCGAGGTTGTTGAATTGGTCGGCGAACCAGGCGCCGGGAATCGACTGCGCCAGGCGCGCCGCCACGTCCTGGTAGTACTCGGGGTGGCCTTTGCCGACGTCCGAGCGGGTCAGGTGGATCTCGGCGCCCAGGGCTTTGAGGTGCAGCACCTTTTCGGCGGCCATCTTGTCGGGCACGACCAGCACCACGCGGTAGCCCTTGATGCGCGCCACCAGGGCCAGGCCCAGGCCGGTATTCCCGGCGGTGGCCTCGACCACGGTGCCGCCGGGCTGCAGGCGGCCGTCGAGCTCGGCCGCTTCGATCATGGCCACGCCGATGCGGTCCTTGATCGAGCCGCCGGGGTTTTGCGATTCCAGTTTCAGGAACAGCTGGCAGGGGCCAGTGTCCATGCGTGTGACTTGCACCAGCGGGGTATTGCCTATCAGCGAGAAAATCGCTGCTTGAGTCGGGTGTTCCAGATCGCGTTGCATGTTGCCTCCGAAGGAGCGCCTTGTGGACGCCGTGAACGCAGGAAAGAGGGCGCAGATGGGCGCCGGTCGTGAAGAACAAGACATCTTACGGCGATCCGTGGGCGCGGGTTTGAACTGGCGCGAACGGTGTACGAGCGGCGCCGCGAGACATCGAAGGGCATCACCTTAACATGTATAGTCATGTTTGTTTAATAAGATAATCGCATATCGGTATGCGGTTCATGCGCTCAGCTTCTGAACTCTATTTGCCGCTGGGGCGCCCTGAGACCGCTCAATCGCGCTACCCGGTCGGCATATGATTTTGTCAATTGTTATTGCCGCCGGGTGCTATACTGCCCCATCTTTCTCCCCTGGATAATCGGACACCATGAGCTTCAAGCGCCTCCTTTCCCTGACCGCAGCCGCCGCGCTGCTCGTACTGTCCGCCTGCGGTGGCCACGGCGTCGAGCTGGGCGACTTCACCGTGCCGAACAAGGTGGAAGGCGATGCGCCTTTCGAGCTGACGCCCCCCAGCTCGAAGAGTCCCGGCGCATTCACTTTCACCAGCAGTAATCCGCAAGTGGCCAGCATCGCCGGCAGGACCGTGACCGTGCACCTTGCCGGCACTACCACCATCACCGCATCGCAGCCCGAGGTCGGCAGCTACAACCCCACCTCCACCAGCACCGTGCTTACCGTAACGGAACGCGTCTGCGAAGCGCCGTCGGTGCGCCAGAACGGGCAGTGCGTGGCGCCGGCCACCACCGCCGGCTTTGTCACGCGCGGCGAGATCGTCTGGATGCCGGCCTCTTTCGTGCTGGACTGGGCCAAGGCCGATGCCTTCTGCAAGAACACGACGATCCAGGGCAAGACCGGCTGGAAACTGCCGACGCAAGCCGACCTGGCCGCGCTGATCGAATCCGGGCAATTGACGGGGCAGAACTGGGCAGCGGGCGATGCCTGGACGGCGGATGCCGGCACCGGTACGAGTACCCACGTGGCGCTGAATCTGGCAACCGGCACGGCGAACGCTTCCGGCAGCGAGGCCAAGGCCTACGTAACCTGCATGCGCTGAGCCTGCCGATGGATGGCCCGGCGCGCTTCCACGCGCGCCAGGACGCCTACGCTTGAACAGCGGTGCCCTGGTCCGCGCTAGGCGAACAGGGCGATCATCGCATCGTCCCAGGCGTGGCCTGCGGACGACCATGCACCGTCGGGCGCCACCGGCGGAAAGCCGGTCCGGCACCGCCCCTGGCGCGCGCTGAAATCGAAGACGGCGTGCGGATAGTCATTGATGAGCAGAACCGCCTTCAGGCCGTCTTGCGACCAGCCGATCCTCGCCATCGAAGGACGGGCGCGTTCCGTCACGTTGTTGGCGTTATAGATGTGCAGGGCATCCTGGATCGAGTTGCCCTCGGCCTGCGTATCGAGCGCATAAAAATAGCCGGTATCGCCATCGTCTTCGAACACGGCGACGAAGCGGCCCTCAGGAGATTTGCCTCCGACCACGGTTTCGCGCCCAACGAAAAATTCTTCTTCAGCAGTAGTGATAATTGGCATAGGGGTGAAATCCAGAATGCTTGAGCCGGCATGCCAGCACATTTTGGTGGCGCTGCGGATGTGTCGAACTCGCTAGAATGCACACTGTACATGATTGCTACTTGTTACTTGTAAGGTTCTGCGGGCGAGGGCAGGCGAGACGGCTTCGCCGGCGAGACCGTCGATACGAGGTTGAAACGATGCGCCTGTCGCAAGGTATCCGCACCGTCGCGGCGATCGAGGCCGCCAAGGGCCTGGTCGTGCTGCTGACCGGTTTCGGCCTGTTTGCGCTGCTGCACCGGGATGTGCAGCAGCTGGCCGAATCACTGGTGCGCCACGCGCACCTGAATCCCGCTTCCCATACGCCGCGCGTGTTCCTGGAATTCGCCGGCAAGCTGGACGATACACACCTGATGCAGCTGGCGGCTGCGGCGCTGGCGTATTCCGCCGTGCGCATGATCGAGGCGTATGGGTTGTGGTTCGAGCGCACCTGGGGCGAAGGCTTTGCCGCGGCCAGCGGCGCGGTCTACCTGCCTTTCGAATTCCGGGAACTGTTCCACCAGCCCAGCCTGCTCAGCGCCTGTCTGCTGACCGTCAACCTGGGCGTGGTCGGCTTCATGATCTACAGCTTGCGCCAGCGCAGGGCCACCCGAACCACCTAGTTCCGTGGCCGGCGCGGCTGTGTGCAAACGCAGGCCGCAGCCTCAGGATGCGGCCGGCTTACCTTCCAGCGGCCATGCCAGGCGCACCACCGTGCCGCCGCCGCTACGGCGCGTCACGCTCAAGCGCCCACCCACGCGCGCCGCACGTTCGTGCATCCCGGGCAGGCCCCAATGGCCCTTGCGACCGCCAGCATCCAGCACGGCGTCGTCGATCCCCTTGCCGTCGTCGCTCACGTCGAGTATCAGCTGCCCGTCCCGGCATGCAAGCCGGACCTCGATATGGCGCGCATCGGCATGGCGGGCAGCGTTGCGCAAGGCTTCGCGTGCGATCTCGACGATGTCTTCGCCGATGGTGGGGCTGGCCTTTATCGCCGTGTCGTCGAGCAGGATGGACACGGTCGTGCCGGGACTGGTTTCCTGCAGCGCGTGTACGGTCGCAGCGAGCGCCTCCTCGAAGGCGGCGGCTTCGTTGCGCAGTCCTTGCAGCTGGTCGCGGCCCTCGGTAATGGCATGGCGCGCTTCGCCCAGCACCTGTTCGAGCTTGCGGCGAACCTCGCCTTCCGCCGGCAAGGCGCCGACCACCGTGTCCAGGCGCAGGACCAGTCCCTGCACGGTCTGCAGGAAGGTATCGTGCAGCGTCCGTGCAATGCGCTCGCGTTCGGCGTTACGCACCTCGATGCGCTCGGCCACGCGCCGGGTCAGGTAGCGCACCCGGTAGCGGTGCAGCGAATAGGCCAGCGCCGCCAGCAGCAGCACGCACAGCGCCTGGAAGGGGCGGCTTTCGAACAGGGTCGGCGCCACCCGCAGGTCGACGGTAGCTGCCTGCACGCTGGGAACGCCGTCCTCGTTCGTGGCACGCACATGGAAGCGGTAAGCGCCGGGGCCGACATTGTTGTAGAACGCGGTGCGGCGGTTGCCTGCGCTTTGCCAGTCGGGGTCGACGCCGTCGAGCCGGTACTGGAAGCGCATGGCTTCGGGCCGGCCGATGCCGGGCGCCGTGAAGCCGATGCTGAACTCGCCGGCGCCGGGCCCGAGGTCGATTGGCCCCGCTGCAGCCAGCGCCAGCTCGCCCGACTGCACGCCGAGTACCGCAACGCTCGGCGCATACCCATTGCGGCGCCAGGAGCGGGTGTCGATGCTGACCACGCCGCCCGAGGCAGCCAGCCAGATGCGGCCGGCGCCATCGGCGACGGCGGTCGGCAGGCGCGTTTCGGTGACGGCCTGGCCGGGATAGCCTTCGAGTGCGCCGATGAGTTCATAACGCAGCGGCTGGGTCGGGTCGGCGACGCTGCGCTGCCAGTCGGCGCGCCGCACGTACAGTACGCCGCGCGCGCCGTTCAGCCAGCGGTCGCCCGCAGCCGTGATGTGCATGCCGGTGAGGTTGCGCAGCACGTCGGGATCGGCGGCGCGCAGGAGATCGATGCGGCCGTCCTTCAGCACGCCAAGGCCGCGCTCGCCGCTGATGGCGACGCCGTCCTGGGTGAAGATGGCCGCGGCCAGGCCAACGGCCGTGGCATCGAAGACCTGCTGGCGGCCATTGTCGTACAACACCAGCTCGCCGTCGCCCAGGCCGAGCCAGAGCTGCCCCGGCGCGCCGGTGGCGGAGACGAAGATTTTCGGCGGCAGATTGAAGCGGCTGCGTGGCAGCCACTTGCCGCCGACCAGGCCCATCAGCCCAGTCTCGATGCTGGCAATCCACAGCACCTTGCCGTCGTCGCGCATGCCGCTCAGGCGCAAGTCTGCCGGTGTGCCATCCGGCCCCGGCGGCAACGTAATGTGCTCGACGGTGCCGCAACGGTTCACCTCGATCGAGCGCTTCCCGCCCAGCAGCAGCGCGCCGCGATGATCGTTGCCGACCACGGTCACTTCGCGGCCCGGCTCGATACGCGGCGCGGCGCCCGGCGCCAGGCGCCACAAGGCGCCGCTGCGCGAGTCGGCCGCCCAGACCACGCCCGCGCAGTCGCGGGCCAGGCTGTAATGCAGGCCGGCACCGGGCAGGGGCGAGCGCAACACGCGCTGCGCCCGGAAGCGGTCCAGCCCGTGCTGGGTGGCGACCCAGACGTTGCCCTCGCGGTCTTCGAGCAGGGTACGTGGATCGTCGCCGGTCAGCGACGCCGCTGCGATGCGGCCGTTGGCGTCCTTGCCCATATCGAAGCCGGCCGTTGCCGCCGCCGCGCCGTAGCGCAGGTGGACGCCGCGCGTGCCGTCCGGCGTCCACAGCGTGCCGTCGGCGTCGAACTGGCCGCCGGAACGCGATTCCGACTGGTTGAACCAGGCCGGGCGCGGGCGCGGCTGCGCGGCACTGTCGGTAGCTGGCGACAGCAGCCGCAGCTGCCCGCGCTGCACCAGCCACAGGCGCCCATCCGGCGACAGGGTGAGTTTGCCGCCGCTCGCGGCAACCCGGTCGAAGCGCTTGCTCGCGCGGTCCAGGCGCCACACGTTCCTGTCGTCGGCGGCCCAGAGCTGGCCGTCGCCGTCGAGCAACATGCTGTCGAAACCATCGGCATCGAGCCTGCCCTCGATCGCGGCCTTGTGCCAGGCCTTGCCGTCGTAGCGGTGCAGGCCGGTCGGCGCCGCGGCCCAGACGCTGCCGTCGCTGTCGATCGCCACGACATCGATGCCGCGAATCGGCTCGGCGGCGTCCGGGATGTCCTCGAGCCGCCCATCCGGATGCAGGACCGACAGGCGGCCGGCCACGTAGATGATCCACAGCTTGCCATTCGCCTCGGCGTGCAGCCCGGCGATGCGCGCCCGCGTCAGCAGTCCGCGCGCCGGCAGCGCATACCGGACAAAGCGGTCGCCATCGAAGCGGTACAAACCATCGGAGGTGCCGAGCCAGAGCCAGCCGTCCGGCGTCTGGGCCATGGCGGTAACCGGCGGCGGCCCGCCTTCGAGCGCGGTCCAGCGCGTGTGCGAGGTGTTCGCAATGCCCACTTCCGCAGGCAGGGCGGCGGCCGGCCCGGCCCAGGCCAGCAGGCACAGGAAGCCGATGAACCCAACACGGCGCGCATGGCAGGACAGGAGGAGCGATTTCAGCACGATGGACACTCGGTAGATGGACAAACGACACCAGTGTAGCGCCGGGATGGAAACGATACCAGATGCTTGCCACGATGCCGCCAGGCGCATGGGCTTCAAGCGCCCGCTTTTACCCGCCGCCACAAGGTCGTACGGCTGATCCCGAGATGGCGCGCAGCGGCATCGCGCGAGCCGCCGAAGCGCGCGATGACATCGGCGGTGCTTTCCGTGATTGCGGCCGGAATGGGGGGCGTGATCGCAGTTGGCGTAGCGGGGCCGGTCAGCGAACCTTGCCCCAGCTCCGGCGCCACCGACAGCAGGAAGCCCGGCGTCAGCGCCTGCAGCGGTTCGGCTGCCAGGAACAAGGCGAGCCGCTCCATCAGGTTGCGCAGCTCGCGCACATTGCCCGGCCAGCCATAGCGTTCCAGCAGCGGCGCGCAGGCCGTCAATTCCGCATGCAGGTTCGGATGCGGCCTGGCTCCCAAGGCCGCCAGCGACTGCTTCAGCGACCATTCCGCCAGCGGCGCGATATCGGCCGCGCGCGCGCGCAGCGGCGGCAGCGCCAGGCGCAGCACCGCCAGCCGATAAAACAGGTCGGCCCGAAAACGCCCCTCGCGCACGCGCGCCTCCAGGTCGCAGTGGGTGGCGCTGATCACCCGCACCTCGATCGGCACCGGCCGCGTGCCGCCCACACGCATCACTTCGCGTTCTTCCAGCACGCGCAGCAGCCGCGTTTGCAGGGCCAGCGGCATCTCGCCGATCTCGTCGAGGAACAGCGTGCCTCGGTTGGCCGCCTCGAACAGCCCCGCATGCCCGCCACGCCGTGCGCCGGTAAACGCGCCTTCCTCGTGCCCGAACAGTTCCGATTCCAGCAGCGATTCGGCAATCGCCCCGCAGTTCACAGCCACGAAGGGCCGGTTCGCACCCAGGCTGCGCGGCCCTTCGCGGTGGATCGCCTGCGCCACCAGCTCCTTGCCGCTGCCGGTCTCGCCCTGGATCAGGACAGTCGCCGGCGAGCGCGCATACAGCACCACCGATTGTCGCAGCCTTTCCATCGCCTCGGATTCGCCGCGCAGGTCGTTCAGGCCACGCCGTGCGCGCCGCGGTTCGTTCGACGGCCCGCGCCGGATGCGGTTCGCTTCCAGTTGCGTCAGGCGCGCCAGTTCCAGCGCATCGTCAAAGGCTTGGCGGATCGAGGCCGCCGAATACAGAAACACGCCGGTGAGTCCCGCTTCCTCGGCCAGGTCGGTAATCAAGCCGGCGCCGACCACGACCTCGATCCCGTTCGTCTTCATCTCCTTGATCGCGGCGCGCGCATCCTCGCGCGTCACATACGTGCGCTGGGCGATGGTCAGTCCAAAGGTGGCGCTGAAGTCGGCCAGTTCCGGCAAGGGCTGCTGGTAACTGATCACGCCGATGCGGCTGGAGACCTTGCGCGCGCGGGCCAGCGCCTGCATCACGTCGAAGCCGCTGGCCTTGGCGACAACCACCGGCGCCGACACGCGCCCTTTCAAATAGGCGCCGTTCGAGCCGGCCGCGATCACCACGTCGCAGCGCTCGCTCGCCATGCGCTCGCGGATGTGACGCGCGGCTTCGTCGAAACCGAGGTTGATCGGCTCGATGGTGGCGAGGTGGTCGTATTCGAGCGTGATGTTGCGGAAGAGATCGGACAGGCGCGAAACCGACACGGTCCAGATGACCGGCTTGTCGGCTTCCTGGGGCAGGGGAGAGAGAGGGCGCATGTTGCAATTTTACTGCAATGGTGTTGCGCCGATGTTTCAAGGTGAAACACGGTTGAAACGATGTGGATGTTGATACAGGAGGCCGCTTGACGCTAGATGCTTGAACTATCAGGCTTTTCGGCAGCCCAAAACATGTCGGTCGTGCTGGCACGCTCTTTGCAATTACCAAGGCAACCATTCATTAAACCACCAGGAGACCCCATGATCCAATCGCCAGGCGCACTGTTCCGTCGCGCCGTCCAGGAAGAATCGCCGCTGCAGGTTGTCGGCGCCATCAACGCGAACCACGCCCTGCTCGCCAAGCGCGCCGGCTTCAAGGCCATCTACCTCTCGGGTGGCGGTGTGGCGGCCGGTTCGCTCGGCCTGCCGGACCTGGGCATCTCGAATTTGGACGACGTGCTCACCGACGTGCGCCGCATCACCGACGTCTGCGATTTGCCGCTGCTGGTCGACGTCGATACCGGCTTCGGTGCCTCGGCCTTCAACGTGGCGCGCACCGTGAAGTCGATGATCAAGTTCGGCGCCGCTGCCATGCACATCGAAGACCAGGTCGGCGCCAAGCGCTGCGGCCACCGTCCGGGCAAGGAAATCGTCTCGAAAGGCGAGATGGTCGACCGCATCAAGGCAGCCGTCGATGCGCGTACCGACGAGAATTTCGTCATCATGGCGCGCACCGATGCGCTGGCCGTGGAAGGCATCGACGCCGCCATCGAGCGCGCGGTGGCCTGCGTCGAAGCCGGCGCCGACATGATCTTCCCGGAAGCCATGACCGATCTCGCCATGTATTCGAAATTCGCGAAAGCCGTCGGCGTGCCGATCCTGGCCAACATCACCGAATTCGGCTCGACCCCGCTGTTCACGGTCGATGAGTTGAAGACCGCCGATGTCGGCATCGTGCTGTACCCGCTGTCCGCCTTCCGCGCCATGAACAAGGCGGCCGAAAACGTCTACACTGCGATTCGCCGCGACGGCAGCCAGCAAGCCGTGGTCGATACCATGCAGACCCGCGCCGAACTCTACGAACGCATCAATTACCACGACTTCGAGCAGCACCTCGACGCCCTCTTCGCGGCTCAACATTCAGCGCAGAAAAAATAATCGAACAGGAGACCTAACATGAGCGAACAACAAGTCCCAACCTTCAAGCCGAAAAAATCCGTGGCCCTGTCGGGCGTCGCCGCCGGTAACACTGCCCTGTGCTCGGTCGGCAAATCGGGCAATGACCTGCACTACCGCGGCTACGACATCCTGGATGTGGCCAACTCCTGCGAATTCGAAGAAATCGCCTACCTGCTGGTGCACGGCAAGCTGCCGACCGGCGCCGAGCTGCGCGGCTACAAGGCCAAGCTGAAATCCCTGCGCGGCTTGCCGCAAGCCGTGAAGCTGGCGCTGGAAGCCCTGCCGGCCGGCAGCCACCCGATGGACGTGATGCGCACCGGCGTCTCGATCCTGGGCTGCGCGCTGCCGGAAAAGGACGACCACAACGTCGCCGGCGCACGCGACATCGCCGACCGCCTGATGGCCTCGTTCGGCTCGATGCTGCTGTACTGGTACCACTTCAGCCACAACGGCAAGCGCATCGAAACCGAGACCGACGACGAATCCATCGGCGGCCACTTCCTGCACCTGCTGCACGGCCACAAGCCGTCCGACGAGTGGGTGCGCGCGATGCACACTTCGCTCATCCTGTACGCCGAACACGAGTTCAACGCCTCGACCTTCACCGCGCGCGTGATCGCCGGCACCGGCTCCGACATGCACTCGGCGATTACCGGCGCCATCGGCGCGCTGCGCGGGCCGAAGCACGGCGGCGCCAACGAAGTGGCGCTCGACATCCAGAAACGCTACGAAAACGCCGACGAAGCCGAGGCCGACATCCGGAATCGCGTAGCCAATAAAGAGGTCGTGATCGGCTTCGGCCACCCGGTGTACACCATTTCAGACCCGCGCAACGTGGTCATCAAGGAAGTCGCGCGCACGCTGTCGGCATCGGGCGGCTCGATGAAGATGTTCGACATCGCCGAGCGCCTGGAATCGGTGATGTGGGAAGTGAAGAAGATGTTCCCTAACCTGGACTGGTTCTCGGCCGTGTCGTACCA
>Ga0265797_10012944_pt1 | contig 10128 bp, 9 predicted proteins | sample P2T30metagenome_FD_192433 | JGI IMG/M metagenome (GOLD analysis project Ga0265797, IMG submission 192433) | Plant litter microbial communities from East Loma Ridge, Irvine, California - P2 T30 | ecosystem: Environmental > Terrestrial > Plant litter > Unclassified | place: USA: California... | reverse complement strand
GGGGGCGCTGTATCCGCCGTGTTTGCAGCCTCGCCGAATGCAGCTAGTTGCCCGTCGCTGCCCATCGCATTCACGCCCGATACTATTCCAGTACTGCAACCCACTCGCTCGTATCATGTCTGTCCGAACCGAGCGTGTCTGACTCACCTCGCCGCACTCTTTACCGGATGCAACAGAGATGCCAATTGCTGGTTGTATACGCAGGGATGCCTGTGTACTGCATTGCTCTGCTACCATGTTACGAATCAAACTGTAAGATTGATGAGAGCCTACTGCTGTCGGTCAACAAGAATTTCTCCTCTTTTCGAATATTACAAATGTCGACGTTTGGTGTCTCCAAGGTTATTTCTGCTCCACTAGCGGTTTGTAAGCGTTACGTCATTTCGTCGAGATAGCCGTTGAGTGGTTACTCGCTCAATCGCCCAACCAGACATTACGAAGCATGTCAAGATTGATCTCTAGCACCGCTCGATATAGGCCTGAGATACAAAACACATTTTCATGTAGGAACAAAACTCTATCGGTTACACATTCATACTGAGCCTCACTTTCCACAATGTCTGTCCTTATCACGGGAGCCTCTGGGTATCTTGGTGGCTCGCTGCTTGCGGCACTACACAACGCCGTACTTACTGAGCACAAAGACATATATGCTCTCGTCAGATCTCCAGACCAAGCGGAAGCGGTGAAGAAGTATGGCGCGCGCCCTCTCACTCTCAATTTACAAGATGAAGAGAGTGTGATCAAGAGCATCGTCGATGCGCAGATATCCGTCATATTCTTCCTCGTTGACGCTATGAACTCCGATATGCAGGTTCCCATGATAAAAGCCCTCGCAGAAGTCAAGAAGCAAACTGGACGCGAAGTCCACTTTTTGCACACCAGTGGCGCAAAGATCTTCAGCGAACATGCGGGGATGCCTATCGATCGACCACTTCCCGATACAGATGATGATCTGTACAAACTACAAAAGAGCTCCAAGGCTCCTCATCGACTCTTAACGCAGGTATGAGGCAACTAGCGTGTACGCGGTCCAAAGTCCAATCTCTCTTACTGAAATGACCTCAGGCGACGAACACGAACAATGTCATCATTGAAACGGCGGAGAAACATGGAGTTCGCAGCTACATCTTCATTCCATGTATCGTGTACGGCGAAGGCAAAGGTTTTGGTAACAAAATCTCGATCCAAACCACAGCTGTGGTCAAAGCCGCGAAGGGGGCCGGCGCCGTGTACGATGTCAATCCGGAGGGTTGGGTAGGTGTTATTGAATAGTCACCAAGTCAACCACTCGCATGCTGACGATGTACTCAGACTTGGCCCGTATGTCATATCGACGACAACTCGAAACTGTACGTGAAACTGCTGAAGAGTATCCTACGCGACGAGAATCCAGGATATGGCGAGAATGGGTACTATCTTGCTTCCTCCGGAAGTGTAGCCTGGTACGAAATATACACCGCAATGGCGAAAGCGCTTGCGAAGCGTGGTATTATCGGCAGTCCTGAAGTCAAGAAAGCGGATGAAGCAGCGCTAGATAAGATGGCGCAGGCCTTGAGTTGCCCAAAAGAGCTTGTTGCAGTTCAGCTGGGTGGAAAGTAAGTCTACTTATATGCTCACAAGGATAGACCAGAGGTTGACACCAGACACAGATGCACACTTGAAGCGAAGAGGGGCTATAGCTTAGCTTGGAGACCAGACCATGAGCCGAAGCACATCTTGGAGGCGGCAGATGCAGAGGTAGAGCTTATCTTAAAGCATATATGAGCAGTGAGCAGTATAGTAATAGGCATTGCGGCACCTCATTCAAAGGAAAAACTGAACAGGTCTGCAGACTACATCAAGTCAAAGGCGTGCAAAGTAGGTGACACAACGTCAACGTAGACTGCGGAGTATCCAGTCTTTTCCTAGGCTGGCCTGGCGGCATGGTATAGCTTCGAATTGTAGCTGCCTTTTCCATATGTGATAACCTGGAAGTTTCAATGTGCCAAAGAACAAGAGGACAAGCCAATGAAAGATCCGCAATTAGTGTTCCAGCAAAGCTCTTTTTCTCCCATACTCAAGTTCTGAGTTGTTCGTCTCCATCCACACTAACTCATGCCCTTTCTCCACCAGACGAAGATGCCGATCCCATAATAATGTCCAACTCTGCCTTTGTATACCTCCGTTGCGGCTGCTGCAAAGCACAATTAGCACCATCACCCTAACATGCTCCCTCAACAACTTACCTCCACGAATTTCGGTCCATCGTACTCGCGTAATAGCTCAACGTACTCCATCAAAGGCCGCATGATCGAGGCATCAGCATTCAACGCTGGACCACTGAGCGCAATATCCAGGTCATATGCCAAAACGACGACTGGACCGCGAAACGGCAGTCCAAGGCTCTTGTTCTCGAAGAGTGCACGCTCTCCCTTCACATTCATGTCGTAATTGATCTGGATGAAATACGGAAAGTAGCGGTTGTGGAATGATAGTTTCTTGATCTCCTGGGCCGGCACACCGGGGAAATGGTAGTCAAGGCCGCTTACCGTACCTTCCTCGTCGAACGCCAGAACGGAGAAGATAGGTTTGGCTGAATTGGCGGGGAAGTGTAAAACGCGCCGCATGTTTTTGCCAATGGGTTGTTTGATGGCTTTGGCGTAGGGCTTGCAGGCGAGCTTGTGGCTGGAGAGCCAGTCGCGTTCTTGACAGGCTGGCGAGCAGTAGAGCATGTTTTTGCACTGGCCACATATCTTCTTCGCACCAGGAGTACGACACGAAGCGCAATGATCTACAACAGCAGTGGGTAGAGGAGGGACCGGGATGTAGTCTTCGAGCATCAACGGATAGCCAAAGTCCTGAGGTGTGTATGGTGTAGTTGAGGACATGGCGAGCGGCTGTAGATTGAAGAGTATCGGAGCGATATCAGGAATGGATTATAATTAGAGAATGTACCCCCAGAAGGAAATAGAGAGCTCAGCAAGCGAGCTATGAGCTTAGAAGATATACTAGCATTAGTCGTACGGCATATGAATGAGGTCGCATGACGTCTATCTCACCGCAAATGACATACTGCCTTTACCTGAGAGCCTTGATCAAGTACCCAGGTAATTTCAGTATGGGCGGTAAAGCCACTGCGATGGATGAAAGAAGACATCGAAATCCACACCGCCAAACACGCCAATCGCCGGAAATAGGTCGCACTCGCCCCTCAAACCAGTGTTGCCCCCCTCGCTTCGTACGTCGAGCTCCTCGTTGCCATCCCAGCCACCTTCCTTTACTCCATTACGCGTGAAAAACACGTCGATATCTAACATCCTTCCCTGTTGCGACTGCTCGTATGATGGTGGGTTGCGCGGAACCGAGAAGGTAATACCAATACCCACAGTATCACCGGGCTTGAAAGCCGAGGTGAAGTCGATACCACCCCATGCATCGTTAACGTACTTTCTTCCATCATCTCCATGCACTCCAAGACTGGCACGTTCCCAGCCTGGGAGACGGAACGTAGGATAAGGCGGCGCAACGAAGCCTATCGCGATGCCGGCGTCTGCTTCCGAGAAGGAGAAGCCACCGCGACCAATTCCAAGGACTTTGAGTTCAAAGTAGACAGTCTTGGAGCGTTGTGTGTTGAGCGGTGAGTCCCAAAACACGCTGTACATGGGTAAATTTGTAAGGATACTCGAATCCCTGCAGTTCGCGTGGGTGCGACAACGCCAGTGGCCTGCTTGAGGTTGAGGGAGTAAGTCTCCCAGGTAGGATGGCGCTTTCAGCAGAGCAAGCTGCCCATTCTGGATCGCAGCATGAGTGCTAGGCTGCAAGTTCTGCGGTGGCCACAAAGGATTCATGTTGGTCCAAGCCAAGGCACGATCGCCATCTTCAGTAGATGCATTAGCAGTGGGAGAACTATCGTAGCCCATCGACGGTGGTGGAGGTAGAAGCGAAGTGTCAGGTACGACTGTCCAGTCGTGGTATGGCGGAGGATCCCAGCTAGGAGGGGGTTGCTGTGGATACGAAGGAGGTGGTCCTGCTGGGGGTGCGTAACCTGAAAACTCTTGTTTAGGTGGAGGCCCTGGAGGAGCAGTATAAGAAGACGACCCGTGGCTCGGTGGAGGACCTGGTGGAGCGGAGTACCCAGACGAGGATGAAGCTTGGTTCGGCGGCGGGCCAGGCGGTGCTTGATACTTCTCCGTCGGCGCTATATTATGCTGTTGGTCTTGGGGTGAGCTGTAGTAAGGGTTGTTTGAATGCAGGTTGTGTTGATCTGTCCCATATGACGGCCTTGAAGAGCTGTCGTCGCCCTTTATCTTGTCCTTGAACTTCTTGAACATGGTGGGGCTGGAAACTCAGAGCAATGCCGAAAAATGCCCTACCCTAATTTGTGGTATAAGTAGAAGGTAGTCGAGAAAATGCTGATCAGGGGTGTGTAGTATTGTTGAGTCACATACTAGGAAAGCGGGCGCACTTGAATGATGATGTAGCGAAGGTGGCCGGTTGTGGCTGTGCACGCGCAACAAACCCCGGGTTGATTGTCACCTACCCGTCTACGTCATCGTTGGTGGCTTGGCAGGGTCCTTGAAGCCTAAACCCCGGCCACAATCAATGATGCCCGTGTCGCGCTCCAACAAACGCGCGATTTCAACGCGATGGAAGTCTGGCAACCAGACCGTTCAGTCACGCATCCCTCGCATACCTTCCAGCCACAGCCTTGCCGCGGACCCTTCCTTCTATGAACTTCACGGGGACCTCGACTTCCACATCTCTCAACCAATCGCCCATACCTAAAGATCGGTGTACGAAGTCAGTGTTTGTCTCACATGCAGTTCGTACATCGGCAATTACTCACCTTTCGCGAACGCATCCAGCCTGCTACTTCCGCTAACGCCTCTGCCTAACACCCCATAAACCACGAAATGTACCGCCATGATACCTTCGAACTCCACCCTTTCCATGAAAAAGCTGTCGTTCCAGCTCTCCCCAAACATATCCTTGAGTTTGGGCATGGTGAGGAAGCTGCGGAGCCAGTCCCAGCTTTCGGCATACAGGGGTGATGACTGTGGGTAGGAGGAAGGTAGGCTTGTGGGTATAAAGAAGCCAATGTTTGCGTTTCCACCTTTGTCGCCTGAGCGGGCGAGCACGATGTCTCCCAGCCGCGCACGCGTCATTGGGCCAAAAGAACGAAGATCCACGGGACTCGCAGTTTCATAGCTTTCGCGCCTCCCAATCTCTTCCGACAGCGCTGGCGGCGTGGTCGTCAACGTCCTTGTCTCGCCAGCTTCGAGAAGATTGATCGCCGTCTTTAGCTTGCTTTGCGGCCAAATCGCTGGATAGAAGCTCAAGTACGGTTTCGGTATCGCCGTACGATGGTCCATCGTACTATGGAAGCCAGAGTAGTGCTGCATCGCAAAGTCTGCCAGTAGACTCGCTAGACCCAGGTTCACGTTTGGATCGCCGCTCTCCGCGAAGATTCGACAATACGATGTACTTCTGAGCTGGCTCTTCGGGTCGGTCTCCGGCATGCCTATGCGCTGGAATTCCAAGATGTCGAATCTGTCCAGTATGCCTTTCTGCTTCAGGCCAAACTTGATCATGCGTTCCCAGAGATCGAATTTCTCAGCCGTGGCATACCCGGTTGCGTTGACGACAATCTCGGATTGGTAACCTGCATGATAGAAGATTGCGAGCTTCGTGGTGGGTGGGGGTGGTTTGCCTTTGACGCCCCACAGACGAACTCTTTCTGATTGTTAGCGAGATTGCTCCTGCCAGCATGACATTTAAGTGAAGGAGATTCGAGCGTACCTGTTCTTGCCTCCAGCTTTGACCTGAACCTCATCCAAGATAGCCTTGACATCGCTATTCAGGTACACGTTGCCCTGAAGCTCATATAGAAACTGACATTTGACAGTGTCTTCTGTGACAAAACCCTTCCTAGCTTCGTGCTTCGTGATCACACATGTTCCGTCCTTTTCGACCTCTGCGATGCCGAAAGTGATGTCGTACAGGTCATCCAGCGGATACTCGTAGAAGCCCGCGAAATTCGAGCCTGTTACATAGCCACTGCATTCGATGAGATGACCTGCAATAAGGGCTCCTGCAAGTGCGTCGAAGTCGGTGTCACGCCACGAGTACCAGTACCATGCAGCACCGATTACGGGGCTGGCGTCCGCAACGCGACCCGCGATGATAATGTCTGCGCCTTCTTCGAGACCTTTGACGATTTCGCGGGCGCCGAGGTAGACGTTCGCACTGACGATTGGTTTGTCGCTTTTCAGGACGTCGAGCGTGTGATCCGCGACCGTTACCTCGCTGTTGTCAGAATCTAGATGCGGCGGTAAACCTTTCTCTTTGATATCCTTCATTTCGTCCATTAGGTTGTCACCAGACACATACGCAACCTTCAGATCATATCCTTTGCTTAAGACCTGCTCGTCTGTCAATTAACTAGACCATGTAGCGACTACATCGATGAGACGAGACTCACGAGTTCATGCACCTTCTCTGCCAACCCCTTCGGATTGTGCGCACCACCATTGATAACGACTTTGATCCTCTTCTCATTCAACAGGTCGATCGTCTGCTCGATGCCATCCCAAGCTGTTTTCTCCCATCCAGGATGCTTGCCCGCTGCATGTGCCTGGGCATTTTCCGCGATGTTGACTTCGGCAAGATAGTCTCCTGTAATAAAGTCTACATCTCCTAGCTCTGCTTGGTAGAGCATGTGATATCCGGGATCCCCTTGCATTCGTCAGACTGGTATGACATAGGTAAGGCTGGTATCACCTTTGTAGCCTGAGCAGTTTGCTATCCTCACTGGACGGCTTCCGCGCTGCGCTGTCCATCTCGTGCTGTAGTCTGACGATGCCATAGCTACTGCTTCAAAGATGACAGTCGACAAAGGGCTTGTGGTGAGATATTATGTGTATTCTGGGATTAGATCGCTAACGCATGCGCATGCGCGTAAAGCAGAGTTGCATTATCGCGATACAGCCGCAACTTAAATCATCCCACCAAACTTCCAATCACGAACACCTCCACATCAGACTGCTATTTCAACAGACCTGATCCTCTTCTTGCGTAACGTGTATCCAGATTGCGGGGTGATACCCCACCTTGTCGGGTAGATTGAGCTAGTCGACTTACTCGCCCGAGGGCCGAAAACGAATTGCCGTCCATCTACCATGATCGGCAGTGCTTGAGTAAGACCGGTGACAACTAGGACGATGGAGCTGATGCGCCGATTGGCGTTGCTGGCACCATGTTACAAGGCGACCAAGTAGCTAATGGGGTCGAGTGGGACGTGTTTCGGACAGCACAAACGATAAAGCTCATGCTACCCGCGTCTCGAAGCCACACTCTCAGTTCTCTCAAGTCGAAGTCAAGGCTCTACAACTATTAGAAATGTCAAATACTATGACGAACGGTCATACGAACGGCACGAATGGTAGCCACAAGGACTACTCTGTCCCCCGCGAAACCCAACACATCTTCGAAAAGGGCATATTAAGCAATCCCCTCATTGCTCCAACATTACCCATCGACATCGCAGAATGCGCAAAGACAGTCCAGTTCAAAGGCAGCGATAAGCCCAGTATACCCATCAACTGGCGCTTCGCCGAAAGCATCTCGGCACTCAAGGGGCTGGAAGCCGCCATGATCAACGTCCTTCTGAAGCAGAAATATGGACTGGAACCCCAAGAAGCTGTCATAGATACGTAAGTTGAAATATCCGAGCTTCCACGTTAATCAAGAAAAAACCGAACAGGCCTGCAGCCTACATTAGCATGGAAACCTACAAGATAGGTGACCTAGCGTTAATGTAGGCTGCAGGCCTGTTTAGTTTTTTTCTTGTATAAGGTGCTTCTGTTGTTACGAGTTGTAGCCATTGAGTAGCTAACGCGTGTCGGTGAAGCGACCATGCGCAACTCTTCTTCATGTCGATCCTATTGAACGTCATCGATCCCGATGGCGAACACATCGAGTTCTTGACCAAACCATTCGCGAGTGGATCGGACGCATACAACAGATATTTCAAGAACTGCGATCTGCATGATACTAGTAGGACTCCGTATCGCGTGGCGGCTACGAACATCTACCGGTGCGAAGATGGAAGGTACTTCCATTTACATGGCTCCATGAACCCTGAACCCACACAAGAGAGTGTTGGGTTACCGCATGATATGGACTTGGCTGAGTCGGAGGATCCATGGAAACCGTACGAAGAGAAGCTAGCAAGCATTGAATCTGACGAGATGCAAAGGTTGGCATCGGACGTCTACAAGCAAGCTGGTACCATCTGCTGGACAACCGAGGAGTTCAAGAATAGCGAACATGGAAAAGCGAACGCCCATGTAGGCCTCTACGAGATTCACGACGTCAAGAACCAGAAACAGCCAGCGTGTTGGTGGCCAAATAGTTCGGAGACAGGTGTAAAGAGGCCACTCGCAGGTCTCAAAGTCGTCGACCTGACCCGCGTAATTGCTGCTCCAGCTCTAACCCGAGGCCTTGCCGAACTGGGTGCTTCGGTGATGCGAGTAACAGCTGAGCACGTTACTGACATGTCCATGCTACACGTCGATCTCAGCTGGGGAAAGTGGAACTCGCATCTAGATTTCCGGAATGAAGAGGATAGAGAGAAGCTGCGCGCTTTAGTCCGAGAAGCCGACGTCGTCGTACAAGGCTATCGGCCTGGCGTGTTGGAAAAATATGGTTTCTCTCCTGAGGGCCTACTCGACCTGACGAAAGATCGAGAGCGAGGTCTCATTGTTGTGCGGGAGAACTGCTATGGCTGGTATGGTCCCTGGTCGTATCGCAGCGGGTGGCAACAAATCTCTGACGCGTGCTGTGGCGTATCGATGGAGTTTGGACGAGCCATGGGCAATGACGAGCCTGTGACACCAGTTTTCCCCAACAGCGACTTCTGCACTGGTACTTCTGGCGTCATCGCCGTCTTGAACGCGATAATTCGAAGGGGTACTGAAGGCGGCTCCTACAAAGTCGATGTAAGTCAGCTCCACCGTTCGGTAGCGTTGTGGACACTAACTTCTACAGATTGCCTTGAACTACTACTCCCAATGGTTGGTAAACAGCGTCGGCACCTACCCTACAGATGTCTGGGAAGATGTCTGGACACGCAATGGCCGCCAAGTATTCCGCCATTACCACAACATGCAGTATACGTTGCCGCGCTACATGAAGATGCTATTCGAGAACTCAGGATCCGTGCTCTTCAAACCCGATTTCTTCGAGATGCGACACGCGGGCGCGATCGGCAAAGACGTAAAGGGAGTCAAGCCCATTATCCAATACCCACAAGGGAAGGTGGAGTTGGGATATAATGTAGGGACGCGAGGAAATGGTGTCGATAAGCCAGTGTGGCCAAAGAGCCTGATGACCGAGGTTGTCGCGTAATCCTTGGATGTCATCTTTTTGGCAAGGGCGAGGAGATAACTAGAAGGGACGTATCAAGGCATGACTATTTGTTGAACGGAATTTGTCGCGAAATTTGATCCTGCTGTGTTCAAGTGAAGAGGCGAAGAAGGGAACCTTGGAAGTGAGCTGCCGCTGGGAAAGCGCGCTAGTCGACGCGTCTTCACGTGACTACAGTTTGATAGGTAGCCACCGGGTCGTCTCACAAGCTCAACATTCTTCTCGCAAACCATGCGAACGAATTTCCAAATACTGGCAGGCTGCCAATGTAGGCGCATGCCATCTAATGAAAAGGATGAACATCTACCTATGGGGGATAATGGATGTAAACAGCCTAGAAGTCTACATTGCGTTCAGACTTTGCTAACTTCTATGTGAACACTAATGTAGACTGCAGGGTGTTTAGTCTTTCCTCGAACGCGGTGGGCGACTATGCGAGACGTCGTTAGAGCCAACGTCATTCGTGCCTTCCATATCCACACGAAAAGCTTCATCATCAAGACTAAGCACCATTGACTCATACATCCTTGACGTTACTCCTTTCATCTGACATGTATTTATTCCGCTACAAGTACATCAGCCTCCATAAGCCTTTCCACTGTTCCCAAGATTTTCGATCAAACACACCTCCAGGGCTATCTCAATCCGAGCCTCTCAAGCCATGGAAGCACTCATCCACACCCACCGCCTAACGCTTCTCCGCCTAACAGACACCTCGTC
>Ga0265797_10012943_pt1 | contig 10129 bp, 8 predicted proteins | sample P2T30metagenome_FD_192433 | JGI IMG/M metagenome (GOLD analysis project Ga0265797, IMG submission 192433) | Plant litter microbial communities from East Loma Ridge, Irvine, California - P2 T30 | ecosystem: Environmental > Terrestrial > Plant litter > Unclassified | place: USA: California... | reverse complement strand
ATTCTCACCGCGCGAAACCTCAGCAAAGTGGTTCCCAGCGCGGAAGGTGAACTGACTATCCTGCACGAACTGAGCCTGGAACTGAACAAGGGCGATAGCCTGGCTATCGTCGGCAGCTCCGGTTCCGGCAAATCCACCCTCCTCGGTCTGCTGGCGGGCCTGGACCTGCCCAGCAGCGGTGAAGTCACCCTGGCCGGTCAAGCCCTGAGCAGCCTCGACGAAGACCAGCGCGCGCGTATCCGCGCCGAACACGTGGGCTTCGTATTCCAGTCGTTCCAACTGCTCGACAGCCTCAATGCACTGGAAAACGTCATGCTGCCGCTGGAGCTCGACGGCCGCAAGGATGCCCGCGAACGCGCTACGCATCTGTTGGAGCGCGTCGGCCTTGGCAAGCGCCTGACCCATTCACCACGCCAGCTTTCCGGCGGCGAGCAGCAGCGTGTCGCCATTGCCCGCGCGTTCGCCGCCGAGCCGGATGTACTGTTTGCCGACGAACCCACCGGCAACCTCGACAGCCATACCGGCGAGCGCATCAGCGACCTACTGTTCGAACTCAATAAAGAGAGCGGAACGACCCTGGTACTGGTTACTCACGACGAGCGCCTGGCCCATCGTTGCCGACGCCTGATCCGCCTTGAAGCCGGCCTGATGGTCGCGCCCCTGGAGCCTTGATGGCACGCCTGCCGCTGTTACGTCTGTTCAGCCTTGCCATGCGCCAGTTACTGCGCGATGCCCGCGCCGGTGAACTGCGCGTCTTGTTCTTCGCCCTGCTGGTGGCCGTGGCCGCCAGTACCGCTATCGGCTACTTCGGCGCACGCCTCAACGGCGCCATGCTGCTGCGCGCCACCGAGTTCCTGGGCGCGGACCTGGTGCTCGAAGGCAGCTCGCCGGCCCGCCCCGAGCAAATCAGATCCGGCACCGAGCTGGGTCTGGATCATGCGCGCATCGTCGAGTTTTCCAGCGTTATCGCCGCGGACAATGGCATCCAGCTCTCCAGCATCAAGGCGGTCAACGAGCAGTATCCGCTGCGTGGCGAACTCAAAAGTACGGGCGAACCCTTTGGCGCCGAAACCCCAGGCGGTGGACCCAAACCCGGCGAAGCCTGGGTGGAAGCACGGCTGCTGACAGCGCTGGACTTGAAGGTAGGCGACAGTATCGATGTCGGCATGAAGACCTTGCGCCTGTCACGCCTACTCACCTACGAGCCCGACCGCGCCGGCAACTTCTACAGCCTCACGCCCAGGGTGATGATCAACCTGGCAGACCTGGACGCCACTGGCGTGGTCCAGCCTGGTAGCCGCGTGAGCTACCGCGAACTGTGGCGCGCCCCTCCCGGCAGCACGGCGCTGCAAACCTATCGCGATCTGATCAAGCCGGGCCTCGCAGCCAACCAACGCCTGCAGGACTCGCGCGATGGTAACCAGCAGATCGGCGGCGCCCTGGGCAAGGCCGAGCGTTACCTGAATATGGCCAGCCTGGTGGCGGTGTTGCTGGCCGGTGTGGCCGTGGCGCTGTCGGCCAACCGCTTTGCCAGCCGCCGCTTCGATGCCAGCGCCCTGCTGCGCTGCCTCGGGCTGTCGCGACGCGAAACCATGCTGCTGTTCAGCCTGCAACTGAGCGTATTGGGCCTGTTTGCGAGCCTGGCCGGCGCCCTCCTCGGGTGGCTCGCGCAATTTGGCCTGTTCTACTTCCTGCACGACCTGTTGCCCGCAGACGTTCCGCCCGGCGGGTTGCTGCCGGCCATTGCCGGTATCGGCACCGGGCTCGTCGCCCTCGCAGGCTTTGCCCTTCCCCCACTGGCCGCGCTGGGCCGGGTGCCGCCGCTGCGGGTATTGCGTCGCGATCTGCTGCCTATCCCCTCGAGCACCTGGATGGTGTATGGGGCGGCTCTCTTTGCCCTGGGCCTGATCATGTGGCGCCTGAGCCTAGACCTGGTACTGACCTTCGCGTTACTGGGCGGTGGCGTGGTGGCAGCATTGATCCTCGGCGGGTTGCTGCTGTTGTTACTGCAAAGCCTGCGTCGGTTACTGGCGCGCGCCTCCTTGCCCTGGAGGCTGGGCCTGGGACAATTGCTGCGGCATCCATTGGCGGCAGCCGGACAGTCCCTGGCATTTGGCTTGATCCTGTTATCCATGGGCTTGATCGCCCTGCTGCGCGGCGAGCTGCTCGACACCTGGCAGAACCAGCTGCCCAAGGATGCGCCCAACTACTTTGCGCTGAATATCCTGCCGGCCGACAAAGATGCATTTGGCGCCCGCCTTCTGGAGGTTCAAGCGCAATCCGCTCCGCTCTATCCCGTCGTGCCCGGCCGGTTGATCAGCATCAACGGCGAACCCGTACAAGAGATTGTCAGCAAGGACTCCAGCGGCGACCGCGCCGTACAACGGGACTTGAGCCTGACCTGGGCCGCCGACTTACCCCCAGGCAACGTACTGACGGCAGGCACCTGGTGGACGGCGCAACCGCGCGATGAGATTCCCGGGGTATCGGTGGAAGCCAAGGTGGCTGAAAGCCTGAAGCTCAAGCTCAACGACCATCTGGTATTCACCATCGGCGGCGAGAATCGCGAGGCTCGGGTCACCAGCCTGCGGACCATCAACTGGGATAACTTCCAGCCCAATTTCTTCATGATCTTCCAACCGGGCACCTTGAAGGACTTACCGACGACTTACCTGACCAGCTTCTACCTGGCCCCTGGGCATGACCAGCAGATCGTCGACCTGTCCCGAGCCTTCCCGGCGGTTACCATCCTGCAGGTCGAGGCCTTGCTGGAACAACTGCGCAGCATCCTCGCCCAGGTGACTTTGGCGGTGGAATACGTGCTGCTGTTCGTGCTTGCAGCAGGCATGGCCGTGCTGTTTTCCGGCTTGCAGGCCACATTGGATGAGCGAATTCGCCAAGGTGCGCTGCTGCGTGCGTTGGGCGCCGAGCGCAGGCTGCTGGTCAAGGCTCGGCGCATCGAGTTCGGCCTGCTGGGGGCGGTCAGTGGATTGCTGGCGGCACTGGGGACTGAGCTAGTGACTTGGGTGCTGTACCGCTACGCCTTTGATCTGGCCTGGCACCCTCACCCCTGGCTATTGCTGCTGCCGGTGATCGGTGCGCTGCTGATAGGCGCCGCCGGAGTGTTCGGTACACGCCGTGCGCTGAACGCCAGCCCGCTGACGGTGCTGCGCGAGGGCTGAAAACACGGATGGCCCTTGCTCCATTCAGAGCAAGGGCCATCCGTTGCTACTTCACGTATTCAATCCGGGTAATCCACCAGCACACCTCGCCGCCCGGGGCCTGCACGATCGCTTCATCGTCCACCTCCTTGCGCAGCAGCGCACGTGCCATGGGTGAGTCGATCGAAATGTAATCCATCCGGTCGTAGATCTCGTCATAACCCACAATGCGAAAACGCTTGGTCTCGCCCTGCTCGTTTTCGACCTCGACCCATGCCCCAAAAAATACCTTGCCCTCCTGCTCGGGCATGTACTCCACCACGCGCATATCTTCGAGGCGCTTGCGCAGGTAGCGCACCCGCCGATCGATCTCACGCAACAGCTTTTTGTTGTACTGGTAATCCGCGTTTTCGCTGCGATCTCCCAGGGAAGCTGCCCACGTAACCTTGCGCGTGGTGTCCGGGCGCTTCTCACGCCAAAGGTAGTCCAGCTCCTTTTTCAGCGCTTCGTGGCCTTCTTTGGTAATCAGCTTGGTACTCAAACGCGCATATCCCCAGGCAATGTCCAATAGTGTCGACAGACCAGGGCATCATACCCCGGCGCCGGCTGGTGGGGATCGATGATAAATCAACGGGACAAAGTATCCAGGTCGACTGACTCCTCGCCTCAGCCCTGCCCCTCGAGGACCTGATCCAGTTCAACCAGCGCGCCTTGCAGCTGCTGTCGCATCAACGATAGCTGCGACATCATCCGCGCCATGTTTTCGGTTTTTTGACTCACCTCCAGCGCTTGCTCCTGCAGGCGTGAATGGCGTTGCTCCAACGTTCGGTTTTCTTCATCCTGCTGAGTCTGCTGTTGTTGCAGTCGAGCCTGCCACTGCTCGAGCATCTCTTCGCGCTCGATGACTGCCTGTTTTTTTTGCGTCAGTTCGTGGGCAACCCTTGCGAGGTTGCTCAGCGTACTGTCTATCTCGAGCATGGAAGTATCTTCCTTCGCAGAGACGGCAACAGACTGGGTTTCGACATGTTCTGGCTGAGCAGACGGCGCCCGGGGTTCGGCTGGCTGCTGCGCGACCTCGGGGACCGTCACCTGAGAATGGGGTTGCTGTTCAACACTGTCTTCGTCCCCAGGCGGCGGGGCGGACGTTGGCCGGCTCTTGCCTCGGGGCGGAGCAACCATTTGCGATGAAAAGCGAATGGACGGCACGATGACGGCACTGCTTTCAATCGCGGGCGCAGCGGGGGCCGACATACCCAACGTAATCACCTTCATCACCAGCGCTTTCTTGACGATCACTGAGTGATGGTCTTCGGGCCTGGCCGGCGGCAACCTGCAGCCTTTCAGATCAATGAAGTGAAACGGAACCTGAGACTCCGCGCTGGCACCTTCCTTATTGCCTGGCGCCGCCGCCATCATCAGAATTTGCTTGAAAACTTGCATTGCTACTTGCAGGTCTTCCTTGGATTCGACACCACCTAGAAAGTAACGCTCAAGCTTTTTGCGCAGCGCCGCGATATACACCCTGGAGTGACCCGGTTCAGCTTCTTCATCCAGGCTATACACCAGGAAGTTGGAGGCAGCGCGCTCGACAGCGAATCCACACAGCAGTGCGCCGTTGACCGGAGCATCCTCGCCGCTGCGCTCAAGAACAAGGGTACGTAGAAGCATCATGGCAATCGGGCCTCAATGAAAAAAGAAAACCTTATATAAATATCAGACCAATATCCGACCATTATTAAGCACTTCAAACACAACAATTGTTTCAGGGCGTAATCAATTCAAACGTAGGACTTTACTTATTAAATGCACCCAGCGTTCCCAAGCACAGGTATTAAACGTAATCTTTTTAACGCAGCGCTACATACGACGAAACTTTACTCAAGCACCGTCCAATTGATTCGGTAATCCTATGATTGAGGTCAGCAACCTGACGAAGTACGTGGGCAAAAAAAGCGTGATCAGCGACTTTTCATTCTGTGCCCAACGCCAGGAATGCGTGGGACTGCTTGGAGAGCATGGTGCTGGTAAAACAACGTTACTGAATTTGATCTGCGGCATAACCACGCCCACCAGTGGGCACATCAGTATTGAAGGTTTCAACACCCAAGCCCATCCAGTTATCGCCAGGCAAGCCGTGGGCTACCAGCCTCAAGGGGGCATAAGCCATCACACGCTGTCGGTCACAGGCATCCTGAACTTTGTCGCCGCCGCTCGAGGGCTCAGCGGCGCTGAAAAACGCAGGCATGTGGACCGGGTCGCCACGCGACTGGAGCTACACCCCGTGCTCAACTGCCCGGTCGATGTACTCGGCCTTGGCTTGAAGCGCAGAGTCGCGATTGCACAAGCCATTCTGCACTCCCCCAGCGTGCTCCTGCTGGACGAGCCAACCGAAGGGTTGAATGCCGAGCAGCGGCTTAAATTCAGGGTGCTCGTTCAGTCCTTGAGCGAAGAAATGAGCGTCATCATTGCCTCTCGCCATTACGACTCGCTGTCCGACATTTGCACCCGCGCTCTGGTCATCGCAAATGGGCGACTGATGGCCGACTCTTCGCTGCAGGACTTGCAGCGCAGCTCCCGGCACTTCCAGGCAGTGACGCTCGCAGCGGATCCACCTCTGGATCTGCTCGCTCTGGCGGTCTTGCCTGGGGTCGCCGGCATCGAAGAAGACCGGCAAAACCCAGGCAAAGTAACGGTTCTGGCCATGCCCGGGCACGCGGTCTTTCCCGCCATCAACTCACTCATCGCCCATCGCGGTTGGAACATAACGTCACTGCATATAGAGCCAGGTCGCCTGAACGATGTCGTTCATCATCTGAGCCACGAGGTATCCCCTTGAGACTGCTGCCACTCATTTTCAAACGCCAACTCGCCAGCTATGCCTGCACCCCCAGCACCTACCTGAGCGTGGCGGTTTTCCTTGTGCTATGCGCGGCGCTTGGGTTGCACAGCAACCAGTGGATGGAGCAAGACAGCAGTGACCTGCAGGCTTTTTTCGAGCTGCACCCCTGGCTCTATATGCTGCTGATACCCGGCCTGTCAATGCACTTGTGGTCTGACGAACACAGCACGAGCTTCTCCAACATGCTGAAAACCCTGCACATCACATCAGCAGAACGAGTGATCGGAAAATTCCTGGCCGCCTGGGTGGTATGCAGCGTTGCTCTGTTGTTGAATTTCCCCCTAGTGATTGCCGCCCATTATCTTGGAACGCCGGATGACGGGGTGATCGCGTCACAATTTCTGGCCAGTTGGCTGCTGGCGGGAAGTTACTTGTCTGTCGGCTGTTTTATCTGCGCCCTCACGCACCAGCGCGTTGTTATCTTCCTGTTGACGATGGGCTTGCTGCTGACCCTCAGCGGACTTTTTTCAGTCATGGATGCACTTGAACATCAGGCACCGATCTGGATAGTCGACAGCATGATGAAACTTGACCCGATTGCTCGATTCAGTTCTATGGATAACGGCAAAATCACACTTCATGACGGCTTATATTTTATCAGCATGATCTTTGCTTTTCTCTCTGCAACCATTGTCACACTCAACTATAAAAACAGCTGAGAAGGAAAGTCGCTGATGCGATCCGCTCTTCGTGTGGGCATGACGTTGATCGTCATGTCGTTACTGTTCCTGGCATTCAATCTGGTCTGGATAAACAAATTACCCGATATCCGCTGGGACTTTTCACAGCAGAAAGTTCATACCTTATCGCCACCAACGCGGCAACTGCTCGAGACGCTTGAAAGCCCGCTGGACCTGTATTATTTCAACTCGCTCACTGCGCCAAACAAAAGCCGAATCCTGAAACGCTTCGGCCAACGCATTGAAGATTTACTCCAGGAATTCGAAGCAGCCGCCGACGGAATGATCAACCTGCACATTATCGATCCCGCCCCCTTTTCGGAGGATGCCTACAAAGCCAGCTTGTTTGGCTTGGATGACACACAGGGATACCTTGGCCTCATAGGCACGCGTGCCGGTCAGGGCACGCACCGCATCGAAGCCTTCAACCCCGACGACGAGCCGTTGCTTGAATATCAAATCAGCCACCTGATCTATAAATTGATGCGCCCTCAACCTCCCACCGTCGGCCTGTTGTCCGGGTTGCCGTTGAACGATTCCGCCGAGCGACTGATGGAACAGACGCGCGGGCATTTCAACCTGGTGGAGCTAGCCTCCAACATCACCCAAGTCCCTCCATCGATAGACAGCTTGATGGTCGTGCAGCCACGTGCGCTGGCCGAACACACCCTGTTTGCCATCGAGCAGTTCGTCTTGAACGGCGGCAAACTGATGATTTTTATCGACCCGGTGAGCGAGATGGAGACTGAAAGCCTATCGGTGGATTCCATGTTCGATGGTCTGTTGGCCACATGGGGCATTCGGATGCCGGCGAACAAGCTGCTGGTTGACAGTCTTTACGCCTCCTCGGCCTCGCTCGGCCCAGGCATGCCCACGGTCTTGCACCCAGCCAGGTTGAAACTGCCACGACAGGCCATGACGGCGCACGACGTCAGCAGCTGGAAACTGGACAGCCTGAGCGTATCAAGCAGTGGTGCGCTGTTACGCACGCGCAAAAGCCGGACGACATTCACCCCGCTGCTCCAAAGCTCGCGACAGTCTGCGCTGCTGGACGCAGCGCGTTTCGCTTGCGCAACGCAGTTCGAATCGCTCATCGAAGAAGCGTCCACTGCAGGTCAGCGCCATGTGATCGCCGCGCGGATCGAGGGACCGGCCTTTTCGGCATTTCCTGACGGTGTCGGGGAGCAGCAGCCAGGCTTACAAAAAGCCGCGCGGATCGAAGTAGTGGTGGTCGCCGATACCGACATACTGGCAGACGCTGTCAGCCAGATAACCGCCAATGGCAACCTGCGGTTCGTGTTGAACACGTTGGATAACCTGGCGGCTCCCGCAGAACTTGCGAACATTCGCCCGCGCATCACGTCGCGTCCACTCAGCACCCTCGAGCCCATGCGTGAAGCCGCTGCACAGGCCTATCGGGAACAGGCTGCAGAACTGGAACGTCGACGTGAGCAGACCGAGCAAGCCTGGCAGCGAATGAACCCGCAGGCTCCTCGCTTGGGCACCCAGGCCGTGGACACCGATACCCAATTGCAAGCGCTCAACAAGGAACGCCTGCGCCTGCCCATGGAACTCCACGTCCTCAAGACTCAAGCCTATGCACCGCTGCAGCGCTTCGAACGCACTGTCAAACTGTTGATGATCGCGACGGTCCCGCTGGTCTTGTGCTTGATAGCCTTTGTACGTTATCGCTGCTTGTGTCGACGCCGATGGCCGCCAGCAGCGTTTAGCTGAACACGTCGCGCAGCGAATCAGCGACGGGCAATCAGCCCTTGCCGTGCGATACGCGTCAGTTGGCGAATCACCTCTTCGGCATTGTCTGCACTCGGGGCCTGGATCACGGCGAGGTCAAAGCTGTTAGTGGCGAAACGCGCCAGGGAGTCGCCGTCTTCCACGAACTGGATCAAGAACGCCGAAGGCCGTCCAGTACGACGGGGCCAGCCATCCAGGTAACGCAGCAGCGTTGGCTGGTGCTTGCCGCCCAAGAGGATTTTCGGGTTGCGTTGAGTCAGGTCCGCAGTGATCGGGGCCAGGCGTATCAGGGGGCGTGGTGCATTCATCGTGTCGTGTCTCTACCTCAAAAGTCTGCGGGCAGGTGAGAGGCAACACCGAACCAGCGCTTTAGCGGTATTTCGAACCGTGCCTACTGATGAGTGCATGGTTCTGTCGGACTGCATCGAGTCCAGTGGCGCCCCGCAATTAGCTGTTTAAATCGGCGCATGAGCAGCATCCTAGAGAAGCTGGCGGGGCAGTGTCAAGAATCCCGAGCAACGAAAAGGCCCGCACACGGCGGGCCTCCCAAGACTTTCGAAACGGTCAGTTGGCGATGGCGCGGTCGGCCGACAGCTTGCCGGCGCCTTCGAACAGTACTGCCAGCGAGCCGCCAAGCAGGGCAAGCGCGAACTCATAACCATTGTTGGCCATGAACAGCCCGTTATGAATGTGCACCGAAAAAATTGCCACCAGCGTCAGAAAGGTCAAACCCAATGCCGCAGGGCGTGCGAGCAAGCCGATGATCAGCGCCAGCCCGGCAAAGAACTCGGTGCCGCCTGACAACACTGCCATCAGCGTACCCGGCGCCAGGCCAATGCTTTCCATCCACTGTGCGGTGCCCGCCAGACCACCGCCGCCAAACCAGCCGAAGAGTTTTTGCGAGCCGTGGGCAGCGAAAATAATGCCGACGAAGACGCGCAGAACAGTCAGGCCATAACCGGCGCGAGTGGACAGGACACGGGTGATCAGTGGGCTCATGGGGTAAATCCTTTTTCAGGTAGGGGGTTGGTTGGCCGCTATATTAATCAGTTTAAACAATGATAAAAGCCGAAAAATTGTGCCATAAACATCGACAAAATCGATTACTTGCGTGATGCAATTTTCCCCACTGACGGCTCCAGAGACTCACGCTCCCGATCAAACGCCAAGTAGTACTTGTTGACACTATTAACATAGCTGACGCCGCCCATTCCTACCTGCTCCATGGCAATGCGTTCAACCTGAAAGAACCACTGATTGGGATTGAGCCCCCGACGTCTGGCTTCGGTGCGCATGCCCTGCACGCGCTCTGGTCCCATATTGTACGCCGCGAGCACAAAGGCCATGCGTTCGCGCTCATTGAGCTTGGGGCTGGCGAAGAATTTACGACGGATCATCGCCAGGTAGCGCGCCCCCGCCTGCACATTACTGTCCAGACTCTCGATATTATTCACGCCCACCCGCTGCGCAGCCGAAGGCGTGATCTGCATCAAACCGGTAGGACCGCCACCGTTGCGCGCGCCAGGGTCGAGCGCAGACTCCTTGAATGCCAGTGCAGCCAGGTTCAGCCAGTCCATGCCTTGCTCGCGCGCATGCTTTTGCAGAACCGGGCGCAGCTTCTCCAGGCGTTGACGGTC
>Ga0265797_10012942_pt1 | contig 10129 bp, 15 predicted proteins | sample P2T30metagenome_FD_192433 | JGI IMG/M metagenome (GOLD analysis project Ga0265797, IMG submission 192433) | Plant litter microbial communities from East Loma Ridge, Irvine, California - P2 T30 | ecosystem: Environmental > Terrestrial > Plant litter > Unclassified | place: USA: California... | reverse complement strand
TAGATGCGCAGCGGCCATCACAAGATGTGAGTTTGGAACACTACTTGGAATTTCGTAAACTCGAAAGTCATCAGAAAGGTCTAGATAAGAGGCCGCTGAAGACAATTTTATCCTGGTATCCATCTCGCAGTTCCAGCGTCTTCTCGTAGCTCCAATCTGACATGATGCTGTGAACAGGATCACATTTAATCGAAGAACTCTGCAAGACCTGGGAACTCCAGTGCTATGTTCCTCGAAGGATGCGCAATCACGACATTTGTGCCTGTAATGTCGGTCGCATGGCCACGGCAGTAATGATATTCCGGCCATCGGTGGCCATTTCCATCCCTGACTAGCTTTTGACCTAGGAATTCCTCGTCGACTTCAACAGGTTTGAAGCTAAGAATCTTTAGATTGGATCCTTGCTTAGCCATAAATCGCATAATTTGGTTGGCAAGGTTCTGCATCACTACCTGATGGAGAGTCCTATGCCGCATTAAGAGTAAATCTTCGTCATCGGCGGCATCCCAGAATTCGTGCTTAGTTACAGTGAAAATTCGGAAAGCCTGTATAGTCGTAGTTTTGGAGACCACAGTCTGGAAATCTGTTAGCGGCGGAGCGGTCAAAAGGGCGAATGGAAACTTGCCAACATATCCGCAAAATCTGCAGGAAAGGAACTACCGGCTTTGAAACCTGGAATATCATGCGTATGCGCATTCAAAGTCGGCATGTCGATCGCCAGCCTATTCAGTTTGGTACAAGCTCTCAAGATGGATGTCATGTATTCAGAAAAGGTGTTTTTCCATTCGTCCACTCCAAAGCTTATCTGAAGCGAGATGAGCGTCTGACAGTGAGCCAAGATGCAATCTTTGGCAATCGGCCCGTACCCTTCGAAGTCCATATCGAGACTCTGAAGTTTGGGGCAATTCTTGAGTAGTCTTTCCATGGCTTGAATGGTTTCCAGCGGCTGATCTAGGCCTTCAGGAAGGAGGATTATGAGCTCGTCCAATTGACCTGTACAGTCGATATAGAATGAAGATAAGCCCTCTAAGAAAGGAATGAGGTAGTCGCACTCTTTTATCTGAAGACTCCGTAGCTTCGATAAATTGAAGTTCTTGCATAGCGGTTGGTCTTCTGGAGTTGCAATATCCAGGTCAAAGAGTCGTAGACATGTGAGATTCTGGAACAGTGGAGCCTCTTCTGCAAGACTGAACTTGAACACCGAGGACACAGAGTGCAAAAACCCTTCAGATGCTGGACCGAGGTTTTTGAACAGCGAAAGACATGTCATCTTCGGACAACAGCGAGAGACGAATTTCATGTCGTAGAAAGCGTCCTCATCTGAGGCTTCGTTTGGTCCTATTCCCAGATGTATCGATGAGACTTCAGGCAATGATGAGCCCATCCATTCATGATGCTCTTCAGAGTCGAGATCAGATGGTCTGGGATGGCCAGAAGTGATGAAGCACCTGAAGATGGCCAAATCTTCAATCTTGCGCTGAGACAAAAGTAGGAGGTGCAATGTTAGGGTTTCCGGGCTGAAATGGGTCCAGAAAGTACGAACCCTATCTCGAGGAATTGCTGCGATGACTAGCCTCAAGTAGTCCTCTCCCTCTTTTGTTCCATAGATATTCAAGTCCCTAACATGGCTCAAAATATCTGAGCATGGATGTAGCAAGGTTGCGATGGAGCGAGGAGATGCGGTGCTCAAGTTCATCTTGAGCTTCTCCCACATCATAGGTGCCATCAAGTCTCTCCACACGCGACTGACAAGGCAGATCGCGCCCTGGTCAGCCTGCTGTCGCACCTAGATGATTCTGTTAGCATTTCTGCAATTCCAAAAGCTGTCATATGACCAGACTTACGAAAGCGAACACATTGCTGACCATCTCAGGTGGCAGGTCGGAGAAGGTAGCAGGCGCCATGGGTGGGAGTGGGAGCAGGCCAATGTAGTCTCTATTGTGGTCTCGCTGCTCTTGTCAAGAAGAGAAAATCTTTGTCGCGGTGAGTGGAGTGAGAGTCAAGTGAGAGTGAGAAAGCATGGCTCGTGCAGTGTATTTACCTTTCACCAAGACTTGCAGACACCAAAAGGGTCATTCACCGCGCTATGCTACTGGCGCGTCGTCAGGCAGCAACAACCGTACGGAGAAGTTCTCTTGAATTTATGTCCAACAGTTTAAGTTCTCGCTGACGGTATAAATAGTGAATTGGTAGATTTGCGACATAGGATGCACCATATACCCGACAGTAGCATTTCGAAAGCATCTCATGCGACTTGGATGCCTTCTATCACTGGCCAATCCAGAGCTACCTCGAGCTCGTTGTTGGATAAAAACGACGTTTGAGAGTGAACGAAGTTCAAAGAGGGTATGGACAGTATGGTCAGTGCAAAGGATGTATTGTCTCTTCTTGCATCTTTGTTTCCTGACTCTATCATATCTATGCACGCCAAGCAGAACTCTTACGCTATGGCACTAGTAGCTCAGCATAATCCTTAGCAACATCATCAAATGCAGAAAATCGACACTTCTAGATATGCGATCCTTTTCTGGCAAAGTTCTGTATGATGAAGTCGTTGGGGAACTCTCTGCGCGCAGCTTTCGATGGCACTTCCACTGCCACACTAATGCCAGATCCGTCTTGGATATGTCTGCTGATGTAGGTGTAATGATACCAGCTATAAAACGACGAAATCACGGTCGGGTCTGCTGAGCTTCCAAAAAAAACCGTCAGCTTCGACGTGAAAGACCTTTGGAGATGTGCCGTGCTGCGCCATGTAACAAAAGACCTGGTTAGCAAGGCTCTGCATGACTGAATTGTAGGACTGAAGGATAGCTTGCTTCGTCATCGTGGGAAGTCGGGGAGGTTTCGGGTAATAGGCGAATCTGAGCTCAGGCAAGTTGAGCATTCCAAGAGTGTGGAGCGAAGAGTATCGCGAAATTTGAGCCTGCGATGCCAATTAGCAGGAACCAAGAAACGATCAGACTTGGAAAACGCACCAGAACGCCCTCGGCGCCGTCTTCACTTTCATCGAAGCGGAGACCTTGACGTGGCTTGGTAACAGACCCCAGCCTGATAGGCGGGAAGTTGATCGCGAGACATTTAAGCCTTTTGCAGGCCTTTAAGATGCGTTCTAGATCATGTTTTGAGTACGCGCGCTGCTCAAGCGGATCGGTGCTAACGACAAGCGAACGCAGTGTGTCCGCGTGAGACAAGAGACAGTCTTTGCCTACAAGGGGGCATCTGGCAAGCACTAGAGAGAGGTCCTTAAGTTTGGGACAAGCTTTGAGAAATCCCTCAACAGAGCTTGCAGTTTCCACTGGCGTAGGATCGTCTTCTCGCAGCTGGATTGACAGCACCTTCAGCGCCCCAGACATCTCAGAGTAAGACCTGGTCAGGCTGTCCAAAAATGGAATAACATCGTCGCATGACGTAAGATTCATCTGCTGCAAGTTCGTGACGTTAAAGTTGTGACAGAATGGCTGTGAGCCATTTGGCACGAGGTCTAATCCTTGTAAGGTCACAGACGTGAGTTGGAAGAATAGTTGGCCTCCAGTTGCGTAGGAAAGTATATCCTGTAGTGAGCCTGGAAACGCCCTTGTGTCGATCAATATGAGGTTTTCTAGTTTTGAACATGCATCGAAGGCTTTGCGCAAGATTTTGAAGGTCTTCCTTGCTTGTCCATTCTCCTTCCTAAAGAGGTCAAACTTTATCTGCTTCACTTCGGACATCATGGAGGCTGTCCATGAGAAATAGTCGTGAGACAGAAAGTGAGACTCGGTTCTCTGGTCCAGATTCGTAAACGAAGTAGCGACTTGAATACTTTCGAGTTTGCGTTGCGAAAGCAACAACTGCTGGAAGGTCAAGTCTTTGATGTAGTAGGTGCAATGAATCGTACGAAGTTTGTCGCGTGGAAGCGCTGCTATCAACAGCTTCAGACGATCTTCCATGTCGTGCCCAAACGTCACGCTGCATATCTTCAGTTCTCGTACGTGGGGCAAGATATTGGAATCCGCTTTCAGTAACGTTCCCAAAGAGCGGCTACCAGACTCTCTCAAGTTGGTTTCGAGCTTTTCCCACATCACAGGTGCCATGATCTTTCTCCATAAGCGACTAACCAGACAGACGGCGCCTTGGTCGGGTCTCTGGCGTACGAATTTGAACACGTTTACGACCATCTCGGTGGGTAGATCAGCGAATGTCTTCATAACTTCTGAAAACTGAATTGGTCAGTTGAGAAGGCGTTACAGATCGTATAATAAGTAGATTCTTCCTGATTGTGCAATGTGTGTTGGCGTTTGCATACCACCAAGACCAAGCAGTTTTGAGGACCCTGTGACTTCAGTGCTTGATGTCACCTGGGAACAAGCTCATTTCTTTTGAGGCGCACCCGGAACAGGGGAGGTAAAAAGCCTAGGGAGCCGAGGTGAGAATGAACATACGACACCTTTGAGGTACCTGTTGTGATCTACTTTTTAGCTTGCTGAAGGAAAGATCAGTGCATGCCAGCATGATAGATTTTACCAAGGTAGTCTTGAGAAATAGAAGGGCGTAATGAAACTTTAGTTGGGAAGTCGAGATGGCGTTGATACGCGTCATTCCTCTCTGTCGTCGGCTGGAGTGTTGACACGAAACTTCAATCGTATGTTGATGACGTTCGACTTGGAGTAGCTGAAGTCTTCCCCATATGCTGGAAAGACGTATAGCAGGAAGATGGCGGTCCTTTTGTTTCCAAACAATCTGGGATGTATGTTCCTGGGACCATGGCATGAAGGGAGTACTATGAGGAAATACTGTGCCTGAGTTGGCCTGCCTTCATCAGAGATGATCAAAGAACTCGCTGTTGGCTCTAGATACCGGGCGCTTCCTAGCTTGGGATGAAAGCGCTATGCATATACCGTACCTTGCCTCTTGCTCGCATCATGATGCTTTTTTAGACTCTTTATCGTCTCAAAACGACTATCGGCCCCAGATAGCGTTGTAGTCGTACGTAGTGGCAATATGCCCAGAGCGAGGTTTGGCCGGCGCATGCCGGTTAGGGTAGTAGGTAGTCCTAGAGAGGCTTGGGGTGCTTGCCACTCGATGCACATTTGTCGCATGTTCATGGCAGAGTGTAAATAGGCAGCCAGTCAGCGTGCAGAAGAGGGACAGTAGGGGTGATGATGGTGCAGCGACATGGGGTGTGGTCAGAGGTGGTGCGTTTGGAGGATCCAAAAATAGAAGCGACGATGCTGGGGTACCCGCTCAGCTGTCATAACTGACCAAAATGCCCCGAAGCAGGCAGGCACGACCCGCCATAACACCTGAAGGACCGCAAATTACCACCCGCTGGACCCTCGACGACGCGACCTCATAGCGCGCTGCCACGGCAAACGACGTAATCGCCCTCTCGCGACGAGAAACATCTCGCGGCGGGAAACATCTCGCGACGGCGCTGGGCGCATCGCATCCTATCGTTGGACCTGTTCGCGCTGGACTCGCAGGCCCCGTTGCGACAGCAGCCGCTGCCTGCGACATCCCTCTGGGGGCTGAAGAAGCAAACCTTGGGCGTTGATCACTCTCTACGGGCTATATCCATGGCCTGCTATTGGTGTTAGCGCGGTCGCGATTCATCCCCAGGCTCTCATGGCAAGCTGACGGGCCGAGGAAGCAGCAGAGCGCGACACACCGTGGAGAACCATGCAGGTCGACTTTGGCGACGAGGCAGAGACGGAGCACAGTCTGCACCTGACAGCCAACGCCCACCAACACTACGAACACTCCGGGCCTGGCAGCGGGCCGGCCTACTCGCCTTTTCGGCACCCAGGCGGCGGTCGTGTACCAGCAATCGATCCGGGACTGGAGCAGAGCACAGGTGCCAGCCGCAATGTGCACACGCCCATGTCGGCGGTCCCCCATCAGGCCCAGTCCAGTCATCTACTTCAGCCCGACAATGCCAGTCACCTCGGCCACGGCTTCTATGGCGACATGCGCAGCTCCCAGACTCCCCCAGCGTCTGCGAATGCCTCGCCGCGCTTCGCCCAAATCTCCCCCACCAGCCAGCCGCGCCAGGTGACCTCGCACTTCGAGCCCGCCGACCGCGACACTCCATCGCGCGACGTGTCCGACGACACCATCGACCATGCCTACGCGACCTTTATCCTCTACTGCAACCCCAACTTCCCCACCACCATCGACACGAGCGAACTCGTCAAGCTGTTTCGCACGCCGCCAAAGAGCGACGGAAACGCCTTCAGCACATGGACTCTCTTCGAGCTGATACGCAAGTTTGACGCCAAAGAAATCAAAACATGGACACAACTGGCCCTGGATCTGGGAGTCAAGCCGCCAAACACAGACGAGGGGCAAAGCACGCAGAAGGTGCAGCAGTACTCCGTCAGGCTAAAGGTAAGAGCTCTTCAATTCACTGTCCTTCCTTGTGGCTGGCAATCGCCGAGTCATTTTCATACCAATACATTGGTTCTTCAGTCTTTTTGTCTTTTGGCGTCATTGGTTCCAACACTGTGTTCATGCATGTCATCCGGGTTGTGCGGCGCAGTCGATATCAGCCTCCAACGCCTCATTGTGATCGGGACCATCTAGTTGGTATCCGGCGCAGTATGCGAGCCGAGCCACTTACAGGACTGACATACCTGGAATGAATTGTACTTCGCGACTGGGTCGCAGTTGTGGTTTCTGCAAGGCAGAGGAGTGCGCAGGATTTCTTGTCGCGACCTAGCCATCTTGAATCTGCGATACCACTTGACACCTCAGTCCTCATGAGCTCTGCTAACTATCAACAGCGATGGATGCGCGCCATGCACATCGACGCCTTCTTCGAGTACCTGCTGGGCAAGCAACACCCCTACTTTTTGCAAATACCCCATCCCCACAACCCATTTCCGAGTGAAGGTCGTGATGGGGTTCCTCTGGAGGAAGACCTGGCTATCCGGGCTCTCGATCCCAAGTTCAAACCCAAGCGCGGACGACGGAAAGCCGAAGATGGGGATGACGATATTGATTTCGATGAAGGCACACCGGCTCGTAAGCGCCCACAGTTGGACACGTCAATACCGTTTGGCAACGTGCTACAGCCCCAATCAGCGTATCCTACAAGCGCCCATCCCAACAACATCCACGGCGGCTTTCTCACACCTCAAGACCCATGGACTTCAGTCTCAGCTGTCACGCCTTCTTCAGCTTTGACAGCAGCTTCAGCACCAAGTCGTCTAGGTCAGAGTAATCTGACTCCATATTCAGATTCTCCAATGTCTGGACAGCATATACGGTGGCGACTGAACACGCAAGACACCCCTCAGACCCCTCACCCACTCTCCGCTGTAACCCCACAGTCTGCATATCCGTTCTTCGATGAGCCCCAGTCGGCTGTCACCCCGTCCAGTGCGAGGTCGCGCTCTCGTCGACGTCACGGTCCTGCTGTGTCGTCGGCATGGTCAGCCAGTAACACCTCGTCCACTGGCAAGCTACGCGGTCGACCTCCACAAAACCGTTCAATACGAGACGGACCTTACACTACCTTCCCAGCCAACCCCAAAACGAAAGAAGGACCACCCATCGACCGCACACCAGGCAATCTTACCCCCATTGTTGAGCGCGCGCAATCCGACCCCCCAGCTCCTGAGAACTCCTTCCGCTTCCCCCCAACCCCCGCATCCGCCATCTCGCCCTCCAAAATGGAAGGCCAATTCACAGGCGGCATGCCCCAGAAACAACGCCTAAGTCTGCAAGTCCCACCAAACGTCGGAAACCCTGTTGTACGCCTCGTCACCCCAACCGTCCTCGTAAACGGCGAGGAAAACTCCTCCCCAGGCACGAATCTAGGCCCCTCACCCATAAGCGCCGCTTCAACCCAAGTCTCACCTGCACATCACCAATATGAGCAACAGAGTATGTATCAAAAACAACCTGATAGACCGACACACCAGACATACCACGGAGCAATTACGCCTTCGGAAACACCGGCGCAGACAAGACCGCCACCACCAACGCGCTCGCAGACTTCTCCAGCAGATATTTCAACGGCCACATCCCCACTGCCGGCTATTGCGCCCGAGACGATCAACCGCGCCCTAGCCGCAGAACTGATCCGCGCTCCGCTGACAAACCGCCGCAAACGGTTGAGGGGCAACGAAGCGAAAATACTGGCTACAGCCATCTTACAACCGCTCTACTCAAAACCCGCATCTGGCCATTCTTCCTCGACTTCTCCCGCGAACAGCAAGGTCATGTCCGATTCTGCTCTCGGTGTAGCTATAGCGAGTTGTCTAGGTCTTACTTCTGCGGTTGGTGTGGGGATTGGCGGACCGACAGGAGGCGTGCGGCGTGTAGAATGTATACGGTTCCGTGTTGGCGGAGATGGGTACGAGTCACCTGTTGATGACGAAGATGAAGAGGGGGAGAGCCCGCGCGACGGGACAAGGATCAAAGAGACATTTGATGTTTTCTTCGGGGTGAATTTTGGGGGTTTGGTGGGGGAGTGGGTTGTCAAGGGCCTTGAGATAAGCAGTTCGAGTGAGGAGATTGGTGAAGCTGTAGGAGAGAGTTCAAGAGCAAGTGATGAGTTGGAAAGGAACGAGACGCCAGCGGCGTGGAAGACCAAGTTCCTCGACGCACAACGCAGATTGTGGGAGAAGGAAGAGGAGGTCAAGAGTCTCAAGGACAAGATTCTTGAGGCTGTCTTGTAGCAGTCTGTTTCGTTTCGCTTGACAGCACAGGGGTGGAAGATGCTGTATTTTGGGAAGGATTTCTTGTGTATAATTGGGCGTATGGTTGGGAGGTTGGTTCTGCTATATACCCCAGTTGCTGTTTTGGGATTGGATTCGGGATGGATGGGAAAATCTTGTATGTCGGAATTGGATGTGCGCAGATAGCATAGCGTGTATAGGCTGTATTGGAATTGTATGCATCATATTGTCATATCTTGGATAGCCAATCATGTGATATGCCTTGCAACCGGTTCTAACATGGGTATTGTTTATGCGTCTTACGCCACCCTCCAAAACATGTCAAGCTTCATCCTTCTCCCACGGCTTCTTTCTCTTGGGCTTACTCGGCTGCGTGCCCTGTCCCTCCAACACGGTAGGGGGAATCTCTTTGATCCCCGGCACCGGTTTCCCACTCGTAATCAACTCGACAATGTGCGCAAATGACGTTGGGTATGGCGCGGGTGGTTCGCTTGTGGTTGTCGGCGGTGGCATGATACCACTTGCCTCGGTGCTTGGAGGCAGCTCGCTAGTTGTGCTCATAGGCAGACTGGTTGTGGACGCATTGGGTGTAGCGGTGCCGGGTGGGAGCATTTCGTCGACGACCGAGGAGGCAAGGACGTTGTGGGGTGTTGGCGGGGTTGGAGGAGGTCGGTTACGCGCATTGCGGTAGGCTTTGTAGGCGTTGAAGTCTATGTTCTTGTTGTATTTCCTGGAGATTTGTTAGCATACTGTCTATCATTGTATAGGTGACATGGTGGCGCACCTCGCATAGTAAAAGCATCGCGCGCGCAATGCTAGCTCCGTCGTCTGCTCTGGAGTACTGTTGCTGCCAATGATGGCTTGCAGCCCGGCTTGGAACTCGATGTCATCGTCCCAGTTGTAGCGATCTAGGGCCTCGTAGATGTCGTTTAGGCCGTCCTCGGTAGTACTGGTAACGCTCATGGCGAGGACGAGGGCAATCAGAAGCCCAAACAAAGAAGCCTGGTCCAAGTATAGAAACCTCTAGAGAGAGCAAACAAGTCACGACCTCAAGGGCCTAAAGATACGTGGGTTCATCTGCTACGGCGAAGCATGGATGCAGCCTATCGGGCTTGTACACACTGCTGGTGGTACTGTGGGGTAAAGGTAGCCCGAGGTGGATGAATGAGGCTCAAGCTTCCAGACTACGCCTCGCTAAACGTGCGCCAAGTTTCTCAGCTTCAGCCCACGACCACGGAGCTCTCCAACCTTCTCTCACCCCTCACTCCTCCATCCACCACTTTACCCCTTCACACCCACTTTCCCGCCTTCTTTCCTTGTTCATTGAGCTTCAATTCCTTTCGATACCCGTTTTGATACCCACGTTACACAGCCATGTCCGAGTTCATCGGGTTAGTCGCAGCTCTCCAATTCGAGCTGGAGCTCCAGCTGACGTCGGACGCGTAGATCTCGCATTTCTCTCATCT
>Ga0265797_10012941_pt1 | contig 10129 bp, 9 predicted proteins | sample P2T30metagenome_FD_192433 | JGI IMG/M metagenome (GOLD analysis project Ga0265797, IMG submission 192433) | Plant litter microbial communities from East Loma Ridge, Irvine, California - P2 T30 | ecosystem: Environmental > Terrestrial > Plant litter > Unclassified | place: USA: California... | reverse complement strand
ACCGAATGACAATATGCTGCCAGTCGACATCCAATAATTCTCGCGCTATGATCGAGAGAAAATATTATTAGGAGAGAGCATCATGTCGAACCTGGTCGATGAGATTGCAGAGAAAATCCAGCTGCTCGATGCAGCGGAGAAGCAGGAAGTGATGCAACTGCTGTTGCAGGATATTGACGGTCCGGATCAGGACGCCGATGAAGCGTGGCGCAACGAAGTGGTGCGCCGCGTGAAGGCGATCCGGAATGGCGAGGCGGCGATCCTGGCGCTGAAGGAATGGCAGGATTAAGCAAGCTGCATAGCGCATCCTGAAATGACAAAAACTGCGGCGAGCCGCGGTTTTTTTTATGGCGATGGTTTTCTGGCCAATCGTGGGGTGGACGGCTATGCCGTCCACGCGGTGATGGTTAGCGGCGCCGATGTCGTGCCGGATGATCTTGCTGCCAACCATCACCGCGTGGGCGGCAAGCCGCCCACGCCACTTATAAGCCCAGGTAGCTGGCTGTAAGCTTACGCTGCTGGCTTCTTGGCTGGCGCCTTTTTAGCCGCCGCCTTCTTGGCCGGCGCTTTCTTGGCCGCAGGTTTGGCCGCCGCCTTGGCCGGCGCCTTGCGCGCCGCCTTCACCGGTGCTGCCGCGCCATCCGCACCCTCGGCGCCGGCTTCTGCATCCGCCGCCTTGGTCTTTGCGCCCGGCTTGGCCTTGCGTTCCTCGAACTCGAAGCTGATCTTGTTGTCCTTGCCACGCACCAGGAAGGCCTTGAAGGCGCGCCGGGTGCGCTGTGAGACGAAGCCAGGCAGCAGGTCGGTCTTGCCGTCATTGAGCAGCTTGGCCATCTGCTCGGGCAGGATCTCTTGCTGCAGGATGATGCGTCCGCTGCGGAAGTCGCAGGTCTTCGGCTTGGCCACGCTGTGTTCGCAAACATAGGCCAACGGCATTTCATACACGCCGCCGTTGCACTTCGGGCAAGGCCCGACCGGGGTCTGGCCGGTGAAGTCGACGCCTTCGCCTTCTTCGCCTTCATCGTCCTGGCCAAAGTCGAACTCGAGCTTGAAGTTCTTGATGTCTTCGTCGCGCACGATGCGCAGGATGGCGGCGAACGGGCGGCCCATCTTGGAGCGGAAGCCCTGCAGCGGACCGATGGTGCGGTTCTTCAGCAGTTCTTCGACTTCCTCGATCTCGAACTGGCGGCTGCCCGGCGTCTTGCTCATCGAGAATTCGCACTTGGTGCAGGCGAAGCGACGGTAGTTTTCCTTGACCACACTGGCGCAGTTCGGGCAGGGGTTGACCAGGGTCGCGTACTCGCCGGGAATCGTGTCGTTGTCGTATTCCTTGGCGCGCTTGACGATGATCTGGGTCATCTGGGCGATTTCGCGCATGAATTCTTCACGCGAGATCTTGCCCTTTTCCATTTGCGATAGCTTGAATTCCCATTCGCCGGTCAGCTCTGGCGCGGTCAGTTCGTTCACGCCCAGGCCGCGCAGCAGCGTCATCAGCTGGAACGCTTTCGCGGTCGGCATCAGCTCGCGCCCTTCGCGCAGCAGGTATTTCTCGGTCAGCAAGCCCTCGATGATGGCCGCGCGGGTTGCCGGCGTGCCGAGGCCCTTGCCGGCCATTGCGTCGCGCAGTTCGTCCGAGTCGACCAGCTTGCCCGCACCTTCCATGGCCGACAGCAGCGTCGCTTCGTTATAGCGCGCAGGCGGCTTGGTGACCAGGCCGTTGGCGGTGATCTTGTCGGTCAGGACCTTCTCGCCCTTGGCCACCGGCACCAGGTTGGCGCCATCCTTGTCGTCGCCAAGGTCCTTGCCATACACGGCCAGCCAACCAGGGTTGGTCATGACCTTGCCTTCGGTCTTGAACTGGTGGCCCGACACTTCGGTGTAGCGGGTAGTGACCAGGAACTCGGCGGCCGGGAAGAACACGGCCAGGAAACGGCGCGTGACCAGGTCATACAGCTTCTGTTCAGGCTCGGACAGGTTCTTCGGCACGACACCGGTCGGGATGATCGCGAAGTGATCCGAAATCTTGGTGTTGTCGAAGATGCGCTTGTTCGGCTTGACCCAGCCGCCCTTGGTGATCTGCTTGGCGAACTGATTGTAGTTATTGGTGTCGGCCAGCGAGGTCAGCGTTTCCTTGACGGTCGCGATATAGTCTTCGGGCAGGTGGCGCGAATCGGTACGCGGGTAGGTCAGCACCTTGTGCTTTTCGTACAGCGCCTGGGCCAGGCCCAGGGTGTTCTTGGCCGAGAAGCCGAAGCGGCCGTTGGCCTCGCGCTGCAGCGACGTCAGGTCGAACAGGGCCGGCGCCATCGAGGTGGTCGGCTTGGATTCTTCGGTGACATTGCCCTGCTTGCCGCGGCAGGCGGCCGCGATCGAATCGGCGGCAGCCTTGCTCCACAGGCGCTCGGCGCGCTTCTCGGGATCGTTCTCGTCCTTCTTGAATTTCTGGTCCAGCCAGCGGCCTTCGTAGACACCGGCGGCGCACACGAACTCGGCGCGCACTTCCCAGTAGTCGCGCGGCACGAACTTCTTGATCTTCTCTTCGCGCTCGACCACGATCGACAGGGTCGGCGTCTGCACGCGGCCCACGGTCGTCAGGTAGAAGCCACCCTCTTTCGAATTGAAGGCGGTCATGGCGCGGGTGCCGTTGATGCCGATCAGCCAGTCGGCTTCGGAGCGGCAGCGCGCGGCGTCGGCCAGCGGCAGCATCTCTTCGTCGCTGCGCAGATTGCTGAACCCTTCGCGGATCGCATTGGCCGTCATCGACTGCAGCCACAGGCGCTTGACCGGCTGCTTGGCTTTCGCATTCTGCGCGATCAGGCGGAAGATCAGTTCTCCTTCGCGGCCCGCGTCACATGCGTTGATCAGGGTGGTGACGTCCTTGCGCTTGATCAGCTTGTTCAGCACCTTGAGGCGCGACTCGGTCTTGGCGATCGGGTTCAGCGCGAAGTAAGGCGGGATCATCGGCAGATGGGTGAAGCTCCACTTGCCGCGCTTGACGTCGTGTTCTTCCGGCACCGCGATTTCGAGCAGGTGGCCGACGGCGGACGAGAGGACGTAGTCGTCGGACTCGAAGTACTCATCGTGCTTGGTGAAGCCGCCCAGCGTCTTCGCGATATCGTTCGCGACCGACGGCTTCTCGGCGATGATGAGGGATTTGGTCATAGTGATTCTCGTCGTGCTATCTATATAGTGTGGGCCTCGCGCATCATACATGCTCAAGGCCAGGCCGGTGAAATTCCGGCCATAGTGTCTGATTGGTAACGGTTCAAATAAGCGGCCAATGATAAGCGGGTTATCGCGCTCCCTGCAAGTGGACCGTTCGCTTCATGCTGGTGCGATGCGCTCGGCACACACCCTACGATCTGCCCAACAATGGGGAGCCGGAAATGCAAAACGGGGCACAAAGCCCCGTTCGATATAGTGGTGCAAACGCCCTGGATCGGGCGCATGGACTCAATGCAGCAGCCGCGGTTCCTGCTCGTCGTCGTCGCTGAACAGGTCGTCGAACATGAGCGCGTCAGGCTCCTTGCCCTGGCTCCACAACACCATCAGCACGATGATCTTGAGCTTGCTCAAGGCGATCGGCGACTCGTCGCAGGCCAGTGCGCGCTCAATGACGATTTCACGCTGGATAGGGCCGAGCACCTTCGCGCTTTCGAGGAAAGCGATGAAGCCGATCGCAGCACTGCCGAGCTCGATATATTCTTCGTCCACGTAGTAACGGGTACCGGTGGAAGCGTCAATCGTTTCAGGCAGCGGCGCATCGGTCAGCCCGGTCAGCCAGTCCAGCGCTTCCGAGATTTCGATGTCGTCGAAGCCGACGGCGGACAGCTTGCGAGCCAGGGCTGCCGGCTCGGGGCAGGCGTCGGGACGATAGTACGTCTCGTAGAGATAGACCAGGATGTCGAACATAGTGACGCTACTGTAGCAGCTAAACTTGGAGCGGCACAAGTAGAGCGCGCCTGCCACGCTGCCCCAAGGAAAAACCGTTGTATGCAAGCCTTGTCCGATAATTCAGCTTACTAAAAACGAGTAAAAACAAGAACATACAATTCGCAAACTTCGTGAATCGAAGCACAAGTAATCTATTAAATTGGCATGAAATTGGGCCCTTTGGAGGAGCGCATCAGCGCCAGATTCGTTGGATTCTGCCCCCAGGCAATTGCGCCACCAAGCCCGCCAATTCCAGTCCCAGCAGTCGTCCGCCAAGCTCGCCGGGGTCGCTGCCAAGACGCGCCAGCAGGTCGTCCAGCGCCACCGGGTCATGGCCCAGAGCGACCAGCAAGTCGGCGTCTTCCGCGCTCGGCGCAGCCGGCGGCGCGTCCCCATCCTGGCCCATCGCGACCAGCGGCGACACCTGCATCGCCAGCAAGACTTCATCCACCGTCTCGACCAGTTGCGCGCCGTCGCGGATCAGGCGATGGCAGCCCTTGGCCAGCGCCGAGTGGATCGACCCGGGCAAGGCGAATACCTCGCGGCCCTGCTCGGCTGCCATCTGGGCCGTGATCAGCGAGCCCGACTGGGCGGCCGCCTCGATCACCAGCACGCCGGCCGCCAGGCCGCTGATCACGCGGTTACGGCGCGGAAAATTGGCGGCCAGCGGCGGCGTGCCGAGCGCATATTCGCTGACGATGCAGCCATGTTCGGCGATGCGGTGGGCCAGGTCGCGGTTGCGCGCCGGGTAGACCCGGTCCAGGCCCGTGCCGACCACGGCGACCGTGGAACCGGAGCCGCGCAGCGCGCCTTCGTGGGCGGCGGTGTCGATCCCCAGCGCCAGCCCCGAGACCACGCTCAAGCCGGCGCCGGACAGCGCGGCCGCGAACGATTCGGCATCCACCCTGCCCTGCACGCTGGCGTTGCGGCTGCCGACCACGGCGACCAGCGGCCGCGCCAGCATCTCGATGCGGCCGGCAATATATAACAGCAGCGGCGGATCGGGAATCTCGGCCAGCGCCGCCGGATACAGCGGATCGTGGAAAGTGATGAGGTGATGGCCCGGCTGGGCCAGCCAGGCCAGGGTGGCTTCGACCAGGGTTGCCAATGCGGGCGTGACGGGCGCGCACAGGGCCCGCGCCTGGTGCGGCGCGACATGGACAGACAATGCCGCCACGCCGGCCTTGAAGATGGCGCCAGGTGCGCCGAATGCCGACAGGAGCGCGTGCGCGCTGCGGCACCCCACCCCGCTCGCCTGTTCCAGGCGCAGCCAATCGGCGATCAGGGTGGCGCGGTCGGCTGCGGGGTGGGGGTCCGTGTCGTGCACGGCGGGATTACTCCGGTGATTTGGCCACGTCGCCCACCTGCACCGGGGCCGTCACCTGCATGATCAAGCCGTACGAGACGTTCTTGAACGTGCGGAAGATGAACAGGTTGCCGTATTGCTCGTCGGGCAGTTTCAACTGTTGCCGGCCCAGGCCCATGAAGCCTTTGCTTTGTGGATCGGCCACCGTCTTCCCGAGATGATAAAGCTGCAGCACGGCGCCGACATCGAGTCCGTCAACCGTGCCCCGATTGACAGTGACGACCTGGCTCTGTCCGGCGTGGCTGATGCCGGCATAGATCGACATCACGCGGCCATCGACAGTCTGCAGCGGCGCGTGCGGCACATAGTTGCGCACCGGCGTCGGCGGCGCCGGCACCAGGCGGTCGCCCACGCCCATTTCCTGCACCGTGTCGGTGACCTGGAAAGTGTGGACGTCGACACCCGGCGCGGCCGGCACCAGCAGCTTGACGGTGCCCAGGTAAGCCGCTTCGTGCGCCAGCACCTTGCCGGTCTGCGGATCGCGCAGCACGGTGCCAGGACGGAAGACCTGGAAGTTGCGCTCGTTGCCGATGTCGCCATGTACATACACGCGGTCGCCGGCGCCCAGGTAGACCCGGCCCTCTTGCGAGGCGGCGATGCGCGGCGCGGCGGCCAGCGCGTCGTCCTCGACCACCAGCGGCTGGGTCAGGAACGGCTCGATCGCACCGGCCGGAATGGCCGGCACGGCGTCGCGGCCGATGCCTTCGGTGCGTACCTGCGGCGACAGGCGGGTCAGCGGCGGCGCATTGCGGCCATCGCCATCCTGGCTGCCCGGAGGCGTCAGGCCCAGGCGGCCGCGTGCGCGGTCGAACCAGACGGTCTGGCCTGGATAGATCCAGTGCGGATTGCGGATTTCATCGCGGTTCATGCCCCAGACCTGCGGCCAGCACCAGGGATTGCGCAAGAAGGTGCCGGAAATATCCCATAGGGTATCGCCCTTGACCACGACATGCTTGTCCGGTGCGTCCGGACGGAAACTGCATTTCCCGCTTGCGGCTGGCTGGGCAGTGGCGCTCGCGGCACATACAAGCAAGGCTACCGAAGCAACACGGGCCACGACTGTGCTAAAATTTTTCATTGAAGACGTCCGTTAAATGCGGCGTTGAAACCAGATTTGAAGCTGCATCACAAACCCGGTGCGAAGCTGGCATCGAAGTCCTGGCGGTCATCCCGCCTGACTGAAATGCCTGAAACAACACGACGTACCGCTCCCCGCCCACGGAAGGGTTGCTGTATGGAATCAAATTCTGCACATAAATCCCTCAACTAGCAAGACAAACCGAGGTTCGCGCCCTGGCGCGTGTTGTGTGTTTGCTTCCCAATCGTGCTTCCTGCAGCTATTAGTCCACTAACAACACCTCCGATACCCGACCTGATATGGCCTTACTTGACATCCTCCGCTATCCCGACCCACGCCTGAACAAGGTCGCCAAGCCGGTCACCGAATTCGGCACCGAGCGCCTGCGCAAGCTGGTTGCCGACATGGCGGACACCATGTACGACGCACCTGGCGTCGGCCTGGCCGCCACCCAGGTGGATGTGCACGAGCGCGTCGTCACCATCGACGTGACCGAAGCCCAGGACCAGCTGATCGTCTTCATCAATCCGGAAATCACCTGGGCCAGCGACGACAAGCAGGTCTACGACGAAGGCTGCCTGTCGGTGCCGGGCGTGTACGACGGCGTCGAGCGCCCGTCCAAAGTGACCGTGCGCGCCTTCGACGTCGACGGCAACCCATTCACCACCGAAGCCGATGGCCTGCTGGCCGTGTGCATCCAGCACGAGATGGACCACCTGGTGGGCAAGGTGTTCGTCGAATACCTGTCGCCGCTCAAGCGCAACCGCATCAAGGCCAAGTTGCAGAAGGAAGAACGCGGCCTGGCGCGCGACGCCGGCCAGCGCGGCGCCCGTCGTTGAGCAGCGGCCCGATGAAAGTCGTCTTTGCCGGTACGCCCGAGTTCGCCGCTGTCGCCCTGCGGGCCTTGCATGAGGCCGGCTTCGAGATTCCGCTGGTGCTGACCCAGCCCGACCGCCCTGCCGGGCGCGGCATGCAGCTGCAGGCGTCCGCCGTCAAGCAGTACGCGCTGACGCACGGCATGCCGGTGGCGCAGCCGCTGTCGCTGCGCATGGACAGTAAAGACCCGGACCGCGCCGAGCAGGCGCGCGCGGCCCACGCACAATTGCAGTCGCTCGACTACGATGTGATGGTGGTCGCGGCCTACGGCCTGATCCTGCCGCGCAGCACGCTCGCCATCCGTCCCTGCATCAATATCCACGGTTCGCTGCTGCCACGCTGGCGCGGCGCCGCGCCGATCCACCGCGCGATCGAAGCGGGTGACCTGGAAACGGGCGTGACCATCATGGAGATGGAGGAAGGCCTGGATACCGGTCCGATGCTGACCATCGAGCGCCTGCCGATCGAGGCTGGCGACACCACCGGCAGCCTGCACGACAAGCTGGCGGCGCTGGGTGGCCGCATGATCGTCGATGCGCTGCGCCAGATGGGCGCGGGGAGCCTGCAGGCGACGCCGCAGCCGGAACAAGGTGTGACCTACGCGGCCAAGATCAGCAAGGAAGAAGCCAGGCTCGATATCGGCTTGCCTGCCGATGTATTGGCGCGCAAGATCCGGGCGTTCAACCCCTTCCCTGGCGCAAATGCGGTGGTGGGGGATGTCGCGGTGAAGATCTGGCATGCCGCGCCGGTGGCAGGTAGCGGTGAACCGGGGCAGGTGCTGCAGGCGGATGCCGATGGGATCGTGGTGGCGTGCGGCGAAGGCGCGCTGCGCCTGGAAGAATTGCAGAAGCCGGGTGGCAAGCGGCTGAAGGCGGCGGAGTTCGTGAAAAGTTTCCCGCTGGCCGGGCTGCGCTTTATTTGACTGTTAGGTTGGCGGCTTTGCCGTCAACCCAACCCGTCTCGCATATCGACACTAACAAAAAAGGCGCCATTGGCGCCCTTGCTCTGTTTACTCGGCCTGCGCAGTACGCTGGGCGTCCATGTGTTCACGCAGAACCTGGTTGATACGGGTCTGGTAACCAGGGCCCGCGGCTTTGAACCATTCAAGCATATCCACATCCAGGCGGATCGTGACGATTTGTTTCACACCGTTGCTGGCGACTTGTGGCTTCGACGACATTACTGGCTCCGGGCTGCGGTCCATAGGTTGATCCCAATCCGGTTGATATTCTTTGTTCATACGGTTATCCCATCTCTACTGTCGCCACCTTCGTGGCGGCGGAAACTTGATTGTCGTCTGGGCATGTATCGTAAAGATTGCAGTGACCCCACTAAATGTAACGGCATGTAACGCATAGCGGATTGAATACAAAAGGATACATACACGATCCTGCCGCAAAGCCAAGCAGGCCGCATGACGTATAATCGAAGACCGCCCAAACAATATTCGGCCTGTAACGCCGCAATCCCCGAAAGACGTCTCCCATGAACGCCGCCACCGCCCCCATTTCCCCGATCGACACCCAGCTGCGCGACATTCTCGCGCGCCGTATCATGATCCTGGATGGCGCGATGGGCACCATCATCCAGCAGTACAAGCTCGATGAAGCGGCCTATCGCGGGGAGCGTTTCGCGGATTTTGCGCCACCCGCAGGCAGCGGCGCGCGCGAGCTGTTCGTCAAGGGGAATAACGAGCTGCTCACGCTGACGCAGCCACAGGTGATCCAGGAAATCCACGAGCGCTATCTTGCGGCCGGCGCCGACTTGTTGGAGACGAATACCTTCGGCGCCACCGGCGTGGCGCAGGACGACTATCACATGGCCCACCTGGCCTATGAGATGAACGTCCAGGCGGCCAGGCTCGCGCGCGCCGCCTGCGACAAATACTCGACGCCCGACAAACCGCGCTTCGTCGCCGGCGCACTCGGACCGACGCCGAAGACCGCCTCGATCTCGCCGGACGTGAATGACCCGGCGGCGCGCAACGTCACCTTCGACCAGCTGGTCGCGTCCTACCATGAGCAGGTAGCAGGCCTGGTCGACGGCGGCGCCGACCTGTTGCTGGTCGAGACCATCTTCGACACCCTCAACTGCAAGGCGGCGCTGTTCGCGATCGACCAGTATTTCGACGAACACCCAGAGACGCCGCGCTTGCCGCTAATGATCTCGGGCACCGTCACCGACGCCTCGGGCCGCATCCTGTCGGGACAGACCGTGCCGGCCTTCTGGAACTCGGTGCGGCACGCCAAGCCGCTGACCATCGGCCTCAATTGCGCGCTCGGCGCGGCGCTGATGCGCCCCTACGCGCAAGAGCTGTCGCAGATCGCGGATACCTTCGTGTGCATCTACCCGAACGCCGGCCTGCCCAACCCGATGAGCGACACCGGCTTCGACGAACTGCCGGCCGACACCTCGGCCCTGCTGCGCGAATTCGCCGAGGCCGGCTTCATCAATATCGCCGGCGGCTGCTGCGGCACCACGCCGGAACACATCGCCGCGATCGCCAAGATCCTCGAGACACAGACGCCACGCCTGTTGCCTGAAGTCCCAATTGCGATGCGCCTGTCGGGCCTGGAACCGTTCACCATTGATGAGAGCTCGCTGTTCGTCAACGTGGGCGAGCGGACCAATGTCACCGGTTCCAAGGCATTTGCCCGCATGATCCTGAACGAGCAGTTCGACGAGGCGCTGTCGGTCGCGCGCCAGCAGGTCGAGAACGGCGCCCAGGTCATCGACATCAATATGGACGAGGCGATGCTCGATTCGCAGGCGGCCATGACGCGCTTTTTGAATCTGATCGCCTCGGAACCCGACATCTCGCGCGTGCCGGTGATGATCGACTCGTCCAAGTGGTCGGTGATCGAGGCGGGCCTCAA
>Ga0265797_10012940_pt1 | contig 10129 bp, 4 predicted proteins | sample P2T30metagenome_FD_192433 | JGI IMG/M metagenome (GOLD analysis project Ga0265797, IMG submission 192433) | Plant litter microbial communities from East Loma Ridge, Irvine, California - P2 T30 | ecosystem: Environmental > Terrestrial > Plant litter > Unclassified | place: USA: California... | reverse complement strand
CTCACCTTCTATGCGTTTACTATGACTTGTCTAAGGCAAATACAGGAGAGATCGTTGCTCTAATGGGTCCTTCCGGATCCGGCAAAACTACACTGCTCAACACCCTCGCCCAGCGCCAGACCGCGACTGTCCAAGGCCAGATCAGCGTCAACGGCGTCGAACAACCGATGTCTGTCCACCGGGACATCGGCGCTTTCGTCGAGCAGGAAGACACCCTGATCGGGTCACTCACAGTCGATGAGACCCTCGCATTCTCCGCCAAACTTGCACTCCCTCGCACCGTAACGTCTTCGGACGTCCAAGCCAGAATACACCAACTCGCCCGGTGTTTCGGACTGCAAAACCAAAGCCAAACACTGATCGGAACGCCTTTGCAGAAAGGCTTGAGCGGAGGCCAGAAGCGACGGGTCAGCGTTGCGACACAGCTCATCACAAGCCCCAAGATCCTCTACCTCGACGAACCAACAAGTGGACTTGACTCGACTGCCAGCCACGAGGTCATTTCCTTCCTGCGAGAGTTCGCACGACGCAACAAGGTGCTCATGATCGCAAGCATCCATCAGCCATCGACCAAAACCTTCGAGCTGTTCGATCAAGTGTACGTACTGTCCCAGGGTAAAACATGCTACTACGGCTCTACAACAGAGCTGCCGCCTTTCTTCGCCTCCCTCGGCCTTGCAATACCGCCCATGACGAACCCAGCGGAACACATCCTCGACATCACCAACGTGGATTTCTCGGCCGAAGCAGGAGATGGCCAGTCCCGCCTTGACCGGATCACCAACTCCTGGAAGCTGTCGGGACAAGCAGTCAGGCTTGGAGCCGCAATTCACGAAGAAGCCGGCATGTCGAGCCAGAACCAGAACTCAGCACTGTCAACGACCGCAAGAGCTAAACCGTCCACAGCACGCCAGGTCCTCACCCTCCTGCACCGGTCTTTCGTCAAGAGCTACCGCGACCTGACCGCCTACTGGATCCGAGTCGCCATGTACATGGGCCTCGCCATCATGATGGGCACGGTCTGGCTCCGCCTGAGCGCAGACCAAGCTCACATCCAACCCTTCATAAACGCCATCGTAAGTGTGAGAACCCGCATCCCCATCCACCTCCATCGGAGTAGTGACCCAAATAACGAAAGCTAACGCCGCCAACTTTCCCAACAAAAGTTCTTCGGCTCAGCCTTCATGTCCTTCATGGCCGTAGCCTACGTCCCGGCCTTCCTCGAAGACCGCGCCATGTTCGTCAAAGAACGCGCCAACGGCCTGTACGGCCCCGCCGCCTTCCTGCTCTCCAACTTCCTCACCGGCCTGCCGTTCCTCTTCCTCATCAGCGTCCTCTTCTCCACCGTAGCCTACTGGCTGATGAACATGAACCCGACCGGCCCGGCGTTCATGACTTGGATAATGTGGCTGTTCCTCGACCTCCTGGCCGCCGAATCCCTCGTCGTGCTGCTCGCCAGCCTCTTCCCCAACTTCGTCGTCGCGCTGGCTCTGATCGCTTTCGCCAACGGGCTGTGGATGAGCGTCGGTGGCTTCCTGGTCTCGATGCCGGTGCTGAACGCTTTCTGGAAGTACGGCTTCCACTACATCGACTATCAGGCGTACGTCTTCCAGGGCATGATGGTGAACGAGTTTGGGGGGCGCGCGTACGCTTGCGGGCAAACGGCCGGCGGATCCTGCCAGTGTTTGTACCCCAGCGAACTGCAAGCGCAGTGCGAAATTTCCGGTTCTGCGGTTCTGGACAATTATGGCTACTCGACTGGCAAGGAGGAAGAGTGGGTTGGGATCCTGCTGGGGATTATTGCTGTGTACAGGGTGTTGGCTTGGGGTGTTACTTGGTATAAGAGGGCCTGATAGAAGTCAATACTGATGAGTTTTTATTTTTCTTTGACGAATGGCTTTCGTGTTCAAGGCGATGAACCAATGAGGAGTCACATTCACATGAACAGGCTCAAGGAAACACACCAACGGAATGAACAAGAAAATATACAGACTGAATACATACACGCCGCGTAGGCTGGTATCTAAATCGAAAACATCCACTTTCGCGCTCACGCTCACACCCGTCAAATGTCCTCGTCATCGTCGTCGCCGATGAGCTTCGCGTAATCCTCCGCAGTAGCGAACGTCGGCAAAGCCTTGAGCTTCTTCCTGTCCTCTCTCTGTTTCTTGTTGCGCGCCTTCTTCGAGTCCGCAGGCGCCTCCTCCTCTTCCTCCTCCACGTCGTCCAAGACGCCGAAAGGCACCTCGTCGTCGTCGCCGAAAGCGTCGTCCTCGTCCTCGTCGAAGTCCGGCACGTCCATGTCGTCGTCGTCTGAGCCGCCGTCGAGCATCATGCCGCCGTCCGAGCCTTCATCGTCGTCCTCGCCACCCAGGTCCATGCCGCCCTCAGAGCCATCCTCGCTGTCCGAGTAGGCGTCCTCAAGGTCGCCCATGCTGAGATCGTCATCGTCGTCGTCGTCGCCTTCGACTTCGGGCCTCGAGTTGACAATGGCCTTCCAGATCTCGTCTTCGCCTTGATCCTCGTCGTCCTCGTCGCTGTCGTCGCCGCTCTTGGCCTTCTTGCCGGCCGCCTTCTCCTGCTTGCGCGACTTCTTCGTGCCGGCTTGGTTGAAGTAAGAGTGGAAGAAGACCTCGTCGGCCGCCACGTTCTCGACCTTCTTGGCCCAGAAGGCTTCGTTGTTGACTGGGATGCCGGCACGCAAGCTCTCGCCGGGCTTGACGAGGAGGTCGGCGGCGCTGGAGCCGCCCATAGGTTGCATGATACTGCTTCCGTGTTGACCGGCGGAGGCCTTGGAGCGGGCAGTGCGGTAGACGAAGCGGTCGAGGAAGTGCATGAGAGAGTAGTGGGTAGGGTCGGGCTTCGGTGGCATCTTCTTCTGGAAAAGAAGAGCTTCGGCGAAGAGCGAGACTGAAGGGTGGAAATGTTGTATGAAAGGTAGAAGATCCCACAGGCAGCTGCGCTCGGCGTGGGCGTGCTCAGGGTCACGCTTGCGGGCGTCGTACTGGATGGTGTTGATCTTGGGGAGAGCGTCTTGTGCAGCTGTAGGTCGCTCCTCGCCCTCTTCGGGTACGTCGACGAAGTGTTCTTCTTCGTCCTCCTCGCTGTATTCGGGCTCTGTAATCATAGTTTTGATGCTTGGGAACGTACCTTCCAGCTCGGACACAAGGTAGAGCACACCGCAAACGAAAGAGACTTCGTGCATGGTGATGGTCTGCAAGAGACGCTTGATGAATGCCTGTACGCGCTTGGCGTTGAGGTCGGCCTTCAGACTCTTGTACAACAAATTAAGGTAAAGGACCTGTTTTGAGCTGCCAATGAGGCGGGGATCCAGAATGCTTTCGTAAAGAGTGCGGTAATATCTGTCGGCGCCGTAGTTCTTTGCAGCGCTGATTTGCTGCAGCAGCATAAGCGCTTGGACAGCAGTGTTGAAGTTGGCGGAATGGGTGACTCTGAACAGAGTGTCGATCTGGCGTTCGAATGTAGGATCGCTGGTGTCTGCGAAGGGGAACGCACGGTTGACACCAGTCAAAACTTGTGCCATCAGCTTGTCGTTGAGTTGCTGGTCGGACTCTTCGGCCTTCTCCTCTGCTCTGCGCTTCTTGGCGGCCGCTTTTCCTGCCTTTCCGCCACCACCTTGTTGAGGACGGTCGTTCTTGCCGTATCCTTTGAGTTTAGCCGCGAGCCTCTCGGCTGGCTTGAGGAGCTGAACGAAAAGACTGAAGTAGATGTCGAGAAGGCGGTTGGCGACACCCTGCTCTTTCTGGCTAAGGACCGTCTGGTTGAGAGTGATGATGGCGTAGTATTTCGCATGCTGGCTCTGTCCAGGTCTGAACAGACAATCGGCCTCGATGCTGTTGGTGATGATCAATTTCATGGCAGGGTGAGTAGTCTCGAGTTGCAACAGAAGATGCGACACTCGAGATGCAATCTTCCGGTCTGTGTCTCCGAGTTTGTTCACCAGCAGTCGCAACAGATTTTCTTCTTGCTCGGGCTTGTCCTTGAGGAGCTCCCACACGTAGGTCAAGGCTCTGCTACGCGCGAACTCGACTTCGTCGCCGCACCAGCTCTCAAGCACCTGCAGGAGCTCAAAGTATGTCTTCTTCAGCCAGTCCTCGTATGCCCAAACGACCAGGTGAATTTTTTGCAGACCACCTGGCAGCGGCTGTCCAGCAGCCCACCTCGCACCTTGGCCTTGCAAAGCTGTTGCAAGCGCGGGCTGCTTGCCAAAGGCCCTCAACTTGCGGTCACCCGGCAGCACAACACCCTGTCCCAGCATATCCTTCAGCGCTGCAACGGCCATGAGCGCCTGGTTCCTACTCTTCTTCTTCGACAAAGCCAGCAGGTTCTCGAATGCCTTGGTGGTGTGCAAAGGCGACTCTTGTACGAGCAAAGTCAAGGCGGAGATCTTGTCCTCGAGTGTACCGTTGGCCATGATGGTGGACAAGAACTTGTGCGAAGATGAACTTGCAATGTGGCCGCCGTTGTAGGCGGCATTCTCGGCGGCGAGAAGCTCGGTGGCGTACTTGTAGATATCGTCAAAGGCGCGCTGCGGCAAGAGAGCGGGAGCGTTCTCGTCGATGGTGATGGGAGGCAGTTCTGCGGTGTGCCATTCAGGTCGTGGAGCAAAGACGAGTTTGGCGTGCTTTTCCTCCCTCTTGTTTTCCTGGCGGGGCTTCTTGGTCGGGTGGCTCTGCTTGTCGACCTGAGCGGCGACGGGCTTCCGTTTCTGACCCATGTTGGCGGGTGGTGTTGTACGGAGTGAGTGAGTGTAGTGGTTTTGGTCGGCGCAAAAGGTGATGGTCTCTCGCTTGGGCAAGCAGTTCCAGCAAAAAGTTCGAGGCAGCGCCAACGGGTCCCCGAAGCGAATCGCGGGGATTCGGCCCGTGGACATGCCGATCGAAGGTTTGAAGGGACATGATGGTTTCGATGGAAAGATGGTCTTGATGTTTATTAAATTATTGTTTATCCATCAAATTATTGCATTCGCTTTTCGTCTTCGTTCTCTCCCTTTCCACTGACCGCATGTACTCCGTCAATGGCTTGAATCTGGGCCGAAGCTCTGTGAGAGCTGTTCGAGCACACATCCCTTCAAGCTTGTCGCGCCAGGCGCGAAGCCTGCATGTAAGTGAAATTGATGTGCTATATACCTCCATACATGCATTTCCATCTCTATTCAGTGGAGACGTCATCACAATCATTCTGACGTTCATCAACAGTACGATGGCCGCAACAGGCTGAGCCATTTCTGGACTCCCACAAAATCAAAATCCCAAGACAACACCAGCCAGGAAGATGGCCACGACCTCCTCGTCCGCGCTGGATTTCTACGCCAGGCTCACTCTGGCATCTTCCATCTCCTCCCCTTGGGCCTTCGAGTACAGAATAAACTTGAGTCCTTGATCGACAAGCACATGTCAAGCCTGGGAGCCACCAAGGTTTCTCTATCGTCCATCTCATCCGAGGAGCTGTGGCAACGTTCTGGTCGACTCGAAGGTCGTGACTCTGAGTTTCTACGCCTGCAAGACCGCAAAGGAGCGAAATACCTCCTGAGTCCGACGCACGAGGAAGAAATCACTGAGATCGTCGCAAATGCTGTTAATTCCTACAAGGATCTTCCCCTACGACTGTACCAGGTCACACGGAAGTACCGCGATGAAGCCCGACCGCGTCAAGGCCTGCTCAGAGGGCGTGAATTCCTGATGAAGGACCTCTACACATTCGACACCACAGAAGAGCAAGCCCGCGAGACGTACGACCAAGTCCGCAAGGCCTACTCAGCCTTTTTCGATGAGCTGAATCTGCCCTACCTCGTCGCCAGCGCAGACTCTGGCAGTATGGGAGGCAATCTTAGCCACGAATACCACCTTGCCTCTGCCAATGGCGAAGACAACATCATCAGCTGCCAGAAGTGTGACTACTCGACCAACGAAGAACTCTACCCGGGTACACTCGGCCCACACGAACTCAAGCACACGAAAGAAGCCAATACAGACATCAACACCATCCTCACGTCCACCCCTTTCCTCAGCAAAGACAAAACGACCCTTTTTAACATTGTCACCCCAACCAACACTGGACCCATAAACACCCACCTCCTCAAGAAACTCCACCCAACCCTCGACACCACCACACTCGACGCCGCCTTCGCAATCTGGTCGTCCCTCAACCAAAAATCCCCCTCCCGCCCACGCACCGAGATCCAAATCCTCGACGGCCGCCTCGCCCACCTGCCCCTCTCAAACCCCACAGGCTCCACCATCACCCACGCCAACACAGCCCTCACAGCGCCGTCCGAGGCCTCGACCTGCCCCTCCTGCTCCTCGCCGGCCAGCCTGAAAATCTCAAAAGCAATCGAGATCGGCCACACCTTCCACCTCGGCACGCGCTACAGCGCCCCGCTCAACGCCCAAGTCCTGTCGTCAGCCAACAAACTCGCCCCGATCGCAATGGGCTGCCACGGGATCGGCGTCAGCCGCTTGCTCGCCGCCGCCGCAAGCCTGCTGATGGACAGCAAAGGGCTGAACTGGCCGGTGAAAATCGCCCCGTTCACCACGGTGGTCGTGGCGGCGCCCAAGGCCGCTACGGAGGAGGATCTGGTGAGCGTGTACGACGTTCTTGCAAAGGAGGAGGAGGAGGCACGGCACGCGTTCAACCCCAACGAGGACAGAGCATCTTCCAGCACCACTGCTCTCGACGTGACTCTCGACGACCGCGACAGGCCTCTGGGCTGGAAACTGCGCGACGCAGACCTCATCGGCTACCCGTTCATCGTGGTGCTGGGCAAAGCGTGGAAATTACCAGACAAGAAAGTCGAACTGCAGTGCCGTCGGCTCGGCGTGCGGGAAGAAGTTCCGCTGCAGGATCTGGGGGCTAGGTTGAGGGGTTTGGAGAAGAAGTTGTAAAGTAATAGAAGAAAAGAAGAAAAGAAGAAGGAATACATCTATGGCTGTCCATACGGAGTCGGTTCTGAAATAATGTGTAGTCAGCTTTTCTTTGGGGAAATCGTTTGCATGCAATCGTGTTTTCGATGCCGTCCCTCGTTGGTGATGCGGGTTTGAAAGTGTACCGACCCTGCTGGTATTACCGTACTGTTACTACGCACTTGTGTGAGATGCCACGTCCATGGCTTCCAGTCCGGCTGGCTCTCTCACCGGTATTGTACTCTTGGATGTGAACGGAGGTTGATGGTATTTACCTAACAAGTCAACTCTAGAAAGCGATGTCCTTTCGTAACAATGCGAGAAAGCGAGCGTTGCGTAGCATGGATCGTCCATGCCGACTCATTTCCACCCAATTCCCCTGTCTCGCAACAACAACCTGGCGTTCATGCCCACAATGCATCTCACAAGATCCCAGTTGTCATCACGACCAACCCAATCGCAGACGACGATACCAACCTGGCCATCCCCCTCGCAAGCCTCTCCGATGCCGTCAGCCCCACGATCTCCAATATCATGCTTCTCGCAGAGGAAAGCGACGCAAGCCGGGTTGAGTTTGGCGGCGATGGCCTCGGGCCAGCAGCCGACGTTCCAGAAATTCGAAGCCGAGAGGAAGTTGAGGTAGAAAGGCGGGGGTTTGGGTTTTTCCTTGTTGTCGCCTCCTTCAGATCCCACGGCACATTTGACGGCGGCGGCGCGCTCAAAGTGGTCGCAGCAAAGTTGGATTTTCTTGTCGATGTTATCTTTCTCCATCACCTCGCAGAAGTCTTGCACGCAAATGTCACCAGCCGTATGGTTTGGAGTGTTGTACGCCCAGTCGTTGGCGTTCAGGCACCAGCCTGTGCCGTTCCATTCGCCCTTGAGGCGGCCTGAGAGCTCGAAACGGCGCATCAGCACGATGCGGCCGCGCACTTCGCCAAGATTGGGAATGCGCGGCTCGGTGTACCATTGTTTGGGGTTGGTGTAGTGGTCCTTGAGGATCTCGCCGAGCTGCTTGTCGGTCGCTTCGCCTGGGCCTTCGCGCTTTATGGAGAGGATCACGGTTTCTGACGGGTTGGCGGCGAGGAACTGTTGGATCTCTTTGACGAGCGGACGGAACTTTTTGCTGCCGGTAAGGGAGATGGGGAAGACGCCGTGGACAAGGTTCAGGCCTTCGTCACTCTTGTCTTCAGGCTGGGAGGGCTGGACGCGAATGTCGAAGAAGCGCACACCGTTGTTGAGCTGCTCGGCAGGCGAGTGGGCTTGGCAGCGGACTGAAGGGAGAGCTTTGTAGTAGGTCGGACTGTTGTGGGTTCCGGGGATTGAGAGGGCGGAGAGAGGAACGTGGTCGGCTAAGTGGGACATCCACTTGGGCAGGTCGGTGGTTTCGGAAATGGCGAGGAAGGATGAGCTAGGAAGATAGACTGCGGAGTAGTTGTGCTTGGGATCGCTGTGAATGGGCGAGAGGTCCTTGGAGGCAGTCGAGGTGATGGAGGTGTCAATCCGCCAGCGACCGCCGCCGTCGCCCTCGAGGGTCAGTCGCAGGACATCGTTAGGCCCGCGCTCTGTGGTGTTGATGTCGGTCTTCTTGGTTGTGAAGGGCTCGATCCTGATGTCGACCTCTTGCTTGGCGAAGCTCTGTGCCGACTCGGACAGAGGAACATCGGCGCGACTAGCACGACGGGAGGGAGCTGGAGAGGCCTTGGGCGAGGAGTCCTTAGGCTTGCCGCTGTTGTTTCCGTTGCCGATGGCGTTGCTCAGTAGGTTGGTCAGGCCGCTCGTGATGTTCGCGACACCGGAAGTGATGTTGGCGGTGGCATTGGCGGCGGGACCGAGGCCGGCATTGGGCGGGAAGTCTTTTGGGTTGGGAGCGTCGTAGCGCTCGACGAGCTTGATGGTCAAGGGTTGTGCTGTTAGGTTGCGGAGTGTGATAGGCGTCATGGCGGATGGTGTGTGCGGATGGAGATGTGGAGGAGAGAGAGGGGTAGTTTGAGAGGATGATAGAGGGTATATGTGGAATGCATGGCCTGACTTATACTTTTCCACCTCCTCACAGCAGGAACACTGGCACAAGTGTACATGTACAGTAGACAGGCGCGATCGTCTCTGGTGTTTGCCTGACCAAGTTCGCGTGCAAGTGATGCTGCAAAAGCTCGTGAAGCCAAGATGGCCGATGTCTCAAAGAACTTGGCGAAGCTCTCTTTTGCGCCGTGGACACCAGCCTTGCCAAGTATGCTAGTCAATCAATTGTGATGAGTGAAATGCACCTGGCTCGTCCATTTGCTGAAGCCTTTCCGAAGCCTGGTACGATGACACGCTTCCCTTGGCTTGAGTCTGTAAGGCTGTGGAAGAGGGACCGTTCTAGTATGATATGAGTATTTAACGTGGTCTAAGTGAGTGTGTGGAAACGGGAGTAGTGGTAACAGATATTGTAATCCAACCACAGCCAACCAAACCCAGCCCCTCTCTCAACCTTGCTGTGCGGGATATAACAAATAATAATGCCGCACTTGCTGAGAGCTTGCCTTTCGCCTCGACTGAGATCCACTATACACGTGCACACCAGACACGCGCATCCATCCATCCACGCCATCATCATCATCATCATCATCATCATTCAGTCCCTCCACCCCCGCCAAGCACGATCTTGTGGCTCTTCCACCTTGTCTCGCCCCGACAAGCATCTGCCGTGCAGACAAACTCAAGCTGAACCTGCACCTCGCAATCTGCACGCTGGCAAGGCTGATGGGTGCCTCTGCCCGTTTCCCGTCTTGGACCATTATTGCTTGACACTGGACACTGCAAAAGGGTAGCTTGACCACTTGTTGTGGATATATGTCTTCCTATCACATGGTGCGAAAAGGATCTGGTTCCGTCTGGCCCGTAATAGCCGACCTCACTATCGCTTGAGGCTCGAGAGGCACAGTAACAGCATGACAATACCATCAGGCCGGCCTTGTATACTTCTAAGCCTGGTTTCTCAACGGGAGACGGTCTCGAAGAAGCGATCGGACAGAAACGATCTACAGAGAATTAGCATATGAATATATTCATCATCTCTACTGTTACAGGACGAAGCCAGCTGACTCTTTTCTAGAAGGCTTACACCGACTTGAGGTCTACGAGGTACTATCTAAGACTTCGGGCATTTGATGACTGGGTTGAACCACTGAGAGTGTACTTTCGACAAGTTGTCGAGAGTGTGAAAA
>Ga0265797_10012938_pt1 | contig 10130 bp, 12 predicted proteins | sample P2T30metagenome_FD_192433 | JGI IMG/M metagenome (GOLD analysis project Ga0265797, IMG submission 192433) | Plant litter microbial communities from East Loma Ridge, Irvine, California - P2 T30 | ecosystem: Environmental > Terrestrial > Plant litter > Unclassified | place: USA: California... | reverse complement strand
ATATGACGGAGTAACAGCCGAAGGTCGATATTATCGAGGCGGCGGGTAAGGAGCCGGAGAGCTTGGAGAGGAGGGAGGGGTATAGGAAGAGGGCTGAGGGTGTTGAGTAGGTCCGCAATATGAGGGTGGGAAAGGGCAAGAGGAGGATGAGGAGTTACGATTGCCCCAGCAGGTTGGCTATTAAGGCGAGATTGGACTGGATTGATATTGATATTTATCATCAGCGTCGGCGTTAATGAGGTACAGAGATGTAACAACAGACTTCGCGGGCCATGCTATACAAAGGAGGAGTTCCTCGAAGTCCTTTTCTCATTCCTTTTCTTCTACACCAACATCTCAAAAGTGTTTCTTTTTCTACTCCATCTCCATCACCCTTCTCGTCCGACATATTTCCTCTACCATATTCACCCTATCCACATCACTTAACCATGGCGGCAATAGCGACAATCACTCCAACGAAAGTCAGGAAGAGACCAATAACGGCGGCATTCTCTTTTGTGTAGTTGAACCACCTTCCAAGACGAGATGTTCCACTATGTTCCGGTCGAGGTGGTATCGTCTGGGGTTTGTAAGGATTGGGGTCGAAGGCGAGAGGGAGGGAGTTGGTGCGTCGGAGTTTAATTTGTTTGGTGTGTTCAACGTGCGTGGGTAGTAGAGGGTCGTTATTAGACCAAGGCGCTACAATAGTAATGTGGTAACGCATAGCCATGCTTCGACGATCTACGTGAGTTAGACCGACATTACAACAACCAATCAGATGCGAGTGGCGAAAATACGTAGGTACACACCTGAATGCGAACGAGTGTTCGTGATAACTAATAGTACACCTCCACCAAAGTATTTAAAATGTATCCCTCTCCTTCTCTCCTCTCCGTGTCTGCTCCTCACAAGTTTGTGTCTGCTTCAGACGAGTTCTTAAGCCTTCGGGGCTCAGTCTGATCACGACCCCGGTCATTTCTATGTAGCGAGCTACCCTCTCGCACGTACAATCCGGTTGCCCACTCAGAGGTTCTAATGAACGACCAATCAGGATTTCCCAGCTTGTCACATGATAAAGCTCTTATCCCCGCTACAAGAGCCGGCTGATGCCCAGGTGGTTTCTTCTTCAGCCTTGTTTCGATCCATTGTCGTATAGATGGTCCTTTGCAACAAACATTGCAGCATAGACTCGAAAGCGCATTGAAAAGTTCTTTCGTCGCAAACTACAACGAGTATTTTCTTCTAGTCTACCTAGGTATGTCGACAACGATCCTATCCATCGCATTCGTCAAGAAGCTCTATCCTACTCAGATCACTTAACAACAACAGTAACAATAGCGACAATCACTCCGATTATACCAACAATAACTCCGATCATGGTGGCATACTCCTTCACATAGGTAAACCACCTCCTCATTGCAGACGCCCCTACAGGGTCGCGTTGTGAATGTATCGTCTCGTGGTAGGAGTGACGGGATTCGAGGGGAGGGAAAGTATGGGCGCGTCGTAGCCTTATGTGTGTTGGTAGCAAAGTTTCCAGGTTAACCTGTTCGGAGGTTGTGGTTGGAACGGACATTGCAATGAGCAACGGTTTCAGAGGCTTCCAGGGCGGGCGAGATCAGCCTCTAGTGACTATGACGGGTTAGCGAACTAGTATAGCCAATAAGAAACAGAAACTCAACTGTATGTAGTGATGGAAGTAGAATGGGGTGATCCTTCTTTGAATATACTGTAGTTAATCGTAGGATACTTGAAGTTGTAATCTTGTTTCTCACTTTGCTCAGAAGAAGGATTAGCAATCGCACATGATTCATATGACGAACGCGCCGCAAGATAAGTGCTCTCTCTTTACTGTGATGGGGCTATGAGCGTGAGCTAGCGGTATTCTGACCGTGAACTAGCACGAGTAGACTTGTGGCGCACATGCAGCAGGCATTAGCCCTGTCCCTGCATGCCTGATGGGTTCCATCCAGACCTCGCTATGTCACGGCCCATACGCATCCAACCACGAAGGTGATCACTATGCAAGCTTAGTACCAGCGTATCATAGCGAGGCTGGAGCCAATGGGCGGGCGCAAGAGGTGAGGCGCTGCTGGGCCCTTTTGCGACAGCCTAGCAGACATTTGACGTTCAACAGTGATCTTTGGTAAACGTCCCGTACATTGTCCGTCCGCGAAGGACTGCTACTGCTCTGTGTTCGGTGCATGCGTCATGAGTACACCGATGCGAGATCCAACAATGAACGTGAAGAGCTACAGAGATGTATGTCCGCCGTAATTCCACCTGTTGCTTTCGCTGAGGTCGCAGATTTACGATTGGGCGAAGTCGTTGACATGCGCAGAGCTGAGTCTGCAGTCGCGCTTGGTTGCGCCTGACAGCATCCCAAAGTTCCTGGTGTCATACCTCGCGAATGCGCATAAGTATTTCGCGAGGTCTGCAGACGCCATCGCTGTGAAAAGGCACTAGGCGTTGACTCTCTAGAGATCACCTATTGTATGGTTCTTCCAAACGACCATCGTATATCGAGAGGCACGCAAACTTGGTTTTCTTTTCGCAGAAGTTACATTGGGCATCTCGCTCCAGTCTATCTTAACAACAATCCTGTTAGTCACACTCCGCACGCACTTCTCATGTAGAACTCTTTCCGTCTATCCCAGCCTCGAATCTAGTCTGTCATCATCCAGGAGGAACCTTTATGGATATCTCCGAAAAGTCGTTGTCTTCCGAAACACTCGGCCTACGGTAGTAGATGAATGCGACGCTGCTTAGAATCTGAGATCGTCTCTTCAATATGGCTCACTTTACCAGAACAGCAACAACAACACCAACGACGATTCCAAGGACGGTAACGCAGAGCGCAGCGGCGGCAATAACAGTTCCAATAACAGTGGCGTATCTCTCTACGTGAAGAAACCACGTTCGCTCAGTAAGCCTGATTGGGAGAGTTGCTCTCGCCCTAGAGGCTATTTTCTTGCTGCGATTGTTGTTGTCGCCGTTATAGGGATCGGGGTAGTAGGCAGAAGGTAGAATGTGGGCGTGTGGCGGTGGGATGTAATGCGTTGGTGCGTCGAGTCGGAGTTGGTCACCTGTAGCGGAGGTGAAGCGGAATCGGGGGCCGGCTGAGTGAGCTCAGAGTCGTTCTCGACTATGGTGCTGTCGGTAGAAGACATCGTGTTGCAATGCGGCATTTAGGTACTTTGTTTGACTATTCTGGATTAGTCTAACAAACGCAGCCAATCAGGCGTCACCTGGCAAGAACCAGGAAGGACTAAGCCACATACAGTGATACCAGTCGCCGTCGAGTCAAAGGTAGACCAAAGATCTTATTGTGTGAAATTTTGGACCTTTTTTCTTTGACGTCCCTCGCCGGGTGCGAAAAGTGAAGGTTCGATTTGTTGCGCATCTTACAAACGTGATGCTGCATCTTATATCAGAAAGTTCAAATGCCTACTGCGCCGGCCACCTGGGCATGATTGAGGATTGGTCGAGAGTGTGCGTTATTGCGCACGGTTCCTTCCACCACTTAGCGTCACGATGTTCTTGTGCACCGCCACAATCTGGCGCACGACCCCTGCGGAAAACGTGGTGTACGGCACCGGGCTGACGAAGGCGTATTTGTCGGGTCTGTGGAAGGTATATCTTTTCTGTATGGAGGCTGATGGCGCCAAGCAGCATTCTTCGTCATGAGCCAACCAATCCTTGACCCTACCTACCCCACTACTAGCAAGTGGCGGAGTAGTTCGAGACGGTCGTGCCCGTGGAATCTTCAATACTAGGTACCTATCTCACAAGACTGTAAACTAAAGGAGACAGTATACAGTTATACGATCTTAGGCGGAACTCATCGCGTCTCCGAAATGCAATAGTTGCGCACTCCCAATGAGCTGCTATTCGACTGGGAGTTCGGATTGTGAGCAGCGCTGCTGGTACTTCGCCCAAGACAACATCAAGCGACTGTCGCATGGCTTATTGAGATCAAACATGAACGATGTGAAAGCACTCAAAATTCTTCTTCTTCTCGAGCCTTCGTTAGGTATGGATATCTCTCAGGTCCATCTCGATCCACAGCTTTGCACTTCATGTTTTTCACGAGCTCTTGCTAAGCAAGAACTACCCGCCCTGTTCCACCCACTCACTTAACCACGACGGCAATGATCGCAACGACAAGCCCAACGATAGTAGCGACTCCGACGATGTAAGCGAACCACCGTCTCATGCCCGACTCGGGTAGGACTACGAGTCTGACTGGTTGATGATGCCTTGGTGGCAGCGTTTGGTCGAGTAAAGGTAAAGTGTAGGCGCGTCGTGGTTGCAGGTGCGTAGGTAGCAGAGAGTCTATGTTGATACGCCCTTCTGCAGTGGCAGAGGGAGAATTCATGGCGAAGCTTCGAGTACCCCCGAGTTAGCACAACATAACAGCCAATCAGATGTGGGTCGGCTAAAATGCACATACAGTGGCAAGAATGGACGGTTGCGCAGTGTACCTGGTATGGAGTGATATGTACTTAGCACCAAATCGACTTCAGAATTGGACAGATGTCTGGGATTCCTGTCTTAGATGTATGGGGAAATTCAGTGCCTTTCTTCTCTCACAATATCATCGGGCCTGCGTAGCGTTGATCATCGGAGTATGTTCCTCGCTATCTGCAAGACGCACAGTTCGTCCTGTTATGCCTACCTTAGTTTTAGGCGTACATAACTGTGCAGCTTCCCACGATTGGTTGCTGAGAGAGGTATCATCGGTACTGCTGTGCAGGCAAGAGCGCCCCGCAAAAAGCAGGTGCGGCACGTGAATGGCTGGCTGGCTTGTTTGAGGACGTCGTAAGGCTGCGTGGCTGCTAACCTTGGAATCGATAAGCCTGGCCAGTGCAGACCATAAAGCTGCACTGGCGTTTATCGACCGGTAAGCCGCTTGCTTGGCAGAACCATCCGAATGAAACGTCCACTTCATATATACATCAGTGATGCATGGCCTCGCGCCAGCCCTGCAGGTGCTTGAGACAACTTATTTTATGCAGCGTAGCTCATCGGAGGTTCCAATCCTAGAATCAGTCTGACAGCAGTCACTGTTTGGTGCAGATGTTGCACAGCCTTGGAAGGACCAGAAGAGCTGTCTGGTTCGCCACGAGAAGCCTTTTAGAAGTCAAGCCAGGAAGTGTTGGACAACGATGTTCGACCACTTTACAGCGAATGCTTCGAAATGGATTATGAGGATCCAGAAATCTCCAGGCAGCAATACCTGGGTGTCATACCTCAAATCAACGACTGTAAGCACATACAATTGTTGAAGGCACCTCCCTTTTATCGACCACAATATCGAGGATTGTACGCGACTGGCACATAATATGACCATGCATGTGTATAGCGAGAAAGAGACTATGCAACGAGAAGAACTTAAAGAAACATGCTATGCGTACTCTAAATGTGGCAGTCCAGCCTGACGTCCATTCGACACGACAGTATATATGCCTCTCCGGCTCATCCCTATCTATAGCCCCATCCATCATGTTCTCCAAAATCCATTTCTTATCAACCCTCTCTTAGTCGGTACCGCAGTTGAGATACATAAGATGCTGCGGGTCACTTGAGCTGATCTTTCTGTACTCATAGCTCACTTGATTACGACAGTAATGACAGCAGCGACCACGATTCCGATAACAGTCACGACGAGCGAGACAGTGGCGACGAAGATACCAATGATGGGGGCGTATTCTTTGATACAAGTAAACCACGTTGAGACGCCAGATACCAACGCATCAGCCCTTGATGGTGTTTGCTGGTCATCGAAGGGATTGGCATTGATCGTAGGCGATGGCTGAGCGCGTGGTGGTTGTTGATGCATAGGTAGCAAGGTGTTCCGATCGACCTGCTCGGCTGCAGTCATAGTGGAAGACATGGAACGTCTCGTTTGACTATTGCAAGTCAGTACATGGGATTGCCCAGTCGGTCATACCAAAGGCAGGTACCTACGGTCTTCAAGAAGATATGTAATGATGCTGCAAAGTATATCCGGCGATCAGCCTTGGGGCAAAATAGGTTTGCGCAGCTGGGAAGGAACGAGAGGATTACACTGAGAGGCGCCGGTTCCGTCCTTATGACTACGTGTACCAGCAGCATCTGCCAATGGATGGTGATATCACGAGAAACTGATCTAACCGTGTCAATGGTAGCATGCTGGCCAAATAGTAAGGACGCCCAGGTGAGGGTTATGTTAGCGGGCGCCTCCGTTACACAGCAGTGAAGCGATCTTACTCTTTGCCCTAGATAACAATTGGCTCCACATTCATCTTGTTGTAAGAACATTGACAAAACTGTACACTACAGGATGGAGTACGGGTCGTTCTACACGTATCATAGACCCTGGCAAGAATTTTGATCTCGCGGTCGGGCTTTGTTGTGTCGAGAAATTCGTATACTCAGCGCGTGGAAGAAAGTCAGGCAGAAGACTGGCTGGAGGCGTTTAGCCTTCTTCGTTATAGCTCAGTCGAGTAAACCCGTAAACACTTAGTAGATTCCTACACCTGTACATTCTGTAGCGGAGCAAGTCTCCGGGCTTTGCAGGTGTTTGATTGGAGCAAGCCTGTGGAGCCCCCAAATACGAGCGCGCAATTCCGGAGCCAAAAACGCCACCGGCACGTCACTTTCCGGGAGCGTCGATCCTGCAGACAAGAGCCTCATAATACAACTCTTTTCCAAAACATCTTTCTTCACATAAGCCAGCGTGAAGTACTCGAAGACAACTCGTGATGTGAGGTGGGTTTCAAACTTGTTCATTTTTCGCAAAACTTCATTGTTCAATATCGCTCTGCTATACGTTAACATCAGTCCAGCCACTATCATTGCGTGAGCACTCCTAATAGGCACTTCCGACATTGTTTTCCCTCTTTCTGAACATTCCCTCTCAGTATGAATAAATGGTTTATAGACCGAGAGCTCGAACTAGCTCTTTTCACAGGCTCATTTGACCGCAACAGTGATGATAGCGACAATTACACCGATAATAGTGCCAATGACTCCAACGACGGGCGCGTACTCCTTCACGTAGTTAAACCATGTGCTCTTGTGACCGCGCGTAGTCGCGGTATCATTGGTACGCGAGGCTATTTCTTGGTTGTAAATAGGATGAGTGCCGGAAGCAGGATGCTCGGTATAATTGAGTGGTGGTAGAACGTGCGTAGGCAGAGTAGAATCGGCGTTGACTAGCTGAGGTGGTCGGGTATCGTTCTTTGGTAGCTTAGAAGATTCAGTCTCTTTATGGGTTCGCTCGACAGCTGTGATGCCAGTGGAGAATGACATCGTGATGCGATGCGATGCGACGCGACGCAGTACTCAGTCTACACACAGTCGACCCCGTTAGCCAGGCGTTACAGTCTATGGAGCCGTTGTTGGGGTTTCTGGAGACCAGGGGAAAGCTACAGACCTTGGTAGAAGCAGGATATTCCAGTGGCAGGTACAATCGGTACTGCGATATGGCCGGGGACTATCTGCTCTTCTTTCCCCAAGAGCTTTATGTCCGGCGCTGCGAAGTCCATATATATACTACCTGTAGTGCATGATGGTCAATCCAGACGCCTCTTCGTCATACTGAGAGCAGCTGGAGAGATCGCACATCGTGAGAAAGCCTATCGCAAGCCAGTGGGGTATGATTAGAGCCAACCAGATATCCGCTGCGAGCGATAAGTTGAATGTGAGGACCGCAAGCACGGCTCCAAGTTGTTGTACACCGGAGAGCTAAGCAGCGGACCGGGATGCGGTCTTGAGGCGGAACCGGGGCATAGACCCTAGGTGTGAACAGCTACATGGCTTCGCCGTCGTGCAGAACAGGGGTCCTAAAGAACAAGATGCCCGAGCCACATCCCATTTGGCGATACGTCGCTAATGATCCTTTAGCATGCGGGTGGTGCGGTAGCTGTGTGAAAGCGCTTAGATGACGAAACAGTCGCAAAGGCGGCACTGCGCTGGCTTGTAGTTGATTTCCAGCTGAGATGATGACCTGACTGGTGCCGGATGGCGCGAGTGGCTGTGTAGACTCACCCCCTGCAGGTGGTGCTACGATGTAGTGTGCGGTTTCGCACCTGCATCGCTCGCAAGCCCATCTCTTCCAGGCGAGATTAGTTTGTTGAGCGCCTCTATGCTCAACACATGCTCAACACTACCACCAGAAGGGACCTATACCCTGGTCCCGCCTCGTGCCTGCATCCGAAACGGCTCCTGTATCCTCTACATCCACCCCTTTCTGCTGCTTAGCCTTCCGATACGCGATATCGTGGTCGCACGAATATCATCGTGAATCCACGTCTTCCACATGCCGCTTGATACTCGCGACGCCGCCTGCGTCTTACAGACTTTGAGCGGGTAATGATCGGGGCGTTGAGTCTGAGAAAGCGCCTCGTCTTTGAAGAGGTATGGTCTTCGTGATCACGGCTGGTTCCCCAGGTGGTCTGCATCCTCTACATTCATGGTGGTGAAAAGAACACCGTCTTATCATGACGACGCCTGACAACCAACCGACGTTCCCTGACGTCATTCCTGTCACAACCTCACAACACCCGCGCAGTCCCGCAGCCGACTTCGCCATCACAAACACCCCTAATTATTGCTTGTGTAGAAACATGCAAACCAGTGTAGATTTTGTCGAAGCGTCTATGCACCGTTTTCAGATCAACATGTCCGTGCTAAACGGACCGCCATCACCGCCCGCCCAATGCGCTGACTCAAGCGACGTGATGCTACCGCAATGATTGACGGATTTAATTGCCGAACCCTCGCATCTCTATCGCCGATTCAATTTCCATACTAAATCATTCTATTTTCGCGCAAACCCCTCTCTTTTCAACGTCTATTTTCCTGTCGCTACAACACCGATATTCGTCGAGGACTTGCGCCATGGCCACTCGCGGCACCACCGACTCACAACATCAAGAAACATCGCGACTCGACACGTCCGTAAGCCTGCAGGATAGCCATGAGGTGCCATCTTGGTACGCGCATAACTCGTTCATTCTTACAGGCTATCGACCAGTCACGAAATCGATCCCCTTCTGCCTTCGCAGTCTACTTCAACTGCACAATGAAACAGTAAACATCTACACGCACCTCATCCCCGGCATCTTCGTCCTCCTAGCCAGCTACTCCTTTGATCGCTATTTCACAACGCGATTCCCTCAAGCGACTTGGACGGATCAACTCGTTTTCCGCATTTTCCTTACCGCCTCCGTAGTCTGCTTTGGTACTTCGGCGGCGTACCATACACTAATATGCCATTCGGAGGGCTATGCGAGTCTGTGGGTTAAAGCAGACTATGTCGCAATTATCGGGCAGATTGTAGGATCATTCATACCGGGCATATATTTTGGTTTCTACTGCGAACCCGGGTTGCAGAAACTGTATTGGTCTATGGTATGTTATGAAGAAAATAATGGGGCGATGGGGTGTTGCATGACTGAGCTAACTTTTCTAGATCATTACGCTTGGAACGCTGACGGCGACCACGGTCATCAACCCCAGTCTTCACGGCCCGAGATGGAAGACTTTACGTTTATCAACATTCATCGCAACGGGCTTCTCGGCGTTTGCGCCGATCTTACATGGCGTGTCAATCTTCGGGCACGAACAGCTTGACAAACAGACTGGCTTGCGGTACTATTACCTCGAGGGTATCTTGATACTAATTGGAGTTGGATTCTATGCGGTAAGGCTAACATGTTCATCGATACGTCCTCCCTCTCAAGACCGAACTTTCGTTGACTGGTATAACAGACTCACTTCCCAGAATCTTGGAGACCGAAGAGACATGATTTTTGGGGCGCATCACACCAGCTGTTTCACGTGTTCATTGTTCTGAGCGCTGTGGCTCACTGGTACGGTATCATGAGCGCTATGCAATGGAACTATGTGAACCAGCGCTGTCAGTGGTCTTGACACTCTAAGATCTACCTTTACCCTTGGGACACATGCCACTCTTTCGCAGCCGCTATACACACCCAACGATCTTAGTCCCCACTGCCAGCAAAAGGAGCAAAAATGAACGGACACAGCAAGACTCGAACTTGCATGTCCCGCATCACAACCACCCAGCGGAGCTGAGTCAATAAGCTTAAAGCTGTATAAGCTTGGAGCATGTAGCTATGCTCGCCGGCGCCCGGCAACGA
>Ga0265797_10012937_pt1 | contig 10130 bp, 8 predicted proteins | sample P2T30metagenome_FD_192433 | JGI IMG/M metagenome (GOLD analysis project Ga0265797, IMG submission 192433) | Plant litter microbial communities from East Loma Ridge, Irvine, California - P2 T30 | ecosystem: Environmental > Terrestrial > Plant litter > Unclassified | place: USA: California... | reverse complement strand
CTGAGTTAAAAAGAGATGCAAATATAGCGGTCTGAGCTCCACTTCGGCGACTCCAGACATGCAGAGAGTATTACTGCTGCGGTCAGTCGCCGGTGTGCATGCAGCTCAGCTGGTACCAGGGGATGTGAATTATCAGAGCGTTCCCAGGCGGTATCGTGACATTATTTGCTCTGTCTTCGGCACACTCAAACTGCATCTGCTGAGCTGACGCGCCACACGCCATCAGGGCCATGTACCGGCACCGGTAAGCGAGCTGCGCGGCGACTTGGAGCGAACTATTGGGAGTTGTGTCAACTCTGTCCATGTCAGATCACACGCATCGCCTGGGGCGTAAGTTCTGCCTTGACACGTGCTTTGCCCAGCCTTTGGAACCTGAGGCTCATGCGATAAGGCGATACAGAATACATATGCCTTTCTGATAGTCTGTGCAGTGCGGACAGCTTGGTGGCCTCTGCTGGCTATGAAACCACTCTGTGAAGTCTCAAGCTCTCAGCCCACAGGCCGTGCCCCTGGTTTTGACATCAGCGTGTCTGCGGGTCTCAGTCTATCGGTGATTGTCCCTCATAGATTTTGTGTCCTTTACAACCTTTCACCGGCTCACATCACTCCCAGTGTGCCTCTGCTAACGATTTCCCCACCTCCAGTTCAAGTGTCACCAACGAGATTAGGCTAGTCTCGAAGGGACAAAGGAAGAAGAAGGGAAGGCGCGCCGTACCTCCCGTACCGCCTGCAGGTCCACTTTAGCATCATTCCCCGAAAGGCCAGTCTACAATTGCGGACCACGAGGGGGGTTAACGGGAACGCGACCCCTCGGCCACGTCGCGTTTAATGGGTGACACTTTTCCTTCGCATTTCTCCTCTGTCCCACCCTCTTTTGCAGCATCTTCATCACAATCTGTGCTGCCAGTGCACGAGGTCAGCGGTTCAGGAAGCACAACCGACACTGGTCACGAACTTGTAGATCTTTCGCAACAGGCCAGACGCCACAGGGGATCTTTGTCGATCAATACCGATCTTTCCTACGAATCCTACGACGAACAGTTGGATAGTGCGACAACACCGGCGCAGCACTCACATATGCCGAGCAAGAAGTCAAAGTCCCGGTCGCCCAATCCGCGAGGCCGGGTACACGACGCCAACGGATCGACATCTTCAGCATCTCCAACGTCCAACGGCGATATGAACGGATCTTTTAGGGAAAGAGGGAAGCCTGCTTCCTCTCTTGATATCCCCGACAGCGCTATGCAGACCGCTCACCTGATGAGCCGATCGTCTTTCTCCCTCGACCATGTCCCTCCTCCGACACCCGGCAACCCCGAAAGCAGCAGCAGCAGCGGTTTCTTCGACTTGCCTAGACAGGATCGCAGGAATTTTATGCTCTTGGTCTTGCTCTACTTCTTGCAGGGTATTCCTATGGGGTTGGCAGCAGGCAGTGTGCCTTTCCTTCTCAAGAACTACATGAGCTATTCACAAATTGGCGTTTACAGTCTTGCGTCGTACCCCTACAGCTTGAAGCTGCTTTGGAGTCCGATTGTGGATGCGGTTTGGAGCCCGAAGGTCGGAAGGAGAAAGAGCTGGATTCTGCCGATACAAATGTTCAGCGGGCTGAGCATGATCTGGTTGGGATCTGGCGCGCAAAAGATGATGGAGGAGGCCGGCGCAAACGGTGGAGCTGGTATTTGGGGTTTCACTGGATGGTGGTTCGCGCTGGTGTTCCTATGTGCGACTCAGGATATTGCTGTGGACGGCTGGGCGCTCACTCTGCTCTCACCCTCCAACCTTTCTTACGCCTCGACTGCGCAAACGGTTGGTCTTACAGCCGGCCAGTTCTTGAGCTACACAGTCTTCCTCGCCCTCAGCAGCCCGGATTTTGCCAACAAATACTTCCGCGCCGTGCCCCAAGAAACCGGTCTGTTCACTTTGGATGGCTACCTTATCTTCTGGGGCTGGGCTTACCTGGTTGTGACCCTTGGTCTGGCGTTCCTTAAGCGCGAAGACCGCACAAAGGAGAAGGATAGCATTCTTGACGTCTACAAGGTTATGGGCGGCATCCTGAAACTGCGCAACGTCCAGATCTTCATCGTCATCCACCTGATCGCTAAGATCGGATTCCAGGCCAACGACGCTGTCACCAACCTCAAATTGCTGGACAAGGGATTCAGCCAAGAAGATCTAGCTCTTACTGTTCTTATCGACTTTCCTTTCGAGATCATGCTTGGCTACTATGCCGGCATGTGGAGCGAGAAATACCAGCCTGTCAGAGTATGGTGTTGGGCATTCGTCGGCAGGCTGGCAGCCGCTGTTTTCGCGCAAGTCGTGGTCATGGCCTTCCCAGCAGGCGGCACCACGACTCCTTACTTGCTTACCGTTATCGTCGAGCACGTCTTCAGTACTTTCATGAGCACCGTCATGTTCGTCGCCATCAGCGCCTTCCACGCAAAGATTGCCGATCCCGCGATTGGTGGTACTTACATGACTCTTCTTGCTACGTACGTGCTTCCAATATCCCTGTCGATCGCCACTCGACAATGTGCTAATATCTTTCACAGCGTCAGCAACCTCGGCGGCACCTTCCCTCGATTCTTCATCCTCAAATTCGTCGACGCTTTCACCGTCGCTACTTGCCAACCGCCCACTACCTCTCCTAAACTCGACACCCTCAAGGGCGATCTCATCACGCAGCCGTTCAGCTGTGTCGTTGAAGCCGAAAAGCACCGCTGCATCGACGGTGGTGGAGCCTGCAATATCTCACAGGATGGTATGTCAAGAATCCACTCTCATCTATTTATTGATACCTTTGCTAACGAGACGACAACAGGCTACTACCTCGTCAACGTCATGTGTGTGCTTGTTGGCGCCGTGACGTTCTGGTTGTTCATCCGGCCCCAAGCGCTGAAGCTGCAAAAGTTGCCTTTGCGCGCGTGGCGCATATCTGACAACTGATCTATGTAGCTACGGATCTTTGTAATAAATTTGTTCACATACCTCGACCATATGATCGTGTTAAGAAGAAATGTCGTATTGTCAGAGTATCACAATCAATGATGATCTGATCAACAACGGAGGTTCGTAGAGAATAGATATCGACAATATTTGCAAAGACTTGGGAATACTGTCAGTATCGATCGTTAGGATCATTTATGTTGATGTATTCGCGAATCACAATATGTGAACGCCAATCTCAGGAGTTCGATCCTTCATCTGTACATGTACTAGCGGTATAAGCTAGACCAGGTGCCGCGGAGTGTGTAATGTGTGCACCAAGCACCGCACCTGGGACCTGCGCAGCTCAAACAAAGCAAAATACCGGCGAAGCTGGTGATAACCTTGCGTCTTTGCAATGAGGGCTGTCACTAGAACACAGATCCGAACACCTGGTCGACTCTGACGGGGTGGGTCAACCCAAGTCGCACTCAATTGTTCTTCTGCATGCGCGCGTCCAACAGGTCTCTGTCCGTACCTTTTCGACCACACGCGTCTCTCCTAAGACGTCCCTCAATCCCCCCCAACATCCGCCTCTTCACTTCCCCACCACAGGCAAAAGTGACAATCCCTTCGCCAGAAAGCCAAATTCTGGAAATGCTCAAAGCTTCAAAACACTCCAAATGGGGTTTCGTAGTCTAATCTACCGCTGCACGTACCACAACGACCAAGCCTGGTCCCGTTTCAAAAAACTCGTCCACGACCGCACCACAAAATCCATAGCAAACTCCGACACGCCCGCAATCGCCAACAGCCTCGAATGGACGTTCGTAGAAGACCGCGCGACGCTCGACGGCGCTTCGAGAGCGCAGCTCCGCGAACGCTTCAATAAATGGGCCGAGCAAGCGTACGCGGTCGAGCAACCACGAGGCCAGGCCGACTTCCAGAAATGGGGACTATTTGGTTTCGCGCGGAATAACTACTTCATCCAAGTCGACGAGGAGGCGCTGCAGAGCGTGCTATCGCCTCCGGAGTTCAGTTGGAAGAACAGCTTTGGATTTGTCAATTTTGTGGATTTCGCGGTGGGAACCTATGAGCGACGGGGACTATTATCGTGGGATGGACCCGGGGGATTTGGAGGTTCTTGATGGGATTGATGGGTGTGTTCAGGAGAATGTCGGGTGGATGAGGATTACGCCGATGTTGATGGTTGATGCTGAGTGGTATGGTGCGGTGGGGGGGTTTATGGGAGGGAAGTGGTATGTGTTTTGTTGGAGACCGCCGGAGGTTGTGTTGTGGTGAAGGGTTTTGTTTGACGCTATTTGCTGGACATTACTGGCCTGTTGCGTTCGCTTGGCGGATTCATGGGTACTGGCCTTTGTCTCCGGCAATGCGCGCGGTGTCGAGTCCGGTCGGTTCCAAATGCGTCCACGACAAAGGGAAAGGACTTGCATTCACCTACCTGCGAACGTTCTTTGTTGCGATTGTATACCAATCTCTAAAGATTGGACGGCAGCATCGAGTCGAAATGGCAGAGGACGGACAACTCCAACCTCAGCATTACACTCGCGCAACACCGCAAAGATGGTCTCGTTCATTTCCAAGCTCAAGTCCATCACGAGCTCACGGCCAGAGCAAACCGGCAAAACACCGCCGTCACTTCCAGGAAAAACTCACCCGAAGAAACGCTCCCAAGTGCATGATCTAGCCTCCCCTAGTGCGAGGTCAACGCAGTCCATATCGCCGAAGCTACGAACATTCTTTGGCCCGCAATCGCCAAAACCAAAACTCGGCGTTCTCGAGTCTCCTAAGAGCCCAGAATCAGCATACAGTGGCGTAGCGCTCTTAGGCGATGTCGAAATCGTCAGACGTGTCAGCAAAGGCAAAGTCAAGAGGATCGAGCTCACCCAAGTCCATACGTACGGCTCTGCTAGCACAGGCACGCAGACAGACGAGCGAGCCGTCGCCGACAACGTCAAAGACATGCTAAAAAGAAGGTCCGGACTTGCCAAAAGCGGATGGGAGTGGCTGCACAGTGGAGATGCGGGATTGTTGTTCATGAGTAGTACCGCCGAGCAAAAGAACTCGCGACAAGAAACCACGCCACACGCCACGGAATCGAGTCTCCCACTAACAGGCAACCTCTTGCTGAAACTCCAGCAAGCCATCGCCGTCGACGCCGAGCTACAAGCATGCCAGAAGCGCACAGCGCGAGAAATCGCCACGCTCAACGCATATCACGAGAATCTGCGCAATCGCAAGGAAACGCTGAAAGAACAGCTCGAAGGGCTCAAAACTCTGCCGAATTATGATCTGAATGAGGAGAAACTGGCTGTTGACAAGGAGCTTGTGCGCGTGTGGGAGGCTTCCATCGATACGATGGATGAGAGGCTGAAGAGTGAGGAACGGTTGGAGAAGAAGAGGGATGAGTTTGAGCAGGTAGCAAGGCTTGCGCTGTCGGTGTTGGCGCTGGGGCTGGCTGAGCGGATGTTGGTGGATGTTGTTGATGGGCGGGAGAGGGCTGATAGTGAGGTCGAGTTTGAGATGAGGTATCGTTTGTCGGAGCGGTGAGGAGGATTTTGCTGAGTGCCTGGTGTTACGATATTGAGACTAGACGTAAACATATAAACGCTCAAGACGATGACTTGGAGACGGAGGCGACGAGCATGTCTGAACCATCAATCAGCCATCATCTATATCGGAATGATTGTGAACCATACCCATCCAAGTCTTGACGGCACCAGCGAACCCTCTCGATTCCTTCTTGTTCTTTTTCACTTCTGGACTACTCTCTGGCTTTGGTGCATATCCAGAATCGTTTCGAGGAGTGTCTGCCATTTCGTATATGGTTCGCCAACGATGAATGGTACTTTATGCAGAAGGTAGTCAAGGTTACCAACGATGATGTCTCGATTAATTAAGTCTCACAGAATAGAGGTACACGTGCGATATGTCTCGATGCACAGACGGTCGGTTTGCGTGCTTATATATGGGCACGGGCATGGAATTATATGTCTGCAGAACAAGGTTCCAGCTGTCACGCTGTCAACTAGCGCTGTCATGGTGGCGCTCGGGCAGTGCAACGGCTTTGCTTGGTGCCCATCACTGCCATTTCTTTGGGCGTGATCTCTTACGTCAACAGGCATGATATTCTTGCTACAGCAGACGGAGTATTTACATTGAAAATACACTGTAATTGCTGCTCCACCAGCGAACACTCTGGCCGCGGCTTGCTATTAACAAACGCCGCCACCACGCGACTCTTGGGACCAAGAGACCCTTCCACCGCAATCTCTGGGCCGTGCACTCATCCACCTTCTCTAGGCCAACGGGGCGTTGCTGTCAGTGTTGTTAGGCGACTTCAGACCAACCTGCTGGTCCAAAGATCGCTGCCCTGCCTCATCAGCCTCCGCCGACAGCTCCACCTCTTCGCGTCCGCCCCGCGTCCTCAGGCACCTGCACACCACCCTCGCCAGCGACATTTGATCCTCCTGTTGGCTAGGGAAATGACCGCCTGACCCAACCGTGCATCTACCCATCCCTCGCCTGCACTCCCACTCTGCCGAGCGAGTCGCGCGATCCTGCGCCAGTGACAGTCAAGCTGGCGGAGTACATTTCTACGACCGATCTAAGGGAGAGCATGGCCACTGTAGCCATGCCGCACTCGAACTCGAACATGCTACCCACACGCGACGAACACACAATTGACACACGGACACCGTCCCCTCGGCCACCAGCCCATAGCGACAGCGACAATGCAGAATATCAACCCGATCTGAGCCAGGAGGTGTCGTTGCTCAGCACCAAACTGATCAACGCAATCAACTACCAAACGAATTTGGACGACAGTCTACAACATACAAGACATGAGCTCGAGGCGGCGAATCGCGAGAATGTGCGCTTGAGAGCGGAGAAGAAGTCGCTAGATGACATGGTTGCGAACGGGCTGTTGATTAGGAAGAGCATTGTCGACAAGACCATAAGGGAATTGAGGGCCGAACTTGCAAAGGAGCGAGCTGCTCGGGAAGAAGCAGACAAGGCACGAAAACAGACGGATGCTGAACTGGAAAGCTTGACAACAGCATTGTTCGAGGAGGCCAATACTATGGTGGCTGCTGCACGTAAAGACACGGAGGCAGTAGAGAAGAGGAATTCACAGCTCAGAGGTCAAATAAGCGACACGGAGCTGCTACTTGCCTCTCAGCAGGAGCAACTCCAGGATCTCAAGTTGACCATGGGACGCATGTCGGAGCGCGGCGATAACGACACCTCAGCAGGCCGAGACAGCGTCCCTTCAACGCCTATTGGATCTTCCGCAGCCATGTTCGACGCGATGCAGCTCTCGCCAAATGCGTCAAACATTGCCGACATCCCTCCAGAGCACCCACTGTATTTCTCGCAACTACTCACCCCTGTACTACGGAGCGACATTCCCGCATACCTCGACTTCCAGGATCTCCTTATTTCAGCGAGGAAGGCGATGAGCCATTCACGGGCACCAAGCACCGGCAACAGCTCGGCCGGTCTCAGTTCGACCAGCCAAACAAACCTCGCCTCACTCGCCTCAAGCAGTTCTCCCTCATTGCCAGGCGCTTTCTCCTTCTCCACGAACTCGAGCCCGCAGTCCGTGAACTTTGCTAGCACTGCTCCACCACTCAAAGACACCAAATTTTATAAGCGCTCTCTCGTCGAAGACATCGAACCTACTCTGCGTCTTGATCTTGCACCGGGACTAAGCTTCCTTTCTCGTCGAACAGTCCTCTCTTCTCTATTACAAGGATCAATGGTCGTGGAACCTTTCATGCCTCAGACCAAATTCTACGGCCCAATATTTGCTTGCGCTTTGTGTGGCGAGCAGCGAAAAGCGGACCCTTATGTACGGAAACACCGATTTAGGACCTCGGAGGAGGAAAGTGCTCAGCGATACCCTTTGTGCGACTATTGCCTGGGCCGAACACGAGCAGCGGGCGACTTCGTCGGCTTCCTGAGAATGGTGCGTGATGGACACTGGCGCGCTGAAAGCGAGGAAGAACAAAAAGGCGCCTGGGAAGAGGCAGTGAGGTTGAGGGAACGAATGTTCTGGGCAAGACAGGGTGGTGGCGTCATCCCTAGCTTGGTGAAGCAGGGCACGCCTTCGAACGCGAACTTGAAGAGCGCGAGGCAGAGCCTGGAAAGCATTCCCGAGCAGAAAAGCCCTGCGCAAAAAGCCTCGCAGGCTGTGCAGGCCGTGCAAGCGGATACAGTTCGAGAGCCCGTGCAAGTCACAGAACGCGAGCTACATACCACAGAGGACAGCGAGAAGCCTGGGCCAGACGAGAAGTTGCTAGACGTTCTTAAGACCCACCGCCAGTCTATGAGTCTTGGTGGAAACCTGGTGCAAGCTCCTGTTTTACCACCAGTGGAGACTGTGCTGCCGGAGGTGGTGGAGCCACAAGAGGTACCTTCAGCTGTTTCAGGCAGTGAACACGTGGAGGTGCAAGAGCCGGCTCTCGAATCAGCTGCCGTCGCACGCGAGCCTGAAGTTGAGACGCAAGAACCTGCCTCAACAGAAGCGCAGGACATCACCATTCATCCGCAAGCAGCGGTCGAAGAGGGAGGGCCAGAGACTGTTACAGAGCAAACTCCTGTTGCTGTTACTGAGCATGAAACATCGAAGCCTGTACCGTCTGACGAGACTGAAGGCTTTGAAACCAACACCCTTCCAGGAGCAGCCACGTCTGAGCAACCTGGTAGCACGGCGGATGTGTCCGCTGAGCCTGTGACAGCGGAGCAGGAAGACAGCGCAGTCACGGTCGGCGAAGAACCCGCCAAAGACGAGCCAAGCCCTGTCGAGGAGATCCCGGCTGCGCCAGTCACGCTCGATGAAGAACCCTCTAAAGACGCGCCAAACCCTATCGAGGAGACTCTGGCTCAGCCAACCACCGTTGAGGCTCCATTTACACCCATCGAAGCACCATCTACACTCATGGAATCTCCATCTACACTTCAGGCCCCAGGTCGGCCCGCCGAGCGAAGGGGATCATCTGTACTCGCACGCGTGCGAGCCATGGAGTCACCAAAGCCACCAGGAAGCTTCGACTGAGGGAGTTGAGATTGAGTAGGGGAACCATTTCGCATTTACAGCTTCTTGTTCGCCGCGGTTCATGACACAAAAATCGGCTCTTCTCTTTGCATTAGACCTCCAAAGTCACCTAGACGGGAAATGCATTTGATCATGAAAGAGGACCACGTGCAACGCCCGCAGCTAGATGTTTACGGGTCTGTTGAATGAACAGAGGCATAGCATGGCACGACAGGGCTTGCACAAAACACAGTATAGGACTGGTGGATAATGTATTAGTAGTAGCATAGTTTGGTGGGGCTCTATGGGAGAGAGTAACGGTCACGAGTTGTATAAAAGCGATTGGCCAGCATAACAGATACTCACACTGACGATACGAAATTCTTGGTTGGTGGACATCTCTTTGTCTACATGTACTTGATTGTCTGTGGCACGCATGTCTTGAGAGATACAACCTTTCCGCGCAACTTCGAGGTGAGCTCTGGGTGAGATCTCCTCATAATCTCTGGATAAACAGCATGTTAGCGAGGCTGGCCATGACAAACATCCTTGCATCCTTGCACGTCGTTGGCATCGAAACGGTATTCCCCAGATGAACACCCCGCGCGCCCAGAGTTTGATCGGTTCAAAGTCCTCGGCTACATGCTCGATGATGCATGAGTGTACGTTTGTGCTCTGCACTCTAGTTTGGCATGTTTGACTTTGTGATTGAATATCGACCATGCAAGCAGTCAGTCGGCACGGAGAATTTGCGAGGCTCGTACGATCTCGATCTAGTACTGAAACCTCGAGAAGCAGTAGTGTAGCACGACTGGTGCGAGGAAACATCGTCGAAGCCTCGTATAACGCAATAAACGGTCCTCCTGCGATCGACAAATCTATGCAGTAAATGCGTCAGACCCACCAAGCCACCCCAATAACGAAGTCTAAATCGTGTTTTGCCTAAAATCATTCGTCAGTAAGACTGAGTGGGCTTGACGTGCTTTGGTTTAGTATAAAGACACTCGCAGGTAGCCGACGAATGGAGTTTCTGGAAGCATTGTAGCTTTTGCTCGAGCAACGAACGATCCAGATCTATCAGCATGTTCTGGCGCAACTCCGTTCTTCCACTGCTGGCTACTGCGTCCGCAGTGGTCGGTCTCCCTCC
>Ga0265797_10012936_pt1 | contig 10130 bp, 8 predicted proteins | sample P2T30metagenome_FD_192433 | JGI IMG/M metagenome (GOLD analysis project Ga0265797, IMG submission 192433) | Plant litter microbial communities from East Loma Ridge, Irvine, California - P2 T30 | ecosystem: Environmental > Terrestrial > Plant litter > Unclassified | place: USA: California... | reverse complement strand
AGAACCTACGCTAATTTTAAATTATAGTAGAATTCTAGGTAGTTACTTAGAGGTAGAGTTACTGCCTTAATAGACTCTGTTACTAGCTCTACTAGCGTCTCGGCTAGCTATGCAGAGATGCCTACTATTTCTGCTAAGCTTTCAAGCACAGCCGCAGCGCCGCCCGCTACATTAGAAGTCGCTTCCTCGCAAGTCGAGATTGTCTCTTCCGTCGCATCGACTACCGTGCTCGAGAAGTCTATCGAGCCGACTGCCACGCCTACGCTGGCACCTACTGAATGCTAGGTTGACCGAGACTGAGACTATCTCTTCTACGGTTGCTCCCGTGATTAGCGCGTCGCCATCGTCGGAGTCCATCGCATCGTCCGAGACCACTCCCACACCAGTCCAAGAGACCGCATCGAGCTCACTGGTCGAAACGCCGTCGCCGCTCTCGCAGATACCCGGTTCCTCGTCCCTAGTGTCTTCGACTTTCGCGACATCCACTACGTCGACACCGCTAACCCGCAGCACGCTCGCCGCAAGTTACAATCTTTCTTTCGAAAGTAGAGCCATCGCACCTTAGACTAACTCCCACGGCGTTGATACTTTGTTCGGCAAGGCTGAGGTTCTTTCCGCTGCTACAGCACACTTCGCGCCGCTCGACGGATCACATGCGCTTTACACTACGTTAAGCAATCGGTACACGCATGGATGGCAGTGGAGGTTCACGCTCCAAAACATCTACATCCCAGCCACCAGCAACTACAACTGGACGGTAGGGTCTAACAACATTTACACAAGCTATAGCGTAGATCTACATAAGATTAGTGCTTTAAAACAGGTTCTATAGCTCTATTTTGCAGGATAGTATTGATTAAGCTACGATAGTTGTTCCTAAGATACGTGTCTACATGCTGTAGCAGATCGGCCTTATACTAAGCTCTTCTGAACATCGCTCCTTGTACTCCGGACACGGACCTAGATTCATAGCTCAAGTTGACATAGTATCTTGATGATGTAAGGTAGGAATTCAACGGATCTAGCTCCCAACCAGGAAGTAGTAGGTCGACAAATTGGCGCCACTGATGCCCTTGTACATGCCCTTAGTAGTTGCCGTTTTACCCGACTTGGGAGACTTCCAAGTCGTCACGAACGGAACCTGCACGATTGACTCAGTCACTGCGGCCGTGACCCTCATGGACTTCCCTGCAGGAATCTTGGGCTTGACGGTAGCTTCCCAAGTTTGCGAAGTCGTGTTTGAGGTATCCCACTTCATGTCAGGATACTCATTGTCGCCAAGTTCGACACCCTTATTGGTTAGGACGGGGACCTTGCATTTGAATGCCTTGGGTGCTTCCAACTGGAGGCCGACTTCGGATTCGAACGTGAATTGCTGGTCGGATTTTTCTTTGATGTTCACGGACTTTTCTTGGCTGGAACCAGAATCGTTCTTCACTATCTCCGAATAAACGGTCTTGGGCTTCACGCCTAGCACCTCCGCGCTGTTGAAATCGTACTCAATGCTGACAAAGTCCAACGGCTCGAGCTCAAAAGCGAAGTATTGGTCGCTGTAGTTGGTAGTGCCGGAGACGCAGCCAAACCACGGTTCCGTGTGAGTTCGTAAAAAGATGACCGCATTGGCAGATGGCGCGTGTAGCCGGAACTGACCAGCCCTGACACCCTTCTGTTGCTGCTCGATGATGTCCAAGTACTGGTCTGCGTAGCCTCCTACAGCATCCGTGGTTCCAACATCTCCCCATGTTTGGTCGCGCTGGTTGATGTAGATACTGCGCTCCGTGTACGCGCTCACGACTAGGAATTTGCCCTTGTATTTGTCTTGGCCAGGTTTGATGTACCAGTACTGGTCATCGTAGCGAGTCACTGCCATGTCGACATAGTTCAGTGCTTTCTTGTCTCGTGGGTGGCTGAAGAGCACACGCTTGGTTTCCACACCCACGAGACGAGTGCGGATGTTGGGGTGGGGAACGTAGAGAGTTGAGCTCATGTTGAAAAAGGTTTTGTAACTGATTTTGGTAGAGCGGAGAAGATAATGTTTTGGTTACTGGGTTGAAGAGGGCTAACTCGATGATGTTCTTCAAGTGTAGGAAATCACCACGCAATTTATACTAGAGAATTAGCCAAAAGATCCTGCTATTCCGAATGTTGTTAGTTCCATGGGGCAGCACCCTCAAGTCCTTGATAGGTTTCTTTTTCTGCACATAATCTCGTGCTCTTCTATGCCCCCCGCTTAGTACATTCTGGCCTGCAAGATCTGCGAGGCGGTGTGTCTTTTCACGCTGATCATTATTTGGTCTTATATGACATGGGCTTTTGATGCCCACGCTTTCTGAGATTCCTCGAACCAGATGCAAATATGTATCTTGACCTAGCAGCATCGTATTACATCACGAGTGTTAAGTGATAACCAAGCTAACCGTAGGGATCGCCTACAGTCAAAGAGAACTCTACTCTAATAACAGATGGTTTGGTACCCTGAATTCCTAGTGATTATGTTGGGACCTATACGTACAATGTGGCTGCCTAGTCATGCAGTGATCTCTCGCTCAATTACTCTTTTTAGTATCGACTTCTATGATTCGTTCGGCTCTGCAGAGAGCTATCTAGCCTTCCAATACATCGTCCACACAAAAAACAAATGTTAACTTAGACTGCGTGAAGCCTTGGAGTGTGTCTCGCTAGTACAGGTTAGAACTCTTGATTGTTGGTCACCCGGCCACAATTAATCTTGGGTCTACGTGGGATCTGATGCCAAAGTAGTCCATGCGGTGTGGATGCTATTGCACTTGACTTTGAACACTCACTTCCCAATAGACCTCCTAGTGTAACGATGCGCTTACCTTATACTGTAATATCACCGGCCGCATAGGAACCACTCAATTGCTAGTTCTTTATCAAACCGCAATATATTCGACAGAAAAAGATCTAGCCTCTACAGAGCGTTAGTGAGCGACTTCAATGGTAAGCGAGCGTTGGAACAGAAGATGCAGCGAGCCATGCACGAACAGCGACTCGATTCTAACCACCGATCTATGACATAGTCACTGATTCTGAGGAGACCCGGATACCAATAGGTTGTTGGTCGTATTGACGGGAGGGGCCGCCGATTCATGCGGGGAAGTGGAGCCCCCAGGTCGGCTAATCAAATCTCCCGCATTGAACAGCAGAGCGAAGACGTCTGGTGCCGCGCGGCCGGGCACGGGTATCTGTAGAAAACTTTAGTCCAATGAGAGTATATTTGCGTTGGTTACAGAGTCTGATTCGTGGTCAAAGTCACGTCTGCGATACCTAGGTAGCGTTTGACGTGAAACATCCAGCAAATATGGCACGGCTCCTGCAGGCGACAGAAAGATCGAGAGGAGCAGATACTGCTGACTGCAGGTGCGAGAACCTGCTAGTCCAAAATTGGCAAATGCGCAAGAAGGGCTACATAATTTATAGAGAGGAGGTGCGGAGCAATCAGTCGCTAAAGCAATTATAGGCGTGCTCTTGCGTTAGCTTCCATGGCCCGGACCGCCTTAGCCACACGAGGGTGTGCTGCTCGTTAGCACCAAGTCAACAAGGCATATGCGGGATCATGTCCAATAGCGACAATTGCGCCCTAGTATATAATGCTACGTGAATCGACTCCTAGTACATCCTAGACAGGCAATTACGTACTCTAATCTAAAGACACGCGGCTTGACACGATGCTACTCGATCGCTTCGTTATCACGAAGCTTGGTTCACCCGCGGAAGGCTGGAAACTGGGCGAATTTCCGGGAGGGTGGTCCCAAGTGTTCTTGGTCGGTTCCATGTGGCTGATCTAGATCTGCGCGGCCTCACCAGGAGCTTCCGCTTGAGCCGCATCTGTTGAGAGCTCCAACATCAAGCATCTCGAATTCATCGCACCGTCTTGTCATGGTTGCCATTGACTTGTTCCTTGACGTCGCGTCGAGGCTTGTGAGATATTCGCCAGTATGCAACACAATTGTCTATCGTGCGAATGGGAGTAGTACTCTCGCTGACCCTTGCGGCTTGTTCCGCTATCTGTGATGCACGCCGCTTCCACACTACTGCTGTCAGTCCAAGCGTGTCGAATTGTCCCTTGTGATCCTTAGGAAGCGTTGCGCGGCGTTGGGCTCCAAAGCAAAGGTCGCAGGCACGCATGGGGTTCCATTCCAGAGCTTTCCAAGGTTGCGATCGAAGAATGAGTCGTCGTGAGCCGCGGGTGGCTGCGCGAGGCGAGACGCCGTTAGCACATCAATGAAGCCATGTCGCAAAGATCTGATTCGCGCGGTGGGTGGAAGGTCGCGGAAGAGGCAGTCGACGCCGCAGAGTGACAGCGGGCGGGCTGATGGTGGTCAATCGGAAACGGGGGTTACGCGATCCGGACGATGTTCGCCGGGTTGGGCAGGCCTGTTCGGGTAAGGCTGGATGTAGCTAGCGGCCGCTTTGACGCGCCCGACAGGAACGCCCCCGCGCCATGGCCGTAACCTTGACTTCACCACCTTATACGTGAAAAGAGACGTTTTCTCAAGGCCGCCCACAAACTTAACGATGAACTGTAACATGCGATATCCTGCAGTACCCGGACGCCGCTGCCTACGTCAGCAAACAAGTCAGCGTGCTGTGCCACACTGTGTGCGATCGCTGCAGCCTGGCACTGCCAACATGCACTGCCGCGTCCCAATGCTGTCAGAATGACAAGCAACTGCTGCATCGATGGCGAATAGCTGAAACCTGGCTAACAGAACGGTCGTTGGGCTTCCTATGGACCCCGCGGGAAGATCCCCTACCAGTCGCGTCCCTCAATTTTGAAGCCTCTTCCACTTGTCGTATTACTGATCCTCGCTGATCCAGGCGCGCTGCATGTTGATGGCAATCAACAGGCGCTCGAACGCGAAGTTTCGCGCCGCGATTTGGGGTGAAACGCGGGCGAAACGTGGTAGGCTATCATTCGAGCAGCGCTGCGCCACCGGCGGTAGCTATGCGCACTCTTTTTCGGTTACAAGGCTTACATACTGTAAGCTCGAGGCAGTCTTTACTTCGACAAGTCGTGGAAACTTCGCCTGATGCAGACGTTTATTCGCAATCCATCAACGCATTCTTTGCATTCCCAAAACTTACAACAACCGTAGGCTTACTGCGTATATTCTGCACCTATACAGATAAAACACCAAGCAGGCGTGCCGCCTACGTTGGTCTAAAAAGCTCAGCTTTACAAGATAGCAAGGCAACGTAGCCTGCTGCGTTGCCCCACATTCAACTCAGAACAAAAGTAACAAGACTACTCGCTGTCGTTTCCGCGAAGAACGACTTCAATCTGCAATCGATCACCAAGGATACACGTGACATGGATCCTCGGGGGGGACCAGGGGGTGGCTGCGCACGCAACGCGAGACGCCGTAAGCCTACCGATGTAGCCACGTTGCAGGCCGGGTTTCGCGTGGTGCGCCAAAGATCAATATCACGGAGAGCAATCAGACTGATGTCGTTGACCGAAAGGATGCACGCCGTGTTCGCGGCCCCGGGGCACCGGAGCACTGAGTGCTAACACTGTCCGGGTAAGGCTGCCGAGACTAGCCGCCTTGCGACAGGAAGGCGCCATCCCGCGCACACGCTTCTGGTGAGTAATAACGACATCGAGGTCTATCAGCATCGTGACGACGCCAACTCCCATAGTCGCCAGCCCGCGCGACGATGACGGACGTACTGCGACATCGTTCAGTGGCGGACGATGCAGCGCAGCCTGTTGCCTAGGACAGTGCGCAAGATCCTACGACACATCGAGCGCTCTGCCTTGCAGCCTGCACCCTGCCAACACGTGTCGCAGTCAAGCGCCGACACCAGGCATTGCGGCAAACAATTGCGTCGCTGATAGCGAATCACTGGTCTATACTGCGCAGCGCAGCCATTCGGGTTCCCGAGGAGACGGGCCGTCGCGTCGCCAATCATCATTGCCTCCTTCACCAACTCACATTGCTGATAATCTCTCCATATTCAGAGGCCCCACGTCGCGTCAAGGCGCACCACTTGCGTTATGCTTGCCCGTGGCTTCCCGCGCCGCATCTTGAGTTGATGCAGGCCAGACGCGAAGAAGCGAGACGTTGTAGGCTACCATTCGAGCAATGCCATGCCACCGGCGGTAGGTATGCGCACTCATGTACAGCACTGACAGGCACATGCGGCGTGCATCAAATGTTTCTGCCTTGTTCGAGACGCGACGCTGACTACTTATGCCTTTGTCTCGCATCACAATCACTCTTTGCACTTTCTCATCGCTTTTGTGCATCTTGTGCTCACAGCAAACTTCGATTTGCTACGCTGCTTTATATCCAACGTGGAACGAAGTGCTTGCAACCTACTAAACATGTCTCTGCAATCGACTGAAACGAAAGACCTGTTGGACATTGTCGATAACCTCCGTTCACATGGCATTAATCGATACATCAACCTCCCCGAGATTATCGTATGCGGCGAGCAGTCTTCCGGCAAGAGCTCTGTGCTCGAAGCGGTTTCAGGCGTCAAGTTCCCCAGCAAAGATAACCTCTGTACTAGGTTCGCGACTGAGCTTATCCTTCGACGCGGTCCAGAAGCACCAATCAAGATCAGCATCGTTCCTGGTTCACATGAGAAGAATCGCTCGGAGAATGACCTGGAGAAGCTGCGCAACTTCCACTATACCGGTGCATTAGAAGAGCTAGATCTTGGACCTGTAATTGAGGCAGCGAAGGAGATCATGGGTATCACCGAAGGAGGCAGTAAAGTGTTCAGCTCTGACATCCTTCGCCTGGAGCTGTCTGGACCCGAACAACCGCATCTTACCCTTGTGGATCTACCCGGTCTCTTCCAAGCCGGTAGTCGTACTCAATCCGCCACAGATGCTGAGACGGTGAAGTCGCTTGTACTCTCGTACATGAACAACCCACGCAGCATCATCCTCGCAGTCGTATCCGCCAAGAATGACTTCAACAACCAGTCGATCACCGAGTACTCGCGCAAGATCGATCCAGCTGGAGAACGCACTCTCGGACTCATTACCAAACCGGACACCCTGGACGAGGGATCCGACAGCGAGCGGTTCTACTTTGAACTGGCAGAGAACAAAGAGGTCAGGTTTCGATTGGGATGGCATGTACTGCGCAACAGGGACTATGGCTCCAAAGACTCGACAACGGAGGAGCGCAACAAAGCTGAAGCAATCTTTTTCCAGACCGGAATCTGGACATCGCTTCCGACCGATCAAACTGGGGTTGACAGCCTGAAGCCGAGGCTCAGCAAGATTCTCAAAGACCACATTGTAGCGCAACTCCCCAATGTACTGAAGCAGATCAGAACCGGCGTCCAGGAATGTACTACGAAGTTGGATGCTCTCGGTACATCCAGGACTACGGTACAAGAGCAGCGACGGTATCTCTTGCAAGTCAGTCAGTCGTTCAGCACACTTGTCAGAGCCGCGATCGACGGGCAATACTCGGACCCTTTCTTCGGTGACGCCTCTACTGGCGAAGGCTATCAGAGGCGTCTGCGAGCTGTCCTTCAGAACACCTTGACGGACTTTGCAGCCGATATGCGAGAGAAGGGCCACACCGTCGCCATCGTGGACAGGGACGATGACGATGATGACGACTCACCGTTGCCAAATGGTCAAATATCTCGCAAGCACTACATCACCGATGTCACCAAACTCCTGGAGCGGAGCAGAGGTAGGGAGTTGCCCGGAACCTTCGACCCACTCATCATCGGGCAGCTATTCCACGAGCAGCGTAAACCGTGGGCAGGGCTCGTCGACCAATATCTGCAAATCATTCTTCGTGCCGTGCACTCCCTGGCTCGCAAAGCCCTGTCGCACGTCTGCGATGAGACAACTCTTGTCGGCCTATCGAGGAAGTTCATTCAGGTGCGGTTAGGCAAGCTCACCGCTGAGCTCCGCGCGAAAGTGAAAGAGCTTCTCAAGCCCCATGATTCCTGTCACCCGATCACGTACAACCACTACCTCACGGACAATGTTCAAAAAGCGCAAAGCCGACGACGTGCCCACGAGATCCAGAAGTCCCTAGAGAGCGTACTCGGTGGCGACTACAGCGGCGACAAAATTTACAGAGTAGAAATCAACACGAAAACTTTGGTCGATACCCTGCTTGCGAAGACGGAAGCGGACATGAACAGCTATGCGAGTTCTACGGCCACTGACTTCATGGAAGCCTACTACAAGGTAAGTACGAGTTGCGCATGTAATGCTATGAGCAATACACCCTGGAGCCTACATTGACGTCGGGTGGCCTACTTTGCACTTTTTCAGCCTGATGTAGGCTATAACGCTGTTCGGGTGTTCTTCATACGAAGTGCTGCCAACATCACAACGCGTCAACAGATAGTGCCCAGCTTGATGGGCCAAGATGAAATTTACTAACGTTTGCAGGTCGCGCAAAAGAAGATCATCGACGACTTCGCCGTCCTCGCCATCGAAGCGCGCTGCATGCAAGCCCTTCCCGACCTATTCTCGCCAGCCGACGTGATCGACATCGACGATGCGACTGTGACAGCTCTGGCATCCGAGAGCGAAGAGTCTTCGAAAGAGCGAACGCGTTGCAGCGAGAAGCTCAGGATTCTGGAAGATGGTCTACGAGCTCTTCAAGACGTTCGCGACATCTCGCCGCTTCCACAGGTTGAAGGTATGATTTAATGATTAGACTAGCCTCGACATGAGAACGCTATGCTAACATGCTCAAGATGACGGCACGGACTCGGAAGAAATCTTGCCGAGCCCAGAACCATCAGAAGGGTCTGCGCACGACAGTGTTGACGAAGTTCCGGTGGTGGATGTATCGGAAGATGAGAAGTTCTTATTCTCTGATTAGCATGCTCTCTCCTGTGTTCGAAAGGCCATTCTTTGTATGAGCAACGAGTCTTCACGTTCGACAACGCAGCGGCAGGAAATGCTATGAGAAAAGTAGAGACAGAAAGCGATGACCGGCTGATATCGTCAAATTGATAATCCTTCTCTCACGAAATCGGTGATCCCGTCTTTAAATGTGTTGATATGGCTCTGTGTAGCTACTGATACCCCTCCGTCTTCGCAGCATGACTCGGCTTCGTCCCCAACTGCATAACCGGACTATTGATAAAGTTATCCAACCCATCATGCGTGAAGAACGTCTGTGCCTTGCTGATCTGAACCTCATTCGCGCCTCTCTTCCAGATACTTTCATCGTACGCCGTGACCGCATCTTTCAAACTCTTGCTCCCACTCTGCACGCTCTTCAACGCTTCAACAAGGCAATGCGCAGAGTAAAACGCATTGTTAGCACCCTGCCCACGGTGAAATGTCATAGCATGGGCTGCGTCGCCGCACAGCGTAACCCTCCCGTCTTGATTATCCCACGGAACGGTTTTCCATATCTTGAGCTGATCGCGCAGCACGGGTGTGTCCTCTGGTATCCATTCGATTGCGCTCTTGTATGGCTCAGCCCACCCATCCCGCTTCACATGCGCTTTCAGCCTTTCCAACCGCCCGTCTTCGTTATCATGGTCTTCGACGTACTTCAGCGGCCACGTAGACAGGATCTGAAACGTCCAGGTACTGGCGTCTTTCTCGTCTGGCATGTCGAGCACGTTTGCGCGGATGTAGTGACCTGCGGGGTGGATTGCGATGTCTACGAGTGGGTGTAGATGCTCTTTGATGAAAAGGGCTTGCTCGGCAGTGTAGGAAGCGTTGAAGTTCATTAGGGCGAAGGGGAGGGTGTCCATGTTGCCTTCTTTGGGTATGAGACAGCGGCGGACTTTTGACATGGCGCCGTCGAGGCCGATGAGGATGGTGCCGGTGTCGGTTGTGCCGTCTTCGAAGTGGACTTTCACTCCGCCGTTCTCCATGGTCTCATAGTGCGAGAAGCTCTTGCTGTATTGCACATCCAATTGCTCAGCTAACAGCATGCGCAGTCTTCTAATATTGATCTCGCGCGCCTTTGGTATCGGGAACGCAAACGCCTCCTCCCGTGTCTGGCCGTTGTAAATCACGATTCGGTCTTCGCCGAGCGCGGCGCAGTCGACGTAGGGGTCGACTTGACATGAGTTGATTTGCGCGCTGAGCTCTTCTGGGATGAGGTCGAAGAGGTATGGTCGTGCCCAGCCTAATGTGAAGGCCCAGT
>Ga0265797_10012935_pt1 | contig 10131 bp, 4 predicted proteins | sample P2T30metagenome_FD_192433 | JGI IMG/M metagenome (GOLD analysis project Ga0265797, IMG submission 192433) | Plant litter microbial communities from East Loma Ridge, Irvine, California - P2 T30 | ecosystem: Environmental > Terrestrial > Plant litter > Unclassified | place: USA: California... | reverse complement strand
CTGATCGCAAGGTTCCTGCATATGGTCCAACCCAGACTCTATACGGCCAGTGCGGCGGCCGAGACTACACTGGACGCACGAACTGCCAAAAGCCATTCGTCTGCAAGGAATTGAACGACTACTACTCACAATGTCTGGAAGAACCCAGCGCCACGAAACCTGACGGCTCAGCCCAGACTCACTATGGGCAGTGCGGCGGCAAGGACTACACTGGGCCGACTGAATGCGCGGAGCCATGGACCTGTAAGAAGCAGATGGACAACGATTACTACTCGCAGTGCTTGTGAATGTCTCGGCTTCGAGGTTGAGTCACTAGAGCCGACTGCCAGCCATGTCTGTGCCCGCCTGAAACGGAGTGATGATAGGCCTTGTCCTCGGTCGATCATGCATGCCCAGCCCAGGAGACCAATGGCGATGAGACCGGAGAAGCTCTCCAGTCAATCGGAGAAGCAGGCGCCAGCCATACCGGGAGGGTGGTTATTGCGGTGAGAGGGTGCCGCACGCGATTGAAAGGGGCATTTTGCTTTTGATGGCAGGACGCAGCGTATCACTACGCAGCTGCGGCGATTTGAAAGGGGTTCGAGATTGCAGTGCACAGCCAGCATAGAATCGGTAGAGCAGTAGAATGTCGTCAGGGGAAGAAATGAAATTCTCGCCGGCCTTCTCAGTGCGTGAGCTCCTCTCAGTCAGTCCGGGTAGTGCATATCGACAGTTGCGCACAAGTCGATCTCCGTGGTGGAAGAGCCTGATTTTGTTCAGTACATTTTTCCGTCGAAAATTTCTTATCAATCCGGTTGATGCTCGATGATAGCCGGAGGTAAATGTGTTTTCCTGCAACACGTAAGAATGTGTCTATGTCGCCGGGTTTTCATTGTGTACATGGGCGGGTGAGGTCAAAGATGTAGATTCGATGCCTAATGTCCAGTCCCTCGCAGGAAAAAAATTCGCCCAGTCGCCCTGCAGAGAGGATTGGAATGGCGGATCGCAGCTCGTGATGAGAGTGACTTGTAGCAAGAGGCTGGGATGGCGAAAGTGTTGTTGTGCAGTGTCTGGCGCTTGGCGGACGGCTTCTCTTTTCACATCCTCGCTGACTTACTGCATCCCCTTATTCCTTGCCTTGGACTTCCCGGGCTCCAACAAAGTCCAAGATTCTTCAAATTCATTATTGTTGAGGTGGTAAGTAACACATGCTGATCATCTTACAACTACGGCGTTCGTCAGGGTGAAGAACTCCAAGCCCTAGCACACAAGCAAGCGACAAGTCTTTGTGTCGCACCAAGCACCATCTCCGCAACCGTTTCGGAAAGACGACTGAACATCATGTGTCCACCTTCTTCGTTATAACGGGCAAAAAGGGTCCGCATAGCTGCTCATAGGGCTTCTATCGTACATCATGCGAGTTGTCGCAGTCCTTCCAAAGCGCGCAGAAGCTTCACAAGATGTCACACTATAAGCCCTTGCCCTAATTAACCAGAGACAGAAATTGGGTGCAGAGCAGGCTACTGGTGGAACATGTCCGTTACCCATCTAGACAAAACTGGACGATCAATTCTCAAAGCCCTCATCTTGGGCAGGAAAGGTATGATTTGAGATGTGGTCCTAACTCTTAAATCCAGCGTCTCCCTCTATCTTTTCCTCGTCCAGACGTCAAACAAGATCTCTACGAAACCACCTTTTCACAATTCACACCTCCACCATGAGAAACTTGATCGCTATTGCCTCTTTGGCAGGTGCTGCTTGTGCCTTTCCCACCAGCAACCGGCCTCATTCTACAGATACGACTTCTTCTCTTGAAGAACGTCAAACTGACAGCTTCCCATCAACATCCGGAACAAGCTTCATCATCGATGGCAAGCAGCAATACTTCGCAGGCACAAACACCTACTGGATCGGCTTCCAATCCAACAACGCTGACGTCGACCTCGTGATGAAGAACATCGCAAGCGCTGGCATGAAAGTTCTCCGCGTATGGGGCTTCAACGACATCACCTCAGACCCTTCCCAGGTCCACTATCAGTCTTTCATCAACGGTGAAGCCAAGATCAACACCGGTGCCAATGGTCTTGAGCGTCTTGACTACGTTGTCAAGAGCGCGGAAGAGAACGGCGTCAAACTCATCATCAACTTCGTCAACAACTGGACCGACTACGGCGGCATGGCGGCGTACTTTGACTATGCTGGAATCTCGTCCAATGCAGAGTGGTACACGAGCGAGAAGGCCCAGGCTCAATACCAAGCATACATCAAAGCCGTGGTGAGCCGCTACAGTTCCTCGCCTGCCATCTTCGCCTGGGAGCTTGCCAACGAGCCGCGCTGCAACGGCTGCGATCTCGACGTCCTGGCCGACTGGGTCGCCACCTCGGCAGCCTATGTGAAATCGCTTGACAGCGAACACATGGTCACTACGGGCGAAGAGGGCTTCGGTCTGGAAGGCGACGGTTCGTACCCGTACACTTTCAACGAAGGCGGCGACTTCAACGCCACTTGCGCGGACCCGAACATCGACTTTTGCGTTTACCATCTCTACCCCGAGAGCTGGGGCACTGATGCGAATGCTGAGGAGTGGGGGAATGAGTGGGTTGAAAATCATGCCAAAGTTTGCGAGGCACTGGGCAAGCCTTGCGTGCTTGAGGAGTTCGGTTTCTCGAACACCTGCTCTGTGGAGCTGGCTTGGGAGACTACTGCACTTGCGACTCCGGGCACCGGTGGCGATATGTTCTGGCAGTATGGCGATACACTGTCGACGGGCCAGACTCACCAGGACGGGAACACGGTTTATTTCAAGGATGATTTATGGGAGTGCATGGTAGCGCCGCACCTCGAGGCCATTCAAAAACAGTGAGTTGGGGGAATCGAGGCCATAGTACGAAGCTACCTACGATCACCTATTGCAAAATTGCAGTGCAGTCCTTGAGACTACTCTTCTTCTCATCCGAAAGCCCAAGAACACTCAGCTTGTACATTGCGTCTTGGAAGGCTTCCGCCCAGGCCCCTGAAGCAAATAATTAGCCACGAAAGGTTCGGGTACAAGACATCCGCGGCTTACCTTTATCATTTGCAAACTCGGTGAAAGCGTCGCCGCATGTCGTACCGTTCGCCGACAAGTTGACGTCGGAGTCAAACCGGTACACACCGCTCGGCGCTTTCTTGGCCTGTGTTACTGAGTAGTACGAGACGTCCATCGATCTCGGGGTCCTATCTTGTGGTCCTGCGTATCACATGTCAGAATCTTTGAATCTCTGATGGCAGGAAGAATAAGTACCTCCGGACGGAATGCCATTCTCCTGCCTCGTGAACGCTCTCGAGACTGAGTGCGCACCCATGAGCGCCGCGAGCTCTCTTGGGTTGATGCCTTTTTCTTCCCACAGCGTGATCAGAGAGTCGTAGTCGGAGCCCGGTCCAAAAGAAAGAGGGAGAGTCCCTTCCGGGGCTGCGGTCGACGAGTCCGAACGTCCGATGACCTTTGAAAGAGTTAGTAATCGATCAGTTGTGCTTGTGTCTTTCCGGAGCAGCACTTACGGTCTTGATGGTTGGGCCTCCAGGGCAGCTGGCCACACCAATACTTCCCGCCGCTTGCACAAAGTCTGCCGCGCTAACATCCTTGCCCTTATACTTCTCATACTTGGGCTTGAGGAAATCGCGGAATCTTTGCATCGGATCGTTGATTTGGCGGGCGCTTTCGCTATCGCTGAGGAGGATGGAACCATCTGCTCCACCGCTGGCAGGGGCATATGGGGTGTTTTTTGACGAGTATCCAGCTAGGAACAAGTTGTTAGCCATGGTTTGCTCCCGTGCGGTCGGAAGTAGCGCTCTCACCAGCGTCGTGGAATGCGAATCTGATCGCGTTTGCTGCCAGTTGGTTGCACCCGGAGAAACTGCGTTTGAGGTCGTTGCTGATGTCGTACCAGACTTGTGGACAGCTATCGCTATCCGTCGTCGGCTCATCCGTCGTCGGTTCGTCATTCGTCGGCTCGTCAGTCGTCGGCTCATCAGTCCCAAAGTCAAGACCGGTGTCCGTGGTCGAGTCTCCGGATCCAAAGCTGAACCCAATGTCCGCTGGTGATACTTCAATCCCAGAACCGCTTTTCGCAGTCGGGAGTTCGAAATCGAGGCCGACCCCTCTCAACACTGAGGTGAGGGATCCGAAGTTCCAGTTTGCAGGACTACGGGCACCTGTAAGAAATCAGCAACATGTCTTATGTGAACATGGGCATTGTGTACACCATACCCAGCGTTTGAGGGCGCCTGACCGACGTAGAATCGTCGTCTGAAGCATGCACAAAGGCGATGGGCGCAAGAGCCAGGCTGTAAAAAGATTGAGGCTTCATTGTGTATGCTCACGGGTCGGACGATGTTGATTGCGTCGATCACGAAGACGCTCTGGCCAAACGAATGTAGATGTCGAAAGCAAGATGATGGCAAACAATGCACACCCATCGCATCTGCCATATATACAATTGCATGTCCGAAAAAACAGGGCCTCAAGGGGCATCGAAGTCTAAGCTTTTCCGACCCTTTGGAAACACCGGGTTCAGCAGTTCGAACTATCTGTCCCAAGATAGACCTATGAGAGTGTTCGAGCAAGTATGGAGAACTGTACAGGGTCGCCACTCGAGTGGCTAGAGCGTCGGCTTGGTCTCTTCTGTCGTGCTGTCAGTGAGTGAAAAAGAGACTCCGAGGCTGCGCTCTCAAACCACTAGCAGTTTCATCCGCCCCAGCAACGTTTGATGGTGAAGGAATTGCAAATACGACTCGCAACACACCATACCAGTGTGACAGTTTCTCAACGGTGAATAGCATCTCCGGCGTACGTGACAGGAACAAACATGCTCAAATGCGCCGGTCGCAATTGGCCGAGAGGAGGAGCCCTTTTTCGCGCAAAATGTTGCCTCCTCGTGTGAAGTCGCATGGCGCTTGGATTTAGATTCGCGCAATTCATCGCTCCCTCTAACGCTCAGCGGACGCGATACGATATGTTCTTGTGTGATGGTTAAAGCGCGTGTTGCCATGTGTGTTGTGTTACAGAGCAGATGGCTTTGAGTCTCCGACTCCGACGATGCCGCATTGCCGGCATGCTGACACAGGGTTAGGGTTCGCACCATTGTTTGAGCACGTTTCTCCTCCTCGTTTTGACATTCTAGTTCCCGGATCTCCTTGTCACTGTAGTTACATAGTTCAGGCTCTGCGTATACAGTAATTGCCTCCAGAATTTCTGCGATTGCAAGTCAAGATCCCACAAACCTCTCGAAAAGTGAGTGAACTAGATTGCTGACTCGAGCATCGAGAACGAAAATCGCTTTAGATGAGTATTAGGATTTCGAATGGAAAACTTCGTTGTCAAGGCACACTGGCACAGCCGTACATCTTAGGATACCGTAGACTTCATACTCCATCTCACCACCACGGCAATCACCAGCCCAAGCCGTTCCTCTTGCCGGAAGATTCACAGCTTCGATTGTTATTAAATCGGTTTCTCGAACGCACAGTAACGGTCCGTGGAAGTGGCTTGAAGATGGAAAATCCCATTCCTTGTGAAATGAAATGTGCCAGTATGGCTTCGCCTGTTAGACTTCTCTCGCGAGACATGGATGCAATTTGAAGATCGATAAGCCAGAAAGGGCAAGAATCTCTACTTCAGCCCCATCATTGCTAGTTCTATGCGAGCATTTAAGCGGCGATATAGCGGCTCGGTCCAGCTACAGTCAAGGCCAGACGCGACGCCCCAGTGTTGGTAGCGCAAGGCTGTCTGCGGGCCAAAAGAATCCAGCATGTGGTAGGCGTCGACATGAACTACTCGCTCCTAGTCTTCGAGGTGGACGCGGTGACAGGGATTAGTATTGAATGTACATCGCCGGCAAAGGTAGAAACTCAGGCCGCTGTGTCGGAGATTTGAGTCAAATTGTTTGACAAGATGAATCGAAGGAAGAAGAGAGATGTGTTGTGCATGACGATTGATCTAGCGAAGCTTTGTCAGAAGCTTGGACCAATTCCGGGCAACAACGCGCCATTCGAGGTGGCGTAAGTCCTTCGCTTCATCGTCAACATCACCTGTATCTTTGGTAACACTGGCAGACGACAGGTCACAGCCTCACCATTATCACTTATTCCACGCATACAGCTTTTCTATGAGCCGATTCCCCTTACTGGCCCGCGAGTCGACATCCCGAGGTCGGGAACCGGCACACGCCGATGACAATAAGCATCAGAACTCTGACCTGGACCAGATTGACCAGCTCCAATCTTGCCGGCATCCCAGTTCTACGCGTATTCTATATCTCCACGTCCGGTATACATGTGTAGTCGTCACCCTCGCTCACTGCATGCATCACGAAGACAAATACCGTGATGACAGCGCGACATGATGCTAGTTGAGGACGAGAGAATGAGGCAGTCCCCTGCATGACAAACCATTAAAGACTGTCATGTGACTTTTACACTGCCAGGAAGAGGGTGCCATCCTGGCTATAGATCCAGCGCCACCGCAACACTTCGCCACGTCATGTCGACACAACGTGCTGCAAAGCTACCATACGAGGCATGTCGAGATTCTGACTGTACTCCATGCCATCTCTTGGGTTTTGTTGTTATCTGGATTCTCGGATTCTTCCGAGAGCTATGGCCGATGTCAAATAAAGGTACAACCAAAGCATCCGGGTGAGCCAGGCTCACTCAGATCCACATAATTGCAAGTCGCAGGATCATGGACCGTACACACGGTGCAGCATCTGTACGGATATTGCTGCATTGATGTCAGATGCCGGAGTTGAAGATGCCCGATGAGTGTTGGTATGAGCGTTCGAGGCGATGCTGATGTATAAGATGCGCATCGATCCGCATCCTCACAGAACATTACACCTTCAAGCGTACCTACTAACCATGCTGTCACTACTCAAGAGCCTCTGCCTGTCTGCTTTGGCACCTCTAGCGTTGGCCGCTGCTGTACCCTCGACGGATGCTGAGCTGGTCGAACGTGGCACAGCTTGTTCTAACGGACCCTACACGCGTGAATGTTGGCATGATGGCTACAGGTGAGCTCACCTAGGAATCCAACTACCGAGTTATGCTAACGGATCAAACAGCGTTGCAACCGATTTCGATCAAGTCAGTTCTTTGATTTAGGGCGAAGCATTTCGTTGCCGGGTACTGACATAGCACTATAGAAATGGCCGACCACGGGAAACTTCGTCTATTATACCCTTGATATTACGAACGGCACATGCAACAAAGGAGGTAGCGGCGAAAAAGTGTGCTTCTTCGTCAATGGAGTCTCTCCAGGACCAACCCTGCATGCGACATGGGGTGATATGGTGATCGTTACAGTCAACAACCAGCTGCAGCATAACGAGACATCGATCCATTGGGTAAGGCTTCGCTCTCCAAAAGCAATCATACAATTCGGCTAATACCAGTTCAGCACGGTGTTCGTCAATACAACAGCAATGGAGAGGATGGAGTCAATGGCATCACCGGCTGTGCAATCGCTCCAGGCGACTCAAAGACATACACCTTCCAAGCAACGCAATATGGCTCTTCGTGGTAATGATTATTTTGATTCTTCCAGCCATCGCCAGTATAACTAACGAACAGCGCTCCAGGTATCATTCACACACTTCCGCGCAATACGGAGACGGAGTCCTGGGTGGAATCATCTTCGAAGGCCCAACGTCTTCCAATTACGATACCGATCTCGGCCCATATTTATTCAGCGAAGTCTACGACGGTCTCACAGCGTGGCAAGTGAACGCGCTCGCACAACAAGCCCTACAAGATGGGACTCCGCCGCCTGCCGCCAATAACATCATCATCAACGGAACTGGGCAGAGTGACAACGGTCAAGGAACTCCGAATCAAGTAACAATGACCAAAGGCAAAAAATACCGCCTTCGCCTCATCAACGCCGGCATCGATTCGTACGTACGCGTCTCGCTGGACAAGCACGTCATGACCGTGATGAGCGCGGATTTCGTGCCGGTGAACCCATTCACGACTCAATGGCTACTTCTAGCCATCGGTCAACGCTACGACGTCGTCATCCACGCCGACCAGACAGCAGACAATTACTGGTTCCGCGTCGAATCTCAGACGAGCTGTTTCAGCTCAAACGCTCACGCAGGTCGAGCAATATGGAGCTATACAGACGTGAGCTCCGACACTCCCACGACCGACCCATGGCCCGAGCCTTCAGACTGCATGGAACCGAGCATGTCACCATACTGGAAGCAGCCGGTGCCGGCCGCGTCATTCCAAAACACCCTTGATACCAAGACAACCAACGCGGTCGTGACACCCGGCGGCGACAGCATGGTGGTATGGGCATTGGGCAAACCAATCTGGACCGACTACGCCAACCCTACCATGCAGTACCTGATGGACGGCAACACGAGCTACCCGGAGACGTACAACGTGATTGACCTGAACAGCGAGGGCAGCTGGAATTACTGGCTTGTGTATTCTGGTGGGAACACGTACCCTGTTGATCACCCGATCCACTTGCACGGCCACGACTTCTTCGTTGTGGGCCAGGGGAATGGGCCTTACGACGAATCTTCCGCAGATCTCAACTGGGAGAACCCGGTCCGTCGAGATGTAGCTACCTTGCCGGCAGGTGGTTGGTTGGCACTTGCTTTTGCCAGTAACAATGCAGGCGTTTGGTTGATGGTGAGTAGTCCTCCAATCCCGAGGAGAAACCCCTCCGAAGGATTATTCATACTCATGACGGTCCCTTATCGCTAACACGACCTTCAAGCACTGCCACATTGCAATTCACATAAGCGAAGGATTAGGCCTACAGTTCGTCGAGTCGCCAGGCCAGTGCCATTTCCCCGATGCGGAATCGTTCGCGCAGACGTGCAACAACTACAAGAAGTACCAAAGCGACAAGACTCAAAACATTTATGGGACGCTGGACTCGGGATTGTGATGGAGGAGATGACTGCAGGAACAAGGGGGAGCCTGTTATCATGGGTCGGCAAATAGAGATGACAGTTCACGACGCCGATCTCGCTGTTTCGTGACACCTGACATTTGGTCTAGATCTTCATGCTTCCTTTGCAATGGCCTTCACTTGGAAGCATAATGTCTCAAGTTTGGCAAAATCATTTCATAGCATACATCGTTCATGTTTACACCTCAACTTTCCCTCCCATCACCTTCTTCGCCACCCCAAACAATCCTCTTCAACCCCAACCCCACCGGAACACCCACTACCACAGCACCAGCGAGGACCAGCCACTTGACCACACTCCTCGCTTGCGCGCGGTGCTCTTCGCTCATCGTCTGGCCCTCGACACGCAGATGCTCCATGCCTTCTTTCGTCGAGGAAAGCTCGGAGATCAGGTGGCCGAAAGAGGCATTGCCTAGGGATGGCTTGTGTTGCGCGTTGGCCCAGGACGATTCATCGATGGGAGCGCGCTTCTTTTGAGAGTATGTTCTTGGCTTTTGTGCTGTTGTCTGGATAAGAGGGCGGATCACATGGGTGGGAAGTCTCCGTGGCAGGACCAATGGTGAGGACACGGCTGTGAGGTGGTGGAGTCTCATCGTTAGGTAGGGTATTGTGAGTATCAAGGTCTGAGCTTTGTGAAAGCTACGCGATGTGTTCTAGTTCCTTGGTGTATATGCCGTATTTTCTTGTCAATCACCTAACAGATGTGGTTGTCGGTTTTCAATCCATGATGACGATGGCATTTTATCTCGTTATCGAATGGGACCGAGTTATCGCCGCCGATGACTAAGCTCAGTACAACGTCGACTTCGGCCGGCCCTTTTACATGTACATTTCACCAGCTATACACATCGCGATAAGAGTGAGAAAGAAATTAAAAAAAAACCAGAACTTCTGCTGCTGGAAGAAAAAACTCACACCCCCTGAATGAACGCCCTCTCCAACCTCACCAGGCCCAAACTCGCCCCAATACTCATCCGCCACAAAACCAGCAAGCTCAACACCCTCACCAAACCACGAAACATGGCCACCACAACACCAACACCAACACCAACCGACCCCAAGCGAAAACTCCGCATCCTAATGCTCCACGGCTACACGCAATCCGGCCCCCTCTTCCACGCCAAAACCAAAGCCCTAGAAAAATCCCTCGCCAAAGCCTTCCCCCCCGCCCCAGCCCCAGGCCACCT
>Ga0265797_10012932_pt1 | contig 10133 bp, 17 predicted proteins | sample P2T30metagenome_FD_192433 | JGI IMG/M metagenome (GOLD analysis project Ga0265797, IMG submission 192433) | Plant litter microbial communities from East Loma Ridge, Irvine, California - P2 T30 | ecosystem: Environmental > Terrestrial > Plant litter > Unclassified | place: USA: California... | reverse complement strand
GTAGTTGGCTCCCAAGTGGTACTTGACATCACCACCTCCAGAGTCATCGGCATCTTTGGGTCCAGCGAATTCGTTCAAGATAGCCTCGATGGGTTTACGAATGACGTTTCCGAGAACGTTCAATCGTCCACGATGGGGCATACCCATGACGATGGACTTGACACCGGCATCAACGGATCGATCAATCAAAGCCTTCATACCGGGAATGAGGGATTCACAACCTTCTAGACCGAATCGCTTCTCGTTGGGGTATTTGGAAGCGATGAATTTTTCGAATAGTTCAGACCACATTGTTCGATCCAAGATCATCCTCTTTTCTTCAGTCGTGTACTTCCATTGCTTTGGGATCTCGACTCGTTCACGGATCCAATCACATTGTCCTCGGTCGGTAATGTGGACATATTGCACACCGATGTGATGGCCTGTCGTCAGTTGAGCCCGACCTCTGAAGTGGCGAGAGCTTACAGTACATGGTCTTGAGCTCGTTGATGATCTCACCAAGAGTCATTTTGTCTCCTGGTACAGTGCCCATGAATCGAGGCAAAATAGCAGTGCTCAAACTGAACTCTTTGCTCAAATCCGCTTCTGTCCATCCATAGTAATCCAACTTCAACTCTGGTGGGACATTGGCATCGAGATCGGCACTAAGGATACGTAGAGGGTCGAGGTTGGCGATGTGGTGACCACGGACTTGGTATGCTCGGACCAGGAGTTGGACCTATACGTCAGCTCGGTACGCAGTACGTGAGCATACCTTTAGGTAATCGGTGACATCCTTGTTTCCGTCGACATCTAGTTGAGGACTTCCATCCGCTGGCACTGGCATAGAACCGGAAAGACTTGGTGGTGGGCTGAAAGCATCCTTTGAATCCATACCCTTGTCTAGACCACCGAAATACGCGGCCCAAGAGACGTGTACGGATTTAGGATCCTGTTTCCAACTCCTGTACATCCTGGTTCATCAGCTCTTGTCCACCGTATTACCAGCTAGAACGTACTCCTCGGCATAGTAAGCATTACCTCCTGACGCGAAATCGTCATTCTTGCTAGGAGGGATCGACGTTTCCGAAGCGTAGGTTCGTTTCGTGATTCGAGATGAAGTTGGGAGGACAGAGAGTGCGCGTGGGGTTCGCGAGAGGGTGGAGAGGGGAAGACGACGCTGTATCGTTCGTAGCATGGTGGAATAGATGAGCCACCTATTAGGGGTTTGGTTGGTATAAGGTTGTGTGTACTGTATGTAGAGAGCTGTAAGCCGGCAAAAGCATGACGGATCCCGCCAATTGAAATTTGGTTCCGTCCCTCGGTTTTCAACGGAAACAGTTCCGACAATCTCAGAGTGGGGCTCACTTGACAGACGCGTCGAAGAGAGTCATCATACCACCTCCATGACCATGGCTACTAAATTCGCATACCTCGATACCGGCCTCACAAGAGACTCAGAAGGGGAGGTGTCAATACAAACTCTCATTGACAGCTCGGATGCTCTCGCGGAAGAGGCTAGGGAAGTGTTGCCATACAGCTTTGATGAATGTACCTATTCAAAAGGGTATTTGAGGCAGGCGATATGGTCATGTATCGATTGTGGGGAGAAGGGCGTCTGCTATGGGTGCTCGATATCTTGTCATGCGGGCAAGCTGATTTAACACGAGGATGCTCATTGTCTAATGAACAGAACACAAGCTGGTGGAATTGTGGACGAAACGATCATTCCGATGTGACTGCCCAACGACCTCCATGGCCAGCCCTACGTCGAAGCGATGCAAGATTACCCCGCCCGATCAACAACCTCAACTCGATAATGAAGAGAATAAATACACTCACAACTTTGCCGGTGAATTCTGTAGATGTGGAAGATCATACGACCCAGAGACAGAGACGGAAGCAATGATACAATGTATCGCCTGTGAGGTAGGTTCCCCAGTTTGCCTCAGCTGATGGCAGGACTGGTATCACGAGACATGCCTCAATCTACGTATAGGTGATCAGCCAGAGGGAGATGATGAGGATGACGAGACGAGGGTATTGATCCCGTCGGATAGCTATGACGGGCTTATTTGCTCGGCTTGTGTTGAGGGGAATCAATACCTGAAGACAAAGGCAGGGGAGGGAGGGTGGATGACAATTGAGCCGGATGGCGACGGCTTCAAGGTGCTTGGAAGGCCGAGTGTATCCAATGACAGTGAAGAGAAGGACAATGGGGCAAAAAGGGAGAGAGAGGAAGAGACGGCTGAACTGAACAAGCGAGTGAAGCTGGATGAGGAGGACCGCGAAAAGCGCTCACGCTTCCCTCTGCCGGGAAACGGAGTCAGCGCGGAGGCAAGCGGTCCTCTACGCAAGAAGGAGGATCTCACCGACGTCGAGAGTTTACCGCCAGTGAAGCCTAGTAATCACAAGGGCAAGGGCGACGTGTTTCTTGCCGAAGGGATCCGCGAGAAGTTGGCAGCCACTTTAGATGTAAGCCCTCTAAATGAAATACCACTGATTCCAGACGGCAACGATCGCCACTCTCCCATTCGATCTGATAGACAAAGAGATTTACGAGCCTCCACAAGATAACGATGAGGGTAAGCCCATCTGATGCTGCCAGTCGGCTTGTCTGACGATGTAGACGAGACATTGGACGACGTTACTAATCGAGTAATGGAAGGTCTACCTCGTGTACAAGCTATTGAAGCTCTGCATGGCTATCAGAACATGAAGTGAGTACACGATTTTCGGGTCAGTGTCCGCGAGACGGGGGCCTGACTTCAGGGAACGATTAATGGGAATGTTGAGGGGTCATGTGGCGAATGGCGAGACTGTTCGAAAGGAGGATATAGAGTCATTCTTCGCAGGGCTTCGGCGAGGGCCATGATCCAATCATCATCTGTTATAGTATGGTCACGTTGTAGAGTATATCCGTTGTCAAATAGCTAGAAAAAGTACAGTTGCCACGCAGGTCATGAAGACGACTCTAAAAGACTGGCGGAGTAGATTCAGGCACAGACCAGGAATGAAGTTGACCGAGAGCGAGACGCGAAATCAGCCTCGTCTTCACTCATATCACGATGGCCCAATCATTCCCCTATTTCACCTCTTCTTCAACTCCACCACCTTCATCTCGTCTTCCGTCATCTTCTCAAATCCAACAATCGGCTCCATCGAAACGTGATTCCACAGTCACGTCATCGACATCTACAAATGTTAATAGACAGTCCTCATTACATCAACAGCTCTTTGCTCAACAGCAGAATGGGGGTATATTGGACAGGCCGCTGAATAGAAGTAAAGGGGCTGAGGTATCTATGGGAGCTTGGGCATTCATGTTTGCGGAAATTGTGTCATATTCTCAGAGTCGTGTGGATAGTGTTACGGATCTCGAGAAGAGGTGAGTTCTCTTTCCTGGCGATCTTCTTTCATCGATTCCTCTTTATTGGTCTATGCACCTTCATATCAAGAGAGGTTGAGGGCAGGAACTGATATTCAGATTATCGAGCCTAGGGTATGAAGCTGGATCTAGGATACTTTCGTTATTATTACTACGCAATACCCAAGCGTCTGGCACAAAGGTAGGTCCCCTTGGCCCTTCCCCCATCTCAACGCCCCTTTTGCTCCTGCTCCACTTTTGTGCTCTTCATCCGTCATCGTATATAATCAACATCCAAGTAAGGCGCTGACCAGAAGGAGCCAAAACGTGAACATCGCCTCATTCCCGCACTGCAATTCGTACATACTCAAGTTTACAAGTACATATTCGGTAAACCAGCAGATGGCTTGGAGAGGAGTGTGGAAGGTGAAGACGAATGTGAGTTCAGCTCCTGCTCTTCGGGTGCTCGAGGTCAACGGAGACTGATAAATAGACATGTTGACACTGAATCAACCTCCTCTAACACAACATATCTCGATACCGAAAGATATGGCCCAACTCTCCGTCGAAGCTTATACTGCCGGTCTAGTGGAGGGAGTAATGGATGGTCTTGGACTGGTGAGTCATCTCACGAAGTAGAAGGCTGTGGCTGATGTCAGCCGGCAAGAGTCACTGCACATACAGTTGGAACGGACCAATACCCACAAAGGACCGTCATTTTGATCAAACTAGATCAGAAAGTCATGGACAGAGAAGCTGTTCTAGGCAAGTAGACAGTAAATGATGAACGTGTTGTACAATACATAAATTAGATATGCTACATTTACAGGTACAAGCTTACAACCTCATGGCGTCAATTCTGGATCTTGGCCTGGAACTTCTCCCGACCCCTACTTCTCCGACTCCGAAATCCTGAACAGTCACCAAGCCTCGGTCAGGCCTCTTGTTGATCTCACCCCTCAACATGACTCCTAAGCCTTTTGCACCTTTACCGACAGCCAGGAAGGTCCCTACTTCCGGTGTCGGGGGTTGAGATAGTCTAGAGAGGGTCTTGTGCCATCTCAATTGATGGGACAAGCTGGATAAAAGGGCTGACGATGGGTCGGTCATCTACTTGTCAGCTTTTGATGCGTTACGATAAGAGGGAGAAACCAGCTTACAGGTCCGGTGGATACTGGATCTATGATTGTTACGTCTGGATTGGGGAGGCGAAACTTGGTATTATCGATAAACCTCTTCAAATCGGTCTCGGCATGAGCCATGAGTTTGGTGTTGTATGGACATCTGAAATTAGCCTAGCTGATCGCAGACAGCAGAGGTGACGAGGGGACATACGGCATGTGGACGTCCAGGACGGGAGTAGCTAGGTTTAATCCCTGCAATTGCTCCACCACCAATTCAACAGCATTTTGCGTCCCCTGTCATCAGCCATCGTCCCGTTTCTACAAAACCAAACAGACTCACAGTAACAACCAAGACCTTACTAGAATTAATGATACTAGCCTCGGCCCATTCTCCTCCTCCACCCTGACTCCATTCTTTCTGTAGAGCGTGAATCTCATCCAAAATCAACTGCATTGATCTTTTTCGAGCATAATCCGGTTCTTCATCTTGCAATGGCACTTCATCAGGTGGCGTAGCGAGGGAATGGAATTGTCGAGCTGATAGCACTGTTGTTGCGAATTTCGTAGGTTCTTGACCAGGTGGTGTGGCGGGTAAGGATGCGTATATACGCTACCCATCAGTTCGTCCATTATTACGTGATGTAGTTTATAGACTTACAGCTAGACGGACTGCTGTGGGTAAATCTAGTTGGCTTGAAGCTACTAGCGAAGTGAGGGTGCCTATGAAACCATGGCCCGCTAGATGGGTTGTTCCAGGTGGTAAAAGCGAGTTATGACCGCTTAATTCCTGAGCACTAGCTAGAATGGCGATTGATGAAGTGAGGATGAAAGCGGCAGTAACGTCTGATCTAGCCATCAATTCGTCCTTCACGTCAGCTCATTGTTCTACCAAGCTCTGCTTCGCTTCGCTTTGCTTCGCGGCGTGGAATTTGGAGGACATACCAGACTCCTTCCCTCTACCCAGCCTCTCATCCATCCTCTGATCCCCCTACCTCCCGCAAGACCTCCGGCAAACTCCTCCATTCCCCTTGTCTCGTATCCTAATACAGGATCATCTACCAGCAGCGCTTCCGAAGCTTGTTCCCAGATCTGGATAGATGACGGCGTAGGTGAAGATGGAGTATGTGGATATGATCCCTTTGAATCAGTCATTGTCGTGTGCTGTGGAGCTGAAGACTTACAAGTCCAGCAAACATGAGTGCTTTCCCACCTGTATCGCTCTCTGATCTCAGAAATGAGGGTTTGAGCCAATCAAGTTTCAGCCATTCATTCTTTGATGTTAATGTCGATGATGTAGTGGTGGAAGCGAGGCGGCGATGAGGATCTAACGGTGGCTGAGGATAAAATCTCGATGAGATATAGGACCGACGACAATATCGGCATTGCTTAGGTAGTTGTCGCATTGGTCTTGCACTCGAGGACGCCATTGTGGGTGTGTTTTACTGTGGTGCAAGCAAGTTTAGGAGTAGTATCGAGTCGGAAAATGGTATTTAATCTGCAGAATAGTTGACCCGGCCGGTTAACAGAATTACCGCCAAATCTAATCTAGGGATCAAGAAAGGGGGGATCTTTGGTTTCTGGGCGATTATTGTGTCTGGAAGGGTGATTAATTTGAGTAATGTTCGAGACAATTGAGTGCTGTCTGATGCCACAGAAAGAGCAGATTGAGCCAGTGCAGTCATACTTTGCCCAAGTGAACGTATTGACCAAAGTGATCGACCAGAAACGGAGTCGGCACTCCATCGGCATTATCGGACATTAATCCCTCCCTTCCCGCTTCAGCCATTTCATGCATTGCGAGTATCCCTCTACCTCACTTCGAACTTTCCCAGGTTTCCTCCTAGCACCTTGTCTACCTCGGCATCACTAGCCCCCTTCACGTCCTGGGAATACTCTACTTTATCGACCTTGGCGGCCGATGGGCCTTTTGACAGAAAAAGTCGGCTATCCATCAGTACAATCCTCCATATATGAGTTATCGAGGCAATGCGGAACGTACAATTCATCAATCTTAGTTGTTGGGCCTGTTGCTGCGCCTTCTACAGACTCATCGGGATTATTACGGACCCAACCTCTTAATTCTAGCTTGTTTGCCCTTACATCAGCTCAGTACTTTTGACCTTCGATTCGATCCCTGTTCGCTCGCTCCCAATGTCACGGAGTCCTCTGTTCACTGTCCATTGTCGGAAAGATGACTCACTCTTTCTGCGTTGCGTATCGAAAACTGACCCCCTGAACTACTCCTGTCCTACACATCAGCATCACCGCATCTTGAGTCAGGCACAAGCAGGAAACTTACACTCTAAAGTGTATCAGGTCGCTCATCCTATGCAATGCTCTTGATGACAGCTTGATGATCCGTGATGAAGCGATGCTAGGCGGTGTAGTACGATAGCTTGACTTGGTGTTGATGCAGTGCAAAAGTCATAATCAAGGAGACGTCCGGAATGCTTATGCTTAAATTGATGACGAGCGCCACTTGCTGATCTATAATGATCAACTGTCAACCGTGGACTGTCACCACTACTGTACAAACACTACACACTACTGCTACACCATCAGTAGCAAAGCATGCTCTCTCCTTCTTCGTCTGGCACAATCCATCCACCTCGAGATCGGATTAATGGTCATTCACAAGCATATGATGCTGGTCATTCTCGGCCTGGACTGGAACCCTCCACCTCCACTTTATCTTCATCCCGTTCAAGGGTATTCGACAGATTGAGACCATGGAAATCAACATCCGTCGCTGGTCGTCGGAAATCAACTTTATTCAATAGCAATAGCAAGAAGGAGAACGATCTAGTAGCTGGAGATCCATATGTTGAACAAGCTGTAGCTTCTACATCCGTCCCCAATTCCGGCCCAAGTGCCAGTCCTAGGAGGTCTGAGGATGCGGATGGAGATGGCTATGAATGGGAAGAAGGAAGTGAAGACGGAGGGGAATCAGTTACTTATTCATGGGTAGATCCTAGTGTTGTTGGAACCTCTGCTCTTGGTCATTCACCAATTCCAGAGGAGGGGGAAGAGCCCCGGTCACCTGGTGCCGCTTCTAGTCTCTTACGGGGTCCAATCACACCTGTCGCTACGCGCGATCCTCCTCATGTGAGTCTTCATCGTTGTGATCTCTCGAAGAGATGAGAGGGAAGGGCTGACAGGTAGGATCCGGACAGACCAATACTGCATCCAGCGGCATCATACGATATGTTATTAGCCTATCATTCCTCCTTCTCCCGCCATACTTCCCGCCGTACACCTCATCAGTCCCTCAGGTCGCCCAATCCACCATCAGAAGCAGGTCACCGGTCTCAAGATTCATCTCAATGGCACGAATTCGTCGATAGATCCATGATCCCTTCTCTTGGTAAACACGAAACACAACGACAAGGATTATGGTTTGAGGTCATCAATGGTGAGATGGAATATGTCAAAGACCTCAAGATGCTCTGCGAAGATTTCATCGCTCCGCTACGGATGCAGCAGCCACCAGTGATCAGTCCCGAGGGCAGGATGGAGGCGTTTGTCAGGGAGGTGTTTAGTACCACCCAAGCACTGGCTGAGGGACATACGAGGATGTTAGACCGGTTGTTGGAGAGGCAGAGACAGGAGTGGCCCTTGGTGAGTTGGACAAGTATATGTGGATGGATCCAGGTAGGCTGACGATAGCTTACTTCGGCGGCGGATATACTTCTGACTGGCTTCTTCGAAATGGCCGAGTTGTATGAAAAGGTGCGTCTGGAGGGAGATTTTGAGTATATTGATACTGACTTTCAGTATATGAAGAACTATCCATTCTCAGACGCAAGAGTAAAGCGTGAACGAGACCAAAATCCAACATTTCGACTGTTCCTCAATGACCGTACGACGGCCGAACTCACCCAGAATAGGGATGTCGTGAGTCTAACCGCCCCAATCGCTGCTGAAAATAGTTTGTTCTCCTATCGAGACCGATGACGAGGTTACCGAGGATCATGTTACAGCTTACTACTGCTTTGCAATATACACCACCGGACCATCCGGACCATGAGGGCATTCCAGCTCTGACGGACTCGATATCCAGAATCATAAAGGGTTCTCAGGCAAGTATTCTTTCTGTTCGGCTCTTGTGGTATAGACAGAAAGCTAATGGTAGCCCGGGATAGAAAGTGCGGAATCGAAGATCAAATTATGGAATGTCGCCGAGAAACTCTTGTTCAAACGAGGAGAGATCATAGAATTGGATATAAGTGATGGCAAACGGACGTTGATTCATGAAGGATATGTATTCAGGCGTATACGGAGTGAGACAAATTGGCATGGATGGTACGTTTCCTCGTTTCCCCGATTGCCGATTTCTGATAGGTAGGCAAGATTTAAGGATGATTTTGCTGGACAACTACATGCTGTTGACTAGGGATGAAGAGCAGGGGAGATTGGTCGTAGTCTCCAGAGTGAGTTCTTTCTATCTTGACCGAGATGAAAGGGAGCTGAGACTAGCCTATACATCTTGATTTCTTGCATATTGTGACCGCAGACGGACAGCCGGAGAGGAGACATGATAATCTCACTACACGCTGGAGATCAAATGGGATCTCGTACGTCGTGCATGAGGGAGCGGCTGATGCTGATGAGTAGTGATGGAAACGAGCCCGAGAGGTTGATGTACCCATTTACCATTTCTACTTCTGGAGGTCCGAATGCGAGGAGTTATACGCTTTGTACTGCGTAAGTCGTCGCAGTGCAAATAGATATAGGCTGACGAGTAGAACTCATTCCGCTAGAAATACATGGCGGGACAAGATTAATGGGGCCAAGACGATTCGGCATTACGATCTGGAGAGCAACAAGGTAATACAGTTTGTGAAACAGCGAGACATGGGCTGACATCAGCTTTTTGCCGTGCACCCTATCAAAGCTCCTCCTGCAGTACGGGCGCCAATCTCCTCAGCCGAGCTGTTCACTTGGCGAGGCCGAGAAACAATCGCCTTGGCATCCGGCAGTTCAGTCTGGGTCGGATGGAGACATGATTCTTCGTGTACCTTTTTCCCTTCTGTCAGCCCGGATGAGGCTGATCATTAGCAATTCGAGAACTGATTCGACTTCCTGGTCTACCGATCTCATCGATTGCTGTCGTATCCGATTTTGGCTGGATAATCGTCATACAAGGGGGAAAGCTCGTAGCATTCAACTTGAATGTCATGATCCCTACTTCAGATACTTCGACCTGGCTCATGGCCGGTAAGCTGCAGGCTGTCAAGATGAGTCCGGCAGAGCATAACGTTTCCTCCGTCAGGATCGGGTATACTAAAGATCGTCTCATGGGTATGTCCTTTATTCCAGCTTGTGGTACGGCTGCTGATGAACAGTGGCATATGCTGCTTTGACGAACAATTCGACGATTCTTTCATATTATGAACCATTAGTGGTGTACGATACCAACAATGGCTTCCGACATTTCTCAACAACAACCATTCCAGGTCTCGCTACCGAAATCTCATTCTTCAAGCAGACAGTAGCTATAGTGACAGAGAAAACAATAATCATCGCGGAACCTGGGAACCCTACTTATAATCAAATCCCGACTTTTCCTGGTGATTTGCATTCGCCAGTATTGAGGCGGATGATGGATTCTGCAAAGGTCAAGCCTTTGGGGATGTATCAAATCAGTGAAAATGAGTTCATAT
>Ga0265797_10012931_pt1 | contig 10134 bp, 15 predicted proteins | sample P2T30metagenome_FD_192433 | JGI IMG/M metagenome (GOLD analysis project Ga0265797, IMG submission 192433) | Plant litter microbial communities from East Loma Ridge, Irvine, California - P2 T30 | ecosystem: Environmental > Terrestrial > Plant litter > Unclassified | place: USA: California... | reverse complement strand
CCTCTTCGCTCTCACTATCGCTCTCACTATCGCTCTCACTATCGCTGTCGCTGTCGCTGTCGCTGTCAGTGTCTTCAGAGGACTCATTCTCGTTATAGTGAACGTCTAAGTCGAGGGCAGATTGAGTGGAGGGAGTTCCAATCTTGACCACGATCTCACGTGAAGGGTCTGGCGCAGCAGCCGCCACTCGCTTACGAGCCACATCCGATCCTGGGCTCGCTGACTAATATTCTGGTCAGCTTGAACCATAACATTCGTGTTTGTTGACTGACGCGTTGTCGCTTCTCCAGAGCTCGCGCAGGGCTGGGCTCATATTGCTTTTCGAGGACCAGCTTACTTCGATCCACGATGGTCTTTCGAAGCTCTTGAACGACCAGTTCAGCTGCTTCATATCGACTCAGATAAGACTGGGCTTCGGCTTCACGTCGACGCGTGATCTCATGGTGACGCTCAGCACTTTCCTTCTTCAGGAGAGCCTTGTCAAGCGCCTTCCTGCTCGACTTTTCGTGTTCTTTTAACAGTGCCCTGAGATGCCAGAGATTCAAGGTGCTAATGTCAACTACCTGCGCTGGCTCAGAGCCATTGGCGTAGGATTGCTCCGAATTCATTGGACAACGGTGTTGGCCCTTAAATGGTATTCGGTGGCACGGCTCGGGCACGCGTTGAAGACTGTCATGCGCGTGGAATTCTCCGACGCGCTGCTGCCGTTATCGGAGTGACAGAGACTCCGTTATCGGCCCCCATTGCCGATGGTATCTTGACTTCTGGAGAACCGGCTACCGCTGACATGCCATGTAAACCACATTTCATGTAACGTTTAGTACACCATTGTCATTAACTTGCAAACTATAAAACGCTCGTTCTTACTGCTCCGACAACATCCAAATTATGCGCCTGTTTAGCATTTGATGGACTGCTACCATCATACGCAGTATGATGTTAAGCTCACTCTTGCCAGTGAGATGATATCATGATAGTCAAGCTAGACCACGAGCCACGGTCGTTGCAAGAATCTTCAATGAGTAGGTTGGTCATCGAAGATTCCTTACAATTGTAAATCCGATATGTATCCTACAATAGTTGCCGTGGACTGGCAATCATGTCTGCATACTCAGCACCTTTCTGACTTCATCCGCTTAGTCACGATGCCTCCCAGAACGTGAAGCCAACATCACCTCGAGGTTGATAGTCAATTGAAGCGCCCTCGCCAGGCTTGATCGCACGAGCCAGTCTGAACGCTTGCTTGTTCTGCCTGCCATTGATGAGCCAGAGCTTCGCCTCGCATCCGCGATAAGTCTGCTCGTTTATAGGGCCGAGGGCACGAATCCCAAGGTCTCGGTTGTCGAGCTTGATTATAGATGTCGTCTCGAGGGCACCCGTGGTATGCTAGTCTTCAATGCGGTCAGTTAACCCGTAGAAGATATCCGCATTATCTGTCACGATAGTCACTTGCTTAAAGCCGTATGAGCTCTAGATCTTCCATTCGAGAGCTCTAACGACGGCACGAAGTGGCACGTGGAGTACTTTTAGACTGCAGGTGGTTCCGGTTAGTTCATTTCCAATGAGAACGTGATAAGATCTAGCTAATAGGAAGAATCGCTAGTCTCAAACACGATAGCGCATGCAGGCCGAATCCGCTTTTCGATCTAAGCGATTTACCTGTTAGTTTATATCACAATCTTATCGGGTTCTGGCTTAGCATTATAGCCTCAAAGCAAAACGGTCTCTGCTTTAGTACGGCGTACGAACTGAGGGACTGGCGATTTGCTATGGCGAACAGCTTCGACTGACCACAGGTGAGAGCCGATTCGGCCGTCGAGAATGGCTCGCGCTTGACCGCCGTTTCGGTAGCAACACGTTTGCTTGCAACATTCGACTCCTGTTCTGGTAGCTGTTACAGAAGTTCAGTGAAGTCACATTGCTGTCTGTCGTCAAAGGCGGTACTAACAGAAGGCCTCGTGCTCGGTCAGAGGTTGTGCTATCGAACTGCCTTTCAAGGGTTTGCTCAGTCCTTTCGCTATAAGTTTACGAAGTTCCTAGATGGCCACTTCGGTCTCTTTATAGCGGATGCAAAAGGACTGCACTTCCTCTTCAGCCTTGCTCGCTTGCTCATTAAGACGCTCGGCCTCTTGCTTCTTCACTAGACGCTCCCGAAGGCGTCTCTACTATGCGCATCGGATTTGTGGCATATAACGAACCTAATAAAAGCAATGATGATGCGAAGGAGTGAGCTCAGCGAGGGCACTTAGGCGAAGCTTGGAAAGCGTCTCGGCGACAGAAATTCTACGTGAAGAGATCACCTGGATCGTTCCAGTTTACGACACAATGCAAAATGAGGCGAAACGAAGTTGAGTTGGATGGTTATCGAGATTTCTGGCAATTTTGAAGGATGATACAATTCGATAGCTTATTCAGTTGTGCTACAATAGTTGCGCTTGCCACTGAAAGGCAGCGCCGGCCACTAAGAAGCAGCGCAGCACTCAAACCGACAGGAATGTAGATAGGAGGTATACTCAGTACCTCCCTCTTCACTCATCCGCCTCCAATGCCGCCTTGAAGGTAAAGCCCACATTACCACAAGGTTGGTAGTTCTGGGACACGGGGTCACCGGGTGCGACCGTAAGAGCCACCTCAGCTGCATGCTGGTTCTGCTCTGCTGTGATGAGCCAGAACTTCACCTCGCATCCGTGGTATGCCTGTTCGTTGATGAGATTGATAGCACGGCGCCAGAGCTCCCGGCTGGGAGGCTTGTGGCTAGAAGTCTCTCCAAGCCAGCCCAGGGCCATCCACTTGACCATGCTCTTGGTGATGCCGTGGAACAGTGTCACGTTGTCCGTTGCGATGGTCACCTGCTTACAGCCCTCCGACCTCCAGATCTTGAGCTCGAGAGCAGCCACGACGGCGCGAAGCGCAGCTGTAAGCGCTGTGCGAGGTTGCGATTCGCCATCGGGGCCTTTCTTCTCCACAGGGAATGCCAGGTTGTAGGACGTCTCAGAGGGTTCTTCAGTCTTCAGCACAGCAGCGCAGACACTTCTTACGTGCTTCCCTTGCTTTGAGACGACTTGGCCACTGGCGTAGAAGAGGATCTCATCGAAGTTGTCGTATCTCACCATGCGTGCGGTATGGCTGGGGTGTTGCGGCCGGTTGTTTCCGAGACTGTGTGCGAAAAGCTCGCGTGGCGTGGCGTTGTCGTGTGGGAGCACGAAGGGCTCTGCCTTTGTACGCAGAGTGTATTGGGAAGATGGAACACCAGCGACAGCATGGCCAGCGAGCTCAACCTGATGGCGGAAAGGGAGCGATACCGAGCGCTCACGTTTGACAACCGTCTCGGTAGGTACAGGCTTAGGTGCTGAGCTTGTCCCGTGGTTTGAAGACTGTTCATAATGTCAGCTTGTACTACACTGCTAATCTACATGTATGTAGCAATACTCACACCTGGCCGCTTCGCTGGTGCACGGCTCAGCCCTGTCGTCTCAGTGGCCACACGTTTCGGCTTGGATGCTGAGTCCGACTCCTGCTCCGAAGGCTATTTGTAATGTCAGCGTGTGCTATGGTGTTTCATCTCTGCGGCAGAACTTACACGAGGTCGCTTCGCAGCTGTGCGGACGAGACCTTTCGTTTCGAACTGCTTCTCGAGAGCCTCCTTGTTCTTCTCGACGATCAGCTTTCGGAGCTCCTGGATGGCCGACTCGGCTTGTTCATAGTCGACTCGGAATGTTTGAGCTTCCCCCTCTTTCGCGCGAGTCCGCTCGTGGAGGCGCTCAGCTTTCTGTTTCTTGGCCAGAGCGTTTCCGAGTGCCTCTTTACTGCGTTCCTCTTGCTGCGCAAGCAATGCCTCCAGATCCGGAAGAGCCAATGTGCTGGCATGAGGAATCTCCTCGGGGCTCGAGCCTCTGGACGCCATACTTTCTGGCGTGTCGGGGTGGTGCTCTTGCGATGCTGAGATTGTGGCTGCGGTAGTGTCGCAGGTTGAACTTGTTTTGTTTTCGTCGAAGCCAACTCGAATCAACACAGACGCCACCCGGGCCGCTCCTTTCCTCTGGATGCTCAGTGACTGGAAGAAACGAAAGAGGTGAAGAAAGAGTGAGGTCTGGAGAATCCGTTGGCCTAAAGCCTATTCCTTGGGTGGAATAGAGCCAATTGAACGTACGTGCAGAAATTCTTTACACCTTCGTGTGGTGGGAAGTATAGCACCCTGGTATCAGAAGCCCACGTACAGGATATAGAGGGCATCTCAGAAACAGCTTTCTTGAATTTTTAGCCGGTAGCTCGAGGTAGCAGCCCGAAAAGGAACAAGTCATTCATAGAGTTCTATTATTAGTATCTCGCAGGTGCGTTGTTGTCTTGTACGACCTACGCGCAATGGTACTCGCGTGAGGCCGTGTGCTGTGCTTGCCACTACCCGGAGGCATTGCAGGGGTTTAGCAGGGAAGTGAAATGGGATGTGCGCTTACACGATTGATAACAGCTATCGACTGTGTCCAAATACTTTCCCGATAATGCCAAAACAAAGCCCACTGAGATCTCCGCTTCCTCCCAAGATGATGCGAGCAACCCCGCCTCCATTGATGTTTGGTTCCTTTAAGACTTTCTGTAGAAAATTCGGCTATCATGCCACACACGGATGGTGCTGCAAAATAACAACATCTACCACGCGCGGCTGCTGATTATTCGCCCGGCCAATGCGGGCAGCGGGCCTAGAGGTTGAACATTTAGACAACAGTCAACCCTCCAAGTAGCCTGCAACTCGATCTATTTTCTTCGGAGCCAAGCGATTCTCACTTGCGAATAACAAGGGACCGCGCGGACTCAGCTTCCAAGTCCATCGGAGCATGCTTCGCCATCTCCTCCTCGCAAACGTTCAGCGACTTGTCGATCAACCAGAAGCGAACCCGGCATCCCCAATGAGCGTGCAGGTTGACCTGTGACAACAGCTTCTCCCAGAGATCCTTGTTGGCGATGGGCTCGCCAGCAGGGTCACGCCAGTTGTGCTGTCTCCAGGTGTCGATGTGCTCCGTGATGCCTTCGACCAAGTAAGTACTGTCTGTGGCGATAGTGAGCTGAATGCGGCCTTCTTTGACCCAGTCCTGAAGTTCGAGAGCTGCGATGGCTGCGCGTGGCACAGCACGGTCGCCAGTCTGTGGGTGAAGCACATTGGTGGGACCGCGAGACTCCAAACGAAACACTATGCCACGTTTCTGAGAAGACGCCAGAGTGCTAGATTGATCACGCGTGGCTGGCTTGAAAACCACTACGCAAGTAGCCTCACTCTCGGTTCTATCGCCACTGAAGTGTTGGTTCGCACAGATCCCGTCGATGTAGACCAGGACGTCATCCAGTGGAGCAGAGCGACTGACCATGCGGTCCTTAGTCTCAGGCCAGCGTGGGTATCGCTGGAGCTCCCAAGCATCAAGGACCTACCATTCCGCCGGATTTGGGGGATTGAACCTGTCGGCGACGGCGTGCGGCAAGCTAGACAGAGGCTCCATGCGCCCGCCTCGATGATCGCAATTCTTGAAGAGGCGGTTTGCCAGTTTTTCTTTATTGGATTTGGCCACAGCTTTCTTCTCTTTCGGGCTGAGGTCTTCCAGGTCTGCGCTCAGGTCGAACTCTGCTTCCATGTCTTGCTTGGTGATGTAGGCGTCGCTGCGTTTGGTCGTCATGTTGTCGTTTGAGTTGGGAGTTGTTAAGTAGTTGATGAGTGAGAACGAGGGACATATGCGTGCAGGTGAGCTGAGGAGTTGTCGGAGTGTGTGGCAAGCGAGAAGAACAAAATCTGGTCAAGAGCTGATACTTTATAAGTTTAGCAGAAACGTGAAGATGTTTGTGGTGTACGGATAAGCGCAGCATCAAAGCGAGACGGACGCCTCTTAGTTGTCGTGTGGCAATCAGTCACTGAGCAAACGCTTCCGCAAGCGTAGTTCCGCGAGACAACCAGTTCTTTCATGAAGACCAGTGAAGTCACGTAGTCCGCATGAAGCCGCGAAAGTGTTGTTTGTAGCGTTGCGCATTTCTATGAGCATCCAAGCGATTCGCCCAAGCTGGAACATGAGTACGTACCTGTCATGTGACTTTGCGTGTCAGCGTCACTCCAACGGAGTGGCTGGAGTAAGACACATGTGCAAAGGAAGGCGGCAGAATTGTGGGCCAAAGAACTCGTTGTCCAAAGGTAGTAGATATGAAAATACCAGCATCCGTTCGAGCTCAGCTTCGCCCAATGCGGCGCATGACGCGCAGTGAAGTCGAGTCCCAGTCGGTCTGACGTCGATACAGTGAAAGGCGAAGTCGAGCCAGCGCCTTTCGCTGCACTGCACCAGAAACGAGTTCGCCATCTTAATTTCCCATAATTTGCGTCAAAAGTCAAGCTCGCGGGTGCCTCCTGCTTCTCATACACCAACGCCACTGCACTCGCAGCAACAACAAACTTTCCAACTCACCGCAAAACCAACTCTTCGCCACCGAACATCATCATCGCACTCGACACTCACCGCTCACAAAATCATGGCCTCTCCCCTCGAAAAATGGACCTGCAGCATATGCTACGAAGACTTCCCAGCCTCCGAAAAATACTGCAAGATCCCAGACAAAACCGACGAATATCACTACCTCGCCTGCGCCACTTGCCTCCGAACACAATTCCTCTCAGCGCAAGAGAACGAAATCAACTACCCGGTCAAATGGCAGAAGCAAATCCTCCACCCGCGCCAGTTCCCGAGCGCTTTCAACCAAACTTTTGTCAGAGCGTACGAGGCGAAAGAGAGGGAGTACAAGACACCGGCGCTGGAGAGGGTGTATTGCGATTGCGGGACCTTTGTGGCGCCGATGGTCGGTGAGAATGCGCGGATGAGCTGGATGACACTAGCGAGCAGCAAGCTTTGCCCGGGCTGCGAGGCGAGGTGGTGCCTACGCTGCGCGCAGAGATGTGGCGGGTTTGGCGTGCCGCATGAATGTGTCCCAGAGCGGAGACTAGGTGAGAGAAGGCTTGCGCTCGGAGGACTCAAGAAGGGCAAGGACTTTCAGATTTGTCCAACTGAGGGCTGTGGCCGGACGATCGAGCTGGCGGAGGCTTGCAATGCCATCACTTGTCCGTGCGGCACCGACTTCTGTTACATCTGCGGAGAGCAGGCCGACCCGGAGTCAGAACATTGGCTGAGAGTGGATGGTGGCTGCCCGCGCTACGGCGTTGTCGGTAGCGGACGAGCAATATTCGACGACGACTTTGGCCCTGCCATGCATGAAGCCAACGCGGAAGCTGCTTTTGCGATGGAGGAAAGGGAGGTCTGGGAGCGCGGCGAAGGTGAGTCCACGACCTTCGACTTCATCCGCTGGGCATGGCAGGCTACCATGTTTGAGAACGACGCCTATGTCGCCCAGCTTGATATCATGTTCGGTAACCCTGGAGCCGATGAAGAGCAAGCCGTTGACGAGGTCCACAGAGCCATGGAGATGTACCATCCAGTAAACCACAGCGGCGTAACCGAGGAGCAGTGGCAGGAGCTTGTCAAACAACACACAGTTGCCGCCAAAAACTGGCTACGAGGGCTGCAGTTTTTCGTTGGATCCAACCAAGGCAGCGCCACTGATCATCTGGGCGGCGCTTTGCTGGACTATCCACCCGACCACATGTTCAACATGGCCGTTGCGGAGGATCGCGAGGCAGCCGCCGTATGGGTAGAACAGGCCAGCGCGACGGCGTCAGAGTGGACCCTTGAGAACGGCGTCGAACTGGCAGGCAGTGCTGTATTCGACGTCGGTCCTGGCGGCGCACCTGGCGAAAGTTGGCGCATCAGAGACATGAGCATGTTCGACGATGTGCCGGCTTTGGGATTGTTCAAACTTGCTGGCGGCGCCCTTCTGGTTGTGCCGAGACCGTGGCAAGTGGCGGAGCGCCGTATCGAAGATGGATTGCTCGATGGCGAATTGTTCGGAGTCTTCGGACTGCCTACGATCGACAGCGAGGATGAGGAGGGTGCTGATGAGGAGCCTGCTGAAGGAGAGACCATTGAAGACGACGCCGCTGAAGACAATGACGCTGAGAATAAGGCTGCTGCTGCTGGAGACGACCTTCTGGTGGTGTCAAGACCGTGGCAAGTGGCGGAACGCCGTTTCGAAGACGAATTCCTCGAAGGCGGATTGTTCGGGCTGCCTACGATCTAAAGCGAGGATGAGGAGGCTGCTGAAGACGAGGCTGCTGAAGGATACACTGTTGGAGACGACACCGCTCAAGATGTGACCGCCGAAAACGAGACTGCCGAAAATGAGACTGCTGAAGACAAGACCGCCGCCGGAGACGAACCCGCTAGAGATGATCATACCACCGAAGACAAGATCGCCAAATCGGACCAACACGAAGCCAATGTCCACACCGTAACTGAAGAGCAGTTGACAAGAGAGCACGGAGACGCTATCGACTCTGGCAAAACCAGAGCGGACGAGCCGCTTCACAGCAAAAACCTCAGGCTGGTGTGGTACAGCGAGGTCCACGTGGCTGTAACGCGAGGCATAGTCATGCTGGTGTGCTGGATGCTGGTATACTCGTGTTTCATGGATTGGCAGACGATTGTGCGCGGTCAGTAGAATGCGGCCAAGAAAGCAGAGTTGTGTCGGGCTGGCCTTTGGGAGAACTTGATGTTTGAATGAAGTGCTTCGCGACTTGGATGCACCGTTATAAGCGGAAACCGTTCGTAAAAAATGTAAGAATACTCACAATGAATAACTTACCAAACGAACGCAAAAACTGCGAGCGGATACCCTCGACGTATCAGCCTCAAAACTTGCGCTTGAACTACGCGCTCCAACGTTTCGACACAGGCCAGCAAAGAAGCGAGTTCGATGTGAGAAGGTGTGTTAGCGAGTCTGTCAACATAGCCAAGCGAGTGTTCGTGATATTGGAGAATATGCAGACCTACGGAAGCCTGACGTGGATGGAAGTGACGTCGTTCCTCGGACTCGAACTCCTTAGTGGATCGGCAGCGTTTTCCGGATCGACGGCAACGCGGCTGCGACTCTCTCGTGCAACACTCTACCTAATCGTTATCGTGACGGAGCCGGACATCTCTCCTCCACAACATCCCGACTTCTTCCACGCGCGGCCGCGCCGTCTTTGTCTGCCGCATCTTGAAATCTCTTAAAGACGAGAGCGACCCACCAGCCTTCCTCGTGATTCACGAACGGACGTCTCTGTCGCTGGCCCAAGCTGCGTGCCCTGGGCCAGAAATCTTGTCTGCCGGGCAAGCAATTCTTAGTTTTCTTACTTGGCGGAGGCGTAAGGCGAAGGATTGCTTGACGCGGCCAAGGCGAACATCTTGCTTGGTGCCACTGCGTCATCGACTAAGCTTCCCACTGCAGGCGTCTTGTTCAGCCTCAGGCGAGGATGGATGGCACGTCAGTTGTATGCGAAGTCATCCTTCGTGATATTGATATATGAAGAGACACAGAAGATGCACATACACTACGCCACGTGATGAATGCCATCCCCGCCCTCCGCATCTCCATCGGTCGATGTTGTGTGCCCGCACGGAGATCTTGGGGCAGCACCGCACGGCGCGGCCGGCTCCAGCAGCGAGCAACCGGTGCAACATCGACTTTTGCATGTGCTGAGCTAAGCCAAGACCAAACTCTGCCTGGTCGATCACTGCCGTGCGAGGCCGACGAAATCCATCGCGTCGGCGAGCAGGTGGAGGCACGCGAGAGCTTCGAGGAGGCCTTACGCGACGCCGCCACCTGCGTGGACGTGACGTGCTTTTTGTGAATGCAATGTATTGCACACCGAATATTGCTGAAGAAGCGCATAGGAAAGCGTCACCTGCATACTACTTACTGCACCCCGGTACGCCACAAAGAAGAGACGTCAAGCGTCAAGCATGACAAGCCGGCACAAGTCCTGCGAAGCCCGACTACTTTTCTCCCTCGTGGCGCAACCTTGCTGCTTAGCGTACACCCGCACTTCACCCATGTGGAGCACCGCTCGTGGAGGGCCTCTAGCGAGCCACTCACATCCTCCGCCTGCTGAGCCAAAAGCTCGAATCTCCAAATCTCTCGCGGGACTTCCGATCTCCAAGCTCTGAGACACGTCATGGCGCGTGCGACCCGTGAGCAGTTACCAAACGGCGCAACCCAGGGAAATGCTGGTAC
>Ga0265797_10012930_pt1 | contig 10134 bp, 7 predicted proteins | sample P2T30metagenome_FD_192433 | JGI IMG/M metagenome (GOLD analysis project Ga0265797, IMG submission 192433) | Plant litter microbial communities from East Loma Ridge, Irvine, California - P2 T30 | ecosystem: Environmental > Terrestrial > Plant litter > Unclassified | place: USA: California... | reverse complement strand
AGACTTCACAGAATGGCCGTCAAAGAACCCGAGGTCATCACCTGCCCTGCTCCAGCAGTAGGCCACCTGGAGCGCTTTGGATTCCTCTTCGGCTACCCCATCGCACACTCCCTCAGCCCCCTGCTCCACCAAACAATCTACCGCAACCTGGGCCTCAACTGGGATTACTTCCCCTTACCCTCAACCAACGTCAAATCATTCCTCGAACTCGTCCGTGACCCGCGATGCTATGGTGAGATATAGCCCCAAACTTAGAGTACCACAAACAGTGAACTGACTTGGTGGCGAAAATAGGCTCAAGCGTGACAATGCCACACAAAGTGGCCATCATCCAACACTTGGACGACATCACACCTGAAGGCCGCGCCGTCGGGGCCTGCAACACCATCTTCAAACGCGAGGGCAAACTCATCGGCACCAACACAGACACCATCGGCGTCAAAGAGAGCTTTATCCAGAATGTACCAAACCCCGACCAAGTCTACCACGGCCGTCCTGGCCTAGTGATCGGAGGTGGCGGCGCCGCGCGATCTGCCGTCTACGCCCTGCACGCTTTCATGGGCTGCAAGACCATCTACCTCGTGAACAGGGACCCTGCCGAAGTGCAAGCGGTCATGTCGTGGTGCAAATCGCAAGGCTACGGCGAAGGCTTGCGACACGTCTCAACAGCCGCCGAAGCAGAGACGCTGGAAGGCGCAGGTGCTATAGTTGCTTGCGTGCCCAACTTCCCTCCCGTGACGCAGGCGGAGATCGAGGCAAGGAAGATCATTGAGATATTCCTGGCCAAACCTCACAAGGGTGCCATTCTGGAGATGTGCTACCACCCGACCCCGTACACCGAGGTCGGCAACCTGGCCGAGAAGGCGGGTTGGCAGGTCATTCTGGGCACAGAGGCTATGCTTTACCAAGGCTTTGAGCAAGATCGATTCTGGACGGGCAAGGAGTTGGATGAATTGCCTGTCACCGTGACGAAGGAGGTCATTGCTGCGGAGCTTGTCAAGTCACGACACTGATGTGGCTGGCAAGTGGTAGTGTAGACGAATGTTCCATATTTCATGCCATGATCATTGTACATGTACAAATCTTGTTGACCATTCAAGAACCGGGTGACTCTATCAATCTCACAAGTGTTGATAGAACAAGCCGCAACCTCACATCTACAACTTCGAGACGTCGTCAATATTCACGGGCACACCAGTCCTCATAGCCTTCAGAACAGCCTCCGCCACAACAACCGCCCTCAACCCATCCTCAATCGAACACCGCGGCCTCTCCAGTCCCCTAACAACTCTAACCAAATGCGCAATCTGCTCATCAAAGGGCACCTCATCACCAACAGTCACATCCTCCTCGACAACAACCTCCGACCACCCTTCCCCGCCCCCATCCCTGTACCTCTCAACCTTCATATCACCCACACTCAACGTCCCCCCCGACCCAAAGACCCGATAAAAATCCCTCCCACTCCGAGGAATAATCGGGTTCTCCCCCGTGCCGGCTTCAAAACTATGCGCCGAAGGAGCCGCATCGCACAGCAGAAAAGTGCCCACGACACCAGACTCGAATCTCAGCACAATCGCCGCGCCTTCCTCCGCGTCGTGGCCACGCGTTGACAGCGTCTGCTCGCCGTAGACGCGCACGATGGGGCCGAGCAGGAAGTGCAAGATGTCGATCTCGTGCACGAGGTTGATGAGAACGGGCCCGCCGCCGCTCTGTGAAGACGCTCGCCAGGCGGTGGGGGCTTGGTAGTAGGACGCTGGTTTACGTAGGGCCCAGAGGCCTGAGATGGCGAGGGGCTTGCCGATGGCGTTGGATGACAGGGCGCGGTGCGCGGCTACGACGTATGGATTGAAGCGGCGGTGGTGGCCTGCCAGGGCGTTTGGCCCATTGTTGGATTGTTGCTGTTTTGCGTAGCGCAGCAGGTCTTGACCGGACGAGACGGTGATGGCGACTGGTTTCTCGACCAGCACGTGGATTCCTGCGGCTAGCAGTCGCTTGCTCAAAGCGACGTGCGTGGCATTGGGGGAGCAGACGATGGCTGCATCGGGAGTGTTGGTGTCATCGTTGTTTTTGCTAGTACTACCGGCCGCCAGTAGCAGCTCGTCGATGTTTTTGTACAATGGTACGGCGAAGCGTTGTGCCACGGCCTCTGCTTGTGGATTGGGGTCGACGAAGGCATAGAGCAAGGCGTCTGGACACTTGACAACGCTCTCGGCGTGTCGGGGACCTATCAGACCGGCGCCAATGATAACGATCTTAACCTGTTTGACCATATCCGGCATAATGGTGTTTGATGTAATCAAGGATCAATGGTAGTGATACCTAAGCGACCTGCTTAACTGCCTGGCCTGCGACAGCACGTGCATTATACCCTCAATGCAAACGATTGACGCCAAAGATCAAATCGTAAAATTGTTTGTCCGATGGAAGCAACAATCATCGACCAGAGCATGTACGAGAGCCAGCTGGTAAAGTCATTCCCTCAAAGACAGTCCAACAGTCCATCCAGGAAGAGGAAACGACCGAAAGCACACCGCTCGACCAGAAATAGCAGCCCCAGCTCCCAAGAAATGATAGGCCTCTCGCAGCTAATTTCGGGCGAAGTCTTCCGGGGGGCTCTCTCTTTTCCGTTGAGGTGTGACAGCACGAATGTGACACAAGGCCGACCCACAGACAAGACAACAGAGCAACAGAGACGGCTGAACTCTCATGCGTGAGCCCCCCTGAAATTGGGAGATTGCTTGTTCCTGGGATTGTCCGGGAAATAACACTAACGCTCGTAATCGCTTCGGCACGAGGGGGGATGAAGTCTCAGTCTAGTCCGCGGCGCTTTTACGCTCATCCCCCGTGTCGCGCGTAAGGTTACGCTTGGTTAGGGCTGATCCTCGAACCGCGTTTGCTTTTAGTGGCGGACGTGGTGTAGACAACGACGATGGCGATGGCTATGTTATCACACGCAGGTCGCGTGTGTATGAGATGATCCTTCCGGGATTCCGGGAAGAAGGTCAATCAAGCGTTCTCATCCGGACGATTACGATAAGAGTGGAGATTGTTTGTTCAACGCAACGACATAAACGGCTCGTAGAGTATGAGCTTTGGTGGTGTCTCGTGTTTTCTCTGTTCGTTCTTGCCCGGGGGCGAGTGTTCTAAAGATATCAAAAGGCCCATCTCCTTTCGGGGGCCCATGCCGCCTTGTTCCTGATCCGAGATCTGAGCTATTATTATTATTGCCAGCCCGTTGCCTATCATCTTGTTTGGATACATCACCTACCTCACCTTATCCTTACCCTACCACCAGCACCACCATTACTTACAACTCACTTCTGTCTTGGACATTTGATTCACAATCCCAAACACGACGGCTCAACAACAATAACACCGAATCAAATCAAACCAATCAAAGCAAGATTACAATTACTTCATCTGCCATCCTTTCGAAGAAGACGACAAGAAAGAGCAACCAAAGAAGATCACATGTATAACACGCTCTCCCTCCTCCACCACAACATCAAACCACACTTCGACATCCTAAAACATCTCTGGCAAAGACTGCTCAACTGGTCATATCTCTTCCAACCCAGAATCAACAACGCCACCACCACAACGACTCCCCCAACCACATCAACAATCACAAACATGCTTCCCCGAGCCGGAATCTCCTCCCACTCCCTGGGCCGCGCCTGGGTCCACAACCTGCCAGAGAAACTCGACGCAGCAGCCAAGCACAACATGGACATCGAGCTCTTCTACGAGGACCTGCTCTACGTAGCCAAATCCCTTCCCGGCGGCGCAACCCCCTCCAACCACCTGATCGCCGCCCAGCAAATCCGCGACATGTGCGACAGCCGCGACCTGCAAATCCTCTGCCTGCAACCCTTTATGCACTACGAAGGCCTGCGCGACCGCGCCTGGCACGCCGAGCGCGTCGAGGAGATGAAGACCTGGATCCAGATGGCGCACATCCTCGGCACCAACATCATCGTCATCCCCTCGACCTTCCTGCCCGCCGACGTCACCAGCGGCGACCTCGACCTGATCACGGCCGACATGCGCGAAGTCGCCGACCTGGGCGCCCCGGAGGGCATCGAGTTCGCCTACGAGAACCTGTCCTGGGGCACGTGGGTCGACACGTGGGAGCAAGCGTGGGAGGTCGTGCAGCGCGTCGACCGCGCCAACTTTGGCATCTGCCTCGACACGTTCAACATCGCCGCTCGCATCTACGCCGATCCCGAGAGCGGGGACCGCAAGACGGCCGACGCGGACGCCGTGTTCAAGGCGTCGATGGATCGCCTGGTCAAGACCGTCGACCCGAAGAAGATCGTTTTCGTGCAGGTCGTGGACGGCGAGTACTTGGCCGAGCCCCTGGTCGAGGGCCACAAGTGGTACAACGAGGCACAGCCGGCTCGCATGAGCTGGTCGAGGAACTGCCGGCTCTTCTACGGTGAGAGCGACCGCGGTGCGTATCTGCCCGTGAAGCAGGTGCTGGAGGCGATCCTGATCGGCCTTGGATGGAGGGGCAGGATTTCGCACGAGCTGTTCAGCGCGTCGCTCGTGGAGGAGGGTGCCGGTGTGCCAGAGGAGCATGCCAGACGGGCAGCCGAGGGTTGGGAGAAGCTGCTGCGTGATCTGGGCATGGGAGCGCAGAAGAGGAGGGCGAGTCTGATGCAGCCGGAGCAGGCTGCGAGGTTGTGAGGGGATGTTTCCTCTTTGTTTTCTCTTGTCTTTCTATTTTTCCTTTTTTTTTCATACCGTTTTTGAGCAGGAGTCCCTCGGATACTGTATGATACCCCCGACCGATACTTAGATTTGTACATAATTGGTACATTAGTCTTTCTCCAAGTCAGATCGTTCTTTGACGTGATATCGTTGACTTGGCAACTTTTTCTCTCTCTTTCGAAAGGAACGAATCTTAACAGTGATTGTCTCTCCCTGCTTGGTATCTCGTCGCCCCCTAATCTTTCAATGAAACGCATATCCTCTCCAACAATCGATACTAAGAGCGTGGTGCTGATAACAATGTCTTCGGACGGGTCAAAGATCGTACGTGTACATGTAGCTGTGCCATTTCAGAGGGTGGTATGATTGACATGTATTTTGAGGGATCTCAAACCCTGACTTTTTGTTTGAACAGATTCCCGAATTCCTTCTTTTGTCCATTATTTGGGCTTCCGTTCCCTACGTCTTGTATCTTCCATTTCGTTCGTTCATTGATTCGTTCGCTTTTAGTCAATAGGTCTATCCGCCTGATTACTACTGTAGGTACCTACAGTCGACTCAACACATCCCTACTGCAACGAGCGCACAACCTTGAGCAAATCGCCCGTAACGCCCATAGCAGTGACCTCCGCGCCCGCGCCCGCACCCTGAATAATCAGCGGGTTGGCGCCGTAACGCTCCGTGTAAAAGTTGATGATGTTGTCACTGCCCTTGAGCGCCGCAATCGGATGGCTGGCGTCGAACTCTTCCAACCCGACCTTGACAGCCTTCGACCCGACATCAATGCTCCCCACGAACCGCACCACTTTGCCCTGCTTGCGCGCCGCCTCTTTCAGCTCTTCCATCCGCGAGTCGAATTCGGGCAGGCGCGCGAGGAACTCGTCGCCGCTCTTGCTGCTCTCCAGCTCGGCCGGGATGAGCGATTGGACCGGGAACGAGGTCGGGGATTCGACGGGCAGGCCGGCCAGGCGCGCGAGGATGGTCAGTTTGCGCGCGACGTCCAGGCCGTTGAGATCGTCTCGTGGGTCCGGCTCGGTGTACCCGAGATCTTTGGCTTTGGCGACTTCGGCGCCGAAGGCCCCGCCGCCGCCGGCCACGGGCATGAAGGAGTTGAACAGGAAGCTCATGGTGCCGCTGAAGACGCCCTCGATCTTGGTCACGCGGTCGCCGGTTGCGACGAGTTCGCTCAGGGTGCTGAGCACGGGCAGGCCGGCGCCTACGCTGCTCTCGTGGTAGACGTGGCCGGACGTCGCGGGGCCGGAGCCGTTGGCTGCGGAGGCTTGGATGCGCTGCCAGAGGTCGTAGGTGTGCGAGAAGGCTTTTTTGTTGGGGGTGACGATGCTGACGCCCTTGGAGAGGATGGAGGGGTAGGTTTCGGCGAGGGTTTGGTCGGAGGTGTTGTCGACGAGGATGACGCGGCCGGGGGCTTTGGCGAGGAGGTCGAGGGTTGTTGGGAAGGGCTGGGGTTCGGAGGACTGCTTCTCGAGCTGATCGAGGGCGGTGGAGATCTCGAGGGGCTTGAAGTCGGTGCTGAAGAGCTGCTTGGTGCTGCGGCGGACGAGGACGAGCGAGAGGTTGATGGGGACTGGTTGCTTGGAGAGGCGGAGGCGGACGTGCTCGAGTTGGTTGAGGAAGGCTTTGCCTACGCCGCCCACGCCAACGACGGCGACGAAGATTTGCTTGGGGCTGGACATTTTGTTGTTTTGGGGAAGGAGCGAGAGGTTGTTAGTGAGGTCGTGAGGGTGTTGTGAGTGAATGAATCAACTGTAAACCATTGGCTTTGGAAAAACGGCGGGGTCGAGTGAGTCCCTCCCGACATCGCTGCACAGCTGCGATGATGCAATGCTCCTCAATATGTAATGTGACATTTAAAATATCAATCCCGAGGTGAAAGAAGAATGATAATATCTCTTCAGTATGATAGACGAGAACTGATTGGATTTCCAGAGGTAATACCAAGACACATAAGGATAGTAAAGACACACTCACTCCCGTACATGTAATCAAACGGTATCTCCTTTTGAGACCGAGTCAGAACCACCATATTGCACCGCAGAAATATCCTAGTTCGTTCTTGTCCTAGAAATCATGCTAAGAAAAGAAGACTCGTTCATCATTCATGCCCGCACCACCCCGACCACACACAACACTCCAGATGCATCCGTAACCGAAAGTGCTTACACTATTAGCATCTTCACAGAGTCTTCCAGACTGCCGTCATACCAAGCAAAGCGCGCAGTCAGTCCAAGCGGGATCCCGCGAAGTCGTGAGTTTGGGCTGGTTTGTCTCTATGCTGTTCCGCCGAATACCTAGAGGCGAAGGTGATGAATTATAAGAATTTACATGTCGCATGTGTAATCTTTCCGTTTCCAACGACCCTAGCCATCAGTTGACACATACATACACTGGGACATATATTGGCGACGTTGGTTAGACAGCCCGATTGGCTTGTCCCTCGAGAGCCAGAACCATTCATCCCGGCCGGCATCAGATCATAGAACACCAGTAGCGATCAGCTTGCTCTGTTGGTTGCGGTAGTGATCCAGCACTACGTCTCTCATCAGTTTCCTGGGCGCCCGTCGGCCTGTGAATAATTCGAATTGCGCAAAAGCTTGCTCGGGCAAGTGGTCGAATCCGTCCATTAAGATCCAGCCACGCTTGGCTTGGGGTCGCATCTGGAGGACGAAGGATGTGACCATGGGGTTGTAGGAGAGCTGTTGAGAGAGTGTTAGTGCCATGATATTCCGTCTGCTTGGGAAGAGCGATCGGTTCAACTTACCTCAACGGCAACACCGCCAGTCGGACTCCTCAGCCAGCTATCCGGCACTGTGAAACTCGTCGGCGCTGACCCGTCTTGCTTCTGTGCGGGAATCGTGCACACCACCATCGTAGGGTAGCTGTACTCCTGCGGCCATTGGTCTGTGAACTTCTCAATCACTCTGACCCGCGCCACCGTTCCGTCGCTTTCTCGTGCGTCCTTGATCACGTCCTCGTCGATGAGGCGGTTGTAGTGCTCTGCAAGCGCGTGCGCTGTTGCTACAGTTCTGTTGCAGACGAAAATGTGACGCACGCCCATGGAGAGCATGGCATATACGGCGGAGCGAGCTTGCCCGCCTGCTCCGCAGACGATGCCTGTGCTGTTCGGCCGGATGGTGTTTGCTGGGGAAAGACCACGGCGGACACAGGCACGAAGGCCGATCCAGTCTAGGATATGTTAGATACGTGTTTCAACAGAGTCGATGTTTAATATCCCAAACTTACCAGTATTGTCGCCCCAGAGCGCTTTCACAGGACCACTCCTGTTTCTTGACGACATAATCCTCAATTCGTCGGGGACCGAGCCGTCGTCCAAGAGTTCTCGTATCGGGATGATCGAGTTGACTGCCCCAATCGCCTTTGCGTGCGCACTGAGCACTGTCATTAGGGATACCACGCTGGTCTTGTATGGCTGCACAACAGCGGACCCGCCGAAATTGTGCTCGTGGATGAGCCGCTCAAGTTCGTCAAGAGACGGCGATGAGAAGGTGGTGAATTGATGCGACATGCCACAAGCTGCATAAGCCGCGTTGTGCATGGCGGGAGAAAGAGACCAGCTGACGTCGCGACCGTAAATGTGATAGTTCATGGGCTCGTGCTTGAAAATGGCAAACAAGGCATGGGTCAGCTCTTTGGCTGTGACTAGCGGCGTCGCATCACCAGTGCGAGGACATGAAACCTCGTCTTTGCGCGGTCGCACCGGCGAAAGAACGTAGTTGAAGCATAGTGATGTGCGCCCAATCAGACCGGTGTTGTAGCAGATCAGTCTGGGCATGGTGCTGTCTTCGCGTATCCTGCGCTTGAACTGTTTGACTTCGAAATTGTCCATCTCTCGGGTGGTCATCATTGAAATCTTGACAAGGTCACAGCCCAAGCGATGCATATTGTGGTAAGTGAAGACCAGCTCGGAGTCGTTCCATCCGTTGAGTAACCTTGTGGGAAAGTGTTTGTACCCGATGACTTTCGTGCGGCCTTTGCCCGAGGCAATCTTCCCGATGGTTGCATCGCCGAGATGCATGTCGATAGTGCAGTACTCCGGCCCGAGTCTGAGGAAGATTTGCCCCAGCTCGAGCCTCCGTGCCCGGTCAGCTTCGCTCTCAGCTTCGGCTTTGGCCACCGTAAGGATGATTGGGAGTATGCTTGCTCTCCGTACCAGGGCAAATGCCTTGGCTATTAGATTTGGATCGCCAACTGGCTCGGACGAAGATGAGGCTCCCTCAATTCCGGTCACAGGTACTATGACCTCAATAGCGTCTGCTCCGATCTGTGCATCCTCTAGTTCGACCTCACCGCGGAGGACTCGGTTGATCTCCACGACAACCCCGTAGGTGTAGGTTCTACGCTCCACAGGTATCTGAGACAGCGGATATGCTGATTGATGCGAAGGCCCTCGGTCATGGTCTCCAATGATGTTCCGTAGTAATCGTAAAAAGTCCCGCTCGGCTCGTTTGAGTGTCAAAAATGGTCCATTGGCTGAGCGTGCTGCAGACTCTGCTTGCTCATCTGACCTTCTCGACTCTGAGCCGTCCTCTGCTGGCTCCTCTGCAGAAAGATTGAAAAAGTCATAATTGGCGCATGATCTCAGAAGTGGCCCACTCAAGCGAAGGAGTTGCTTCACGCGGTCTTCAGCCCATAGGTTCAAATAGGCGGATACGCTCTTTGCATCACGGATGATGTGAATGACGGGATGTGTCTGAGCGTAGGCGCGTAAGATGTCTGCACCACTGTTCTCCAAATCTGCAAAGTTGAGGATGATGATGGCGTTTTTAGGGTGTTGGTCCAGGAGTTGTGCGAGGATTTCATGATGGCGCCTGTGATAGTCTGCAGAGCCCTTGAGTTTACGATACGCTGCGGCAGTGTGGCCAGTAGTGTCGAAAAAGACCCGTTCCGATTCAATCAGACGCCGGCGATATGCGCTTGCGGCGAGGACACCGAGGGAGCTTTTGCCCACTCCCTTGACGCCGACGAGCACAACAGAGGCATCGGGATCGAATGCAGACTGGCGAGGCAATACAGTCGGAGTGACTTGGGCAAAGTTCCCAAGACTCTCGATACCATCGACAGGGCGGTGGGCCTGCGGTGTGCGGGAGCGTGGCGACGTCTCTCGCGAATTAGCGGCAGAAGTCACGCGAGCTGGGGAGCCTTCAATGGTGTTGTGCATCTGCTGGAACGAGCGCTTGATGCCGGCGTGAGTGGTGGCAGACATGGTATTGTCATGGAAGGCATGTGGCGCGCCTATGGCCAGGTGCCGTTGATGTTGCGGTTGCTGTTGCTGTTGCTGTGATGGTATTGGTGGTGGTACTGAAGAGCGACGGTCCAGACCGGATGAATCCTCTGCGCCAGGAGGAGACATCAGCCTGTGCGCCAATCAAGATGCCTGTT
>Ga0265797_10012929_pt1 | contig 10135 bp, 5 predicted proteins | sample P2T30metagenome_FD_192433 | JGI IMG/M metagenome (GOLD analysis project Ga0265797, IMG submission 192433) | Plant litter microbial communities from East Loma Ridge, Irvine, California - P2 T30 | ecosystem: Environmental > Terrestrial > Plant litter > Unclassified | place: USA: California... | reverse complement strand
GGCCGGTCGGGCCGTCGCGGTCGATTTCACCGGCGCGCTGGCCCAGGTTGTCCTGCTTCAGGTGGAACACGGCCAGCGAGGCGTTCACGCGACGATCGAAGAACTCGCCCTTGATACCGGCTTCAGTGGCCTTGCCTTCGATCGGATCGAGCAGCTCGTTGGCCTGGTTGCGCAGGTTCTGCGGCTGGAAGATGCTGGTGTGGCTGGCGTACAGCGAATAGGTGTCGTTCAGGTCGAACACCAGGCCGGCGTACGGCGTGATTTCGTTGGAGTGCTTGATCGAGTACGGCGCTTCCCAGGCGCCGCCGCCCGACTTCTCGTACTTGGTCACGCGTGCGCCGACGATGGCCTTGAGCTGGTCGGTGAGCGAGAAACGCGCCATACCGTACAGGCCTTGCTGCGTGGTTTCGCTGTCCTGGTAGCGGGCTTGCGCACCCCAGGTCGGGACCGGGTAGGCGGCCGGGTTCCAGCTGTTGAAGTTGTCGACCGGCGGCGAGACGCCTTCCGGAAGGCCCGGGAACTGGGCCAGGCGGTTGTTCGAGAAGAAGTCGGTCTGGGCGTGCAGGTAGCCGACAGCCGCCTGGTGCTCGCGCCCGAACGCCGTGAACGGACCGCTGGCGTGGATGCCGTAGTCCTTTTGCTTGGTCTGGATGACGTAGGAACCGGCGAACGAGCCGATGCCGGCGCCGGTCACGCGATCCGGCACGCCCGACAGGTACAGCAGGTGCGAGTCGCCGTCGCGGGTGGCGTCGGTGTAGGTGAAGCGCAGGTTCCAGCCATTGGCGAAGCGGTGTTCGTAGTCGGCGAAGAAGTTGTCGTACTGGTTGTCGAAGGCGGTCCACGGCGTGCCGGTGGTGCGCGAGCGGTCTTCTGGAATCAGCGAACCGTCGGTGTAGCGGTAAGGCAGGCCGCCCCACATCGCGCCGCGCGGGCTCATCTTCTGGCGGCTGAAGCCGGCCGAGAAGGTGCCGTCGCGGCCGATATCGGCTTCGACCGTACCGTAGAAGGTGCGGTCCTTGTTTTCCAGGTGCTGGACCCAGCTGTCGCCTTCACCGTATTCGCCGACGAAGCGGCCGCGCACGCTGCCCGATTCGTTCAGCGGGGTCGAGACGTCGGCCATCACGTGGCGCTTGTCCCAGCGGCCGACGGTGGCTTCGACGCGGCCGGCCAGCTTCTTGCTGAAGGCGCGCTTGCGCACCAGGTTCAGGGCGGCGGACGGGGTGCCGGCGCCGGTCATCAGGCCGGTCGCGCCGCGCACCACTTCGACGCGGTCGTACAGGGCCAGGCTGCCGAGCACCTCGCCGGCGCTCCAGGCGGCGTCCCAGGTGGTCGGGATGTTATCGATCTGCAGGTTGGTCACTTCGAAGCCGCGCGCAGTGAAGCTGCCGCGGTGGGTTTCGTACTGGTTGACCGAGACGCCGGTAACGTTGTTGACGACGTCAGTGATGGTGAGCAGACCCTGGTCTTCGATGCGCTGCTGGGTGATGACCGAGACCGACTGCGGCGTGTCGCGCAGCGACATGTCGAGCGGGGTCGCGGTGCGGGTGCGGCCGATGGTGTACGAGCCGACGTCGTCGGCCAGCTTCTGGGCCTGGACCTGCACTTGCGGCATCGAGGTGGTGCCGGCGGCGGTGTTGCTGGTCTCGGTGGATTGCGCCTGGACGACGAAGGGGAGCGCGAGGCCCACACAGACCGTCAGGGTCTTCAGTTTACGACGTCCGGTGGCGCTGACCTGCTTTTCCATCTTTTTTCCTGTTTTTAATGATGAGTGGGTGGCGGATCAGCGCTGCAAAGGCGCACACCTGCCTGTGATAATTGAATACGACTACGAATGATAACGATTCTCATCTAATTATGTCAATGTATGTCGGCTGCATTGTCTGTTATTCGATGAATTGTGCAGCTGTGTGGATAGTATTGGCAGCAAACGGGGCTGTTTCCGGTGGCTGGAAGAGGCTAAGCTGGCGACACTTCAGAACCGAAAGGACAAGCACATGGACAAACCAGAATTCTTTGTTACCCCGGGCTACGGCGAGATGTTCTACGAGAAGCTGGGCTATTCGCAGGCCGTGAAGGTCGGCAACCGCGTCGAGATCTCGGGGCAGGGAGGCTGGACCGACGACCTGCAGTTTCCGGAACGGCTCGAGGACGAGATCGAACTGGCATTCAAGAACGTCGAGCGGGTTCTGGCGGCGGCCGGCGCCACCTGGGAGCATGTGATCCACGTGAACTCCTACCACGTGGGCGGCTTTCCTCCCGCGGTCAATGAGACGATGGCGCGGCTGTTCCGCCAGTACATGCCGAACCGGGCGCCGATCTGGACCGAGCTCGGCGTATCGGAGCTCGGCGCCCCGGGGATGCGCATCGAGATCCGGGTGACCGCGATCATCGCATGAGGTAGGACTAATCGCGGAAGGTATCGATCAGCCAGTCGACGAACACCGTCAGCCGCGCGTTCTGGTGGCGGTTCGGCGGATACAGGATGTGGAAGGGCATGGCTGGCCGGCTCCATTCCTGCAGGATCGGCGCCAGCTCGCCGGCGTCGATTGCCGGTTGCACCATGCGCGTGAAATGCTGGCCGATGCCCATGCCGGCGCGCAGCAATGCGAGCAGGCCGTTGCCGTCATTGGTCGACAGTTCGCTGGCCTCGATGTCCAGCCGCTCGCCGTCGCGCTCGAAGACCAGTGGATTCGGCTTGGTCGTGGCAGCAAAAAAGTAGCCCAGGCGAACATGCTGCTCGAGGTCGGTGGGTGTGCGTGGCGTCCCCATTCGTTCGAGATATGCCGGCGAGGCGTAGGTGCCGTAGCGCAGCTCGAGCAGCTTGCGGCCGACCATCGACATTTCGCTGATCCCGCCCGCGCGAATCACGCAGTCGACGCCTTCGCCGACGATGTTCGCAGGGCGGTCGCTGACGCCGAGCGCCAGGGTGATGTCGGGATATTCCTGGTGGAAGGCAGGCAACGCGGGAATCAGCAGCGAGGTGGCGAACGAGGCCGGGGCATCGATCCGCAGATGACCGCGCGGCTTGCGCTCCTGCCCGCGCATCGCATGGTCCATCGCGTCCAGCTCGACGAGCAGGCGGGTCGCTTGCTGGTAGTACTCGATACCTTCGGCCGTCGCCGCCACCGTGCGCGTGGTGCGGTGGATCAGCTTGTTGCCGAGATGGGCCTCGAGATCGCCGACCAGCTTGCTGACCGTGGAGCGAGGCAGGCCGAGCTGATCGGACGCGCGGCTGAACGAGCCGGTGTCGATCACGCGGACGAAGGCGCGCATCGCCAGCAACTGGTTCATGGGCGGCGAAGATATTTCGGGCTGTGCATGGATGAGGATTATCCACGAAACTGGACAGTGCTCAAAACCTCTGTCGTAAGTGCATTGGGAAGCGATTGACCGTGATTAGATGAGTTTTCTCAAGAGTATCCTCCCGCTAGTCGCGTGTAATCCCTGATGTTTCCAGCGCTCCATATAGACATCGGAAGCTTTCCGCGGTCGGTGAGCGCTGCACGGAGGGGTGATGCCACAATCAGGGAAAGCTATTACCAACGCGCTTGCGCCATTCGTCCGCTTTACACAGGACACCCGCCTGCTGGCGCTGCATACGCCTGCCGGCCCCGATCTGCTCGCCGAATGCGCGCGCTGCGAGGAAGCGATCAGCGCCGGATTCCGCTTCAGCATCGATGCGCTGTCGACAAACGCCCATTTGCCCTTGCGGAGCCTGCTCGCTCAGCCAGTGTTGCTGCAACTGCTCACCGCCGAATCGAGCAGCAGCCATCGCGCCTTTCATGGTTATGTCACGGCGATCGAGTTGGCAGGATCGGACGGGGGCTTCGCTCGTTACCTGTTGACCGTCGAGCCATGGACTGCCTTTATGGCGCTTGGGCGTGACAGCAGGGTCTTCCACGACATGGACGTCATCGACATTCTCGAAACCGTATTTAAGGGGTATCACGGTAAGGGTGGGCTGGTACCGGCATGGAGGATTGAATCGATCGACCGCGGTGCTTATCCGAAACGAAGCCTGACCACCCAGTATCAGGAGAGCGATCTGGCGTTCGCTGAACGTCTCATGCTCGAGGAGGGCCTGTTTTATTACTTCGAGTACGAGGGCAACCCTGGCAGTCCGACGCGCGGGATGCATACGATGGTCATCGCCGACCACAACGACGCATTTCGGCGGAACAGGCAGGCGCACGTGGAATTTACCCAGGCTGGTGCGGTGATGAAAGCCGATAGCTTCGATCGTTGGCGCACCGAGGCGTCAATGCGGACCAATGCCATCGCCATGGATACCTGGGACTATCGGGCCGCCCGCACGCGGCCGGTCAATGCCGACGAATGGAATGCGGGCGGGCCGCCTCTGCGTAGCCGCGATATACCTGGGGTCTATGCGTATCCCACCCATGACCAGGGTAGTCGTCTTGCCGAGGTCCAGCTGCAGGCCTGTCAAGCCCGCCGTATCGTGCATGTTTGCGCCGGCACGGTGCGCACACTAATGCCGGGTACAACATTTACCTTGCGCGGACACGCGGTATTTGATCGCGAAAAGGGAGATGAGGCGCGAACCTTTCTCGCGACTCGCGTTATCCACCTGATGCACAACAATCTACCGGCGGAGCTCCTGGGTCAGGTCACTGACCTGCTTGGAACCGGCGCTACTGCGGCTCAGCTGCTCGCTGAACGCGGCCTGCAGGCCGTGGGCGCATGCAAGGTCGAGCGGCCGCTGTATCGCAACTGTGCCGAGGCGATCCTTGCCAGCACGCCGTATCGGACGAGCGGTAGGGATGACTTTGGCCAATTGCTTCACCCGCGGCCGACGGTCCATGGGCAGCAGACGGCGGTCGTGGTCGGTCCGCCGGGATCGGTGGTGCACACGGATCGCGATCATCGCATCAAGGTTCAGTTTCACTGGCAACGCGGGACAGCCAGTCATAGTCGCCTGGCGCACCCGTCTCCCGATGGACATGCGGGCGCGCCCGGTAACGATATGGCTGGCACCTGGGTAAGGGTGGTAGCGCCGGTAGCCGGACCCAACTGGGGAGCCAGCGTCATTCCCAGGGTTGGGCAAGAAGTATTGATCGATTTCCTGGATGGCGATATTGATCGGCCAGTGGCCATTGCAAGCCTCTATAACGGCCGAGGTCAGCCCGACGCGCAGCATAACCAGATTTATTGCGGCGGCGGTGCTGCGACCGGCAACGCGCCGCCGTGGTTTGCCGGTGAAGACGGCGCACACGCGCATCCGGCGGTGCTGTCCGGGATCAAGTCGCAGGCGATGCGAGGGAGCCAGCTTGGCACAGATGCCCACAGTCTCCTGGTATTCGATGACAGCCCTGGCCAGGCCGGAATCGGCCTGCAGCGACACCAGCGCGCCTACGATGGCATGGCGGAGCTCAATCTCGGCCACTTGCAGCATCGAAGCGACAACCAACGGTTGGGAACGGTCGGTACCGGCGCCGAGCTGAAGACTGCGCACGCTGCCGCACTCAGAGCGGGCGACGGCTTGCTATTGGCCGCGGGAGTGCAGGACGGCGCGCACGACCAATTGGGGTCGGCGGCGAGGGAGCAGGTCCAGAAATGCAGTCAGCTGCAGGACGATTTGGCCAGCCGCGCCCGAGATCACCATGCAGTGCTTCCCGGCGAGCAAACTACGGATGGCCTGCCAGCACTGGCAGGGATGCGCCAGACCTTCATGGCGCTGGAAGACACGGTTGCAGGAAGGCCAGGTTTCAATGGCGCTGGGCAAAGCCGCGCAACTGCCTACGGCGAAGCCCTCATGCAGCTCTGGAGTCCAGCAGGTATTGTCGCGCTCACTCCGGCGAATGTCATTCTGGCGGCGGAACAGACAGGGACATTGAGTGCGGGAGAGGACGTCGGGATCGTCGCACAGGGGAATATGTCGTTCATGGCGGCCGCCGGCGTGAGTCTCTTTAGTGTGGGCAAGGCGGATGACAAATCGCGGCCAGTGAAGGAAGCGGGGATGAGGTTTCACGCGGCCAATGGTCGCGTGAGCCTGCAAAGCCAATCCGGTGCAAGCCGGTTTGTGGCTGACAAATCCATTTCAGTGGCCAGCATCACCAGGTCGGTGACGGTCCGGGCGCCCAAGAAACATGTGCTGTTGACCGCCCAGGGCGCCTGCATTCGCCTTGAAGGAGGCAATATCGAGGTGCATGCTCCCGGCAAGGTCGAGTTCAAGGCTAGCAAGAAGGAACTGGGCGGACCCCAGAAAGCATCGTCCGAGGTGAGACCCCGACAGCCCGGGGAGTTGAAACTGTGTGAGATGCGTGCGGCTGGTGCCGCAGCGGCAGGTGACGGCATCGTGCCGGTTTCCTGATAAGGACGGCACCATGACGGCGGATTGGAATGGATTAGTCACCGGCAACGCTTACGCCGTGGTCGATGCCCCGATGCGAGGGCTGGTACCGCACGGCGTACGCATCGTGCCCCTGGTGCCGCGACGCTTGGCAGGCAGTGCGCATCTGATGCCTGCCTTGATCGATCTGGGTACTGCTTGTGACCCATGGCTGCTGGATCTCTTTGCCGGTCGCGATAGCGCTGCTCAGGGTGCGAGAATCCGGGCCGGGATAGTTTTGCTGAAAACGACGAAAGGCTTGGATGAAGTCGAACGGCGTTGGAATGCCATGCAACTCATTTCTCCTGACAGCGGAGGTCATTTCTGGCTGCGCATGCACGACCCACGCGTCCTGCATCAGCTGCTCCGCATTCTCTCGCCTGCGCAGTGTCGCCATCTGTTCGGACGGATCGACGCCATCACCTACTGGATCGGTGACGAATGGGTGGAGCGTGAAATCAGATGGGTTTCACAGCAACGTGGCCCGGATAGCGCCAATGGCGTGCTTCTTCGGAGCGACTGGGCACGAATCGCGCGCATCGGGATCGTGAATCGTGCACTTCAGCGCGCAGGCATTCGGGGTCGCGCAGAACTGGATCGTTGTAGTGAAACAGTCGAAGAAGCGCTCAATTGTGCGGCGTCGCGATATGGGCTGCTGGAGGTCGAGGATTTCACTGAGTTCGCCTTTCGGACGCTAACTTGCCGCTCCAGTTTCGCCGACGATCAGCGCGTCGCTGCTGCCTTAAGACAGCATGCGTCAAGTCGGCACGATTCCATTTTGTCAGACCACTTCGCATTGATCGATCCCGATGTCTGGCGCGCCTTGCGGGCCGATAACTAACTAGCAAACCGGAGAGTGCCATGCAAATGTCAAAGAAATGCGAGGTGTGCGACAAGCGAGGTTTGCCATTATTGCTCGTGCGTGATGCAGTAGCGCCCGCACGTTCTGGGGCTCCTATGGCGAAAGGCCCGCCGATAGAATTGCCGCCTGCGACTGCTTACTATACCAAGCGACTGCTGCGTAGCGGATATGTCAACGTCTACGATGAAGCCAGGCGGAGATGGGAATGCTACTTCGTCACGCCGGAAGCGCTTTTCTACAAGCTCACGCTGACGTCGATTCTCGAAGAACACCTGATCCCAAATCAGCCGTTCAAGTGCACTATCGAAGGCCATCGTGAAGCGGCAGGGTGCATCACGATTTCTGATCCAGCCAACGCCACGTCGGTTTGGATCGGATTCAGTGACACGCTGTGGACTAAAACCGTGCGTGAGGCTAACGAGGACCGCGAGTTTCGCAAACGGCATATGGTGGAGTTCGACGTCCGCGGCGTCATGGCTGGGAAGAGCGGGCCGCATGATTCGATCAGACAGGTGGAGGCCGTGGTAGCGGAGTATTCATTGCCATCCCCGCGAATCAAACCGATTATGGAGGCAAGTCCCTTCCGATATTGTGCCTCCTTTAGCGGCGGACAGAAACTGATCAAGGAGTTCGAGAACATTCGGTCAGGGAAGGGAATGATCGTCACTGTGTCTGACCCCGCCGGCATAGTACAGGAGACTGCGTTTTTGATGACGCATCTACTCGATGCGTTTATAGCCGAGAACCCCGTGAATCAGCGGAATTTGGCTGCAAGTGCAGGAATCGATCAGATCAAAAGTTTGATCATGAGCCGGGCAGAGAGGGAAGAAATCACTGCTGCGCGGACAGCCGCGGCGAAAATGGAAGCGGTCAATCCTTTAGGGCATATTCTGCATGAGTCAACGCGTAACAAGACCTCCAGCGTGAGGGAGGTTACGGCCAATGAACTTGATCGAGCTACAGCGTCAGCGTGGTTGAAATACGAGAAGAAGTTTGATGATGCAGCGCGGTTGAAGTGGAGGGATGAATTTGATGCCAAGCTGAAGGTCTTCGATGAAAAATCAATCTCCCCGCTGGCTTTGAGCCACGTTGAGTGGTTCAAAAGTGTAAAGTTTACAGACTACTTCGAATGCAATTACGATCCATCAAGTGCCCCGTGCGGCGTAGTCTACACCAATATAGTTACCAGCTGTCTCGCCGGGACACAGGATAAGGCTTGCTGCGACGAACTATACGCCGAGCTCCTTCAGGGAAACTTTCAAGATAAAAAGAATATTCTTTTGCGAGCGTCCATCTTTAACCAATCGGCGCTGGCTGATTCGATTGAGGGTGCGTCAAGAATTGCCCTCGACAGTCGACAAATTCCATGGGACAGCGTGTTCTCCGTGTATGCAGCGGCGATGGAATCGATCGATGAGAATGCTGGAAATTCACTCGCTCTCTATATCGCCCAGATATCAGGCCCAGTGGCGAGGGTCCTGGGGAAAGTGGTGGATGGACGCCCTGGTTTTCATAAAATCCTAATGATGTTGGGCATCATCTCTGGAGATCCCGTGATTGTGTTCGAAGTTAGCGGGAAGCGCTCGCAGTTTGTGAGGTATCTCGCAAAGCAGATGGTACGTGCGAGTGGAGCGGCAGTTAGCGAGAATGAGTTGCGCATGGCGGTGAGTCTTGAATTGGAACGCTTGCAAATTCGCGGAATGAGGGTGGAAGGGACCAGAAAGCTGCGCTGGGTCGTCACAGCGGATCGTACGTCAATTAGCGGGCTGACAAGTAATATGAGTAGAGCAGCGCAAAATGCACAGTTGACGTCGAGCCTACGGTCGGTGGAGCAGCTCGAATCACTTCGCTTGGAACGCTGGCGTTCGGTGATCAATCAAAAAGTTCGATGGGGCGTGGTGACTGCAATCCTACAAGTTGTTTGTTTGACGAAGGTCTATGAAGATGAAGAGTCTAGCCTTTCGAATGAAAAGCAAGATGCCCGTTGGCGACGGATGGCAGCGATAAGTGGTTTAGTAGGAACGGTATGTGAGGCTATAGGGAGCGCTCTGAAATCGCGCGCAGGACAGGGACTTCGGTTTGGTCAGGCGTTCATGTCATTATCGGCGAAAGCGCTATCGCTTGTGGGAAGAGCCGCCGGTTTGGGCGCGGGGCTTATGATTGCCGTGTTGGACATTTGCAAGGCGCTAGAGGTACGTAGAGAGCGTGGTTCTGGAATGCTCTTCCTGGCTTATCTTGGGTCGGCGCTCACAGGGTTTCTCATGACCGTGGCAATCTGCCTCAGTGCGGGCTTTCCAGTGATCCTTATATTTGTCGCGCTACTAGTGGTTATCGGAGTGGTAATTGAAATTATTAAAGACGATCCGTTGCAGGATTGGCTTGAAAGATGTCCATGGGGAATTCTGCCGGCGCAACGATATCCAAATAAAGAAATTGAACAAGAGCAGTTGACGCTAGCTTTCAAATGAGGTTGGCGATGAATTATTTCGGACTAGTCCCGCGATATCGAATTAACCGTCAGCTAAGTCAGGAGGAGTTAAAGCATCGACTCGCTCAAAATAAGAGGTTGGACATCGATCCACTTTATCAGCTATGCGTGATAAAAATGAACTCTACATTTCTGGAGTCGGTTGATAAGTGGTATGGCTGGCGCGGGAGTCTTTCATTAGTCGCACTCGCTGGAATCGCGATGTCTTTAGTGACAATGGGGGTGGTAACGACCGCGGCTATTTCCGATTCTAACGGATGGCAACTACAGGAATATGATGTCGAAATTTTACTAAGCGCGGCTACGTGTATGCTCCCAATGCTTTTTGTCGGAGTTTGGCTGCTAACTAAAGATTGGTTTTCATTGACGCACTATCCGATTAGATTCGATCGGAAGAAAAGAATGGTTTACGCTTTTCACACGGATGGGACGGTAA
>Ga0265797_10012927_pt1 | contig 10136 bp, 14 predicted proteins | sample P2T30metagenome_FD_192433 | JGI IMG/M metagenome (GOLD analysis project Ga0265797, IMG submission 192433) | Plant litter microbial communities from East Loma Ridge, Irvine, California - P2 T30 | ecosystem: Environmental > Terrestrial > Plant litter > Unclassified | place: USA: California... | reverse complement strand
AGCTTGAGCGTACGGTTCCTTGCCTTGCCATACGGCAGGCCCGAATCTACCTTACCCTTCCACCTTACTTAGCTGCAGCTTCAGAGTCGTCCATCCGATCCGACGCGTTCCACCCTAGCAGAGCTCGTGTCCCTGCTGCCCGCCCAGCCACGCACGCCGGCGGCGCCGCCCTGGCCGGTGATCTCGATGAGCAGCCCCGCAGATCCACCATGCGCCTTATCTCGAGAGGCGCCGTGCTCGGCATCCTGGGGGCGCATCTCCACGTGCGTTTGCTACAATCACGGAAGCTGCCACTTGCCGCTGTCATGCCTGATCCAACCTGGTGCAAGACGCACAGCAGTTTCGTTGACAGCCTTCTGATCCGTGGGCGGACGACGCGAGATTGTTCCAGCAGCATGTGCTATCCGCTGCAGCGACGACTCGTGTCACCGCCCTGTCCTTCTATCTCTGTCTTGCTGGTGCGCCAGCGCAACCCAGTCACGCCAGACCAAACCAGAAATGTACAAGCCGCTGCTCCTCAGGGTCTCGTCTGCCACGCACCGGGCGTGCATTAGAACGCGGCGAATTCTTCACCATCCGCAGCTACGATTCGTCGGCGTGAACATCGCACACAGTCCGTGCATTATCCGATGCACAACAGGAACACACCGATGCCACAGCCGGGCTCATATCTGGCTCGTCACACACAGAGCTGTCAGTTCAGCGGCATGAAGATCTTACCAGCGGCAGCCGAGGATGGAGCAAGCAAGCATCTCGGCTTCCTGCCCGCCTCCTGAGCGGCAATCGATGTGGCATACACGGCCGACGCGATGGTTCTAGATTTTGACAGGAAATGCCACTTGCCGTAGTCTCGAACAAACGTGGCAGCCAAACGCAACGCAACGAAACGCCTCTCGTAACAGATCTCGCAGGTGACATCGCTCAAGCCATCGCATCTCGTTCGGAAAAGCGGTCAGGGCCCCCCTTGAATAGCGCACCCTCGCCAATCTTGCCAGATTCCATCTGCGTCCAGCAACAAGCGCGCAGGACATCCATGAGAAATCCACACGATCTCCGTAAATCTTGCGAAATCCTGTCAGACGGAGATGAACTCCTTGATGTTACGATGATCAAAGCACCAGCAAACATCAGCAACGGTCGCTGCCTCACGTTAGCCCCGCACAACGAGACGTTCTTATTTGCTTCGATCGTGAGCACCTTGTCGCTTAATTTTGGAAGGGCCTGTGAATCGGGGTCTCCTGCCACACGAATTGTTCCGCTGTGGGCCGAGCTATTCGTTCCCAAGAGCTTTCACTGGTGAGACTGGTACTGGCCGCTCGAGCTACTGCTCCTGCTAATCCTGCCCTCATCCATCTGCATCGTTGGTCGAGAGATCGTAATCGGTCTTGGCGATGCATCGATCTTATCGTACCGCTACCCGCGGCTCGTTCGCAGTAAGCGGCTTCGAACTGTCCCGAATCTTGCATGAGTTCGCGATCCGTGGCTTTGGTGAACAACTTCTCACCCGATGCAGGCAATGCCAACAATGGTAAACGCGCCGCACGCGAGATTGTTCCAACGCTGTATAGTATTGCTATGTCTCTGCTGTACTTCGAAAACGTAAGTCTCTCCGAATCACTTGTCGAGTGGATCGCTCCCACTGGATATCATGCTCTCGTTGGAGCCCATCACGTGCCCATCAATAGTGTCGATTATAGCACCGGCCATCTCGGCGAATACTCTGGACCAAGTCTGCTACCATTGCAAGCCTCGCTCCTGTGTTCACGATCCCTGCATGATCAGGAGCAATAGAGCAATCTCCTGGATCTTACCTGACAACGTCCGCACACACCGCTTGGTGCGTTGTCGCCCTGTGAAGACGACGCCACTGTCACAACGGCCGTGTTGAGACCCTGGCGCCTCGCTCGGGGTCTGAACCACACGAGCCACAGCAGAACTAAGGATCTCGCTTGCAGGATATGAGTCGCTGCCAGTCAGAAGCACGACTAACGGCCAAAACGCTCGTTTGCGTACCGGAATCCATCCGAGTAGCTGTTACTTCTTTTGTGCTCTGTCTCCGAGCTGCGGTAAATGTCTTACGCTTATAGCGCGGCGGTCGGCGAACAGTAGGCGAGATAATGACGATGACGAATGCGATCGTGCGTTGTCTAAAGTGCTTGTGGGTTTGTTGAAGCGGAGAAATAAGAGCGGACAGACTCACCTCCGTCCACTTGTCAGCACTGGACGGTAGTGCGTCTCAACATCGTTCAAGTGCGCGGGTATCGTGGACTTCGACGCCAGTGTAGTTGTCCACACCTTATCCCGGCTCGTGTACAACCCCTGGTCCCTGTTAGAAGGCCAGGGTCTATGGTTCACACGCAGAGAAAGTGATGTCGAATAGGGGATTCGTCGAGTGTTTGATTCGAAATCATTGTATAGCTGCGCCGTCACTAGGTCAGGCAGTAATACACCTGCAATCCAGTAGACTCTCAATGCGGAGTAGCATCTCGGCCTGTGTTCTTCTGATCAAGCTGATGCGTACTCCTTAGCCTGCCGGCAAGGTACACCGACGGTGAGTCGAGCAGCAGAGCATCAACATCGCTCGAGCTCTAGCCTGTCAAGGATGCCACTTAGTTGCTCTAATTCAGCCAGGCGGTGTCTTCACCCAAGCACAGCTCCCCAAGCTTGTTGGAGTGTCGGTCAAGCTCGGCTCTAGTCTGCGTGAGAACCAAGAGCCTGTAGGCTGTTCGTTTTTCGAGCTCGGAGGGGGCCCTCATTTGCGCCTCGTGAAATGTGCATGTTAGTCAGGAGCCCTGCGACGACCCTGGCATATCATGAGAGCCACACCTCCATCGCATCAAGTTCAGCCTCACTTGATGGTCCTAACCAGCGGCCTCAAGTCTGAGCCCTCAACATACTCCTCGCCCTCTCCTCCAGCGCCTTGACCCCATCCTTCACCGACCTCGCCCACAATCCTAGCTGGCTTTCCTGCTACGATGCTCCCGGGTGGTATTATCATCGCTGGAGGCACAACAGTACCCGGCAGAAGTTTGCAGGATTCTCTGATGACGCAAAAATTCGACAGAACGCAGTCCGGCCCTATGTGGACGTTTGACGAGATGGAGAGGCAGGCAACGTGCGTTCCAGGACCGATGAAGACGTTGTCGCCGATTTTGAGCGGGTAGAAGGTCATTTGGCCTCTGCTCATGCGCATGGGAGGCCGGATGGTGCAGTTCGTGCTGACGATGGTGCCGCTGTGGTTGTTTAGCAGGTGTTGTGAAATATTGAAGTGGACGTAATGTGCTCCATACCGGCCTATTGTGATTGCTGTCGCCGCTGCTGCCTTCTCGCCGCCTTCACCACCATCCGCAGACCTGTCGGCTTTACGTTGCAGATCGGCACGCATTGTGACACCTGCCATGATTACGGTACGGCCACCGAGCATGATGTTGGGTTTGCCCTCGATGTGAGCTTTGCGGGAGATCTTGTTGCCAGTGTCCTGGTAGTCATGTCAGTGGCAGTCGAATTTTCGCGATCCGGGACTGTGTTTTTGGGTTTGAAGGAACAGTTAATACTATCAAGCATTGTAGCGTGTCCATGGCCTCGTGTATTGGATTGACCTACTGTCTCGATATACTCGGCTTTGACCGAGCGCCTATTGCCCGGCCCTGGTCGGGACATGGCTGCCAAGTGCGACCTGCCTGGGAGTTTACTTGTCGACGACCTCGTACAGCGAACAGCGTTGAGGTTTCAAACCTGTATGACGGACGTGGAGATCGGTCGATGGTCGTGTTGTCGTTCGTTAGCTTATCTTTGTAGAGTGGCTCTGTAGGTAAGCGAAGTCAACAAGGGTGGCAGGTGGATTCGGGATGGCCCGTTGGCTTGGTTGACTTCACGTTTCACTTGCAGTCCCAATGGCTTTCTGGGACATCGTCACTCCAGTGTATCCAGTCGCTCTATCTATTCGTGCGATCGATAATCTTGTATATATGTATTGCGATACTTGCGAATCATAGGATCATGTTTTGAGACTCGAGCACGACGCACCACCCTCGCGTCCTACGATTGACTCCACCTCCACCACCACCAGCAATGAGCGAGAAACAGCCACTGCTGGCATATAACGACCGCCACGATGATGATATAGTACTTAAACACGGCCATAGTCTGGCTGCGCGAAGCAAAAACAATGGTAGATTCAAAAGCCCAGCACCTCGCGTCCACCAGGCAACACAGATAACTGGCGCCACCTGGATGTCACATCTGCCGTCTTCCTCTCTCATGTCCGCCATTACGATCCCTGGTACTCACGACAGCGCTGCTTTCACGTATTCCTGGCCTTTTATCGCAACACAAACTCTCGACATCACCGCCCAGCTTAACGCAGGCATTCGCTACTTCGATCTCCGATGTGGCCTGCGATCCAACATCTTGGAAATGGTCCACGGCCAAGCCATTCTAAATCTGCGTCTCGAACAGGTCCTTGCATACATGTACACCTGGCTCGCTGCTCATCCCAGCGAAGCTCTCATCGCGCAAATCAAGCGCGACCGGAAAGACGAGTCATCGACTCTGCACTTCGCCCAGGCCGTCGTCCAAGTCCTGGCCGCCACACCAGATCGCTGGCGCACAGCCAACACAACACCTTTCCTCGGCGAGCTACGCGGTCGCATCCAGCTCTTCCGCCGCTTCGAAAGCTCCCCCTACCACCCTCTCGGCGCCTACGGCCTCGACGTTTCCCTCTGGCAAGACAACCCCGAGCGGCCCTTCACCATCCACACGCCCCAGAACGTCCACCTGACCATCCAAGACCACTACTCCTTCCCCGACGCCCTCGGCCTACCCACCCTGATCGCGCGCAAGGGCGGCGACGTCTCCGAGCTCCTCGACCTCGCCGCCACCACGCACGATCGCAGCGATCCCTACAGCGCCAGCCAGTGGTTCATCAACTTCACCAGCGCCTTCGAATTCAACCTGTACTACCAGATAACGCCGCGCGAAATCGCCGCCGGAGCATACTGGGCCTTCCGCTGGGAAGATGGGATGAACGTGCGGCTGCGCGCGTACCTAGACGCTCACACCGACGATCGCAGAGCAGGCGGACAGTCGACCAAGCGGCGCTTTGGCATCGTGGCCATGGACTTCCCGGAAGCGGGCGCGAAAGATCTGGTGATGAGCGTTGTGATGACGAATTTCGAGCAGCATGAGTCGAAGAAGTGGCGGTCGTGGGTGTGGTGGCTTTTTGTCGCGCTGATGTTGTGCTTGCTGCTTGGTGTGCTTGCCTGGACTTTGTGGCCGCAGTGCGGCTACAGTGAACGATTTTTATGTTCGTTGCCTATTCGTGGCTACGGAGCTGAAATTGTGGCTGAGCAATGAGAGAGCCCGGTGAGCCGATCGGAATTGTCGCAATTACTCCAAAATATGATACGCATGTAAATATGCTGCAAGTGCAACTTTGGCTCATTCCTGTATGCTATCTAGCGCAGTTGATACAGCTTCCTACCCGTGATCAAAGCCTCATAATCTGTATATCACAAATATGTCTCGCATGTGATCAGGTGATATGATATCAACAGGCACCACAATACAGATATAGAACATAAAAGATACTTTCATTTTGTTCTCTGAATCGTTTCTCCAAGTTCCACTAAGAATAAGAGTGTGTTGTAAAAGTAAGGTAGAGAGAAAAACGTAATCGGCCGTCCGCCTCCAACAATGGCAGTCTTTCCCTCCCTAGACTTTGCTTCGCACGCGGCGAAGGCTTTTCATCCCTTGCAAGAAATGTAAAATCGGCAAATGTACATAAGAATGAAGTCGACTCTCTCGAGTCTTTTCCGACTTTCCAAAGACCATCAGCATCCCTCCACGGCAGAAGTCAGGGTGTTCTTCGCACAGCGATGGAACACCCAATCCGGCCCGAAGCACTGTGGTGTGAAGTGGAGACAATTGCCATGACCCCATTGGGCTTGCTCCATCTTCCGTCATCCGTGTTCTCCGTTCGTTGCAGCCCAGAAGTGTAAGAAAAACAATAAAGAGAATAATGTAAAGGGATTCGTTTCATCCCAACCGACAGAGAGAAAGTGTCCGAAGAGAACAAGAAAAATATAGTATCGTCGTCAGAGCGTCAGCTCCCAGTGTCTGGGGCTGTCGACAAGGTAAGTCAGCCTTCCGTATGCATGGATTGTAAAGGTACAATCTACAAAACAAAGCTCCTCCTCTTCTCGGCGGCGTTGAGCACGCCGAGCATCATCTTCTTCCTCTGACCACCAGCTGCAGGCGCTCCGTCAACGGGCGTCGCAGGGGTCGGAGGCTGCTTGAATGAACGGCTCTCTTCAGTCTCGCTGCTGCTAGCGCTGCTGAGACCAAAGTAGCCATCGGTGGAATCCTGGCTACCGCGCTTAGCCTTCATCTCCGAGCCGATCGGGCTCATTTTCCTGCTGCTGTTGCCGGATGGAAGGAAGTCCTCGGGCTCGGTGGAGAAAGGAAGGTTGTACTCGCTCTCGCTGACAGGGCTATCACGGGGCGAGATCGAAGCGCCGCGGCGGGCGGTACCGGCGCGCAGCAGGCTGTCAAGAGCACGACGGCGTTGACGCTGAGCAAAGTTCTTGCTGCCATCGTGTTTGGTGGTGGGAGCAGCGCGAAGCTCCTCAATTGGGGGAGGACCACGAGGTTGGCGCACAGGGTGGTCGCCAGCGCGAGCAGCACCTGGACCAAAGGTGCTGGTCATCGGCGTGGGAGGGAACACAGAGCGTTGGCTGCCAGACAAAGCAGCAGATGCAGTCTTCGGGCCCTCGGGTGCGGTAGCATCAGGGTTGATGGCAAGAGAAGATGCCTTCTTGTGGCCGCGGCGGAAGGCATTGGCAGAAGGTGGTGGCAAAGGCTGCACGTTCTCAAGCGCAGTCGGCGGGGACGGCGCCTTCTTGGGCGGGGTGAACGAGCGGGTCTTCTCCTGGGGAGGCGGCGAGATGCTGAAGCTTGGGGTGCTGGAGTAGGTCTGGGTTTGGGTTTGCTGAGGAGACAGCGTCTGCTGCTGGAGCTGCTGCTGGACGCTCTGGTCGACAGCATAAGAGTAGCCCTGAGTAGCCGGGTTGTAGACGAGGTAGACACCAGGCTGGACCTCAATCGGAGCCTGAGATTGCTGCTGCTGCTGCTGTTGTTGGAGCTGCAACTGCATTTGCAATTGCTGCTGCTGTTGCTGTTGCTGCTGTTGGAGGTACATGTTCTGCTGGGCCTGAGAGAACTGCTGAGCCTGAGAGTACTGGTTGCGTCCGTAATTCTGCTGCTGAGCAGCCTGGGGCTGGACGGAAAGAGCAGCAAGCTTCTGTTGAAGCTCCTGCTGACGCTGAGCCAGGAACAAGCTGGTCATGTGGAGCTGCTCAAGGGTAGCCTGATCCATACCCTCAGCCTGGTCGTAAGTGGGCGGAGCCAAAACTTGCTCGGGAAGAGAGTACATCTGACGCGCAGCGTTCATGGCGTACTGCTGAGACATGTCAAAGCCAGTACCAGTGGCAGTCTGGGGAACACCTTGCTGGTGGCCGTTGTATCTGTTGTCAGCCCACTGAGGCACATTGTGCTGAGACTGGTTGTAGGGAGCAGAGGCCGGGACCGAGGGAGTCTTGGGCTGGGTGCGCAGACCCGCAAGGAGATGCGAGCGGCTGGTGCGGGGAGTTGGGTTGTCGACCGCGTTCTCGTTGATCGAGCTGATCTTGGGAGGGAGCGCGACGCTCAACCTCTTAGAGTTGAAGCGAGATCCACGAGAGCCGAAGCCGGTGGCCGGGGCATTGAGCCCGGCAGAGAAGCCGTTATTGTTGTTGTTGAAAGTCATTTGAGCAAGACCGCCAGTGTCCATGCTCGTATCTGGAATCGTATAAAGCTTGGTATCCGTCTAAAGTATCGTAAATGCAAGGGTGATATGTGGCCGTCAGTGCGGTATTGGCAAAGAACAGGCTATGCTGAGCTGGCAAGGAGAGCAGGTGACCGTGTCAGGAGCAGACGAGGCAGTGACGCAGAATCGTCCGTGTCGGTGATAGCGGTACCGAGATTAGGCTGCTGTATCAAAGCAGACAAGTGATGCAAGGTAGCAGATTATGAAATTAGAAAATTGTGTTCTTTGAAGAAGCTGTCGCTGGCCGGGTGCCGTGGCGATAGAGTTGCTTTGTCTGTGAATACACCGCTGGGGTATATGGAAGGACGAGCTCTTTGTTTGGAAGTGGTGGTGGGGCGGTCGGCAGCTTTTGTTCGACTGCGAGAGGCAGGGCTGAGAGCAAGCTCTTCACAGGGCGGGCGCAAGGTGTTGGAGCGGTACACGACGAGGCAGATGCAACCAATGTCAAAGCAGGATCCGGCGCAAGTGAAGACCGACAATGAGACCGTGCTCGATGTCGAAATGTGCGGTGCGGTACGGTGGTGTGCAGTAGTAGTGCTCGAGGGCGAATTAAGGCGCGGTCGGTGGGCTAGTAATGGCGGCGCGGCGGGCGGCGGCGGCGAAAGCAAAAGAGTATTCCGGAGAGCGCGAAGAATGCGAAAGAGCGATGGTGGTCGAGACGGGCAATGTGATATCGCAACGGCAGCGGGCGAGGAGAGAGCGATGGCAGGGCGGAGAGGTGAAGTGAGGGAGGAGTGTGTGTGTGTGTATGCGTGATGAACAGAGCAGACGAGCAGCAGCAGCGCTCGCTTTGTCCAGTCCCAGGGGCTTTCTCGCGGCTTGGCGGGCAGCGAGGAAGGGTGATTGGGTGTGGTTAGCCGCGCACGGGCGAGCTAATGCAGCAGAGGTGGAGGCCGTTGGCGTTCTGGCGTGCCACTGGGAGAAACGGCAGAGGGCAGAGATGGTCGAGCCCTTTTCACGCGTCTTGTGTATTTAGCGGTTCGTTAGTAGTAGTAGTAGCTGGTGGTGCTGCGTGCGCGTGCGTGTCTTGTGCTTGTGCTCGGTGCGTGCGTGGGTAGGAGGAGGAGGACAGCTCTGATTGCAGGCTGCTACCTAGTCAATCAGGTGGCGGCTATGAAAGAAGGCTACCACTGTGAATATCCAGGCAGTACCGTAGTAGCATAATCCAACTACTGCCTACACCGGCCTGCCCGGTCTTGCTTGCTTGTCAACCCAATGCCACCCATGGGACCGGCTGGCCCTCACGCGTCACCGCGGACGTGCCCCTGAGTGCGAGACAAACTCATCTTCAGCCTTCTCGCCCGCACCCACACCGCACACCGCACACCCCTGCGTCGCCTACCCACGCCCGCGCCGCAAACCCTGGCTCGAGCGCCTGCTCGGTGGATTCCGCACACCTTGTTCAGACCACTAGCTGCACCCTACGGCCAGTTCTGGGTCGCAGCGCCAGAAGCACAACCCTCTGCACACCTGCACCAGCCCCATTCATCACCACAAAGAGAATCACGCTAGGAAGCAGTGAAGGAGGACCTGTTTGCCCGAGGGCTTGCATGCATGGCGAGCATGGCTTTGCCGGAAAAGCCCACTCGAGCCACAGAAGTCGTGAAGAATCTCACCAACCGACCCGACCCAACCTTCTTCTCCTGCAGTAGTCTTGACAGCTGGGCGGTCAGCGCATCATCGCTACCACAAACTTGTAGTCGGTACCGCCTTTGACTTTTGCTCCCCATCTATTTCCCGACAGCCGATGAACCTTCTCATGTCTCAGCGTCCGCGTCGTGCAGATGCTGAAACTCCGCCTTCCGTGTGTCTCAGAGCGTGAACCATGACCTCGCATGTTTCCTTCTTGTCTTATATGCCGGCTGCGGTGATCGCATCGCTGTACGAACGCTTACGAGGTATACTTGTAATGTCAATATTGCATCTGTGCTCGTCGCCAGGTAGGTCTGCGTGTTAGCCACGTTTTGGGCATCAACATCTGTTCTTGCAATATACCGAGTCACCGCCACATATGCGCGCTCTCATCAGCAGAGCACCGGTAACCGGGAAGCGCGTCTCAATTTCAATGAAGCGAGCGACATGCAGATTCAAGAGGCCTGCTGACGCCGACGCATCGATCTTGCTGACTCTCAGCTACCGATATAACTGCGAGCATGCTATGAGTCGCCAACACACGTCCTTTGCGTAGACGAGCAACAACAACAACACAAACACAAACACAAATGTTTTCGAGACTGCCATCCTCGGCAGCGAGATCTCCCTCCCAGCCTTC
>Ga0265797_10012925_pt1 | contig 10137 bp, 3 predicted proteins | sample P2T30metagenome_FD_192433 | JGI IMG/M metagenome (GOLD analysis project Ga0265797, IMG submission 192433) | Plant litter microbial communities from East Loma Ridge, Irvine, California - P2 T30 | ecosystem: Environmental > Terrestrial > Plant litter > Unclassified | place: USA: California... | reverse complement strand
CGCGTCCTAACAGACCGCATCTATAAAGCGACCAACGTCAACCCCATGAAAGGCACCGTGGGCTTCGAGCGCCTGAACTGCGGCAGCGACGGCCTCTTCGTGCGCATCAAGTTCAACGACGCCGTCTACCCCGTCGCGAAGTGCCAGACCGGACCGGGCAAGAGCTGTCCACTGGCCGAGTATCGCGAATTGATCGCTGGCAAGAGCGCCGCGTTCGGTGACTGGCAGCAGAGGTGCGGGAACGACAACTCCACTCGCGTTCCCAACGCGAAGACGACTTTCCTGAAGGATCTGGGGCTGCCGTTCATGTACACTGTGAAGCCGTAGGTGGTATCAGAGCGGTGGAGAAGTCTTTTAGTTGAGTTTAGGGCGATCATATGCACAGGCTTTTGCGATCTGTGAACTGAACTATTGATTCAAGCTATTCTTGTTCTTGTGGATGAACGACCGTGACAAGCGCGGGATTCTAGTGAAACGTATTGTGTATCAGAGTAGAGTAGCTTGGTGCTGTTGCCGATTAGCATCTATTCTTGAAGATAGTGTGGTATGTTTTTAGGGCAGTGCTATGCTCTCGTCCGATCGTAGTTGTTGCCGGAATCTTATGCATATTGTCAGTGTCATAAGGTTGCGCATGTCGTTGATATCACGCACTTCGGTTGTCACAATCAAGCTTCCAACGTCAAAACTAGAGATACAGCGCCAGAACACCACAATGGCTTGATATGACTATACAAGTACCCCACGAATGTAGCACTTCACCATAACTACTACCAAAAAGATAATATACACCCGACCCGACTTGCATCGGCCACGAAAGTGCTTTGACAGTGATTTCGCACAAACCCAACCCTAACCCGAATATCAGACATTCACATGCATGTTCATGTTGCCTTGACGATACATGTACCAATTGATAGCAGAAAACACACACGAATACATCCTCCACTCAACAAAGATAGGTCATGTCGTCAACGATAGAGCTAGCGCATACTGAAGCTGGATCAATCTCATTCGAAGGCTCTCGTAGACGATGAAGTCATTCATCGCGTGTGAACTGTCTCATCGGATTCCATTAGATCTCGAACAAATGGTCGTCAGGCGTCGCTTATGGTTACCGATCGATATGAGATTACATGCACATTTGTATGCAACATACATAATACGTATGCATACCGAGTTCCAGGACAGCGGACTCGTCTCTTGTCTTTCGTCCACAGTGCCGTTGCGTGGCGCTTGAGAGTTCCACCCTGCTACACACGATGCGCAGCAGAGAGGGCGATGCGTCGGGTAAAGAAGAGGCTGACACCGTTGAGGATCGTCACCGACACATGCTGATCAAACGCACGCCAATACTGCGCGTGCTCACTCGTACCTCAAGTCGAGAAGTAGCCAGAATGTTGAGCGCGCGCCTTTTCGCGTAACACCGGGTTGATGATGTAGAAAAGTCGCAGATTCGCAGTGCTTATCCCAGAAAACCCACAAATGGCCATGTGGGATTACCCAGCGATGGCGAAAGTGGCGGCTGGAATGTGAGATTTGTCTTTCATCATACGGGGGACGCTGCTGCGCGAGGAAGGAGGCCACGATGAACGCCAGCCAGCAGCAGCAGAAGCAGCCACGACGACCCTGACGGTCTTCATCTTCATCCTCCTCATCTTCCCTTCGGCCACACGGTACACTGCAACGCCACACGGAGCAGTCTGTGCAGCTCATATCTCACCACACTTTACGGTGTTCCCTCGCACGCAGCCTAGATGACTCGCCTATCGTGTCCCTGAGTGGATTTCATCTCACCGTTGCCAGTTTCAGCAGCGGCAGTTCAACATGGAAATTGGACGGCGAGGACGGCAGGCTGGAGACGCAACGGCGTGGGCGCCAGGCTGTGTAGGGCCCAGGGCGCCAGCGAGGTGCTAAAGTGTGGGTGAAACGACGAGCAAGCCTCAATATCATCGCAGGGCGACACGGACCATCGGGACTCCTGAGCAACGGGGGCGCATGAAGAAGTGGCACTGACGTGCGCTCGACTCACGCGTTCGGGGAAAAGGCTTGGTGAGACAGTGAGCAAAGCAACCACCACGAGTGCTGAGCGAGTTGGGTGTGATAGCTTGGATAAGCCTACGGCACGAAAAGTGTCTTTTGTAGGCGCTGTCGCACCATGGCTGCTCGCAAGCGCTGCCCGCATGGAAGGCTCGGAGGCTCGCTGAGTCGCTGAGCGATATGCTTCTCGCGAGTGTCGCACTGCGCAACCCAGACCTCAGCAGATTATTACTACTGTGATTGCACAGGAGTGAGGGTGTGCGAGCGCTTGGCCAGGATTGGAGAGCATTCTTTGATTGCCACATTCGCCCTGGACCGTGGACGATGTAGGCTTGGCTAGGCGAGATGACAGCAGAGGAGTGCGCGATTGCACCAAGGAAGTATATCAAATTGACGCCGACGACACCGCCGCCAACCACGAGGCCTGCATGCGTGTGATTACCACGATGTGCCGGTATCGTGGGCCGGCTGGGAGGATACCTTATGCTACAGTATAGAGCATTATTGGTTGCATCACTCACCAGTGACCACAGCAACACTCGCAAAACAAGGGCAATACTACTGCTATTATCATCACCATCACATCCACCGCTATCAATCAAGTTAATCAACGATGCATCTCAGTGCTCTCAGCGGCAAAACCTCGACCCTGTTCCTGCAGCGAAGGTTGCCCTGCTGTCTGTGTACCTGCGCCGGGCGCCGGCTAGCGACATTTAGCTGCTGCTAAAATGCCTGTCCATCCGGCCCCAACGACAAAAAGGGGAAGATTGCTTCTCGCGCTGCAGGCGGGCGCCAGGCGCAAGCCAATCGTCAGACGAGCGCCGGCCTAGCGCTACTGTCTCGCAAATTGGACTATACCACCGCCGATCCTCCTAAATTGCGACCTGGCTTGGTCTCTGCACGCTTGCGCGAGCAGGGGCGCAACGGGCCCGCCGCGTCTCAGTGGCCTTTTGTTCACGCCCATCCCCAGTCGCTGCGCAGTTTCGACCTCCTGTTCCTCACAAGGCCTCACGTTTTCCGACGAACACACTCGTTCCTTGCCGTCTCTTTGCAGACCTCACGTTCTTTACAACCCAGTCACTCTTTACGCTGTGTTGTCTTCGTTGTCGCGGAATCTTGCCTTTCAACCAAAACTCAACGCAAATCTATCTATCGATACCATCTTAAACGATCGCCAAAATGCAGGTCATCAGCAGAATCGCCGTCGTCGCCGGCCTGGCTTCCGTCGCCATGGCTCGTTCTTCTCCCTTCGAGCGTAGGCAGGACTCCTACGGACCTCCCGCTGCTTACGGTCAGCCCATGCCCTACGGCGAGCACCCTTCGGTCCCTCTTAGCACTGGCGTTGCCTCCAGCTCCGCCCCTGCTTCCAGCTCCACCGCCGACAACGTTCAGCCTTCCAGCTCTGCGCCTGCCAGCTCTTCTCCCGCCAGCTCTGCTCCCGCCAGCTCCTCTACCGCTGAGGCTGTCCAGTCCAGCAGCTCTTCCGTTGCCATCCCTCTGAGCACTGGCTACTCTTCTGCTCCCGCTTACGAGGCTCCTTCTGGATACGAGGCCCCATCCAGCGTCAACCTCAGCACTGGTGTCCCCTCCAGCACTCTCGTTGACCAGATCTCCACCTCCAGCTCTGCTCCCGCCACCAGCGAGACCCCCGTCGAGCCCGCTGCCTACTCGAGCTCCTCCAGCTCCTCTGAGGTCTCCCCTGTTGAGTCCAGCTCCAAGGCTGAGAACCAGGCTTCTTCTTCTCTCCCGCCTTACCCCATTGCCTCCAGCTCTCCGGCTGGTCCGGTTGGCCCGACTGGCACTGGTGTCGTCCCCGCTGAGTACTCTCCCGCTCCTACTGGCGCGGTCACCACCTACACCACCGACCAGGTCCTCACCTACACTCTTGGAACTGGCTCTTCCACCACCGTTGTCACCACCACCATCCACACCACCATCACCAAGTACCTGACCCAGACCATCACCGCCACTCGCCCCACCTCCACTGGTGCTGGCAGCGGCCCCGAGAGCTCTGGTACCGCCGATGAGGACATCACCAAGACCCGCTCCCTCACCTCCACCATCACCAACGTGATCACCGTCTACCCCGTCAAGTCCAAGTCTCCCTCTGGCACTGGCGTCAGCGATGTTGCTGCTTCCTCTTCCGCCCCTGCTCCTTACGGCACTGGTATTAGCGCTGCCAACGTCAAGGACACTTGCGAGCCCAAGACCGTTACTGAGACCGCCACCGAGACCGTGACCGTCACTGCCACTCCCTCTGCTTCCGCCAGCGGCAACGTCGTCAAGCCCGTCTCCCTCAGCTCCTCTGTCTACTACCCCACTGGCTCCTCCAGCGTTGTCCACAACCTCCCCAGCAGTGGCTTCCTCACCAAGGCCAAGCCCACTGGCTACTCTAGCGCCAAGCCCGTGACTCCTGTCGGCACTGCCGCCGCCTCCACCAAGAGCATCCTGCTCTACACTGGCTCGGCTTCCGACAGCTACGCCATTCCCACTGAGTTTCAGTACGCCCCTGAGGCTGCTCCCACCACCAGCGCTGCCGCTGTGGCACCCGCTGCCTACTAAGCACCTCGCCCGGTCTTAAAGTCTGACATCATAAGCCAGCCAAACCATTTTTGACGACTTGATGACATGCGAAAGAAGCGTCGCAGCTCTTGTGTGCGCATAACCAAGCACTTGCTTTTCTACGCAACAAGCGTGTTACCTATACCCGCTTCGCGCTTCTCACCGCCCGAAGCCTCCGGCCCTATCCCAAACAGCGGAAGGGAGAACCGTAGAGCAAAAGGCGAAGAAGATACCCTTTCGTGTTTCCTTTTCCTATATCAGTGCATCTGTGTTGGACAGCCCAGCATTTTGCTTGCAATTTCTTTTCTTTTAGATGCGCGGTCCTCTGTTTTCGGTGGTCCGGTCGTTGTTGGCAAACAGCCCTCCGGCTTTGTCAGGTGGTCTGCGGGCGCTTCAGGTGGTTTGCATCAAATCTAATCTGGGTTTGGGTTTCCATACTTATTCCTGAGAGAAGAAGTGTGTGTGGCTGCTGCGAACAAACAAAAAGCGTCTTCGCTGAGTACCGCGAGGTTGATCGTGGGGGGTTTTCTTTTGTCTGATGGCCTTTTTCTTCTGTGAATAGTCGTGTGTCTACCTGTGTAATTTGAGATTACCAATTTTTGCATAAATTTCGATCCAAACCTTTCTCCTTTTCTAATAATACTATCTCACCTGCGTTTGAATTTGATAGCCCGAGAACAAATCTCACGTTTTGCCTCCCACAGATGAAAGTGCAGAAGTGGCAAGCTGGCGAGGCAAGGTCGACCAAATAAAGTTTAGCATCCCCAGACAAATAGCTTCCTTCCTCCACTCCAGCGTGAACCTTCACAACTACATCAACCAATGCACATCACAAACCACCTTTAAGTCGACAACTCCACATCAGCTCATCTACGCCTCAGCTGTTGCTCTATCTCCCATAGGCTGTATTCCATCCAGTTTCGTGGATCAATATATTTCTACGGCACGCCGCTGCCGGCCGTGCTGTCACCTGTTTCCGCCCCAATTTCCTTGCTCGTACGGGCGTGAGGGCGCTCTCTTCAGGGTCAAGATGCGCTGCAGCGTCGCAACAACAATCTGATACCCAGAATTTGATACGAAGAGTCCCTTTCGAACGCAAACAATCGAGATCCGACACTCAGACTCTGAATCGAAGAGTCTCTCGCGGAGCCAAGAATGCGGCTGGTTCTCGAAGTGACGACACCTCTTCAACTTCGAGGAGGCGAAAGGACGATGCACTCACTGACTACGAGTACCGAAGATGGATACAATACCCATGCGAGAAGGCCACATGTATATCGCTCTGTGGCATTTCACTCACACCTTATGATTATAAGGATATCGAAGCCCGGATGCCGGAACATCTCAGACAAGAACCACTTCAGTTCATAGACGAGCCGGATGCTCTTGACCTTCCGCTTGCTGGCGACTGCATGCAGCTCTACTTATATCGCCTGATGGATGACACGATCCGTCGAGTAAGGCCGTCAGACGATCTATGGAATCAGAGCTTCGATCCGAGTGCTTTCCGAGCATGTCTCATCAACGATGCTGCAGGTGCAAAAGCACTGTCGTGGCTCCTCAACACCGCCAACCACGATTCAATCGAGTCAACCTTTGGAATCAAATTGATTCAAGCTACTGCGCTTTGTCTCGTCGGGGAGGGCAGGACCGATGTCTGGTGGGACATGCTGAAGATACAACATGCGCCCAAGCCAGCTAAAGACACCGCAATGCTAAGCCAGAGATATCATTCTTTCCGCTGGTCCAACGCATGGTTCACGGCGATATTGGAGGCGCAGGCATTTTGGACGACTCAACAGAACAGGCTCAACGAACCTCTTGCGACGCTGCTGGAAGTATTGAGGTTGAACCGGGAGGAGCGGACTGGTAGAACACAAATCCCAATCCATGGAGCCATGAACTGGATCGGGAACAAGTTGGCCACACATGACACGCGCCATATCAACGCTCAAGCCTGGGACGCCTTTGCCGAGTTTTGCTTGTTCTTTTACCGCAGTCCGCCTCAAGAGGGACGCTTCGAACACGCTTTCATGCAATTCGTGCATCCAGTCAGTCGATGTGCCGATCCATTGCTAACCTGGCTTCGTCGTTCAGAGTCCGACGAATCAGCAATGCAATTCCTTGTCAGAATGCCAAAAGGCCTTTTCAGCCGGAAGATGCTGATGTTGACTCAATATTGCTACAACAACGGGCGCATGACTGATGTCAGATGGACTATAGACCTTTTCCATCGAATTGGGCTAGAGCGAAAGAAGTTGGATGCCGGAGATGTCCTCGAGCCCAATCGTTGGGCGCAAATACGCAAAAGACGCACAGCTACCCGAGCAGAGATCGCCGCAGGTCTCCCAGTTGACGCTCAGGGTCGACTCATACCAATTACCTTCAGGGGGACTGCCGAAGATGTGCGCAAGCAATTTGAGTTCGCATCGAAGGACCGTCAGCAATCTGCATAGCAATTACACGTACATTGCCGTCACTGACATTGTTTGGGCAGAGACATGCGAACTAAGGCAGACAGTCACGCACACGTGAAAGCCCACAGGCCATTGAGCAACCAAGAAGAGTTTGTGGTATTGAACTATACTCGTCCCTACCTAGCGACATTCAGCGGCTGCTGGGCATGAGCAGGAACCTCAGCGCCCACACCAACTTTCCTGCCACCCTCCTTTCTCTTCACACGACACCAAAGACCGACCTCCTTATCCAGAATGAATTGCCAAATCACCTGCACCCAGCTGTGGTGGCAGGGCAGGTCGCAGTAAAACTCGTTCGCAATCTTGTTCAACTTCCACAGCCTGGTCCACGGTACGGCAGGGAAGTCGTGGTGTTCGTTGTGCAGGCCCACGTTGTACGTGAGCAAGTTCAGCACGCCGTAGTATGAGAAAGTCTCTGGCGGCGGCGCAAGCTCGGCTTCCTGGCTCTTCTCGTTGGCCTTCTGCAGCGAGCGCGAGTGCTGTGCGAAGACGTAGTGCTCGGCGATGAAGTGGCCGGCGACGGGGTGCAGCGAGCCGGCGAGGAAGGAGCTCAGGATGAGGTAGCCGAGCGCTTTGCCGCCGACGTTTTGGACGAGGAGGTAGTCGACGGCGAGCTGCACGAAGACGTTGAAGGCGTGGATGCGGGTGAGGGGCAGGTTGTAGACCATCATGGGACGCAGGGCGTAGAAGAGGATTTGGAAGGTTGCGAAGAAGGCTTTGCCGGCGACGGAGTCGAGGAACCAGGCTTCGAGGGAGGTGGGCAGGTCGGTGTCGAGGCCGTCCACGCCGAGGGACTTGTGGTGGGTGAGGTGGTAGGGCTGGATGTGGTCGTTAGTGGGGGTGTGCCACATGGCTGCAAGTGTATATATAGGCATACCCTGAACGAAGCCGAGTATGGAATGCCAATGGGCAGGTTGGCAAAGATCGCCAGCATACGGTTTGCGAACGGCGACTTGAAGGCCAAGTTGTGCGAGATCTCATGGATAGCCAGGAAGAGGTTCTGGTTCGCCGTTGCGCCAATGACATACGCAGTCAAGAACGTCTGCCATGACAAGAACGGCGTGTTGCGCAGAGCATACGCGCAAAAGAACTGCAGACTGACGACGGCAACCACAAGAGGGAAGGTCAAAGGCTCAGGGCCGCAGAGCTTGAGAACCTGTGAAGCTGTGTAAGCTTCGTGGGTTCGGATGAATGTCCCTCAGACATTGTGCTGCCTTTAATCCTCCTCCTCTTCTTTCTTCTTTCTCCTTCTTCTCAGGTGATATGTACCTCTGGGTGCGCCTTAATAATTGCCTGTCGCCTAGTAGCGTGCGGCTCCTCGGTGTAAGTCCAAAAGAATTCGTCCTGCTTGTTGCCTTTTGAGGCCTGCTGCTGCTCCTGAGCTTTCTGCTGCGGGACGGCTGCTTTTGCGCCTGCAGCGGTTTGCTGCGGCAGCGAAACGGTGGCGGTAGAGACTGAGGAAGACATGGTGGCCAATGTCGAGTGGCTGTGGGAGAGGAGTGGCGAACTGGTCAGACAGTGCAAGCTGTCGTTGGAGAGGATGATGGAGGTAGTGGCATGAGCAGCCAGCCAGCTAACTAAAAGCGCACGGTGGCACCACGTTGAACGTTTGAATCGTTCGCCAGACCCAGACCCCGTTTATTCTTCTCCTTAGACCCTGTTTCGCGTAGGCTCGCGGCCCACTCGTGCCACTTTTTGCCGGTCGGCTCCTCCGCAGTCGTCGTGTCACATGTATTACAGTGTGCGCACATGCGGGCGAGGCTTTTTTTGTGCATGCCTGAGGTGGCGAGTCTGCTGGGAGGCAGGGGAGGCAAAGAGGTCACGGGATTGGCGGTGGGTGAAGTGAATGGACAAAATGCTTGCTTGCGCTTGGTCTTCTAGCCGTGCTACTTCTGAGAGCATAAAATTGTTTCGAGGACTAGATTTGTTATTTGCAGATACAGCAGCTATTGCTTTCCGTGGAAATCTCTTATTTCACCCGGCTCCCTTATCAAGGATAAGAAGACTGGATTGGACACCATATATTGAGATGATATTGCTGAACAGAGTCGTAATCACATTTTTGGTATCTTTGTCGCTACTCAAGAGTTAAAACCCTTCGCAATGCAGAACTCCCTTGCCCCCCCATGAGCTCCAGAAAAATAAGTCCAAACCCCCTTTCCACTACGGTGATATTAGGGGACTGCGAAAGTGCTTTACTTCTTTCCGCCAGCAGCGGCCTCAGCCTTCTTAGCATCAGCTATGTAGTGTCAGTAATGTTCTGAAGGCAGACATCTAATAGTACTCCATGCTTACCTGCGGCCTGCTTAGCCTTCATGATGGCGGCGACGTTCTCCTTGTCGGCAGCCTGCTGGGAGCCAGTCTTGGTGTTCTTGTTCTTCTATCAGGGGGATCAGCAAGCCTGGTACAGATATCGAGACTATTTCATGCAACTTACGATGTTGCCCAACTTCTTCTGGGCTGCCTCACGGGCGTTCTCACGCTGGTTACCACGGGCCATCTTGGCTTAAAGGGTCTTTGGAATTGCTGAGAAAAAAGTTCTTGTATTTTGGTGGAGATTTCTCGTGAGAAATTACTTGCGCGGCGAGGCAGAGGCGTACAGAGGTTGTGTATATGCGAGTTGCTAGTGCTGAGGCAGGAAGGGAAAGGACGAGAAAGCAAATCGAAGGCTCGCGCGATATTTTGCCAGAGGGCGGAAGCTGAGATCCCGAAGCAACCTAGCGCGGCCCCAGCTGCTTCCTCGTTCTGGAAGCTCATGCACGTGCTGACAGTCGATAAGCTTAAGGCTCATCTCCATTTCCATTCACTTACCTTACTCCTCTTCGATTTATATTGCAAGACCTCACAAGATCCCGTGACTTTTTCGAAGAGCTGCACGATCAGACGCTTGCTATTCTCGGAGTGTCCTCAAACTACCATGAACAGTAGCGCGGGCACATGACCTGAAACATGGCGCCAACTTGGAGCATGAAGTGCTCTCAGCCAATCGTTCAGTATGACACACCCAGATACTCGGCATACCATGAATTCGGATATGGCCTTGATGTGCCATAGCCAATGA
>Ga0265797_10012923_pt1 | contig 10137 bp, 3 predicted proteins | sample P2T30metagenome_FD_192433 | JGI IMG/M metagenome (GOLD analysis project Ga0265797, IMG submission 192433) | Plant litter microbial communities from East Loma Ridge, Irvine, California - P2 T30 | ecosystem: Environmental > Terrestrial > Plant litter > Unclassified | place: USA: California... | reverse complement strand
CGGTTCAGCTTGTGCTGCGCCATCATGTCGATGACGCGCTCGATCGATGCGATCGGCTGCATGTGGCGCGCGACGTCCAGCATCACCCCGCGCCACGCAAAGCGCGGGGCATCGTCGATCGCCACGATGGGGACTGCGACGCCCGTCCCGAACCGCGCATCGGGGGACAGCATCTGCGCCAGCGTCATCGCGCCATAGAACAGCCCGGCGTCGGTCGCCGCGGCGATGCGGATCCCCGCGGGCGTCACGTCGAGCCGGTATCGCTCGCTGCTCCCCCCATTTGTCGCGGGCAGCCGCACGAAACTGATCGCCCCCGGTCCGCGGTCGGCCACGTTCAGCGTGATGCCGCGCGTCCGGGCGACGATCTCGACCGCGCGCCGCGCCGCACTGGCAGCGCCCGCGTCGCCGGCAGGGACAACGATCCGCGCACCGTCGTCGATGCGAACGCTGCCCGTACCCGCTGTCGCATGCGCGGGCAGCGGAAGCAGCGGGGAGGGGCCGGCGACCGCGGGCTGGCAGACAGTAACCAGCGCCGCGGCAACGCACGGCGCGATGACAAGGCTCATCCGACGCCGGCGGATCGCCCCTTGGACCACGTGCATCAAAAGCGCGTCGTTGCCGAAATCGAGATCTGGCGTCCCAGCGTGTCGTAACGCTGGGGAATCGTGTTCCCGCGCGACAAGGCGTAATCATAGGTGTTCGTCAGGATCGGCTGCTGGCGGTCGAAGATGTTGTTGACCGCCGCGGTCAGCGTCATCCGCTTGGCGATGTTCACGCCCAGCGACAGATCGAAATAATGATAGGCGGGGATCCGCGTGAAGTCGGAGACCGCGGTCGCCGGCGTCGAATTCGGGCCGCCATTCTGACCCGCGGTCGTGCCACCGATATAGCGCCACGCGACCGACGCGCTGAAGATTCCGTCGTCGCTCGAATAGGTGGTGCGGACATTGTGAATCCAGCGCGGTGTCGGCTGCGGGCAGGATCCGCCGAAATAGCCGACGCAATTGGTCCGCGGCTGATCGGGCGCGGCCTGGCCGCCCTGGTCGGTGGTCAGCGTGCCGTTCATCAGGAAGTCGAGCTTGCCCGCCGTCCCGCCCAGCCGCGCCGAATATTGCGCCTGGAAATCATAGCCGCTCGCATAGAGCCGGTACGCATTCAGATTGCCGCCCTGGATATAGCCCGCCGTCGTGCCCGTGCCGTTCAGCTGATAGGTCGTCGGATCGCGCACCAGCCGGCTGCAATAATAGGGGTCGCCGGTGATCACGCAGCCATCGACCGCAAAGCTTGCACCCAGATAGCTGATCACGTTGTCGACGCGGATCTTGTACCGGTCGACCGAGAAGCTGAACCGCGGCAGGAACCGGGGCGTCAGCACCAGGCCATAGGTCAGCGTCTGCGCGTCCTCGGGATCGATCGGCGTGCCGTTGTTGCGCTGGCGGCAGACATCGTCGACGCAGCGCAGGCTGCCGGGAATACCCGCGGCCAGACCATTGCCATATTGCGCGTCGGGCAATCCGGTCAGGCGACACGCCTCGATGCTGGCCCTTGGTGCGACGCCGTTGACGCTGGCACAGGGGTCGACGATCGTTGCATTCTGATAGCCGACGACCTGATCGGCCTCCCTCAGGCCGGGCGCGCGCGCGGCGCGGTTCCGGCCGACGCGGAACGTGACGTCCTCGCTCGGCGAATAGACCGCCTCGATCTTCCACGTGTTGAAGGTCTGGGGATTGGTGCTGTATTTCGACAGGCGATAGCCGCCATTGACCTGCAGCAGTTTGAAGAACGGCACGTTCTGCACCAGCGGCAGCTGGGCTTCGGCATTGCCCTCGACGACGTCCTGCGTGGTCAGGCTGTCGGGTACGCCGCCATAGACTTCGATGAAGCGGGTGTTGCGCGTCGTCCGCTCCTCCTGCCGGCGATATTCCCCGCCGACCGCCACGGCCAGGCCCTGTTCGGCGAATGGCGACCGGATGCCGTAGCGGGTGAAGTCCGCCGTCAGATTGGCGGTCACGTCATAGAATTTCGCGCGCAGGTCCTGCACGCCGAGCCCCTCGTCGAACAGATAGTCGCTGAGCGCGGCGCTGCCGGGATTGTTGGCGGTGAACACGTTGAGCGGTACGCAGGCGGGGTCGGTGCCGTTGACCACCGACCGGCACGTCGGCACGCCGTTCACGTTGACGACGTCGAGCGCGCGGCTGACCTTGGCGGCGACCGGGTTGCCGCCGGGCTCCCATAATTGCCGGCTCGTGCTGTAGACGCCGCCGACGTCATACCGCCAGCCCTCGGCGATCTCGCCGCGGACCGACGCGTTGATGCGCGTCTGCGTGTTCCTGAAGCTTTCCTTGTCGCGGTCGCCGGCCAGCCCCGGAAAGCCGTATTGGACACCGAGCGGCGCCGACGCGCCGGACCCGGCATTCGCCCCGCAGATCGTCTGCGCCTGCGATGCGGACATCAGCGGATTGTCGCAGTTCACCCGGTAGCTGCCCTGGACATAGGGGCCGTAGAGCAGGTTCTCCGATGTATCGCGAAGGTACATCACGCCCGCCGAAAACTCGGCCGCGGGCGACGCCTTGAAGTTGATGAAGCCGCCGCCGTTGAAGCGCTCATAACCACGCGCAGCGAGCCGGTCCGCCTGGTTCGCATAGCCCGGAATCGTCGATGCGGGCGCGAAGACGCCGGGGCTGCCGGTGACGTTCGAATAATTCACGCCGTTCGCCGTCAGCGTCCCGTTGGGCGACGCCGCGGTCACGCCGCAGATCAGGTTGTTGACCCTGAGCGGGTTACCCGTGTCGCGGCGCAGCTGACAGCCAGACGCGTCGCGGTCACGGAAGAAGATGCCGTCCGCGGTCCGGTAGGTGCCGTAGACCGAGACATTCAGCCGGTCGTCGAGGAAGTTGTGGCCGTAGGTCGCGCTCAGATCCGCGCGGCCGCCATCGTTGGTCATCCCCGTCGGCGTGGCGATCCCGTAGCGCTGGGCGACGGGTGTTGAAGCGTTGGCGCGGTTGTCGTGATTGTAGAAGCTGTAATTGCCCGACAGCTGCAACCCTTCGAAATCGCGACGGATCACATAGTTCACGACGCCCGCGATCGCGTCCGACCCATAGACCGAGGATGCGCCGCCGGTCAGCAGGTCGATGCGCTCGACCAGCGAGACCGGGATCAGGTTGGTATCGACGGATTCGGTCCCGGCGATCCGCTGGCCGTCGATCAGCGACAGCGTGCGGTTGAAATCCAGCCCGCGCAATTTGACGCCGCGCTGCTGGCCGTTGCTCTGCTGATAATTCTGCTGCGCATCGGGCTGCACCTGACCCAGCCGGTTCGTCACCTCCTCGAGGTTGACCGCGCCCTGCGCCTTGATCTCCGCGGCACCGATGCTGGTGATCGGGCTCGCCGACTTCAGATTGGGCCGGGTGATGCGCGTGCCGGTGACCATGATGTCCGCCGGCGCCGGCGCTGGCGTTTCGGACGTGGGGTCGAGCGTGACGGGGGCGGACCCGGTGGGCGGGGCGGGGGCTGCGCTATCCTGCGCCGCCACCACGAACACGCCCTGCGTGGTCTGCGAGACCGCAAGGCCGGTGTCGCGCAACAGGCGCTGAAACGCGTCGGCGGCGGTCATCGACCCGGCCAGCGCGGTCGACCGGCGCGTGCCGACCCGCGCCTGATCGAACACGACCTGGACACGGGCCTGCTGCGCCAGCGTCTGCAGCGCCTGGGCCAGCGGCTGCGGCGCGACGTCGACGCGGACCATCGCCGACTGTGCAGCGAGCGGCGTCGCTGCCACCGCGGCGATTGCGACGACGCTGGTCCGCACCAACATCGATCCGAAAGAATGCCCAACCATGATCTCGCCCCCCTGTTATTACGCTAATATGACGGGCGACATTGCGAAACGCTCACCGGCATTGATATTTTTATAATCTTTTTATCAAGATGAGTCGATCTGGTATTGTTTATGTCTCTTGTTGGTCTTTTTGGGTGCGCTCGGCGGAAGATGCATTCGCACGGATGAGGATGGGGTTCACCCTCCCGATACTGTCACGTCTGGCACATCGGTTGATCGTTAGCGTGCCACCCAATTTTCCGAACCTTCGAGGCGCACCCAGCCCCTGGAAAGGCCAACCGCGCGCCGCAGCGGACTGAACATATATAATCCATGTTATGTATCGATAACATGATGCAAGCCACTCACAAATAAGGTTAATTCGAGGCAACTATCGAGTTAAGGGTACCAATATATTACCAAAAAAGCCTAAAAAGACGGATCTAAATATAAAAAGACATTTTATGAAACTTATGTTGCGCAGGGAGATTGATCGACTTAAGCCGACCCCCGAAACGACATTGGGCCAGCAAGCGCCCCGGTTTCTGTGGGGAGTATGTGATGCGCCAAGTGATCAATTTTGCAGTGCTGCGCTCGGTTCTGGCGGCATCGACGATGCTGGCGACACCGGCCTTTGCGCAGGACGTGCTGCAGGACGCGACGAAGCCGGTGCCCGCCGAGAGCCAGACCCCCGCGGCGCAGGCGGCCCCGACACCGGACGCCGCGCCCGCAACCGAAGCGGCGCCCGCGCCCGCCACCCCGCAGTCCGACATCGTCGTCACCGGCTCGCGGATCATCTCGTCGGGCTTCACCGCACCGACCCCGACCCAGGTGCTGAGCGCCGAGTCGATCGCCAAGAACGCGCAGCCCAACGTCTTCACGACCGTCGCGCAATTGCCCTCGCTCCAGGGCAGCACGGGCGCCACCGTCGGCGCCAACGGCACCTCGACCGGCGTGCAGGGGCTGAGCGCGCTCAGTCTTCGCGGCCTTCAGCCGATCCGCACGCTCACCCTGATCGATGGCCAGCGGGTCGTCGGCGCGAACGTCACCGGCGTCGCCGATGTCAGCCTGTTCCCGCAATTGCTGATCGAACGGGTCGACGTCGTGACCGGGGGTGCCTCCGCCTCCTACGGCTCCGACGCGGTCGGCGGCGTGGTCAATTTCGTGACCAACACCCGCTTCACCGGCTTCAAGGCCAATCTCCAGTCGGGCATCAGCACCTACGGCGATGACGGCAACTACACGGTCCAAGCGGCGGTCGGGAAATCGCTGTTCAACGACCGGCTGCATCTCATCGGCAGCGGCGAATACAGTCACGAGGACGGGATCGGATCGGCCGGCTTCGGTGTCGGATCGGACCCCGACGGCAGCGGCCCGGGCGGGCGCAACTGGCTGGTCTCGCGCAACCTGATCAACCGCGGCATCACCAATGACGGCGGCCCGCAATATCTCGATCGCAGCTTCACCCAGGCGAACAACACGGCGCTCTACGGGCTGATCACCGCCGGCCCGCTCCAGGGCACCGCGTTCGACGTGAACGGCAATCCGCGGCAGTTCGAATATGGCTCGAACGGCGTGCCGCTGAAGGATGCGAACGGCAACGTGCTCGGCTGCTACAACGGCGTGTGCGAAGGCGGCGACCGGTCGGGCAACGTGACCAACGCCAATTCGCTCAAGTCGACGATCACGCGGCTCAGCGGCTATGGCCGGATCGGCTTCGACATCGATCCCGACAATGAACTCTACACCACCGTCAACGTCGCCCGGGTGACGACGGGCAACATTCCCAATGTCGGATCCGCGCAGTTCGGCAACCTGACGCTCCAGTGCGCCAACCCCTATGTCCCTACCTCGGTCCAGGAGGCCTGCGCGGCGAACGGGATCACCCAGTTCCGCTACGGCGTCGACAACGCGATCTTCCCCAACTCGATCAGCGTCCGTACCGAGCGCGAGCAATATCGCTTCGTCGCCGGCGCGAAGGGCAAGATCCAGGCGTTCGGCGGCGACTGGCGCTATGATGCCTATTATCAGCACGGCACGGGCATCACCGACATCACCGTCCGCGATATCCCGCTGATGCCGCGCTACAATGCCGCGATCCAGGCGGTCCGCGCGCCCGATGGCAGCATCACCTGCGCCAATCCCGCCGCGGTCGCCAGCGGCTGCGTCCCGCTCAACATCATCGGCGGCCAGACGCCCAGCGCCGCGGCGCTCGCCTATATCCTTCCGGGCAACGGACCATATCAGCATACGCGCCAGACCCAGGACGTCGCGAGCTTCTCGGTCAGCGGCGAGCCGCTGCAACTGCCCGCCGGCGCGCTGTCGGTCGCGTTCGGCAGCGAATATCGGCATGAATTCTATCAGGTGAACGCCGATCCCTACGGCAATGGCGTCGTGACCAGCGGTGCCTACGACGCGCAATATCCCAGCGACCCGCTGCTGAACCCGCAGGGCGGCAACTGGTATGCGGGCAATTACCGCGACGGCCGCGGCGCCTATAGCGTCTATGAATCCTTCCTCGAGGTGAACGCCCCGCTGTTCAACTCGGACGGGGTCGGCAAGGCGAACCTCAATGCCGCCGGGCGCGCGACCAACTACAGCACGTCGGGGACGGTCTATACGTGGAAGGTCGGCGCGACCTGGGACACGCCGGTCGACGGCATCCGCTTCCGCGGCGTGACCTCGCGCGATATCCGCGCACCCAATCTGAGCGAGCTCTTCGCCGCGCCGGTCACGAGCAATCGCACCGGCACGACCGATCCGTTCAATCCGGGTCGCACGCTCACCGTGCTCCAGACGACCACGGGGAACACCGCGCTGCGCCCCGAAGTCGCGCGCAATACCGAATTCGGCGTGATCCTGTCGCGTCCGTCCTGGGCGCCGCGGCTGAACATCTCGGTCGATTACTACCGCATCAAGATCAAGAGCGCGATCGCGGCGCTCGATGCGCAGACCCAGATCAACCTCTGCTTCGCCGGCGTGACCTTCACCTGCAACAGCTTCGACATCAGCGATCCGAACAACGCCTCGGTCACCGTCCAGCCGTTCAACTTCGCGTCGATCTTCACCGACGGCTTCGACATCGAGGCGAGCTACCAGGTTCCGTTGTCGGGCATCGGCCTGCCCGGCCAGGCGTCGCTGCGTGGTCTGGCGACGCATGTGAAGAACTTCGTCTCGGATCGCGGTCTGCCCAACACGATCCCCATCCAGGGGGCGGGCGTGAATTTGGGGCAGGGTGCGACGCCGAGCTGGAAGGTCCTCGCGGTCCAGGACTGGACGACCGACCTCTTCAGCATGACGCTGCAAGAGCGGTGGATCAGCGCGGGCGTGATCAGCAACGAATATATCGTCTGCCAGACCAACTGCCCGGTCTCGACGATCGATCACCCGACGATCGATCGCAATCACCTCGATAGCGCCTTCTACGTCGACATCAGCGCCTCGTACAAATTCACCGACGCGGTGCAGGGCTATGTCAAGGTGGACAACATGTTCAACAAGGACGCCGCCACCGTCCCCAGCGATATCACCAACCCCGGTCTCTACGACGTCGTCGGACGCGCGTTCCGGGTCGGCATGCGCGCGAACTTCTGATGACCCCGGCCCGGTATGCCGTTGGGCATGACCGGGTCGGTCATCGGATCCGATTAACTGGGGAAAGCCGATGCTGCCGTTCCTGCTGATGGCCGCCGATGTCCAGGCGCCTGATCTTCAAGCGACGCCACCCGCCGTCGAGACGGCGATCGCGGCGATGACGCTGGAGGAGAAGGCCGCGCAGCTCGGCAGCAGCGCGCCGGCGCTGCCCCGGCTCGATCTGCCCGCATATGATTACTGGAGCGAGGGGCTGCACGGCCTCGCGCGCAACGGGATCGCGACCGTCTTTCCACAGGCGATCGGTCTGGCGGCGAGCTGGGATACCGCGCTGCTCGATCAGGTCGGCACGGTCGTCTCGACCGAGGCGCGGGCGAAGTACAACGGCGTGCGCTCGACGCGCGACCGGCGGCGTTTCGCGGGGCTGCACATCTGGTCGCCCAACCTGAACATCTTCCGCGATCCGCGCTGGGGGCGGGGGCAGGAGACCTATGGCGAGGATCCCTATCTGACGGGCAAGCTGGGCGTCGCGTTCGTTCGCGGCATCCAGGGGCCCGACGCCGCGCATCCCAGGGCGATCGCGACGCCGAAGCATTTCGCGGCGCATTCGGGGCCGGAGGCGGGGCGCAACAGCTTCGACGCGGATATCTCCCCGCGCGACATGGCCGGGACCTATACGCCGGCCTTCCGCATGGCGGTGACCGAAGGCCGCGCGCAGTCGATCATGTGCGCCTATAACTCGCTTCACGGCGTACCCGCCTGCGCGTCGTCCGCGTTGCTGACCGACCGCGCGCGCGGCGACTGGGGGTTTGGCGGCATGGTCGTGTCGGACTGCGATGCGGTCGGCTATATCTCCGTTTTCCATTATTACCGCCCCGATCTGCCCTCGGCGGCCGCGGCGGCGCTGCAGGCGGGCACCGATCTCGATTGCGGGCCGAGCTATGATGCGCTGCCCGCCGCGGTTCGGAAGGGTCTGGTACCCGAAGCCGCGATCGACACGTCGCTGCGTCGTGTGCTCGCGTCGCGCGCGGCGCTCGGCATCGCCTTTGGCCAGCGCAGCCCCTGGACGCGCATCGCGCCGTCGCAGGTCGACACGCCCGCGCACCGCGCGCTCGCGCAGACCGCGGCGGAAAAGTCGCTGGTGCTGCTCACCAACAAGGACCGGCTGCCGCTCAAGCCCGGGACCCGGATCGCGGTGATCGGGCCCAATGCCGACTCGCTCGACGTGCTCGAGGCGAATTACCACGGCACCGCCAGCGCGCCGATCACGCCGTTGCAGGGCATTCGCGCGCGTTTCGGCGCCGATCGCGTCACTTATGCGCAGGGCAGCGGGCTGGCGGCGGGCGTCGCCTTGCCCGTGCCCGAAACCGCCCTGTCCGCGAACGGCAGGCCGGGGCTGAAAGGCGAGTATTTCAGCGACGGCGCGATGACCCGGCGGGTCGCGACCCGGCAGGATCGCACGATCGACTTCGACTGGGATCGCGCGCCGCCTGTTTCAGGACTGTCGGGCAAAGGCTACGGCGTCCGCTGGACCGGGCAACTGACGCCGCCGGGCCCCGGCCGCTACCGGTTGCGGCTCGACGTCCCCCGCTGCTTTGACTGTGAAGGCCATGATCCGGTGAAGCTGTGGCTCGACGGCAAGCCGCTGATCACCGACGACGGCAGCGATAGCGCAGTCGAGGCGGAGGTCACCGTCACCGACGCCAAACCGCACGACCTCCGCATCGACTATGTGCACGCAAGCGAGGATGGCGGGATCGGCCTGCGCTGGGTCGCGCCGATCGACGCGCAGCGCGGCGAGGCGCTCGCCGCCGCCGGCGCAGCGGATGTGGTCGTGGTGTTCACCGGCCTGTCGCCGACGCTCGAGGGCGAGGCGCTGCGGCTCGACGTGCCGGGCTTCCTCGGCGGCGACCGCACCGCGATCGAACTGCCCGAGCCGCAGCGCGCGCTTCTGGAAACGCTCGCCACCGCCGGGAAGCCGATCGTGGTCGTGCAGCTGACCGGCTCCGCGATCGCCGATCCGTGGAGCAGGGACCATGCCGATGCGGTCGTCGCCGCCTGGTATCCGGGCCAGTCCGGCGGGACCGCGATCGCGCGGATGCTGGCGGGCGATATCAATCCGGGCGGGCGTCTGCCGGTGACGGTCTATGCCACGACGCGCGATCTGCCCGCCTATATCGATTACAGCATGAAGAACCGGACCTACCGTTTCTTCAGCGGTACGCCGCTCTACCCGTTCGGCCACGGCCTCAGCTACACGCGCTTCGCCTATGCCCCCAAGACGGCAACGATCGCGACGGTGACCGCGGGACAGCCGCTGGCGGTCAGCGTCACCGTGACCAACACCGGCAAGCTCGCCGGGGACGAGGTGGTCCAGGCCTATCTCGCACCCGTCGACCCGCAGGAACAGGGGCGGACGATCCCCGTGCTGCAACGCCAGCTCGTCGGGTTCCGCCGGATCCCGCTGCGCGCCGGCGAAGCCCGCACCGTCGACTTCGCCATCGACCCGCGCAGCCTCGGCATGGTCGAGCATGACGGCACGCATGCCGTCGTGCCGGGCCGCTACCGGCTGTTCGTCGGCGGCGGGCAGCCCGGGGATGCGGCGGGGATCTGGACGGACGTGACGATCACCGGGACGCGGACCGTGCTGCCGAAATAACGCGAACGACACCCAAGGGGAGCCTGCGAGATGAGTGCCATCAGGATCTATACGGCGTCGCTGTGCG
>Ga0265797_10012922_pt1 | contig 10138 bp, 8 predicted proteins | sample P2T30metagenome_FD_192433 | JGI IMG/M metagenome (GOLD analysis project Ga0265797, IMG submission 192433) | Plant litter microbial communities from East Loma Ridge, Irvine, California - P2 T30 | ecosystem: Environmental > Terrestrial > Plant litter > Unclassified | place: USA: California... | reverse complement strand
CCGGGTCTTGCTCGATAACCAAGTCGATCCGAGGTAGGCAGACCTCTACCCGAAATCGCCTATTGCACCAAACGCTTTCTAATTGGAAGCTACAACACTCTGGCCGTCCAACTATGACTGGAAAGGTGGAGCTTCTCTCTCTGCCCTGGAGATACGCTGTCTTTTTGCTTTTCATGATATCCCGCTTTTGGCGTTGCTTTTTCTTTTGCACCATAGACTTTGGCGTCCCGTGGAGCGGACACTGGACTGCCGATTGACATAGACTTGACTATTCTAGCTTGCGATTGGTGGAAGCATGTGGTCGTAGATCCGAGGACGACATGGCAACTTTTTGGATCAAAATTGTATGGAATCTACAACTTCTTTACTTGCTTTAGACGAACTCGGGTGATTTGAGGTTCGGAATAGTTTGTACGCATGGACGTGCATAGTTCTTGGTAAGCGAGGGCGGCTGTTTTGTCTCTGCTTGCTTTAGACTAGACTCAAGCGTATAGGTTGTTGTCTGGCGTCGCTTTATGATGGGACTGTTGTCGTTCGTCTGGTATGGCCATCTGCACGAACGGCGCGGAGATCTTTAGCTGTATTGTGATGTGGTTCAACATTGAATGTACTTCACATGTCTCTGACCGAGGAGTTTCTAAGGTAGCGAACAAAAGCGTTCCCATCTGCCAACCTGATTGTTTTCCGAAAGCCCGAACTGCAGCAGGCAGAGCAATGCCATCCATATACGCTCGCTCAAGGGCCAGGAATGGCAGCTGCCGCCGTCAATATCTCCCCGCTGACTCCCGTCTTCAAAGGATCCACCACTGCAACGTATAACGGAGCGATCTCAGCGGGTTGCAAGATTCTTCCGTAAGGACTGTTCGCCGTCAACATCGGGATGTTCTCACTGCGGATGCCCTGTGTGGCCAGGAACGGCGTGAGCGTCAGTCCAGGAGCTACCGCGTTGACGCGGATGCCTGCAGGAGCAAGTTGACGGGCAAGGGATCGTGTAAGGTGTGTGATTGCTGCTTTGCTGGCGCCGTAGTCGATAGTGAGGGAGTTGGGCTGAGCTACGATTCCGGATGAGGTGAAGACGATGCTACCGCCTGGAGGCACTGTGAGGTTCTTAGTGTTGATCTTGTCAATGATACTGGGTGCTGCCCTTCCGACTGTGCGACTTACGTAGCGGAACTGCCGCTCTGGCAAGATATACGTTGGCAAAGACGTTAGTGCGGAAGACTCTTTCGAACTCCGCCGAGGAGATGTTGGCGACCGAGACATTGTTGTTCTGCATCGAGGAATATCTGTTCACACGTCAGCGAGTTGCTCCTTCCATTGGTTGGTCTACCGCTTCGGCGCTTGCTCACCCGGCATTGCCGATGAGAATGTCGAGGCCTCCCAATTGTCTAGCAGCGTCTTCAACGAGAAAAGCACAAAAGTCTTCATCGTCCAGATCGCCGGGAATGCGAGTGAGGGAAAGATCTTCGCCCGCCAACAGATCCTCAAGATCCTGGGCGTCGAGCTCCTCGTCGGGCAAGTAATTGATAGCAACGTTAGCTCCCTCGCGGGCAAAGGCAATGACTGTTGCTCGACCGATTCCGGAGTCGCCGCCTGTGATGAGAACGTTGAGACCCTGCAGTCTCCCAGTTCCGCGATAGCTGTCCTCGCCACAGTCAGGTGGGACTGTGAAATTGGTTTGGAGGATCGGGAAGCCGGGAGGGGGCAATGTCACTTCATGCTCCGCGAAGCGATCGATGGGGTTGATCAGCTCGACTCCTTGTGTTCTTGTTAGCGTTTTCGATAGGAATTGTTCGCAGTTCTATCGCAAAGCGACGTACTTTGGCATTGAGCTGCGACGATGAGAGCTGATGTCCATAGCAACATCATGTTGATTGGCTCGTTCTGATGGCAAACAGTGCTTGTTTGAAAGAGGTGAGTCGTTTTGTAGTCTGGAGGGTCTTGTAGTACGGATGTGATGAGCGATTCTCACCGTAGAGACGACGGGCTTTTATAGATGTTTTGTCAGATCAGACGAAAGGTCAAGCACCAAATTTCATGTTCTTTCCACAATGCTGACTGTGACCACACTCATCGCCGGTGTCGTGTTGCGGTATCTTGGCGGATCAGGCTGCGGTCCAAGAGCTGACCAGAGATTGTTCTGCCACGCAATAGCATGGCTGTGTTATGCAAGACAGCAAGCATTCAATGTGTGCTGTTGTCCAGTCTAGATCGACGTTAGAGACAGGCATTGCTGGATACTCGTCGTTACTGGGAGCTTGTCAGACAAGCGCGAAAGCGAGCGTTCTATGTCCATGGAAATAGTACTTGGCGCTTATGCATATGTAGCACGACTCCCTCTATGGTCGATGGGCCCTTGGTCTCAGTTCCATGGAGGTCCGCGGTCTTGAAGTTCAGATCCGCGGGGACAAATCTGGACTCCCTGTGCCCTGTTGCTTGTTGCTTGCTTTGAGGGACGCATTTCGGCTTATTGTCACGTGCAGTGGGCGTCACGATGCGGGAGGGGCCGTTGTTTGTACGCTTTGAACACACAAAGTGAGCAGGCGAGAGGTGTATGCTACCGAAGGTGGCTATATTGTGTCCACTTTCTTGGATTCCCAACAAAGCATCTGATTTCATCATGGCCGCCAGGGACAATTTTCTTCTAAGTATCTACTGGCGATCCTGATCTAATGCCAACCCTACATACAGCCCTAAAAGATTATCCTAACTTATCCCGACCGTTTCTCTCCAAACGTGTAAGAAACATTAGTTTACCGAATTTACCAACTCTCATCTCAGAAGCAGCGATGACTTCTCCCTCTTACTCAAACCGACCAAGCCCGTTATCTCTCACCTCGTCGTGAATCTCGTGTTCAACAAATCTAAACTATGCTCGGCGCCATTGGCTTCCTGGCTTCTCTCGCCCTGCTTGCAGCATTCCTGGAACCTCACTGGTCTTGGACGAATTTTCTTCGCGGCGCGATCATTACACACATCCTTGTTGGTCAATCATACCTCAGCAAAGCCATCAGCACCTGTTGCTTGCAGACACGCCCCTCCCGCTCCAGCTGTCTGCGTGCGTGTGCAACGTTGTTGGTCATTGAGCTTTCAGGTTCGATCTTTTTCGGCATCTTTGGCACACATTCTGGCGTCGTACTGCGACGTTTTTTCCGCGACATCCGCAATGGCTCGTGAAACCTTTGTGTTGAACCTCCCGGGCGCCCGGTCGCCGCTCCTCAACATTCGCGATTAGTCCGGCTTTACGATGCGCTTAACAAGTCTCGATGCATGAAAGGCACTCGCCAGAAAAGCCCGCAACTTTGCGCATGTGTGAGTGCAGTAACCTGAAGGTTGAAAGTGGTGCTTTGCTGACAGAATTTGAGCCCAGAACAATCGAAAAAGCAAAAGTAGAACATATTTCCCTGTCTTGTATGGAAATGAATTCTTTACTTGACATTGTCTAAGCTTGTGGACTCTTAATACATTCAGCGGAACAGTTCCTGCATGTAACTGCTATATACGACAATATGCCCAATCTTTCGTTGACGACTCGTTGATAAAGCGACGCTGCTTTCCAGTTTTTAGGGCACAGGTAATTCCTTGACGCGGAGTTCGCCCACAAAAACCAGTGTTCCCTTGTGCTCCTGTCCCAACTACCAGCACAGCTTGCTATGACACTGCTCCAGACCGATGGTATCTAGAGCTCTCTGCCACAGTTGCAACCAGAGCCGTTCGGACAGCCTTCATAGTTGTGTCCAAAGTCATTTTGCTCGAAGACGACCCTGGCCAGAATTGCATCTCCAGCCACGCAGTTGAAGCCATTGGAAACACTGAAATCCGCCACATCAGACCAGTCGGCACCCGCAGCCTCGTAAGACATATCGGTTACGCTGCGCGCCACTGCAGGGTTGAGGAGGTCGAATTTGGCACCGCTACACTTGCCACAGTACGAAAACTTGACGCCGGCGTCTCCTCCAAACGTGTAAAAGCCGCGGAGCTCATTTCTACGGGAATGCGACGCCATATCTCGGAAATGAACGATGCCGTCCGTGCCGTTCGTGTAATGGTGGTATGAGTGGCCATCGGAGTGGTCGACTCTGAACTTCGTTGCGTTGAGTACACCCATGGTGTCATCTTTGCCTTCGTCAGTCAAAGTGAGGCCGAGCTGCGACACGAGGTCTTCGAGAGAGGTTCCGTTCAGTTCTCTTTTGTTGAACTTGTCCACATAGTCGGCACCGAGAGTTCCTGCAACTGCTCCACCGCCGACGTCGACAATGAAGAGGTTGATGATTTCTCCCCAGCAGGCAACACCACTATAGGTGTCTCCATTGGCCTTTCTCAAGAAGCAATTCTCAATGACTCTGCTGGCCACGGCCTGACCGAGAACAACGTGAGACATGGTGGCACCTCCAATGAATCCTGTCCATGACCATGTGATGGCTATCGCAGCTGGAATGAGGCACAAGGCTGCCGTCCACACGCCGAGCGAAAGTCGTAACATGATAATGAATCACAGACGAGCGAGCTGCTAGAAAATTGAGGGAACTAAGAGGCTTTTAGAATGCGGACGAACGATGCAGATGATGGAAGCAAAGAAGCATCCGGAGCTATGCGGTCGCCTCTGTTGCTTAAGTATCTGTGATAGCTCACGAGCAAAGCCGGACAATTCATGGCGCGATTCTCGTCCATCTCAACGCGAACTGCGAAGGATCATGTCAATGCTGTTCAACCAAAATGAGAAAAATTCGTAGCGCTATGTGGCCCACATCACTGTGTACAGTGTTGCTCAGCAGGACCGGCCAGCGCCAGACAGGAATTAGTGCATCGAACAAAAGGTTGGACCAGCTCTGAACTGCCAATGAGAGATACTCGACTCGTGCGGACCTCCTAGTTCTGACCATGCTTACTCGGTGAATGTAGGATTGTTAAGAGAAGATGGGCCCAGCTAGGAAGCTTGGTGTTATTAGTCGAACATGAAAGCACATCTGCCCCAAAGAACCAATTAACAGCCATCGATCACGTGGGTCTTCCTACCTCCTAGCGCTGGCAGCCTTCACACGTCGATATTTCCTAGGAGGTACCTCCTACTGTCTGGGATTGTTAAGAAGTCGGCTCTAAGCATACTTGCTACCGAATAAACAGTAACACTGTAAGCATGTCATAGTTCCGGACTGAGATTACTCTTTTGGACCGAAAAAGATTGGCAGCAGCTTGAAAATGGACTGAGAACCACAAAGGTCAAGCGCTTAATATCTCGTTGGAAGAAGGAAAGTGCTGAAATGTTCTTTGTCTATAGCCTAAGATTGAACGTATGGATATTGCCAGATTCCATCCAGTCTTAACACCTGAAATTTCAATACGTTCGGCCCACTCAGACCCCTTATGAAAATAAACAAAGCGTGAAGATCCAGGAATCTAAGCGGCGATAGCCTGCTTGCGGTTCGTGAAGACGCCCTCAGGGTCGTAGACAGACTTCAACTGCTTCAGGCGAGCATAGTTCGCCTGGCCATACAGCCTGGAGCTCCAGTCGGCCTCAGAAAGCTCAGAATCAACGTAGTTGGGGAAACCACGGATGGGGATCTTGCCAGCAGTGAGAGCATTCTCGAAAGGCTTCCAGATGCTCTGAAGATATTTGAGACCGTCCGCTGGGAAGTTCTTGATATCAACAGACACGCCGTCGAAGCGAACAAGCCATAGGTTCTTGCCGTGGGCGTATGCAGAGTCCTTGTCGCGAATGTTGCGGGTGAGTCTGCCGCCCCAGAGATCAAGGAAGCCGGATCCACGGAGGTCAGTGCGGTTGAAGTTGATGTTAACGTTGTCGAGAAGGACCTTCACTTGCTCCACCGTGAAAGGACGGTCGGTGGTCGTTGTCAGAGACTGGAGGTAGAAAGATCTTCCGCCTTGGGAGCCACCGCTGGGCTGGTTCATGCCCGGGCCTGCCACCGAGACTTCCATATCCCAGAACGGAAGCACAGTCTTCTGCAGAGTCACGTTTCCAATTGTTTGAAGCGTGGTGAGCAGAGGTGCGATCACGCCGTCGAACTTGGCGGGGTCGCCGTAGAAGTAGCCAGTGGCGCTTGCATTGGGGGTCAACGACATGCGGATGGCAAGCTCGTCAGGGCACTGCTTGGTCAAGGAGAAGTCTTGGACCGCAACGATAGCCTTGGCGGCATCCTCGGTATCGAAGGTGGGTGCGTTGAGCGTGAAGTTGACAGCGGTCGGGAACAGGGGCTTGTGGGTGTCGGTGGTCATGGAAAGAGCAATACCGTACGAGGAACCAGCGCCCTGAGCAGCCCAGAAAAGGTCGGATCCCTTCGTCGCATTGACGATCGTACCGTTGTAAAGCATGAATTCCACGGAGTGGAGGTTATCCACTGCGGCACCGAGTTGACGAGATGTCGATCCAAAGCCGCCACCCATAGAAGATCCAGCAAGGCCAACATGAGCACCACGGACATGGGGGAAATGGCGTCCCTCGTTATCCCAAAGCCACTTCAGGGTTGGACCGACATGGCTGCCGCCGCCGAATGTAAGGCGCTTGCTCTTCTTGTCATAGGATACGTCTTGGAAAGCCTCCATGTTAACGATGAGATTGCCTGGGTTGCCAAAACCAAAAGTCTGGAAGGAGTGTCCGGCTCCAAGAGCCGAAACTGTAGTGTTCGACTTCCTAGCACAGTCGAGTGAAAGAGCAACCTGCTCTTTGTTGATGGGGTGTGACACGGCAGAAGGAGCAATTTCGATGCGCTTCTGGAAGGCCGTGGTATCGTTTCCCCATGTGGCATCTCCACTGATAGAGCTCTTGACTCCAGCGGTGGTCAAGCATGAGTGAAGCTGAGAGGCCTTGCTCTCAGTCTGAGCTACGGCTGAGCTGGGAGAAAGACAAAGTAGGGTCGCGATCGCAAGCGATCCAAGAGACTGAGTGAAAACCATCACTATAGCCTTGTTAAGATCGAGGCAGAGTAGTGAGTTGAGAACGGGAGAAAGATGAACTAGGCGATTTGGGGCATCGAAAGTCGCCGCGGTGCGTTGCTTTTATACAGACTTCACGAGGAAGCATCTGGACATCAAACCGTCCGAGCACGCATTCACCGAGCAGTCCACCGGCACGCCGAGAGCGAGGCTGAGTCGTTGATAGAGACAGGGCTACGAGTCTATTGTTTGATTAGATACAGATCAATCAATGTGAGTGGGGAGGCTGTCTATCAGATGGTCTGTCTTGGCCCTGAAGCACGTCCTGAGGACCTTGCTTGGGTTTCGCATCGACGTCAATTCTTCGGGCGCACTTGCGTCAATACACGTGCAGAGTCAATTAATGGCATGTACCAAGCTCAGGTAGTCGCGAGAGTTTTTGGCCCTAAGGCCTCCAGTGAATACATATGTCGTAGGTCCAGGAATACCATGAATGCCGAGATCTCTAGGGCGATATGTGTCGATGGGTAGGAAGCCCAACTGCAGCTTCAAACAGCCCTCCACTTCGGCTGTCACGTAGTGCAAGATTCACAGTATTGGCGAGAGATAATGGCCGAGACCCTTACTTCAACAAGTGCACCCCGTCTGCACATCCACAATCACGGACCAGGATCCAAAGGCAGTCGAAAGTCCAAGCAACGTGGACGGAGGCACCGGAAAGAGTTGCTCGCGTGCGACAACTAGTAGCGTCCGGCGTAGGTAAATATATTGCTCAAGGAAAGCACATCATCATCGAAGGTATCACCATCATTTAAGGTGTCTCGCTTGGCTGTATGCTTCAGCCACAACGGCCTGTGCCTGCTTGGCAAGGGAATTTGACACCTTCGCCGATAAGCCACATTCTGTGATCCTGCAGAGCCTCCTGAAACAGGCTCAATGGCTAGCGTCTTCATAAGTTACATCGGCGCTGGGTCAGCCCTGGAACAATGTTAGTTACGTTACACACTGCCCACGGGGCCAACGAACATCTAGGGCTGCCCTTAACGCTACGCGTCAAATTGCTCTCATCAAGACCAGTGAGCTATGCACTGCCTGCTTGGCAAAGTATGGCGTTGGCAGGATGCCGGATGCTACATGGTTCTAGAATCGTTTGACGAGAAGCAGGCATGCCGATAATCTCAAAGTCCTGGGCTGTCTGCTTCGGCGTCTCATTAACCGGGATATAGTCGCACCCACTCCCTGATCTCATTCCGCCTCCCACATGCTACGATACCTCTTTCACAACTGAAATCATGCAACGTATACTCTTGACAGGCGTTCTCGCGCAGCTTACCTTGTTGATCGCTCCTTGCAGCGCTATCACACTCTTCGCCGCTGATTCCGGAGGAAATGTCACTTCGCTCTCACTGGACGTCGGGAAGAATTCAAGCTTAGTAGCGTCTCACAGAACCACGGAGTGCGCCACGAATCCGTCCTGGTTGACATTGGACGCAGCGAACCGAATCTTGTACTGTGTCGACCGTGCGACCAACTCGGCAGTCAATGGCTCGTTGAACTCTTTCTCTGTTGGTCAGACAGGTGATCTGGTCCACATTGACCGTGTGCCAGTAGCCTCCAGCGGCGTTGCTGGCGAGATCGTGGCAGTCGACTCTGGCGTGCGTGCTTATGTGACTGCATCCTAGTAAGTCGACTCATCCATTGCGTGCAGTGATTTTCTAAACACCTGAGCAAAATTGCCACGCCCCGGCTTCGATCCAGCTGATGCTGACATTCGAATAGCAACAGAAGTGCAATCAACGTCGTCGCTTTAGGCGAGCATGGAGACTTCCCCGATGCCGCCCCCCTCCAAGCGATCTTCCCGACCATCAACACTACCGGCCCGGTGACTCTACGCCAAGATGCGAGCTATTCGCATCACGTTCTTGTCGACCCGAAGAACAAGTACATCCTGGTCCCGGATCTCGGCGGTGATCGTATCCGTGTCTTCACCAAAGACCCCGTTACCATCGCCCCGATCAAAGAAATCGCTGGCCTTGTGACTGAACTCGGAGTTGGTCCTCGTCATGCCGCTTTCAAAACTACAGAGAAGGGCGAAACTTTCCTGTTCTTCAACGGCGAGCTCGATCAGAACATCTATTCGTACCGAGTAGAATACAGCAAGTCCGGGCTCAAATTCACCAAGATCTCTTCGATCGTTTCAGTCAACGCCGACTATCCTGCCACCAAGGCCCCAACAAGCGAAGTCGCCATCTCAGTAAGTCATCATCCATTATGTCGTTTTGATTGCGATGGATCGCTTTAGACCACATTATACGATTCCACAAGACTACCAGCTCACACCCCCACCAGCCTGACCAAAAATTCATCATCGTCTCGAACCGTGACGTCTCTTTCAAAGACTCGCCCGTCTTCGGCTCCGGACCAACCGACACGATCTCCACGTTCGCCATCCAAGAAGACGGTTCCCTGAAGCTGGTCCAACTCGCCCCTTCAGGCGGCTGGTCGCCTCGCCAATTCTCCATCAACAAAGCCGGCGACTTGATCGCAATCGGCCATCAAAACAACAAGACTGTCGTTGTCTGGAAGCGTGATGTCGCTTCGGGCAAGATCGTGCTCGAGGCTGAAGGTGGAAAGGTTGGGCAGGTGACTCTTGATGGTGCGGTGGTCTCTACTATCTTTGATGAGTAGGTTGTGGTAATCCGGCAAGACTCTCTAGAACGTGAGACTTCACAGAATAACTATAGTATATATTCATCTTCAAATATGCACAGATACATACGACCATAGGTCAGTGAAGACTGGGCATCCCGTCCGCTCTGCCATACATAAGCACTGAACCGGGCGACTAGTACTAGAGTGGGTGACCATCTGGGAATCCCGCCTGTTGTATGTTTTTTTCTTTTTGCTTCTAACCCTGATCCCCTGTCCCGTCACTATCCTAGTATCCTTGCCCTTTTTAAGTCGTAGAAAACGCTCCCGGATAGCACAGCTCAGTGGTATTAGTCACTCCGCATTTTCCTTAGGGCGGACATCTTACTCTACGAAGCACGGCCACGATGAAAGCACTATTGGAAGTTCCCACAGTCCAGAGCTCAAGTCGCTGCTGAAATCTGGACCTGACGTCCTTAAGTACCTTATTATCCACCTGCGACTCTGCTGGAGGGGTACATGGACACGTCGCGAGAAAAGTGACGTCGAGTTCTGTCATCGCACAAACGATGTATGCATGTATTCGCAAATATCACTG
>Ga0265797_10012921_pt1 | contig 10139 bp, 10 predicted proteins | sample P2T30metagenome_FD_192433 | JGI IMG/M metagenome (GOLD analysis project Ga0265797, IMG submission 192433) | Plant litter microbial communities from East Loma Ridge, Irvine, California - P2 T30 | ecosystem: Environmental > Terrestrial > Plant litter > Unclassified | place: USA: California... | reverse complement strand
GATGGTGATACCGTCTTCAAGGCAGCTGACACCGAAGTCTCTTGCTGCGGCTGTCGCTAACGGATCTGTCGATTCGGCTCGGTTGGACGATCAAGCGACTCGCATCCTAGCCGCGTGGTACCGCTACGCTCACTCGCAAACACCAGGCATCGACGACACTGCAGATATCGACGCTCGGGATCCTGCATCTGCTTCGACGCTTCACCAGTCGGCCATCGAAGGCCAAGTGCTGGTCAAGAACGCAAACAATGCACTTCCGCTCAAGCGTCCGCAGTACCTCAACCTATTTGGCTACGATGCCGTCGGAGGTATCAATGGAAGTTCAGCTGATGCCACGGAAGCTACATTGGTGAACTCCGGTCTGGCCAACACGCAAGCCTACACCGATGGAAGAAGTTGGGGCGTCGTTGATCTCGTAGCAAGTCTCGGTGAAGTCCTCCCGCAGCCGTACTCCGGTCCCTCGGTCGCACTCAATGGCACTCTCCTGACAGGTGGGGGTAGCGGTGCCATCACCCCAACGTTTAGCGTCTCGCCTTTTGACGCTTTCCAGCGGGAAGCAAAGATCGACAATACCACATTGCACTACGACTTCACATCGGCGACCCCATATGTGAAGTATCCCACAGCCCCATGCATAGTGTTCATCAACGCGCAATCCAGCGAGTCATGGGATCGAAGCTCACTGTTCGACGACTACTCTGACAATCTGGTGTTGCATATAGCATCACAATGCTCCAACACGATAGTCAGCATCCACAACGCCGGCCCACGGATCGTGGACGCATGGATCGACCACCCGAACGTCACCGCTGCCATCGTTGCCCACACTCCAGGCCAAGAGAGCGGCAACGCCCTGGTCGAAGTCATCTACGGCAAACAATCGCCTTCCGGAAGAATGCCTTACACCTTGGCTAAGCAGGAGAGCGACTACGGCGCTCTGCTCAGCCCAACACTCCCAGATGGAAAGAACCGGCTGTACCCAGAATCCGACTTCACAGAAGGTCTCAAAATCGATGTAAGAGATATCTTCCTGTCTTTCGGAAAAAACAACCGGCACAAGCTGACCGACCAAAACAGTACCGAGCCTTCATCGCCAACTCAATCACCCCCCGCTTCGCCTTCGGCTATGGCCTAACCTACACCAACTTCACCTACACCTCCCTACAAGTCTCCCAAAACTCAACCGCCAACACCGCCGCTTTCCCACCAGACGCAGCCAACCCTCACCCGCCGCAAGGAGGCCTGGCATCCCTCTACGACATCCTCAGCACCGTCTCCGTAACCATCACGAACTCGGGTTCTGTCCCCGCCGCCGAAGTCGCACAGCTGTACGTTGGAATCCCAGGGAGCGGCCAAGAGAAGGTCCTCCGCGGGTTCGAGAAAAAAATGCTGCAGCCCGGCCAGTTGGAGGTGTTTTCGTTCCCGCTGAGGAGGAGGGATTTGAGTATTTGGGATACGGGAGCGCAGCAGTGGAGATTGCCGGCCGGTACGGTGAAGGTGAAGGTGTTCGTGGGGAAGAGTGTGTTGGATGTGCAGCTGCGGGGGGAGTTGGGGCTTTGATCGTGTTGGAAGAAGATACATGATTGGCCGTAGGAGCGAGACACGCGGAAGGTTGGCCGTTGTGAAATGAACGTTGATTGGAAAGGACTGCGAGATAACTTCTTCTGACTTGAGCTACACGCTGTGAACAGCCGTCGTGGTATTGAACCCTCCTTTATCCTCCTTCGAACCCTCAGCGTTTGTCGACATCTCCACCGACCGACCCTCCAGGATCTCCGCACTCGAGTCAAAGGTATCAGCATGCTCCTTCGGTTCCCTCCATCCCGTCGCTCTCGTCGAATTGTCAACAGGGAACACGTGGTTGATCAAGAAGTATCCGCAAAACGCAACGATAATTCCGATCGGGTAGGCGAAGTAGTAAGCCTTCACGACGCCCATCCCTGCGCTGATTCCAAGGCTGTTCAAAAAGCCATAGAAGTTGGGAGCTACAGCGATGATGTAGACCGCGAAAGCTCGGAAGTTGAAACCTCGCCAGAAGGCATAAGGGTCTCCTCGTTCCGATCGATAGAGTTCATCGACATGGAGTCGTCCTCGGCGAAGCAAGTAATAGTCGCAAATCAGGATTCCAGTGATGGCCGAAAGGAAGATCTGGTACGACGATAGGAAGTTGATGAAGACTGAGGCGGTGGAGAGCAGGTACCAAGGGCAAATGGCGAAGGACACGACAGCGCAGATGAAGAAACCGCGCTTGACCGTGATGAACTTGGGAGCCAGCGCGGCGATGTCATTCCCGGCGGGGATCGAGTTCTCGAAGATCGACGAGAAGACTGTCGAGTAGACATAGGCGAGGGAAATGAAAGCGCACCCTGCGCGGTTGCGGGAGGTGTATCTCTCGTCGGCCATGAGGTTGTCGAGGGTCGTGAGTGGGTTCCATTCGAATACTCCAAGAGCGGGCGTAGTTGCTACTGCGATGAGGTTTCCGAGTACGCCGACCAAACAGTTTGACAGGGGAAAGCCAACGATCTGGCCTATCAGGACGTCGTTCGGCTTCCGGGCATAGCGTTGCAGATCGGCGGCGTTCGCGATGAATGTTCCGCATTGCGCGATTCCCAGGAAGAAGAACTTTATGATCAGCCACTTCTTGCTTGAACCCGAAGCCACTGAGGGCTGATTGAGCATCCTTGAGTCGTTACCGCCCACTTGCATGATCCAAACGACGTAAGCAATCGTCGCGAGGAAGAAGACTGTCGTCTTGATGTAGACTAGCTTCTTCATGCGAGGGATCGGGATGAAGAGGAATGCGCAGTTGATGATCCAGTATATTCCGAAACACAACATCTGGGCAGAGTTGAGAGCAGATTTCGTGCCCATGATGTCCGGGATCTTGGTGATGCTTGGGAAGATGGCGTGCAAAAAGACACTGACATTGCGTTAGCTTGAGCAACGTGACGACATTGCACAAGGACTTACTAAAGACTCTGGGCTCCTTGAACGCTCGAAACTCCATTCCAGACAACGGACATGACCGCGCGATTGAACGTCGGCCACAGCGCTCCGTAATGTCCAAAAGACGCGCGGCAGACGACAGGAAACGGTATCCGATACAGCGCTCCAGCCCGACCATTCAACGCCATGAGAAGACCCGCCACAAACTGTCCAGCAGTCTGACATGCGAGTGACTCCCACATACTCAGTCCAGCAGACAGACCTGTGGAAGCGGCGTAGAGATTGCTGACATTGGCGGTTGCTGCCCACCAGAAGACCGTGTAGGTCACTTGGTTCCAGGTGCGATCTTTCACTGGCGTGGGACGGAGGGAATCGTTGTCGAGATGGTTGACTGTTCGAAGCTCGCCGGTTTCATCATAGTTCTTGACGATGGCCCACTCGCGAAGTCGGGTCTGTGTTGAAGTCATCGTGTTGCAGGATGATACTGCTGTAACGGCGGTGATGTGCGAGTGTCAGAACCTCCCAGCGACATCTGGAGGAAGGCTTCCGAGGAGACTAATACTTACAACATCGATACTGCTGCGATTGCAATTGGTTTGCCGGTGACCGTCGGTGACCGTCGGCGATATCAGGAATTTTTATCGCAACAATATCCTTATCAGTACTATGGATGCATTTCGGGTATGAAGACGCCTGGATCAGTCCCTGAGACGTTTCATGGAGGTAGCCTAGAGCGGACTCTTATCTCTATAGCAAGACCGATTTGGCACCTGCTATAAACCGTGGGGGCCACAGGCTAGTCATTGGCATCTTTCAATCTCCGACGGTCTCCGTCGGGCTCCGCTTGTCTTCTTCGATATCCGGGGCCGATTACCTAACGATAGTAAAGTGTTAGACACGACCAAGCTGTTCGGAGTGTTGACTTCCGCAACGCTGAAGCGATCGATTCGTTGGCATAAGAACAAAGCCCGGTAAACGGCTTCTCACTGCACAATCATCGCTTTGTATCGGATTAACCGGAGATTCAAAGATACCTGCAAAGTCAACACAACATGTCGGCCACCGAAACACTCACTTACACTACGCTTGAGCTGGCCACGCCCAACGGTCCAGTATACCGCCGTGTCGCCACAACGCCTCCACGCAAGCCCACTTCAGAAGAGATTCCGGTCATCGATCTTTCCAATCTTGACGGCGACCTTGCATCACGAAAGGCTATCGCAGCAAAAGTCAGAGCCGCCGCAGAAATCACAGGGTTCTTCTACGTTAAAAACCATGGCATCCAAGATGACAAAATCCGCGGTGCGCTTGACAAAGTGAAGACTTTCTTCGACCAACCCGCGGAAGAGAAAGAGAAGATCCTGTTCTCCAAGTGCGGCAAAGCTGGCGGATTCCACGGTGTCGGAGCGACGCAGCTCAACAAAACTGAGACGGCAGGTATGTCATCAGAGGGCGAAAATCTCGACAAACGCATCATCCAGCAAGCTTGTCCAAGCCACGAACGCCCCCCACTGACCCAATGCGCAGACCGCAAAGAAACCTTCTCCATGCGCTACGACAGCCGCAACGACCTAACCAACACCGAACCCCTCGCACACGACAACCCAGTCCTAGCCGACAGCGACAAAATGTGGAGCCTTACAACCCACATCCCCGACTTCAAGTCCACACTCGTCGAGTTCTGGCAACTCCGCTTACAGCTCGCCCGCAAGATGATCCGCATCTTCGCCCTCGCCCTGGACCTCCCCGAAAACTACTTCGACGCCATCACCACGCACCCAGGCGCGGATGCGGTTTTCATCCACTACCCCGGCGCCCCCAAGGATAAGCAAGACAGCGTCGACGCCGGCATTGGAGCGCACACGGATATCCAATGTTTGACTCTTCTTTGGCAAGACATGTCCGGCGGCTTGCAAGTCCTTTCGATGGATGGCGAGTGGCTTGACGCGGCGCCTATCGAGGGCACTTTGGTCGTCAATATCGGAGATCTTCTGAGCCGGTTGTCGAACAACAGGTTCAAGTCTACGGTTCACCGCGTGTATAACCGTCAGACTGCGTCGAGGTATTCTATGCCGTTCTTCTTGGGGTTCAACCCGGAGGCGATCTGTGAGGTTGTTTCGACGTGTGTTGATGAGGAGCATCCGGCGTTGTATCCTCCGATCTCGGCTGGGCAGGTAAGTGGGACTCTTGGATGTGTTGTTGATGGTTCTTTACTGACATTTTCGGACAGTGGCATCAGGATCGCTTGAAGTTGGCGCTGGGATCTAAAAAGTAGACGTTAGGTGAAGACTAAGCGTTTGCGCTTCACAATGTGTATTATGTAGCGAGATGGAATATCGTCATCTTCGGACTGCTTTGTGCCCTTTGGTCATCATCCGCCAGTTTGCAGCCTCGAGTAATTCAATCGGTCGCAGCACTCTCAAGAACTCCCAGTGGAACCCAGACCACACGATCTTGCGGCTCCGACCATAAGTCCTCCACACTAGTTTCGACCTGTCCGGGACCGGCTGCGTCCAAGTCAATGGCCTTTTTCTGCATCATGTTGATAGCCCAAGTGAGCACAGGCTCCCTACTTCTCAGGCGACTCTTCCTCTGCCGATCGACTCTCTGCATCAGTTCTGCCGCCTCGCGAACGTTGATCAAGAGATCCGCAAATTGGACGAGGGTCACGCCCGCGTAGGTGCCAAGCAGGCTGTCGTACATGGGCGTTGTGCCGTGAGCGGCAGTCAGGGCCCCGAGTGCTGACAGGACCTCTATTGCTCTACTGACAACATGCCCCGTCGTGAAATTTGCGAAGGATGAAATGAAAGCCGACTTCTCGGGGCTAGTATCGGGAGTGGCCACAGGGATCTGGCTCAGATCCCAGCGCTCAAGAATGAGCATCGCGGAAGCGTAGCCAAGCCTGAGCGTGGCATCCTGTTGAACTACTGTTGAAAGTCAGCTGCGGAAACGCATGGTGATGAGAGAGCGGTACGAACGTCCTCCGTGAGTGGTCTTCCACTTTTGGCAATGGGCTTTTGTCTGGTCGATGTGGACCACTTTTTGTACCACGCCCCTGTATAGAGCCACGTATAGGTCCAGCTCGATTGCGGTCGACCGATCATCACGGCTGGCTTCCCGACTATCTCGCACGATCGCAATAAATTGGCTCAACGTATCGGTTTCGAACACACAAGGCTTGCCCGTGCCAACAGAAAATCTAGTCAGAGTCAGTACAGCTTGTGTAGGGTGTGGGAATAGTCTTCGGCGCGGTTACTTCAAGTGAGGCAGCGCGGTGGCGTTCCAAGCCAGGATGTGACTTTTCGTCGTTGGATCTTGCGTGTCGTAGTCGTTGATCGCACCTTGTGACGTGAAGTCGTAGGTGAGGGAAGAATAGAGTAACGTAGAGCCGCTGAGGAGCCAGCTGTCGATGTAGCGGCCAGAATTTGCTGGCCCCAAGTTCAATTACTAACGACCAGCATGGCCCAAAGATCGGCAGTATCCAGAGGAGGGTTCAGCATGACCAGGGACAATCTCTTCTTGACTTCTTCGTAGAGTTCGTCACTCTGAGTTCCTGCTTCTTCACAACTTTGCGATCCGACGAGATGACACACAGTTCTCAATAAGGACGAGGCGGAAGGTTGATGCTTGTAAAGCTCGGAGCGCATGAATGCGTATCTCGGAGCAGCCGCGAGGAATCTGTGAGCATTTTGTCAGTGAGGCTGTTGTGCTCTCTTTGATCGTCTAACAATTCGTCGAACTGTGCTTTAAGTTGGAACTCGTGAGAGACGCACACACGAACGTAGTTGTCATCGAGTTCGACGGCTGCCCCGTGGGTCGTAGTAGACGAAGTTGGCAGATCCTGTTTCCCGTCCGGTCGCTGTCCAGTGATCCAGGAGTTCATGCTGCGCACGGCCTGGATGGGTGCAATAGAGATTGTGCTTGTATTCGGCTCTGATTGAGGATCACGGTCGCTACATACAGGTCGCTGTACAGGAATCTCATCTTCCCCTAGAGAGTGATGTGTAGTGGGACAATCTGCCTTGTGCCTCAGTACAGCGTCAGCCAGTGAGGCCAAAGACTGCTGCATCTCTGAGATAGAAGCATTGATTGCATTCAGACTGCAACAAATCAGTCACAGGCGGATGAGCGTCTCAGTGTAAACTTGCCTCTCGCTACAAGGTTGGCTGCGCTGGTGGTTATCGTTGCTGGTCGTGGTTGCAGCGCTTGACGAAGCCCGATTTTCACGGATCATCGAGAGCGGCATCACACATTCCAGCCTGCCTGAGTGTTACCTTGCTGTACGATGAATGGGAGCATGAGTCGGTCTCGACGTACCGCAAGTTTTTACAACGCGAACATGTCACAGCATCCGGGGGCAAGTCACACCGAGTCTTCAGGCGTTTACAGTGCTGGCATGCCAGGGAACGCCGTTGTTTCGGCATGATGGATTCGCGAATTTCGCAGCACCACCCATTTGTCTTTGATGGGCCGATGTCAAGTCTTGACCGTTTAAGAGAAGAATCATGATGCGAGGCGAGGCGAGGCGACGCGACGACAGCAAACGCCGATAAGAGGAACACGCCAAGCCTACACATAGGCCGGTCCGATCCGATCGCCCGGTCTCGGGGGGCTGATATTCTGGGGGTTGGAGGCTTGTGTTTGATCCTTCCGCAACATGTCCAGAAAACAACCAAGGAACACTCCATATCACTTCCCGTCCCATGACACAGGCCAACACAATCTTGTTCGAATGATATGGCTGTCCAACAGCATCCTGCAACAATCGATATCACAGCAGTCTCTGGCGATGCCGTCTCCCAACATGACCATCAGTGAATTGTGTTTCAACAATTGACTGCAATGAAAGCAAGCCGCCTCAGGAAGAGCTGTCGACCACGAGGACACCTCGAAGATGGGAGTACATAAGCGCGGTGGCTGCATATGTGCCCCAGAAATAACACTCGTCGTTACCTGCAACCACCCACCAGACGGTCTCAGCCTCAGCTGAACCGGGATCGCGTGTGTGGTATCGCTCGTCTTTGGGAACACTTCCGTCAAGCTTGCTAAAGACTCTCACCTCTTTGGAGCGCATTGCAGAATATCCGCAGACATCAAGGGACGTCACCAATCGCATTTCTCCACGGTCTGTACGATTAAGCAATACTCCCCTGCAGGCAGACTGGCCCTTGGGCTTTGTACGTAGGTACAAATTTGGCAGTTCCGTTAAGGGCATGCAGCATGGCTTTCAGCCAGTTCCGCCACTGTGGGAGGACGAATTATTGGAGGCAGCAGAGTCGACCGGAACTACTTATGGCCACTTGTGGGTAGCTCATTCCCCTTTCTTCTCCATAGTAACACTTCCATCATGTTTCTCCTGCGGCAGAAGGTGGTCTGGGTCGCTTTTGTCTTTCAAGGCTCATACACTCAAGCTCTGTCTACCTCACGAGCACACAACACGACTTCGAATCATGTCTCCTTTGTCAATAACACAGGCCAAACGCCCCCTTCTTCTCGAACTGCACCACTTCAAAGCTTCAGAACTACGGAGACTAGTACTGGCCAGTCTTCGTCCTCGACTACCGTGCATGGCATGGGAGACTTTATTGCTATGGGCATGGGCATGTCAGACACGAGCGACATACTTTCCACCGACATCGCCGACATTGCGACGAACGCGACCTCCAGCGACACCGCTACCTCCCTGATCACCTTGTCTTCGTACCACTCCAGCCCTTCGACCGATGGCGCTGCTGGAGCTACAACACATCGGAACACGAGTACCATCGAAGTGTCCCTCACCATCCCAAACGATACCAGATTGCTGCAAGGGACTGGCGCCGCGAACTCCAGCACATCGCCGAGTGGATACATACCCGTGGGCACTGAGCCACCGGTCTGGGGGAACCAATCCCGTACCTTGGACTACTCCGGAGACTGCTGGAACCAGTGGAACCAGTACTGGTCTGCTGAAGACTTGCCTGCGGGCGAATCAACGTATCTGTCATTTCGTCCCGGAGAAGTTTCCACCAGAACCTACATCGAGGGCAACTACCTGTCTGTCTCGACAGTCATTTCTTCCTACGAGACCACGGTATCTAACGGGCGGTTCCCAATCACGACATACACCACAACGGGACCTAATACGGACTATGACGTGATCAGCGGTACTCCGACGACCACCTGGTTCGCCACGGAAACTATAGAATCAGTCTTGTCTGTTATCGTCACAAGACCGACTCTCTCGCTGCAATCACCCTCATGCATCCTACCCAGCAGTGTGTCCCAATGTCAGCAAAGCTGGGATCAGTGGGTAACCCAGAGGAAAGAGCAGGGACTCTGGGAGCGGCAAGATGGGCCGCCTGGTTGTGATCCTGCTGCGACTACTGAGATCCCTTGGAGCTGTCAGGCGGCCATATCCTCCTTCAATTCAGCCCAACACTCGTCCTTTGCCAGGAACAACCCTCCCAAATGCTCACAGGCAAAGGTTGCAGATGACTATTGCAGCTACGCTAGATCGGTCTTCCTACACAACGGAGAAAGGAGGGGTTATTATTTCCCGGACGCGCCACAAACAGCGACGACCATCGAGGGGAAGCTGACCAGTGTCGGCGTCTGGCCTTCGGATTCCACGATCGGAGGTGCCGGCTGCACTGTTGGTTGCGGGAATTGTGCACTGCAGGGAGAGACTGTGGAGCTGCTCTTCTGGCCTCCTGCAACCTCTTTAGCCAACGCAACTGCGACGATCGGACCAGACGAACCGTGGACGGTTGAGATGATGGGCACGACATTGACCTCACCTACGGTATGCACGCCCGCCAAAAACCTACGAGAGTAGTGCTAACATAGCTTGCAGGTCTACATCTCCTTCGACAAACTGTGGGCAAAGAACAGCTGCAGTCACATTGGAGGCACATACACGAACACCCTGGTAGCTATCACAAAGACAGGGGACATGTCCTCGCTATATGGCTACATCAACAGAGAAACCGCACAGATGTCTGCGTCGTTCAACTTCACCGACCTGTACCAGACCCCGACCCCGGACGAGATCTACGAAAGTCAGCCGCGATGCTGGCGGTCATCCATGGCAGCAAAGGGAGGACGCTACCGCCCGATGCCGGTTAACTACACAGGATGCGCGCGGACGGAGCCTTACGAGCCTATCATCAAGATTCCGATGGAAGTCCGGGATGTCGACTTAGCGTGGGCTG
>Ga0265797_10012920_pt1 | contig 10139 bp, 10 predicted proteins | sample P2T30metagenome_FD_192433 | JGI IMG/M metagenome (GOLD analysis project Ga0265797, IMG submission 192433) | Plant litter microbial communities from East Loma Ridge, Irvine, California - P2 T30 | ecosystem: Environmental > Terrestrial > Plant litter > Unclassified | place: USA: California... | reverse complement strand
CAGCTTAGATGTGCTCACTCCCGCTGTTGCCAGCTATGGGCCACGCATACCGAAAAAAGACCCCCCCAGTAAAAAATATCTTTGGGGCGGACGGGCTGCTTAGTCGGCCACTTCTTCCCAACCACTATTCGTGGCCGTAACCTCAAGCCCACAATGGGACGCCTGCATACGGAACAAGCCTCCTGTTGCCGGTTTAATGCACGCTCGAGCGGTTTCTCCACCGACAGACTACGCGGCATGCTGCGGGATGTTCGTTTCTCACCTGGGACTAGACATTTGCGCTTCATCCCCTCTGGTCACCACTATGGCTGGACATGGCCATGTCGATTGCTGATTGCAGCCCTCCAGAGACGCATGGGCATGCCTGGTCAGTCGCAACCGCTCATCCTCAATGGAAGCTGTTGCTGACTGCAGATTCACAATCATTTTCCCGTCCAACCGCAGAATACCGGCTCAACATGAGGCTCTCCTCAAGAAAAAAAAGGCCACAAATGTGGCTGCTGACTGACCGACTGCCGTTGACCCCGCCTCTGCCTTCTCCTCGTCGTGTTCGGTCCTCTGAAAGACCGTCGTATTGTATGAGAAGAAAAGCCGGGCTTTATAGTAATACTCCAAGCTCAGCAATCAGCAATGCGAAAGTTCCGACTCTCCGCCAGTCCAGACCTGGAGCTGAAGATTACCCCGGTTGCAGATGAGAGGACAAAGTCAACACTTCCTTACAAGCCGCCCCTTAGTGCTGTCAGCACTAGCCCTACCTCTAATTAGTCTGGGCTCCCTGCATACACCCGTAGACGAATCGTCTCCAGCTAAAGTTTCCAGCGAAGCACAGTTAATCTTACTGACTCTTTGTATTTTATTTTTATTTTTTTTGCGTGATTTTCTTATTGGCCCAACGACTACTGCTGAGCATTTATTTTTTTGTCCCCTTTACATGACACATATGTGTCCTCCACATATCCCGAAAAGTATCAACCACATCCGTGAATTCTCAAGCCTGTCGGCTTTGAATATGCGTTACTTCACCTCACTTTAGTTGTTGCGCCATGAGGCTAGACCAGCCCGCCCTTCTAATACTCTCTCGTCCCTCCCTCCCGATCACATGGCCAAGCATAACCACTTTCCGATAGATATTAAACATCTTGAACACATGAAAAATGCATTGATGAGATGACTAGACATGACGGGCGTTTGGTCGTCATCGACCGGCTCCAAGAAGAAGCATAAACTCCTCAATGTCATCATGTCCTTCCTATTCCTTGCCTTGACCCGTCGTTAAATCGTAGCGGATGTAGAAAGAAAACGAACGCCTGGCTTTTGCTACTTGACACTTACTGTTGCTCCCTCTTCCAACGAGGGACATACTTTCCGCCAGCTGCAGCTGGTGCCGGAGCTTGCGCAGCAGGCCTTGACTCACCCTCGCCCTCGCCCTCACGAGCCGGAGCGTCACGGCGTGCACCAGGGGCAACATAGCCACCTGTGGCGGCGGGAGATGCCTTGCGCTCACCCCATCGGTCAGCACCACGAGAAGCCTCATAGCGACCACCGGTAGCAGGAGACTCAGTACGCTCAGGCCGCTCGGCGCGGGCAGGAGGTGGTGCACGGCCACTACCGCTCGCCTCACGTTCGCGCCATCCACCTCCGGGAGCACCGCCTTGTCGGAGAGCTGGTGGGACGTATCCACCCCGCTTGGGAGGCTCAGCATCGGCAGCGGGGGAGGCTGCTGCAGGTGCAGGTGTAGGTGCAGGAGAAGTAGTGGAAGGAGGAGGGGGAGTTTGACCAGCAGCCTTCATTGCCTCACGGTCGCGCCAGCTAGGTTTGCCGCCAGGAAGGGCAATCTTGGGCGGGCCAGCTGCCGAAGGAGACTCGGCAGCTGGCTCACGAGCGAAGGTTCGGTCCGGAACAGCACGGCTTGCACCGGCGGCAGCTTTCCGTTTGGCCATTGCCTCTTCCTCACGCTGGGCTTGGAGGCGTGCAATTTCGTCCATGGCACTGCAAGGCGTTAGTACATGATGATGGAAATGCAACGTTGATACTGACGCTCGCTCTTCGTCTCTCTTCGCCTTCATCTCGGCCAACCTCGCACGCTTCTCTTCCTCAGCCTTGGCCTTGGCCTCTGCTTCCTCCCTCTCACGCTCCTCTTCTTCGCGCTGGCGGCGCTCAGCCTCCTCACGTTCCTTCTTCTCCCTAGCAATACGCTCCTTAACCTCCTTGACGCGTGCGGCCTTCTTGCTCTCGAGCTCCTTCTGTGCAATCTTCTGACGCTTCTCGAACTCGGTCTTGCGCGCCTGCTTGACAGTGGTAACAAAGTCTTGGTATGGCTTTACCAATCTCGACAGACGGTGCTTGAGCGCAACGTCTTCCTTGTGCTTTTCCTCTGCTTCTCGGAGTTCCTCAGCCTTTGCCTTTTCGTATGCTGCCAGATCAGCCTCCTGCTGCTTCTCATAATCGGTCTTGAGGTGCTTGATCTCCTCCTTGCGGTAGGCTCGCTCCAAGTGATCAATACGCTTGCCGGCAATACGAAGCTGCTCGCCGAGCTGATTCTTCTCCCGCTCAAGTGCTTGGAGCTTCAAGATACGAATCCTCTGGGAGTCGAGATCATCAAGATCCTCGGGCAGCTCAATGTCGACCTTGGTGGTCGCCTTGAGCTCCTTGATTTGCTTTTCCATTTCCTCACGTTGAATGCGTTTCTGTTCAGCCTTGACACGCTGCTCAGCACGTTGCTTCTGCTCTTCTGCCAGGCGTCGAGCCTCCTCATCCTTCAATTGTTGCTGGCGGATGAGCCTCTTGGTCTGCTCCTCGTTCTCCTTGGCCTGCTGAGCCTTGAGAGCAGCTTCCTTCTTTTGCGAGATGATGTCGCGGCGAGTCAGAATCTCCTGGTGCTCCTTTTCGGCGCCTTCCTTGGCCCGCGCAAGAGCGGCCTCTTTGGCGCGTAGACGCTCGGAATTGAACGAAGGGTCAACATATTGGCATGTGACGAAAAGTGACTTGGCAAGGCGAGTGAGCTGAGATCGTACAATCTCTGCTGGGGTGCTCTGAAGACGCTGCACGGAGCGAGACTCGGTCTCGGCAGATCCTCCACCAGACCCAGGGTGCATGGCCTTTGCAGATGAGAACACATCAGAATCAAAGGTAAGTACGCCGGTAGCGTGGTCGGTTCGGATGGCAAGGTCGCCCTTCTTGCAGCCGTTCATGATGAACTTCTCAATGGTGCCGGCACTGACATGGAAGGGCTCGGGGAATTGTGCAAGACCGAGCACGAACTTGATCTCAACGGAGTCGTACACTTGCGACAATTGCTGGAAGAGGCGAGTGAGGATGACCTGCTGGAGGGGACCAACATATTTCTCCATACCCTCATCGGCACCAATTTGAGACAGAATTGGCGAGATCTTCTTGCAGATGGAGAGAGGGTGGAAGTCAACCTCAAGGATGTTGTACAGGTCACGGATCTCGGGACGGGCACGCTTGAGAAGACCCTTGCTGAGGGCATCTTTGAACAAGATGGCGCGTGTAGGAGCCTGAGACATGCCGAGCAAGTTGGTAAGGCGCGAGTTCTTGTTCTTCCTCGCCTCGTCAACGTCGACAAGAGCTCCCCGGGAACGAGAGGTGCTGATGACGGGAATGGCAAGGGCTGAGAGGAGAACGAAAGAGGCAGCCTTGGTCATATCGGCTTCAGTAACAGCTGGGTTGTCCTTCTTGGGGCTCTGGCCAGAGGCAACGGCGGCCGCGGACTGGCGGAGGAGGTTGTAGTATCGGCTGTATGCGGCAGCGTGGAAAAGGTAGTTCTCGCTGACCAAGAAGATGCGGGTGAGCTTCTCAAAGTAGTTGGCCATCATGATGTTCTTGGCCGGGCGCTTGCTCAAGCTGAGCAGCGTGTGGATGTCCTCTACACTGCGGAAGGCCTCCTGCCACAGCTCGAGCTCGACTGCCACGTTCAGCTGCTGGAAACGGGTATCCAGGTGGCGTTGGAGGGTGTCGGGGTCGGACAAGTTGATGGCGTGCATCTGCGAAGAGAACTTGGCGGCATTTTGCAGATGGTTGCGGAGCAACTCGCAGAGACGGCGGAACTCGGTCTTGCGGGCGTACTTTGAGCAGAACTGGAAGGCCTGGTGGGCGGTCGACTGGTACATAAGCTCCAGACGGGCATTGTTCTTAAAGATGTCCAAGACAGTGCGGTATGTCTCCCACAGGAACTTGAGCCAGGGCGTGACGATGGCACGGTCGGTGCGGTCGCGCGACTGCTCGCCGGAAACGGTGGAGAGGAGGATCGACTCTGGCGTCTCGGTAGCCTCCAGATCGTCGACGTTCTTCTCGTCCGAGGGCTCGAGCGAGGACTGTACCTCGTCTGCCTTGGCTTGGGCCTCGGTGACCTTTTGCTCGGCGAGCTCGATGAAGCGCTTGAAGACGGTCTGGGCTATATTAGCTGCGGCTCCACGGAGTGGAAATGCACATGTCTCACCTCGATGGTGCCCACGTTTGTGTTTTGGGCCGTGTTCTTGTACTGGTACAGGCCATCCTTTGCGAGCTTGCCCTTGCGCAGATCCACACAGAGTTCGACAAAGAGAATCATGACCGGCTCGAGCGAGGCGATGGGGCTGTTACGGGTCCGCTTCGAGGTGACATGTTCGTGGAGCAGTTGGAGGGCAGCCTGCTGCTGCTCGACTCCGATGAGTTCCTGTGCTCGCTTGCTATGGTGCGTTAGAGGTTGATAGTGAGAGAGAGCGCATATTACGGCGTCGCCGTGGCGGGGCGTACAGAGTGTTCTCCGGCTTGGAGTGCGGCGGCGGCGCCATGCTGGGCAATTTGATGTCGCGGATCCAACTGCTCGAGTCGGATGGGCTTTATAGCGGGCAGGCGACGCAGCGAAAGGCTTGGGGTTTGCGGTGTTGAGATGGCGTCTCTCACCCACGCACACTGGAGTCACTTGCTGCAAAATGGTTGTGGTAGGCCTTAGTAAGCGAGCTATTCCCGCGCTCAAGCCACCTATCCCCGCAGATGCAAGACGACAAACGCTACGGGGCGCGCGTCAGGTTCGAGCTGAACTCTCTGCAATCGGGGCGCTGCAGGCGAGCGAGCGAGGCCACTCTGCTGCTACAATTGTCACACTGTGAAAGTGCGTGCTGCGGTGGAGTTGCTACTGTGTATATACACTTTTTATTTTTTTTGCAGGTACTCGCGTACTCACACCCGTAAGATTAGCGACGGGTGGGTGGAGGCCTGTGTCGGTGAGGGACAATGCGCTGAGCTTGGTTAAACCCAATATGGCGCTATACCGCAACCGACACTGCCCGACGAACAGACCCGTCAAGGGGATGATGGCTCCTCTCTCTCTAACCAACCTCTTCTGCTCCCCGTGATTCACCTGTCGCCCACGTCGTCTGCAACCTCCGCCAACACCCCTCGCAGCAGCCTCGCTCTCGCGCTGATACTAGGCGGCAGGCTCTCACCCGGCTGGCCGACCTCGCTCCTTACCCTCCCTTTCCCACTTGTTTCTCCAGCCTCCAGCTTCCAGCGTCCACGCCGCACGCCCCCCGCGACCGACACTTGACGTCGCACCACGACGCATCACATAATAACAACACAACCAACAAGATCCATCTCACCCCACCCAACGCCACTCCTTACGGCTTAATACAGCGACGCGCACCATGTCCGCCATGATGACTGCCGCGCCTTACGAGATACGGACGGGTGGTGACGGCAAGAGCAAGAAGCAGAGCATGGCCGAGCTCAAGCTGCGACGTCTCACCGAACTCAACCAGCGCCTGCGAGAAGACCTCGAGCGACGCAGAATACCAGTGTCCGAGGCCGCACTAGAGTATGTGCACGCTGAAAAGCGGCAATGGATACAGAAACAAGACGGCTAACGCGGACTTGCAGTCTCATTGCATTCACGGACAAGGAACCAAAGGACTGGATGGTTCCATCACGATGGGGGACGGTCAGTCGACGCGCTCCGACGTATTCGTTTGCACTGCTGACGCATAGCCACAGATTGACAAGCGCGACGACCCCTACGCGCCGCAACAGAGTAACGGCTGCTGCATCGTAATGTGAAGGATGGGAAAGATGCAGCAAGTCATGTCCATTACCGGCGTTCTGCGGGGCCCTTTTACGGCAGGCTGTGTTTTTCTTTACTCTTTTGGACGAGGTTGATAATACCCCAAGGACCCGAAGTCGCGCACAGCAGTCCTGGGAGCGAAGCTATCGGACGGGTCATGTACTTCTTTTCAGCAATGTAAATTATCGGCGACTGGTAGGGCTCGCTGCGATTTGGTGTGGGCAGCGCAGCGCAGCGCAGCGGGGGGAGGGAATTGGGTTTTTTGTGTCTTCTTTTATAGGCGGCCGGGGCGGCTTGCTAGTTGCTTAAATTACGAGATAAAAGCGTTCTCATATAATAATCTCATGTCCAAGTTGATGCATCACATTCCAATCACGTGTCCCACACTTGTCTGCTTGATCCCCATCCCCCCGTTCTCGGTCTCTGTGGTAACAACTATGGCACTTCCCGATCCCGAGCTGGAGCTGTGCACCGGGCGGACGCTTGCTGAAAAGGGTAGGTCGCTACCGACTGGACAAACGAGATTAACAGGGCGCAAAGGCTTGGCTAGCAGCATCAACAGCCCGTAGTCAGTCACATTGCAGCCACAAGGCCGTCACCCAGCACGCACGCCAAACAAACAATGTCGTCGCCCTAACCAATGCAGGCAGACTTGGGAAAAAAGCAAGCTTCAGGCTGCTGGACATGTCTTGCACGTGGTATTTGCGGAAAAACACAACACGTGATGTGAGGGGGCCTGCTGACGGCATTCCGTGGGCTAGGTACCGTGTTGCTGGTCGCTGGAGGATCATCCCTCGCCAACGTCTTGCGACATGGCGCCGGCCAAATAGCCCAAATGGCGGCCACCGAGGGCGACGAACGACTGGTGTCTGTACCGTAAGTAGGTAAGCCGGCATTTCGCCTACGGCAGCACCCAGTTGACATGTAATTAGCTAGGCGACGGCGCACTATTGGCCGACTAGTCGCATCTCCATGTCAACAGTGTGCCGCTTCGAGTCGCTGGGAGCTTTTTTGCGAATCCAGGACCGAGGTACACACACACACATCAACCGTCGATGACAAAGGGACGCGCAGTAGTTCTTGCACCCTCCCGCCGTCCTTTGTTGGTGTGTGTGTGTGTGTGTGTGTGTCTGCTGCTGCATCCCACGCCGCTCCACGCGCACGAGTCAACCAAGTCAGGTCTCCAGCATGACGGTCATGGAAGAAGACATGTTCCATCAACGCCATTAGGGCCGAACATGATGGGGACTGCGCATGGCCATAGGCTGAGGGCGCAAATCCCAGCGTTGCAAGCCACACACGCTCGAGATGCGCGGGCGACTCCCCCCATTCTTATCAAATCGCCGTGGGGGGCCCTCAGGGCACCCGGTCTCTTCTCGTGCAGTGCCTCGCAACCTGAACCCGACGACACTTTCTCCGCTACGTGCTGTATGTAGAGGGCGACGCCAGCGTCACGTCCGTCTCCACCGCCGCCAAAAGCGCACGAAGCTGCGTCGCAAGTCCCCCCCCCGTCGCCCATCTACCAGACGCATGTGAAGGAGCCGCATCGGCCTGGCCCCAATTGCGCGCCAGCCCCACCCGCCGCTCATCACCGCGACCGCCAATTTTCTCTCCCCTCCGCCCAAGGGTCCCGCGCCAAAGTTATGAACAGCTCGACTGCGCCGTCGTGGAGCACGGCCGAGCAGTTCGCCATGGACCAAAACGCCCACGACTTCACCGGCGCAGAATTCATCGATTTTGACAACCTGGACCTACATTTCAACATTGACGGCTACAGCCATGACGCGCAAGCCTCGAATGGAAACCAGCTCGCCGATCTGACCGAGTCGCTCAACGTCCACCATCTCCAGGCCCAGTTTCCCCCGCAACTACCCCAGGACCACCGCGATGGCGCAAACGGTGGCCACCAGGTTCGCAATTTGCCTGCCCAGCCCATGCCCCAGTCCACAACCGACTTCTTCGACTATGGCATGTCCCAGTACAGCCAGGCGGGGACTCCAACATTTAGCCAACCCCAAGACCAAATATATCGCCCACACCAAGGTGTCCCGCCCACGCCCAACAGCATAGAGATGCATGGCGACCCCACTCGCTACCTCCACCAGCTCGACTCCCACCATGTCCTCTTCGACCAGAGGTACCATATGCCCAAGGATGACGCGGTAGGTAGCACTCCAAACTGCCCGTCGACTCCACAACTGACATGTGCAGACATTTACCCCCCTAGTCTCGCCTGCAGTCACACCCCACGATGCCCGCTTCCAGATCCCAGACTTTACCGTCCCGGGAGCCTATTTCAGCCCTCTGACGTCGCCCGCGCTGAATGCCCAGAGCCACCAGCATGCCCACCACCAGTCGCAGAACACGACGTCGGGGAGCTCGACGGGACACTCACCAATTGACGTGGACATGGACATCCTGGGTGAGCCTGCAATCATATCACACGAACAGGGGAGGAGGAGTCTGCGAAGCACAAACAAAAGGAATCTACCGCGCGCCAACGGGAACGGCCGCGTACGACAATCCCCCATTGTGAAACCAAACAGGCGAAAAACGACCGTCTCTTCACTGATTCCACCAAAGGAGGTCAGCGAGCTCATGAAAGAGGCGCGCTCGACACGGCCGTCATCCAGTGGCCTGGATGTGCCCATGACACGTGAGAGCTCAGAGACTGACTCTATATCTCCTGAGCCTATGCTCTCAGAGATGCGTCCGCCGCCCAAGCCTGGCTCTTCGACAGCCTCCCCTGCCATGATGGCCCAGCGCAACAGCCATAACAGTACACCAGCTACCCCAGCCTCTCTAATGCGCATACAACCGTCGCCTGAATTCAATGGTCACCACCAGGCACCGCCAATGCTAGAAGATCTCACTCTGCCCGAAGCGTCCCTAGACCGACCGGGACTGTCGAGAATCGACACCGCGATCCGGGACGAGGACGGCGATACGCCTCGCATGTCCGCACGGAAGACACCGAAGCTGAATCCGTTGAGCACGCCTGGCGGATCCATGTCAGGCCGTCCCAGCCCAATGATGGACGCCATGTCTACCCCGACAAGTCCAGCCTTCTCCATGGCCAACGGTAAGAAAGACCCCAAGTCGGCACGCAACCCGAAGAAGAGAAACAGCGTCAGCACGAGCCTCGTCAGCCCTGCTTTGAGACCCAAAATCTCGCCGAGCATAAAGCCTCTGTTACCTGACGGAGGAAGTGGTAAGTTCATCACCCATACCCTATTGTACAATCCATGCTAAATTGCAGCAGGTGGTACAGACAACACTCATGCGCTTTTGCTGGCGTCAAAGTCAAACTACCAGAACATACTCGATGGCACTACAGTGCCCGGCGTTGTGTATCCCACGTCCCTTTCGACCAATCTTACTTCCAAACGGACGTCCCATAAGATTGCCGAACAAGGCCGCCGGAACCGTATCAACATGGCCCTCCAGGAGATGCAAGCTCTCCTACCTTCACCACAGCTCGGTGCCACACCCGATGCCAAGAGCCCAGAGTCGAACGCGCAAAACTCGAATAATTCAAAAGCAGCCAAGGTGGAGAGCGCCATTGAATACATCAAGCAGCTGAAGCAAGAGGTTTGCGAAAGAGATAATCTGCTAAGCCAGAAGGATCAGGAGATGGACGCACTGAGGAAAGAGCTAGCTGCATTGAAGAGAAGTAGCTCTGAAGGCTCAGTGTCCCAAGTCGAAGCTGCCTCGCAGCCTAAAGCTGAACCCTCTTCGAGCCCAAACACCGAAAACGAGACTTGACGATTGATGGGATGGATGACGTTTTGTACCAACACTTTACTGCTCAACGAAGCAGCACCGCTACCACCATTCCTACGCATTTATGCCGCATGCCTTCCCAGAGACATGGACATTTCGCTTCAACTCCGACCACACCTTGCTACGAGTAGTTCTGGGGCGATAAACATCCTTTGGTGATATGAATTGCGTACACGGTATATTCGTGATGAAAAAAAAACACTCACTATTGCAGGCAATGTACATGATACCTTCATCCACAACTACCCAATGTCACATTGGCTATCAAATCATATGACTGAGAAAAAAAAAGAGA
>Ga0265797_10012919_pt1 | contig 10140 bp, 7 predicted proteins | sample P2T30metagenome_FD_192433 | JGI IMG/M metagenome (GOLD analysis project Ga0265797, IMG submission 192433) | Plant litter microbial communities from East Loma Ridge, Irvine, California - P2 T30 | ecosystem: Environmental > Terrestrial > Plant litter > Unclassified | place: USA: California... | reverse complement strand
GGTTTTGTTACCATTTTTAAAGCTTCTCGGATATAAAATTCTACCTCGGCGGGCCGACTTTTAGAATCTTTATGCACACCTTCTTTATTTCCTAGGCGGACAATTATCATATCGTATTTCGGAATAACGATCACGTATTGGCCATACAATCCGCGAAGATAGTAATGCGGAATACTTGAGTCGTAATTGGTCCAGACGCCCAATCCGTATATGCCGTTGGAATTTGCTGTAGGTGTAACCATTTCGTCTACAAACCGTTCGTCGATGATGGGCATATTATCAAATCTGCCTTTGTTTAAAAGCAAATAACCCAGTTTTGCAAAATCTCTTGCGTTCGATTGGATGCAGCAAAAGGCTTTCTCCACACCAGAATCATCCGTAGACCATTGTGCGTTCTGTTCCATGCCGAGTGGTTTCCAGAGTTTTGCCGAGGCGTAATCTGCAAGTGACGTCCCCACAGCTCTGCCGATTGCAAAACCCAAAAGTTGAGTAGCGCCACTTTGATACTCGAATTTTTCGCCGGGATTTTGCTTAAATTTTTTCTGAAAAACAACATCGGCCAAAGAATATCCGTAATATGCAGCCGCATTGGGTGAAAATGGGTTTTTATAATCTTCCTTCCAATCGAGCCCTGCTTCCATAGATGCCAAATTCTTCAAAGTCAGGTGGTTTCCGAATTCTTTTTCTGAATATTCCGGGTAAAAATCTGAATAATTTTGGTTGATATTCAGGATTCTTCCATCATCCAATGCCTTTCCCAAAAGTAAAACCGTTACAGCTTTTGCCATCGAAAAAGAATTGCTTGCTGTGGTTCTTTTGTATCCATCCCAATATCTTTCCTGAAAAAGTTTCCCTTTTTGGATCACTAAAAAAGAAACAGATTCAGTAGCTTTCAGATGATTTTCCAATTCTGTAGATAATGCCGTTTTATTATAATTAATGTCTGCCGGCCAGGGTTTTGATTGTCCTTTTGAAATAATTCTGGAAGGGAAATCTTTACCGTCGTCGATCGTCGAACTTATTTCGCCGCGCAAATAAGTTAGCCGTATGCCTTTAAAAAGATAGCTGTTGCCAGAAATGTAGACTGCGAGGATGATTGCGGCAACGATTAACAGAAATATATTAAGTGGTTTTTTCAGCATTTTGAAAACTTTAGTGTAAAAATAAATTTAATTTCCTCAAATAACGATAATTTTGTTTGGAATGATTTTCGATTTTTCTATGTTATGAATGATGAACTAAAAAAACAACAACTCCGAAATCACAAAATGCTAGCGACGGGATTATTTGTTCTGATGGCAGTTGTCTTTGTTGCAATGACGATTCTTCAGAAACAAAATACTTCGCACTGGATTGGTTACATCCGCGCGTTTTCCGAAGCGGCAATGGTTGGTGCTTTGGCGGATTGGTTTGCGGTAACTGCGCTTTTTAATTATCCTTTGGGAATCAAAATCCCGCACACCAATTTGATTGAGAATAGTAAAGAAAAAATAGGCGATAACCTGGGGAATTTCGTTGTAGAAAACTTTCTGTCGCCTCAAAATATCAGACCTTACATTCAGAAACTAAAAGTTTCGGTTTACGTGGGCGAGTGGCTTTCCAAAGAGAGAAATCAAACTGTTTTGATCACTGAATTGTCATCGATTCTAATTAATATCATTAACAAATTGGATGATGAAACTGTCGTGAAATTCATTACGAGCAAAGCCGAAGAAATGGCAGATTCAATCAAACTTAATTCTATCATTGGAAACGGGATTGAATATATCCTTAATAAAAACGACCACCAAAGATTAATAACAGGCCTCAGTTCTCAAATTAAAAATTACATTCTGGAAAATCAACAATTGGTTTCAGAAAGGGTGGAAAGGGAAAGTTTCTTCTTCATTCCAAAATCTGTAGATTCTAAAATATCCGAAAAGATTACAAAGGGTTTGAGTGATTATTTCCGTGAAGTGGAAGAAGATTTGAAGCATCCGTTAAGAACAGAAATCACAAATAAGATTTTCGAATTTTCCAAAGAACTGAAAGAAGAACCGAGATGGGAAACGGAATTTGATCATATCAAATCTGAGTTTCTACAAGGTGAAAAACTGAATCAATATTCCAATGATATTTGGCAGTCTTTGAAATCATCATTAATAAATGAACTGACGGATCAGGATTCCAAACTTAAATCTTACATCAAAAAAAACCTGGACGAGTTTGTTTTCAATCTTCAAAACGATGAGCAATTCCAAAACCGAATCGACAATTGGGTACGATTTACCGCTTACAAATATATTCTGAAAAATACCAAAGGTTTCGGTGAATTAATAAGTACAACCGTCGGGAATTGGGAAGGAAAAGAACTCAGCCGAAAACTGGAGTTGGAAGTTGGGAAAGACCTACAGTTTATACGGATCAATGGAACTATTGTTGGTGGTTTGGTTGGGTTGATTATTTATACGGTTGCCAACTTTATTTAAATCAAATTGTAGATTCATTGCATAAAAAAAGCCTCCAAATTTGGAGGCTTTCAGATTATTTCTGTTCAAGAATTTTCTCGATAATTTTATGAGTAATCATATAAGTTGGTTTCACACCAGTCAATCCAAGTCCGCCGGAAGATAGTGTACTTCCCGTTTCCAAAGGATTATCCGAAGCGTAATATGCATACATTACAAACAAATCCGGAGAAATGTGATGACGAATTTTGCTCGCTACCTGAATGGCTTTCTGATAATGCGCACCTTCCATTTCCAGTCCGATGGCTTTCCAGGAAGTCGTCATAAAGTAAGACAAAATATCTTTGTTCTGAAGAGATGTTCCCAAAACAGTAACCATTGGTCCTTCAAAAGCTTTCACTTCATCATCCACAAAATCTTCGAGTTTCAAAGCGTTTTCAAAAGTGTAATTGTCTGCCGTTCCTTCGAAGATGTGAGACGTTGGGATCATAATATCGCCTTTTCCGCCAGTAAGAATTCCGGCTTTTCCCATAATGGAAACCGATTTCACTTTCATCATATAAACTTCGCCATTGACTTCGTAAGGTCTTAATAATTCGTCCATTACCTCAAAAGCCTGTTCTCCGAAAGCGTAATCAAAAACCAAAATAACATCCTCACCTTTAAATTTCTGTCCGGCAAAAACCGAATTCTTAAGTTCTGTTTTAGCAAGGTCGATAATCTGAACATCAATATTACTTCCGCTGTGGTCATCGATGTAAATCATACCTTCTTTCAAGGCGTGATCAAGAACTTTGGTTTGAAGATCTTTTTTATTGCTGATGTCAGCAAATAGTTTGTAATCAACATCTTTCGTTCCTTTTTTATTAAGCGCATCGTTCGCGAACAGCATGTTTTTCACGGAGTGCATATTCGCACTTATGATATGCAAAGGTCTCATGTGAAGATTGTTCTCTACCAAAACCTGCTTGATTTTATTGGCCCATTTCTCTCCGAAAAGGTGATGTCCAACTCTTTCCTGCAGAATTGATGAGAAATAAATTTCCCTTTCGCTGTGCTCTTTCCAGTCGGTCAAGCTGACTTGTCCTAAATAATAGATGATTTTAAAAAGACGGTCCGGATTGTTGTCATCGCCGAAACTGTTGTAGGCGTTCAAAGTTTCATCAAAAGTTCTTCCCAGGAAAGAAGAAAGGTGAATCAATGCGACTTCTTTTTCTTTTCGGCTGTGTTTTTTCTCGCCTTTTGCGACTTCTTCAATGATTTTCCAGATTCTTCTTGGTCTTCCATCTTCGCTAAGGTCAAAACCAATGTTTCTGATTTTGTCTGCTTCCAGATATAAAAATGTCAGGTGGGTTAGGATATCGTAAATCTCAGAACGGCCCAACAGAACTTCGATGTTCATTTGGTGTTCGTCGATTCTGTAGCAATTTCTGCGTCTTTTCTTAGGAACAATCGGTTCGAAACTTCCTTTGTCGAAACCTTCGTCGGATGTCAGATGAATGAAAGAACATTCTTCGATGCCTTCGGGAAGACGGTCAAGAACATAAAGTAAACCGTCCAGTTCTATCTTGTTGGGAATACTCATGCTTCCGTAAATTTCGGGATTGATGACCATTAAGAGTTTTCTTAATGACTCGCCCGAAACACCTGAAGGTTTGAAAAATCCTCTGTAAAATAGGTGTCTCATAGACACATATAATCTTTCGATAGCTTCTGTGGTTTCTCTTGCTCTTGAATTTGCCATATATTAAAATTTTTATAAAAGTCTGCGAAGTTACAAAATTTATTTTAAATAAATAAAATGCTGATTTTCAAATGTTTGCGTCCTTATCTTGTAAAGCAGAAATTGGTCTTAAAATTAACAGTTCTACGGAATATGTAAAATGATTCGTAGAATAAATTTTATTCATATTATATTAACTGTAATGACAAATAGAAATTATAATTGTTATGTTTCATACGGTGATTTTAAACGGGGTGATTTGGAATTAATATTAAAATAATCACAAACTACTATAATATTAATGGGGTAGTTTATTTAGGTTATTTATTTTTTGTAAATTTGCGACGTTTAAAATAACAAAATTTTATGTCAACATTAAGATTTAAAGCCTTAGCTGAGCTTCCTTTCAGAAATTACAGACAAGATAATTTCGTAGAAGTTCCTGCAAAACTATCCGAATTGTTTTGTCAAAACGTATTCTCTGAAGAAACAATGAGAGAATATCTTACAAAAGATGCTTTCCAACTATTAATGGAAGCTTCTAAAAAAGGAACAAAAATCCAAAGACACATCGCAGATCAGGTGGCTGTTGCTATGAAAGATTGGGCGTTATCAAAAGGTGTAACACATTACACGCACTGGTTTCAGCCTTTGACAGGAGCAACTGCAGAGAAACACGACTCATTCTTTACACCAATTGAAGGTGGAAGAGCAATCGAGAGATTCAGCGGTGGAATGTTGATCCAGCAGGAGCCGGATGCTTCGTCTTTCCCGAATGGCGGGATCAGAAATACTTTTGAGGCCAGAGGTTATACCGCTTGGGACCCAACTTCTCCAGCTTTCATTATGGGAACTACACTTTGTATCCCTTCTATTTTTATTTCTTACACCGGTGAAACACTGGATTATAAAGCACCATTGTTGAGAGCCCTTAATGCTGTTGATGAAGCTGCAACAGATGTTTGTAAAGCTTATTTCGATAAAAACGTGACCAAAGTTTCTCCAACGCTTGGTTGGGAACAGGAATATTTCCTTGTAGATACAGCTTTGTATCAATCTCGTCCAGATTTGGTTTTAACAGGTAAAACATTGCTTGGACATTCGCCAGCGAAAGGTCAGCAGTTAGATGACCATTATTTCGGTTCGATTCCTACCAGAGTTCTTAACTTTATGAAAGAATTGGAAATCGAGTGTATGAAATTGGGAATTCCGGTTACAACAAGACACAACGAGGTTGCTCCAAATCAATTCGAGTTGGCGCCAATGTTTGAAGAAGCGAACGTTGCCGTTGATCACAACTCTCTGTTAATGGATATTATGGCGAGAATTGCACACAAGCACCATTTCCATATTTTATTTCACGAAAAACCATTTGCCGGCGTAAACGGAAGTGGAAAACACAACAACTGGTCTTTGGCGACTGACACTGGCGACAATCTTTTGAGCCCGGGAAAAAACCCAAAGAAAAACCTACAGTTTCTTACTTTCTTTGTTAATACTTTGAAAGCAGTTCACGATTATGCTGATTTATTAAGAGCATCTATCGCCTCTGCAAGCAACGATCACAGATTGGGAGCTAATGAAGCGCCACCGGCAATTATTTCTGCATTTATCGGAAGTCAGTTGTTCAGAGTTCTTGAAGAATTATAAAAAGTAACAGACGGAAAATTATCTCCGGAAGAGAAAACAGAACTGAAACTTAACGTTGTTGGTAAAATCCCAGAAATTCTTTTGGACAATACCGACAGAAACAGAACGTCGCCTTTCGCTTTCACTGGAAATAAATTTGAAATAAGAGCAGTTGGTTCTTCTGCAAATTGTGCCGAGGTAATGACTGTGATGAACGTGATCGCTGCAAAACAGTTGAGAACTTTTAAGAAAGAAGTAGATGCTTTGATTGAAACCGGTCTTAAAAAAGACGAAGCCATCTTCAATATCCTTAGAGAATACATCAAACAGTCTAAGAATATTATGTTCGAAGGTGACGGATATTCCGATGATTGGGCAAATGAAGCAGAGAAAAGAGGTTTGAACAATCTTAAAACGACGCCCGAAGCACTTAAAAAAGAGTTGGATCCAAAATTTGTTGAGCTTTATGAAGAATTAGGAATCTATTCCGAAAGAGAGTTTGAAGCAAGAAATGAAATCAAACTGGAAAAATACTCAACCGTAATTGATATCGAAGCAAGAGTTTTGGCAGACATTGCAAGAAACCACATTATACCGGCAGCTCTTAATTATCAAAACAGATTGATTGAAAACGTGAAAGGTTTGAAAGAAATCTTCAGCGAGAAAGAATTCAAAACTTTAGCAAAAGAGCAGTTGAGTTTGATTTCTGATATTTCTGGAAATGTATCCCAAATTAAACTTGGCGTTGATTCCTTATTAACAGCAAAAGAGAAAGCTAAAAATACTGCGGGAAGCCAGAAGCAGGCCGAGGCATACTGTTTTGAAGTAAAGCCTTTATTTGATGGGATCAGAGAAGCGTCCGACGCTTTGGAAATGATGGTGGATGATGAACTTTGGCCAATGACGAAGTATAGAGAACTCTTATTTACGAGATAGACAAATTCAAAAATGTTAAAGTATCTTAACTAAAAATAAAACCGCAAAGTCTAAAAATAGGCTTTGCGGTTTGTTTTTCTTTAACATTCTGCAGGAGACTGTTAAATTATGTTAAACTCCAGACCTCGCAATTTGAATTGAGAGACCCTTCCAAGTGTTATGGCTAAATTTGCTATGCAATTGACAAAAAAACCACCTTACGTTTAACAAATAATTAAATATATATGAAGAAAAGAGTTCTAGTTTATTTCTTATTTGTAGCTACATTTTTCTCGCTGCAGTCTTGCGTCTCCAACTATGTAGTTTCTAATACTCAAACATACAAAACTGATGCCAAATTTGCGTCAATCGATTTAAAACCGATAGCTAAAAAATCTGAAAATCAAGGACAACAGGTTCTTGCATCTATCGCAAACGCAAACGACTACATCAAAAGATCTGTTATTGAAAATGCAATCAAACACAGCAACACAATAGACAACATTCTTTCCGAAGCTGAAAGTTACTTGGGAACTCCTTACAGATACGGAGGAACTTCCAGAGCCGGGATAGACTGTTCAGCATTTGTATTGTCAGTTTTTGGCGCAGCAGCAGGGATGGATCTTCCAAGAGTAGCCGCTCAGCAATCGCAGGAAGGCGACTCTGTAGATAGATCGGAACTGCAAAAAGGAGATTTGGTTTTCTTTTCTCACGGCGGCAGAAGGATATCACACGTTGGGATTGTAGAAGAAGTTACAGCAGACGGACAAATCAAATTCATCCACGCAGCCACTTCAAAAGGCGTAATGGTTTCATCACTGGATGACAACTATTGGGGACCGAAATTCAGATTTGCCAAGAGAGTGGTAAAAGAGAATCAATTAAGCATGTTAAATAATTAGATAACTGAATCATACTCAGACAAAACCTCAGAACTTTCTGAGGTTTTTTTATGCAGATATTTTTGTAAAGAAGCTTTTTCCCGCTTTCCGCTGTATCTTTTTCGGCATTGCGGATGACGTTGGGTATTCCGAACCAGCATTTTCCCGCAACGCCAAAAAAGGATGCCGCTGCAATCGGGGCTAGGGATTGGTCATCCAATTATCAGTTTGCCAATAAATTTCAAAGAATTTTAAAGGCAGTCGTGGTGAACTTCAAAAAAATTTAAGCTTAGCGCGGTCGAAAACTTTGGTTATTGAATGACCAAATCCTCGATCTTAGCCTGTATTTCCGGGCTCTTTAATCTTAGAATGAGAAAATACAGCTCGGGAAATTCTTGAGAGATAAGATTCCAGGTTTGATTCAGTTCATAAATATTTTCGATTCCTTTAAAAGTACTTGCTAAAAAGTGTGCTTTCCTCTGGATCAATCCACGGAAGCCGTAAGCGCCCAAAACCTGCAGAAAACGCATCATCTTCATCCAGTTAAAAGATTCTTTCAATGCATTTCTTTCAGCTTCGTTTTGCCAGAAAGACAGATAATAATCCAGCATTTCTTCTTTGAAATCAGTTGCGAAATTAGCTTTTGCCTGATAGAGAAACGAGATAACGTCGTAACCAGCCGGACCTTCCATTGCAGATTGATAATCAATGAAAAATACCTCGTCTTTCTCATTCACCAAAATATTCCTGGACTGGAAATCGCGGATCATCAAAGTTTTTGGCTGCAACTTCTCGATAGTTTCTGATATTTTTCTGAATTCTTTTAGCAAAGTCGATTTGTGATATTCAATTTCCAAAACATCAATGATGAAATTTTTGAAATAATACAGATCGTGTGTAATTGGCAGATCATCATACAATTCATATTCAAAACTGTTGTTGTAATCTACTTTTCCTAAAGTTTTATTTTGAGTTTCAAAAAGCGCTTTAAGACTTTTTTTTACCAAATCAACTACCCGTGGAGATTGTCCCTCTTCAAAAATAATTTCTGATAAAGTTTTGTCGCCAAGGAATTCCTGAATATAAAGATCCCTGTCATCATTTATTAACAAAACCTTCGGTGTATTGAGATTCAGATTAGCAAATAAATTGGAAAAATAAAAGAAAGCCTCATTCTCACGGCTGTTTTCGTTGTATGTCACAACATATTTCTTGCCTTGAGATGATGCAATGAAATTGATTCTCGAAGAGCCGCTTTGTGGCAGTTTTGTAAAAAAATCGGCTTTTTGTCCCGAAAAATCTTCGAAGAATTTCTGATATTGTTGCATATCACAAAGTTATTAATTAATATTACTGAAACACGAAAAATTGTAATTTTGCAAATGATGAAAGATTTTTTGCCGGTTCTGAAGATTTTACTGCGGTTTGTAGTTATCTATATTGTTTTTGTACTTCTCTATCAGCTGTATCTCAATAATTATGAAAGCGAAGTCGTGGATCCATTTACAAGATGGGTTGCAAAACAGGTTGCATTTGTTCAGGATTGTTTTGGCTATCCGACGACTTTGGTAGACAGTATGAAACTTCACAGTGTTTTGTTTCAGACCAGCGGACAATATACAACACGGATGGTTGAGGGCTGTAATGCGATTTCTGTCGCTGTTCTTTTTTCTGCTTTTATCTTTGCGTTCTACAAAGGATCAAAAACTTTTCTATTTGTTTTTATCGGGTTGATTATACTTCACATCCTGAATGTCTCAAGAATTGTTCTGCTGAATTTCATTTACCTTAAATACTCGGATTATGAGCAGATGGCTCACGATTACATTTTTCCCTCAATTATTTATGGTGGTGTGATCGTGCTCTGGCTTGTCTGGATCCAGTACTTTGCACTTAAAAAAGTCGATTAATTTTAGATCTATTTTAATCATAAAAAAAATGCTGCCGGAATATTTTTCCGGCTTTTTTATTTAAGAAAAATTTCGGTCCGAGTGTACAATGGTATAGGAGTTGATTTTATTTCGTAGTTTTACGGTCTAACACACACACAATGAAAAATAAATTTATTTCTCTATGGAATCCATCCAGGATTCCCATCTTGAATCAATCAGAATTCTATATTCCACGATTCATACTATAATCAATTTTCCATCTTTTAAGTAAAGCATTGATAAAGCATTTTTGACTTAAAAAAGTTAAAACGCCCAATCAGTCTCGCTTTCAACGTTTAATTTTTTGTAAAATGATTGTTCATAGATCAGTTTTACACTGCTTTAATATTTACAGAATGCTTAGGTACTTTTGGATTTTATTGGGTGTTGTAGGATTAATAGTAATACGCGCATCAGAAGGAGCCATTTTTTATGATCCTTTTCTAATCTACTTTAAATCTGCAGATCACAGTGCTGTTTTTCCGGATTTTGTTTGGGGGAAACTCATATTGTCCTATCTTTTCAGATTTGGACTAAACACCTTTTTTTCAGTTGTGATTATTCATTTTTTGTTTCAGAATAAAGAATGGACCAGGCAGGCTTTGATCTTGATG
>Ga0265797_10012918_pt1 | contig 10140 bp, 12 predicted proteins | sample P2T30metagenome_FD_192433 | JGI IMG/M metagenome (GOLD analysis project Ga0265797, IMG submission 192433) | Plant litter microbial communities from East Loma Ridge, Irvine, California - P2 T30 | ecosystem: Environmental > Terrestrial > Plant litter > Unclassified | place: USA: California... | reverse complement strand
TCGCCGTGCCACTCCTACGATGATGTCTCCTGCGACTGAACTTCGGACTCGTAAGTCCGTCAATAGCGTCTGCGAGGCCTATCGTGCCGAAGTAGTCGCCTCCTTCCCTTCTCCTTGTAGTGGTGCCTGCGGCAGGCGTATACCCCGGTGTCTCGGCATCGTATCCATATCTTCTTGAGTCTGTTTCTTCAAAAGCTTCGGTGATCCATTTTCCGCATTTGAAAATATACTTCCAACCTTCGGGGAATACGCCGACGAATTGGAGGAAGCCGTGGCTTATACCGGGGACGAGATCGACTACGACGCTATCTTCCTCGTTGAAACTGCCTCGTGCCCAGTCTAGTCCCAACTCTTTCGCTGCGACCCATTCTGCGCGTTTGGCTTGTCTCAACCTCCCGGCGAAGATGACAGTATCGTCGACCAAGGGGTCGCGCTCGCCTGTTAACATCCATGTGCGTGGGAACTTCGCAAGGAGGGATTCTGGTGCCAGGAGCGGGGAGAGGAGGTAATCGGTGCTGAAATCGGGGCGGTGGTGAGGGCCGATGTAGAGGATTATCATGGCGCGCATCATTTCGGGGGTGAGGATGCGGTCGTTGAAGTAGGATATCATGCTGGACATTGCGAGGCGGGTTTTGATGGCTGTGGCGGGAGGTGCTGGCGGAGGAGCACCGCCAGGAGTCGGAGGTTGGGTTGCGAGTGGTGTTGGGGGTAGACTTGTGCTTTGACTGGGAGGTTGCTGGAGAGTGGCGGTGCTGCTATCTTGGCCTGTGTGTGCGGCGGAGAGTTTGATCATGGTCTGGGGAGACGTAATGTCGCCGCCGTTGGTTTTGGGCATAGATCCATTGACCATGCTCATTTTGGTGAGCTCGTCCTCACTATCCGAATCATCAGAGCCGTACGGTGTATTCGGTGCGAGTTGTCGGTAGTCGTCGCTTTTGTGCCGTAAGATAGGTCGGTTCGTCTTTCTCACGCGTCGGTCGCGGATGAGGGCCATTTGCTCGTCCGTCATCCAATTCCCAATGTTCATGTCGAGCGCTGGGTAGATAAGCACCACGCCGATGGGAGGCGGTATAGGGGATTCGCCCTGCCATCTCCGCGTCTCGGTGGAACCACTCTGCAGTATCATGAGTATCATGGCCACAGCCAAGTTCCCACCAGCTGAATCGCCTGAGACGACGACCTTCGGCTCTGCTTCTCCTGACAGACCCATGCAAGTTCCTCTCGACGCGATAATCATGTGATAGACGTCGTAGCATTCGTTAAGCGCATATGGATACGGGTGTTCAGGCGCCTTCTTGTAGTCCAGACTGAGGACAGGCAGACCCGTTTTCCCAGCCCAGCCCATGAGCTTATCGTCGTGATTCCTTGGGTTCATAGCAACAAAACCACCTCCTGGGATGTCCAAGACTACTTTATCCTGCTTCTTCAATGCACTCCGCGGCCCGTTGAAGTACAACCATCCTGTTACTGGCTCTTTGTACGAACTAGCTCTCGGTCGTGGTATGCGAATCTGGCGCGGCGGATAAACCATCAGCCTCGGCCGCATCATGCTCGTCAGTGCACCCAGATACGGTGTCGTTCCTTTGTTCCATGCCACGCGTAGGTGATCGACTGTGAGCGTCGCTCTGATCTTCCTGACTTTCTCATCTGCCTGCTCAGCACATATCATGTAGTATATGCTGAACACAATCGACAGCAAATCCCTTACACCTTTCCGTTTTATTCGCATAGCAGACCAGAAGCCCGCGTCTAGCGCAGTTGTAACCCATGTCGCACGGAAGTATGAACGCGAGTACAGGCTTGCGAGTGGCTCGGGACACTCAAGGCCAACGAGCTTGCCGAAGTTGCGGGCGACGTAGAGGTAGAGCAGTGTTATGAGGACGGATTGCCAGACGGTGAGTTTCTTGGAGAGGAGGGCGGATACGCGGCGGAGGATTGGTGGGCCATGGCGGTCGCCTCTGCGTGTCTGTTAGTATACAATGACGCGGTTGTAAGAGTTGATGTTTGCTTGCCTGTAGAGGTAGAACGACCAAAACGACACTACAGCCAGTACTTGTATCTTCCTGAACTGCACCGACGGCCGTCCCAATACATGGTCTATCATGACTGTACCTCTCTCCCAGCACAAACAGCTATAACGAACCCAGTGAATACAGTCGCAGGTCTTTTGTGCGTCATGAAAGGCGTCAAGTCGGGTCTCCACGTGGTGTCGCAGGGCTTACGATGTCGGTAATGCGTGTGTTGTAATTCGTAAGCATGTGAATGTCACGTCGCAATGTCAAACCCGGTGTGGATCCGTCTGGGGTAACGGGGAAAGGCGTGGAAATGGGGGAAGGCCAGGTCAGCCGTCCTGCGTGGTTTGTCCATGACTACAGGAATAGCCGTTCAGCCCGTCGACAAGCGGCGGCGCATTAGCTGGTTTGAGGCTGTGTGGTTGGGTGAGCGTCGAGCATGTGACAGGTTTGTGGAGGAAGCGTGTGCGTGCGTGCGCTGCCATCATGTGAAAGCCGCGCTATGACACGTTCTCGGCTTTGTTGCTGTTCGCCCCGAGGAGGCTAGTCGCGCACGTGTTGCACTAGCGTCACCCGCCAGAGCCGCAGTCCGACATTACCTACTGTACCGCTTTATCACGTTCACTTTATAGGACTCACATGCGTGCTTCCGACGATACCAAAGCGACAAGCCAGGCACGGGTTCCGTAACACATAATCATCATATACGTACAGGTACAGTACACAATGACCCACTGCTAACACGCGACTTACAGCTGCTAAGATCCATTTCGCTCAGAAAATTAGGCCCTCTCGGATGGAAAGTATCACTAAACCAAAAGCTATCAAACAAGAAAACGCCCAGTCATCACAGACAAGGACACTGGACCCTTAATTCGAAAGATATGATGTGCCCTGTTTACAGACAGCTACCAGATCATTCTGCAAGGCTGTGACTTGGCATTGACCTAGAAGGCTGGAGATCCCGCGTCGAGCTGCAAGGCTGAGATACGGAACTGATCTAGACTGCTAAGTTGCTGGTTTCTTGAATTGGCGACACTTCTCATTGGAGATGATCTGGTTGTATAGGTATACCATTGATTTCGGAAATCGTGGGTCTCGTCAGCGATGAGCCTTCGGCCTCCGAGGCTGAGATTTGACATCGGTCTGGATTGCTGAAATCCCGCGCCAACCCACGAGGCTGAGATACAACGTCAAATAAGATGTCAGTCCGTTACGCCCAGCCTTGCCTTTTGGCGAAACCGTAATCACCACATTTCCCATGATTCGTCGAGAAGTCGCACGGCTGCTACGAGAGAACTGCTACTGGTTCCACAACATGTATGTTGCTGCGCGCCGAGATATCTGTAACCTATCGCGAGGCTAGAAGACTGCTGGGGGTTGCATCTCGATACTTCGAGGTCGTCTAGCCTGGTTGCAGTCGTTTGGGGGCGTTCTTATTCCGGATCAGACAGCCGCCGCACTTATCTCAGCATAGGGCCAGCTTCAGATTTCGTGGCCTGATCGTTGCTACACCTCACCTGGTTTGTTCTTTCCCACACCATACCCTCGGGAGCTTGTTCCTTCTCTTATAATCACCATGACGACTAATCGCATAGATTCCAGCTTTGGGCGACGGGTCCGGCTTGGGTCAAACAGCGACCACATCTTTAAGCGTCAGGTTGACTCGATCATCTCACAAGCCACATCTGCAGTTGGCGGTGTGCTAAGTACGCAGGCCTCTTTTCCTCTACCATTTGCTTCAGAGCCCCCTCCGCCAGCTAGTTCACAAGTGGCTCCGCAAGAACAACCTTCCGCTGCTCCACCACCTCAATCTTCCATTACTCAACCATCTACTCCTCCGCCAGCTCAGTCTTCCGCTGCTCCACCACCTCAATCTTCCGGTACTCCATTATCAGGACCTCTGGTCTCAAGCACGGAAAGCAGCGACAGCAGATCGACTTCACAGCCACCGAACAGCAATGTGCCAACAGCGGCGTCAGAGAATAACGGTACAAGTCTAGGAGGCGGTGCAATTGCTGGAATAGCCATTGCAGGTGTCCTTGTTATAGCCTTTATAGGGGGATGGTTCTTCTGGCGGCGAAGGAGACGCACGAGAGGGAAGCCCACGAGCAATGAGAATAACGACCAGACTGGAACATATGGAGATGGAGGCATACCGGAGCTTCATACACAAGAGCGGCCGCAAGAAATGACAGGAAGTCGTTGGGCGCACACACAAGAGCTGGATCCTACACAATACTCCAAGTACGCCACGAATGGATCTCATGAGCTAAAAACCGAGTCTGAGCCAGTTGAGTTGCTGAATGGTCCCGACGAATACACTGCACCAGTACCGTACCACGTTCCGCAACGACCACTCGCTGGAATGACGGAGACGACGAACACTACACAGTTATCGAATGTTGAAGCGCAACGGAGAAGAGAGATGGAATGGCTGGAGATGGAGGAGGAGAGAATACGGAAGCGGCGGGAATTGCTTGCTGTGCAGGGCGGTGCGAAAGGATCGTAGGTGGTACTTCAACCGGCGATCGCTCCACGAGCCTAATGCCCTGTCTGACCAATCGACCGGCGGGGTCCTTAAGCATCGTGTGTTCAGCAGATCATTACCTTACGACAAACCAGCATCGGGTGTGAGTCGCAAAGGATCCGTCTCACCATTTGTATGATAACGAGTTATTCCTTCGAGCATTTCGTTTCTCGCTCAACTTTCAGCCGACATGCTACAGCTGCTTAAACTCATTTCCAGTCGAACATGTACGATTAAAACATAAGAGTACACATAGCCGTCTACATGTCCAGTTTAGAAGACTCCAGACGTTACCGTCTGCCGACGCATCGCACCGAGTCAAAAGCAACCAACACATTCCTGCGACCCAAACTGCGACCTCTATACCCACCACTCTACATCCTGCATCGGAATGACGATAGTACCCTGATTGTACCGATACACAAGAAGTTCTTGTCGAATGAGAAGTTGGTCCTTCATGCACAGCCTTGCTCGCTTGACTGTGCCGCAAACACCATCTCCACGTTTGATTCGATGGAACGTCACACGACCTGTGTGGAAGGGCCGATGCATGACTTTCAACATGTAGGGGGGTGGATACTTTTGTATCTTTGACCTATCGCATAGAAGGCATGCTTGTGGCGATGTGCAGCAGTGTGTGGAGGTACCCCGCCCGCCTGCAATGATGTATACATGCTGCGAAGTCCTACTGAACACGGGTTTATCTGCCCCTCTGCCTTGACATTTGTACGAGGTTGTGCTTCGATATCCTACATCAAGGCTACTCGCATCTACCCAGCTCTTTGCCGTCGCACGCACTATCCCGCAATGTCCGACTCACCAGCTAACACAAACCCCTGGTACGTCGAGGAGTGGAGTTCTGGGGGCTACCCAACTTCCATATCTATCTCAGACAGCGCAGACGATTGGTCAAGAACTTTGATGATACGCGTGACCCCCTCGCCGCGCGGTATCGTGCTGCCCGGAGAAACGCACATTGTAACGGTTGGAGAAAACTATGTTTTCTCTGGTATTGAGATTTCGCTCACGACAGACCCGGATCAGATATACCTTCGCCGCAGTGCGATCACGTCAGAGTCGAGCGTTGTGGAACAGACCTTGATACCGCCGGCAGAAATCCCAAGACCAACTTCCACGAGTGCTGGCGAGGATCAGACAGCTTCAGCGGCTGATGCTACCACCAGCTCAGGCAGCTCAAGCTCGGAGAGTAGCGCGAATGAAATACAATCTGGAGATAGCAGTCAATCTACCGCAACCGCGTCCGCCAACGAGAGCAGCAGTTCAAGTCTAGGAGGCGGTGCGATTGCCGGAATAGCTATAGGCGGTATACTCGTCCTTGCTCTCATAATCGGAGGATGGTTTTTCTGGCGACGAAGACAGCGTTCGAAAGCAAAAACTTCAAGTTCGGGAGACGATGAACAAGGCACGAGGGTCGTAAGCACTGGAGGGCCACCTCCACAGTACTCTCCGCCGGAGAAACAACCGTACATTCCAGACCACCATCAAGAAATGCCGGGGGATATAGTCATGCCCGCGCAAGAGTTGGATCCAAATCAGTCCGCCAAATATGCGACCCATGCAGCACGGAATTCTACGAGTAAAGCGCAGTATCAGTATAAGCCGGCGTATGAGCTTCATCCTGATGGTAGACCGGCTGAGCTACCACTCGGTGGAGAGGAACAAATCTCGGCAGTACACACCCACAGGCCTCAAACACCAGTAAACCAGACCGACGCTGGTGGGGAAGCTGGAGAAAGGAGTGCTGCAGTGTCACCGAATGTAGAGGCGCAAAGACGACGTGAAATGGAATGGTTAGATATGGAAGAGGAGAGGATACGCAAGAAGAGGGAGACGCTTTCTATGCAAGCGAGCGGGAAGAGTCCATAACGCCTTTGCGGTTTCGATGGCATTCTTGTCTAGTACATACTTTCTAATGTAATTTCTAGTTCGAACAATTGGAACGCAAGATGGTGAGGCACAGGCGACACCCGCTAGGCCCAAAGGATCGAATGTCATGTGCCCAGGTGTGATGTTGGCCGCATCTTCGGCCTGAGGAACATAGAACCAGTACTCAACCGCATGTGGAGAATTGGGGGCCAGTAAAACCCGATTGGACAACGCGATCATGGAACTGGCTGCGACACGGCGACCTTTACAAACAGTTGCCGTGAATCAACGAAGAGGAATAAGCGCATCTAGAGCAGAAAGCCCCGCCTGCTTCTGCTTTACAGCCCTTCTCTTTTACAACCGTAAAGTGTAGCTGACATCTAGGCCATATATTGTGTGCAGCAAGCTGCATTCTTGCCCGTTGGTTCAGATACATATAGTTCCAACTGGAGGACGAGATTATCCAGCGAATTAACGGCATGCGCAGTCAGTATCGCATATCACCAGCGCTCAGAAGAGTAACGGCTTAGATAAATTCGGCGCTCAAATCTACTCCTGGACCTGGGCGTAGACCGATGAGTTCGACCTCGCCACAATGAAACCCTCCAAGCCTCGTTCAGGCTGTATACAGATACGCTGAGACCCTGATAAGAGAGTGTATCCTAGGTCGTCTTACATCAAAGCTGATACCCACTTCGTTACTGTCTAGTTCTACATCTCGAGTCTTCACTTCCTGCAGTCGCATGCTCATTGAACGCTTTTGTTTGAGCAGCGTCTCTGCAGCAACAGGCAGAATACTGCAGACACGTTGAACATGTCTACATCAGCATGGCAAACCGCACGGATCAACACCAAGACCAACGATCCGTATACGACAACCCTACAGAGAGACAACATCCCGCTAGCAACAATCACAGTACACATAACACCAACGCTTGAACTCCGATTTCCAGAGGCCCCACCGCTACAAACAAGCTCCATCATGACATCAGATCTTCTTTACATCTCTCTCCGAGGCGAAGACGATGGAATGGCGATTCTGTACTCGACCCGTACAGACTTCTCATATTCACGGAGTTTAGCATTGGCAAAGTCGAAGTCACTGAGCTTGCCGTCGTCAACGAGAACTGGAGACCCGATCGCGTCCAAGTCGCCTCGGCCTAATCGATCCTCACGCCGTAAACATACCTCAAGCGGCACTATCGCTGGCATAGCAGTAGGAGGCGTCCTCATCCTCGTGTTTATAATAGGTGGCTGGTCCTTCTGGCGTCGGAGAAGACGCGCAAAGTCTGCTACAAGCAATAACGCCCCTGCGTCCGAAGGGCAAACGGGACAAGATGATGAGAAGATACTCTCTGACAACACCACATCCGGCGCGCGTCAAGAGACGTCTGGCGACAGTCAAGCGCAAGAGCCTCTCACTTCGCACTCATCCAGAGACGCGGCGCATGAGCTTAGATCCGATGATGTACCGGGAGAATTGCCGTATGCGGCAGTGGGTGGAACAAATGATGATAGGAACATGGGGATCCCAGCCACGGCAGGAGATCATACTGCTTCGCATGTCTCGCCACATGTAGAAGCGCAAAGGAAGAGAGACGTGTGATGGCTGAAGATGGAAAAGATAAGAGATACTTTTGATGCAAGGGTTGGGAAGATTGATGAGGGTGAAGAGGGTGACTGAACATTCTCTGGAAGCAGCGTTGGAAGCGAAGGAGACGAAGTCGAAAGTAGTCCTTAGACACACGTGTAGGAGAACGAGACAGACTAGATCAAGAAGCGCTGTGAGATGGTACTTTACTTTGGGGTTTGGGTTGGTTTGGTGGTGTAGGAATGCACCAAGGCTTGTTCGCAGGAACTAATGCGCACAGGAGGGACGGCAAGCGCAATGACCTAGGTAGCCTCGTTCTGTGTCACTGACTATCTCTATCACAATCGTAGGCTGCGGCTGAAATCTAGGCCATATGTCGTGTACCATAAGCTGCATCCTTACCCCGCGCGACACGGCAGCAAAGGATCGAATCAGCGTTGGTGTAGATACACATATTTAGGGGCGAAAACTTTGTAGAGCGAATGGGCGGCATGCGCTGCCAACACCACATCTTGGCAGCGCTCAAAGGAGTCATGGTCTAACTAAATCCGGCGCTCAATCTATAGACTGATGATTCCAACCTTGCCGCAATGGCAGCCACCCAAGCCTCAATCAGGCTGTAAACATGCACACCGCAGCCATTACTAGACATATATCCTGGATCGTTGTACCTGATGCCAAAGCAGATGATTCTCTGTTGCTTTCTAGGTTCCCGAGGTCATCTTTCGATCTTTGTCACATCTACACTCGCATGTCCGTAGATCTATCTCGTCCCTTTGGAGAAGCGGCGACCACTTATCGCAGTCCCGGTGATACTGCATAATTGTCGATAATGACAGATCAGGCACAAGCGTCTGGAACACCATGGGTCACCGCAGCAATCGTGGACACAACATCTGGCATGGTTCTGTATACGACAGTTCTGTACTGGAATCCCAACTTGCTCACGACCATAACAGTAAGACCATCACCGTCGCTTGAACTTCTTCTATTCTCCAGTGATCGTGACACGCTCGTTACAATAACAGGAGGGGAATCAGCTCGAACAGTGGACAGATTCATCCTGTCTCTCAGAACAGCCCCCGACCAGGCAATCTTGTTCAACACTGTCGCTTTGACACATCCACCAACGACCCCCTCACCAAATTCGCCATCCTCAACAAGAAACCTTGGAGCAACCACCACAATCACGCCTCCTCGTTCTACCCGAACCTCACGTCCCAATCCTACCCGCAACGGCAAATCCAAGCCAGGAATAGGGAGTGGTGCAATAGCCGGAATAGCGATAGCAGGCATTGCCATCCTCGCCCTCATAATAGGCGGATGGTACTTTTGGCGACGCAAGAAGCGGAGGGCGCAACTACCCGCGGCGACCCTCACCGAAGACGAATTAGCCAGACGAGAAGGCGATGGCGACAAAATAGTCCTCGGCGTAGACCAGTCCGCCCCTACGGCTGGCGCATACCAAACGCAATACCAGGAGATGTCGGGCAACGGTCTCACCCAGGAGCTAGATCGGTCGCACTCGTACAAATACGCGGTAGGGGGAGCGCATGAGCTTAGGGCTGAGGATCAGCCGGGAGAGTTACCATTTCATGGGATGGAAGAACATGGGCGAGCGAATGAGGCTGGGGTCGTCGGAACGCACAATGGAGGTGATGGCCGGAATGCGGAGACGATACCAATACCGAGAGCGAACAATCCAACGTCACAAGTCTCGCCACATGTGAAAGCGCAGAGAAAGAGAGAAGTGGAGTGGTTGGAGATGGAAGAGACAAGGATGAGACAGCGGCGAGAAGCACTTTTGCAACAAGGTGGTGGTCAACACACGTAATACATCGGAAAGAGTTTGGAACCAACTATGATGCAACAGTGCATACAGATATCACAGAACACATCCCATCAAGCCCATGATCGCATCCAAGAACCTACATGAAACACCCCCACAACCATCCCCCAAGCCCGCCAAACCCTCCATCACCCCCTACTCAACAACCTCAACCTTAACCTTCCCCCCCTTAACCATATCCGCCAACTTCGTCTTCATAACCTCCAACTCCCTCTTCGCATCCCTATTCTCCTTCCCCCTCGCCCTCTCATCCGCAAGCTCCTTCTCCAAC
>Ga0265797_10012917_pt1 | contig 10141 bp, 7 predicted proteins | sample P2T30metagenome_FD_192433 | JGI IMG/M metagenome (GOLD analysis project Ga0265797, IMG submission 192433) | Plant litter microbial communities from East Loma Ridge, Irvine, California - P2 T30 | ecosystem: Environmental > Terrestrial > Plant litter > Unclassified | place: USA: California... | reverse complement strand
TCGCATCGGTCTGCTTCTTGTCGTGCGCGCACAGCGGCGATTCTTTTGTCTTCGGCTTCTTGTTGAAAGGCCTGCTGGCGCAGCTTTGCCTTTTGATCGTCTATCGCCTTCCGACTCTCCAGTTCCAATTGATGTGCTTTCTTTTGTACTGCTTCTTGTCGTGCTAATTCTTGTCGCATTGCTTCTTGTCGTGCTACCTTTTGTAGTATTGCTTCTTGTCGTGCTACGTCTTGTCCTTGTTGTAGGATTGACGTGGCCAGTCGTTTGTCTTGGGCCTCTCGTTCTCTAGTCTCTCGTAGCATGGCCTCTCGCTTTCTGGTTTGCTCGTGCTCGTGCTCTCGCTGCGCCTTCGCCTTTGCGTTGTCCTGTTCAAGTCGTTCCGCTTTTTCCTGTGCAAGCGCCACAGCTGCGTTTTCTTCTTCGGCCTTCCGCTGCCTGGCCTTTCGCTCCTTGGCCCTGGCTGCTCTCTCCTTGGTCTCTCGTTCTTTGGCCTCTTGTTCCTTGGCCTCTCGTTCTCTGGCTTCTTGTTCTTTGGCCTTTTGCTCCCTGACCTCCCGTTCTCTCGCCTCACGCTCCCTAACCTCCAATTCCTTAGCCAGCTCGTTCTCCCGGTGCGCCTTGGCGACCATTTCATTGAAACGCTCCAACTTCTCCAACCTCTCCTCTTCCGCCCGTGCAAGAGCGTCGGCGGCCTTCCTGTCTTCGGCCTCCCGCTTCTTGGCCTGCTTGTTCTCCCGGTGCGCCTTTTTCTTCGCCTTGGCTTTTTCCTTTTTCTCTGCTTTCGCCTTCGCCTCTTCGGATTGTGCTTTTGCTGCGGCGATGTTCTCAGCAGAGGGCTCGGGCGCTGCGGTTTGTGGGTTCGCCTCTGTTGCGGCAGTGATCTCGCGAGAAGTTTCGGGCTCTGCGGCTGGCGGAATACTCGAGGCAGTTGCGTGTGGTCCGCTTGCGGCGGTGGCAAGTGGCGATGGCGCTTCAGTGGGTGCTTCGAGGCCAGCGGATGGCATGTCTTCCGGAGGCGCCGGACTTGACGACTCGCTTGCTTGTTGTCCAGACTGGCTTTCCGCGGCTCTCCTCTGCTCCATTTCCTCCGCGAGCTGCTTTTTCGTCTTCAAGGCCGCCCTTCGCTTGCCGTTCCGTGCCGGCCTTTTCTTCTTCCCTTGCGTTCCCACATCAGGCGACTCGTTCGAATCAGCGTTCCGTTCTTGCACAGGAGAAGCAGGGGACTCGGTGTCCGTAGGTCTGTAGAGGCTGAGTGTCCCTTGCGCAAGAACTTTTCTGTAAGCCTCGTTTTGAGTCTGGAGTTCCTCGATCCGCTGGATACGTTCCGCGTCGGTTTCAAAAGCTTCCCACTCGGGATCGATCGGACCGCCAAGCTGGTGCTGCAATACTGCGTCTTGCCACTGTTGGCGTCTACCTTGTCTTATGCGCCCCGTTCGGTGCTCCAATTCCGCAGCCCGCTGGAGGCACGACTGCATGGCTTCGACTTGGGAAGGTCTGACTTGCGGGTTGTCAATGTATTGCGACGCTTCTTCGAGGAACTGTTTCCACCTTGCGTGCATTCTGTAGAACTCGGCGAGAGCTTCCAGGTTCGCAGGCGGGAACTCGCTGGCAGGCTCTGAGTTTCTTCGCGGATGCGCCTCTGGATGTGGGTCTTCGTCTTCTGCTGGAGGACGATCGTACGATTGGATGAGCGCCTCGAGACGGACTTGCCAGATGTCCTCAAACATCCGTCGCTGAGCAGCCAGACGGCGTTCTTCAGCCACCCAAGCATCAAAGACCTGTCTCTCACGCGGTGATCTCGAAGCCATATGCCTATGAGTGTGCGGGTGCCCATGGAGGAGTAGAGAATGGATCAGGACTCGATCGTTGGCCTTTGCAGGTCGGTCGCCTGCTACACTACCATCATCATCGTGGGTGGTCGAGAGTTCGGAATCAGGCGTGCATGCTCCGTCTGCACGGGCCAGCATATTTTCCAATTCGCTTGCACGAGCTCGTAGACTTTCCAGCTCGCGCGTGGATGCTGCATCGGGGAGAGAATCGGTCGTGTGGGCGTTGCTGGACTGAGCAAGATGGTATCTTGGCGAGTTCATGTGAAATCCGGGCGGAGGTAGCGGGTTGAATTGTCTACTCGCTTGTGGAAAATCTGCAGGAGGCTGCCCATCAGAAGGTGTCGGTGGCCGGTCAGAGAGCATCTCTTCCATCTGCATAGAAGCAAGGATTTGGGCGGCATCCAAGGCTTCATTCATCGATGCTAGTCCTCTACTGGGAGCACTCAAGGCCGCAGGGCTCGCTTCAGGCCTCGGTGTCGACCTTGCTTGATCTTGTGTAGCAACCTGGGGCACTGGTCCAGAGGCAGGTACCGCTTCGGTCTCTCTGGGTTCATGATCTAGAGTATGCGAACTAGCTTCAGAAAGCGTGTCAGAAGAGCGCAACGCTTCATATTCGCTCCTGATTTGATCTTCGGTTGGGACAGTAAGCTGCAGCCGAAGCTCAGGCCTAGGACGTGAAAATGGCATCGCTCCGGTTTCTGTTGTGGCTTCGGTTTGGTCCTGCGCAGCAGCCTCAGTTGCCAGGCCAGAAGGTGGCCTCGCTCCAGCTTCTGCCACAGGTTCATCCTGAGTTGGGACATCGGTCTGGGGCATGAGCTCAGGAGCACGGCTTGAAGGTGGCACCGCTTCGGTTTCCCTCGGTTGAGATTGTTCATTTGCAGCAGCCTCAGACGTCGGGCCAGAAGATGTCAACGCTCCAGGTCCTCTTGCGGGCTCAGCCTGGTCCTGAACAGAAACACCAGACGCTGGGCCAGAAAGAAGCGACTCTTCAAGTGCCCTCCGAAACTCACCTTGACTTCGAGCTACCGAATCAGCAAGGCGCATCGCTTCCGCTGCCGTCCCAACTCCAGCAAGGCCTTGAACGACAGGCGAGCGTACAGACATAGGTATCGGACGAGGCAGCATGACAGTCCCCGGCACATACGCCGCAACAGCCGGATGGCTGAGATGGAAAGCCGCCATCGATCTGACCATCCAGAACAAAAACGGCACAATCTGGGAAAAAGCAGCAACAGCGGGCGCCGGCGCGTCGTTGCTCTGGTAGCGTTCCATGAAATCCGCGAGGACCAGCTGAGAGAGTCTGCGCGGTAGGGTGCCAGCGAAACGGGTCACGTCTCTCATTGTGCGTTCGAGCTCCTCGTACTGTTCCAGTCTCTCCACAACGTCGTCATCTTCTGCCTGTCGGTCCAGAAGATCCAGCACTGCTTCGATCGGTGTCGATACGCGGGACTCATCATACTGGACTGTATCGTCCACTCCCAGGAAACCCTCGACAAAGTCAATGGCAGTGGGAATGCTAGTCTGGATCGTAGTGGCTTGTCGCTGGTCAAGATCGCGAAGATATTCGTCCGGCGCAGGTCCGCGGTATTCATCTGGCATGGTTTGACCCACAGGACCTCCTCGAGGGAAGTCAGTTCCGGGCACAACGCCGTAAGCAGACCCAGGCTCTCGCCTGTCCGTCAAGCCTGGCGGAGGCTGTCCCGAAGTAGGCGAGACGGGTACTTCGTGAAGGCTGCCGCGCGGAGCGGACGGGCCAGCGCTGAAAGGGCCGTGTGCGTTCTCGTTCGGAGGAGATCTGACGGCAGCGGCGTCAAGTTGTGCAGATGCTCTGCCACGGATGAGGAAGTCAAGTAGAGGAGGGTTGGGTCGGGTGGTGCCGTTGGGAACAGTTTGGAGTACATTGTTTGCGGAGGCAGCAGGAGCGTGATCTCCGTTTGTAGCATTATCTGCATCATCGTCTTCTTTATCGTCAGGGTCACCAGTGCCAATCGTCGGCAAGGTAGAGTCCATCCGCGCGTCCCTTTGTCCTCCTCCATCTGCTCCACCAGACATCGACATGACTACGTAATTTGTCTCCGGAATTATGGTGACACAACTAGTTGGACTGAGACGAATGTCGATTCCGCTGGACGTATGCAAGGGTATATCAACGCGATGGTGAAGCACAAATCGACGGGTAGCTGCGAATACCTGAGCAGCAGTGTGAAGCCAGACAAGGCCTTCCTAGCGCCTCTGCGCATCGAAGCCTTCAAATCCGCGGCCAGCTCCTCTGAAACCGGCGGGAACGCCGTCGGGAGGTGAGCGCATGCCCATAAGACCAGGTGGCATGGGTGCGCCGAATCCGGGAGGCGGCACGGGCGGAGACATGGGGTTTGGCATCATGCCCCCGAATCCAGGCGGTTCACGCTGTTGCTGGGCTTGGAAGATGTTGGGCACATTCGCGAAACCTTGAGGGTGACGCATGTTGGGCGCGAAGCCAGGAGGCGGACCGCCGGGAGGAGGCCCCTGGTGCTGGAGCGGTGGTGATTGCAGGAAAGGGAAGTCCGGAGGGAATTGAGGCTGCTGCTGTGGTGGCATACCAGACATGCTGGGGTGGCCTCCCATGCGGCGGTTGGAAGGTGGCTGTTGTTGCTGGGGTTCCACGAAGTTGCGGCGTTGTTGCATCTGCTGCTGCTGCATGAACATAGCGTGTTGTTCGTCCATGCCTGGTGGCGCGCCTGTAGGAGCGCGTTGGGATGATCGGCGGCCTAAATCTTGGTGTGGCATTGGCTGCGGGTCGTGTCTCGACATCTCGGGTGGTGCGTTGCGGAGGAGATGGTCGTCGATCAGTCCAGGAGGTGGAGGAGCGCGTGGAGTGGGTGCATGAGGCTCAGGCGGCTGGCCGACCCAAAGGTTGAAGTCTTGGTGAGGACGAGCTTGCTGGGATGCTGGACGAGGTCCCTGGCCTTGTAAAAGACCCAGCAAGAACTCGCTGTCTCGATTCGGAGCCTGCGACCTCTGCGCTCGCTGGGCTGCAAGAAGATTCTGGATGCCAACGTCAGGTGTGGCTGCACCGCGAGACGGTGGTCCACGCGACGGCGGTCCACTGGCGGTTGGATCGTGAGGACGATGTTGCGGAGGAGGGTACGAGTCGCGGTTGCCGTTGGCAGGCTGCATGGGTTCGGGAGATACCACATTGCTCGGTGGGAAAGGTAACGCGGATGGCTCTTGTGGCGCCTTTTGGGGCGCGGGAAGACCAAAGAAGCTGGCAGCATCATCAGTCATGCCGCGGTTGATGGGAGGCATGTTGCCGCCTGGAGACTGGAAACGCGGCTGCGGCGAGTGGACGGGGCTCTTGGGAATCGTGTCGAAGAAGCGGCTCTTTTGCTTTGCACCAGCAGGTCCACGGATCTGCGGGGACGCAGGCTCGCTTGAGATGCCTGGAGCAGAAGGCTCTTGAGGCGAGCCAATGTTGGCGCCACCCAGCATCTGCAAAATGCGTTGGAAACCGGCCTTGTCTTCATTCTGGCCTTGTCCGGCAGACTCAAGAATGGGCTGCTGAGGTGCGGGAGACTCCTGCACAGGTACCGGCGGTGTGTCATCTTTCTTGAACACCGAAGCGAATCGACTGGACTTTCCCTTCACCGGTGTGGGAGCGGCTTTAGTGCTGGCAGAAATTCCCTCCAAAGGAGCGTCTGTTGACTTGGCACCGAATCCGCCAAACATGGGCTCCGAGAAGCCGTCAAGTTTCATGGCAGCTCCTTGTTTCGCAGGTGTCATCTGCGTGGGAGGCGGCTGCGCTGCTGGGGCAGGCTCTTCTGTGGGAGCTTTGTTTCCCTTCATCATCTCCTTCCACTTCTGGAAATCAGCCTGGGTGTGAGCGGTACCAACACCGAGATCTTCCTCTTGCTTCTTCATCGGCTCATCGAACCACTCGGGCTCCTTCTCGGCTTGGTCGCGTTCCCATCCTCTGTTGTTCTGTCGATTGCTCTCCCGATCACGCCAACCTCCTTGACGCTCACCGTTCTGGCGACGCTCATCTCTCTGACCGCCCCGGTCCTCTCTCTGACCCCAGCGGCTATCCTGCTTGTCGCCGTTGCGTCGCTCGCCCTCGTTGTCGCGCTCGCGGTCGCGCCTTCCGAATTTGGCAAGACGGTCGTTCGTATCTTTCTGATCCTCGGTGTCGCCTGGCCCTTTCGGTTGACGCAAGGTTGTCCAGTCACGGCCGCCGTCTTTCTCGCCAGCGGGCTTGCTGTTGCGGGTCTGCTGGCGATCGCCAAAAGTGCGGGAACGCGCACCTTCAGTATCTTCGCTACCAGTGGTAGTCTCTCCAGTGGGGTTGGTGCGGGCGAATCTGCTGCTGGATGAGAATGCTGTCTTTGGGGGACCAAGCACGACGTCGTCTGTGAAATGTCAGTCCAGATCTCCTATCGGAATCGCAATGTCCCTACCGCCAGTTTTCGATGTACTGCTTCTTGTTTGCATGAGGCTCGGCCGTTGACCGGTGCTGAAATTGCCCATGGGCGAAGCGTCACCATTGTTGCTCGGTCGCGAGACTCTTGATTTTGCGTCTTTGGTGTTGCTCTCCTTCTGAGGCTGCAATTGCTGCGTCTGCGCTTGAGGTTGCGAGCTCGACTCACTGTGAGGGATCCTTAGCTTTTCCCTTGAGTCTTTGTCGAGGTAGAGATACTCTAGCCACTGCTCAATGGCAGGTAAGTCCTCGGGCCTCTTCACGAGCGGCGACTCGCGCAGCTTGAGCAGCTGCTCGATCGTGTAGTGACGGACCGACATGGCGCAGGCGAGTGCTCCTGGGTTTGCCGATGCGGTCAGGTTGTTGGGAGTGTGGAAATTGTGTGTGGTAGGAGTTCAATGTATGAATGTGTTTAGTGCGGACAAGAAGCTTGTAAGGTGTTCGTTTGGAATTTGTCGGGCTGGCGATGGACGGGTGTCGCCAGCCAGCCTGTACGGCTACTGTTATGTCGTCGCGCGTGTCTCAGGCGAAGGTACACTGGCGGTGATTGGTGGACGGGTGGGAGTGCAGCGGATGGAGGCAGTGTAGCGTGCAAATGTTAAGCGACGGAGGGGTATACGAAGTGTGGATGGATGTCGAAATTGTGCGTGCAAGAGATGATGCTGGATTGGTACGATGCTGTGATGTGATACGATGTTGTTGTTGTTGTTGCGGTAGAGTGTGAGTCGGTGAGGAGTGAAGAGGTGGGTGTTGGTGTGGTAAGGGCGAAAGCTGCTCGTCGTTGCCGTCCGTGAAGTCGAAGCGCACTCGCTGGCAGCCGCGCACCGCGGAGGAGTCGTCAGTCGCTAAGTTAGCTCCAAATCTGCCACATGGAAGTCATGCTTCTTACAGTATGCACTCACCAATACATCGACAAGATATCATCCAAATCCATCATCCAGCGTCTCGCCATCACCCACCTATCGAAGTAGTACCACTCGCTTTACTGCTCGTCCAATTAGGTACTGTAAGAGAAGAAACGGGACAACTTCGTCTATGCGGTATAACACGTTATCATCGACTTGGTCACATAAGGCAGCACCCTTGGACTCATTAGTATTGAAGATGTGTCTAAAGCTGTGCAACACAACCACTGGCACGAATAGGGTACGTCGGTGCGATTTGAGAGATTTTAAAGGTAAGCTGTCTCGCGGCTAGGTATACAACGACACCAATGCTCCTTGAACTATAGCCACGAATGCAAACACCGATCCACCGATGAACGCACCTAGGTCCCAATTGTTCTGGAGCACAGCGACCAAAATGCCTATGCCGAGACCCAGGAGCGCGAAAAAAACCATGAACAAAAACATCCGGCCTCTGTCAAATTCGAAAGCGACCACCAGAGCGTTTCTTCCACTGCCTAAGGCTTCAAGCGCGGAGTCTGCCTCCAAAGCATGAAGCACGGCTGAGTCTGGTAGAGAAGTTGGGTTGACGAATCCTTTGGTCAAATTATTGTCCTTGACCAGGCGTTTGGGCTGCATGTTGTTCATGGTCTGTGCCTCGACATCGTTTGTTAACTACATGTTGTGTTAATGACCAAGTAAAAGATGACAAGGGATGTGAGCATTGACCTCGAAAGTTCCAATGGCGATATACGGATTTTTGCATAACAAGTATGCTCCGATGAGTTGCCCGACTCCAAGCGCTGCGGTACGCCATTCCATCAAGCCCGTCATCTTCTCACTCGCGGTTCCAGGTAGCGGGCATCTGTCGAGATGGAAGGTGTGGTTGATCCTCTCAAGAGCAACAAGAAGGCGATCTCCAGAACGGAGGATGTTGGGAGTCCTTGCTTCGAGCTCGTGGCGGCGATCATGTCGTCCGACACTGCGTAACTGATTTATCTCCGACATGGCGACATTGGCCATGGTTCATGTTTGGACTGAAGACGGCGTACTTATGGCTTCCAGTTTTCGCTGTCTATGTTCCTTGTGTTTGTCGTTACCCGCCGCCGACAACCCTCAGGGGCCAAACGCTGAGTGTTCGCCAATTCATCAGAGGTACCCCAATTTGTGCAAGCATCCGAAGGCGATGCTTTGGGACTCGAAAACAGTTCAACAATTTGTACACTGCGTTGCGTTAGCTCCAGCCAGGCCTGCAAAACTGCTATTGGTCAAGCACTGTGCTGCTGACCGGGCCCTGGTTAGTGCGTGGCGTCAAGGCGCAGTATGCATGTACCTTCCTCCCGCCATTCCCAGCTTCAACAAATTGTCGAGGCACTTGACAAACAAGTCATCATGCTGTCCGCAACACTGGACGTTGTCCCACTCTGCTGCACGTTCACCATCGACACTGCAAAAAGACACTCCCCCTACACACAGTCCACGCCACGAGGGACAGGTACCCACCGACCTTTCCTACATAGTCAGCGAGGCCCACAACACGCGTGGTCGGAGCGACAGCCTTGCACAAGAACTGTAAAGAAGAGTCGACGGCTTCCTCCAGCACAGAATACTAGTCTTTACATCATCTGATTCACGAGTCGGTGAATATTGGAAGCACGCAGGAAAACTTATCTACATGATAAGCATGAAATGGCGACCTCACCACCCACCACTCCGGAAGATGTCGCCTATTACCGTCACAAGCCTCAAGAGGAAACAATCGCCCCCGATTGGGAGCTTCTCAAAGATGTTTTTCGTACTCTCTACATCGTCAAAGGGGAATCTTTGAAAGACATCATGGCTTACATGATGGAGTACAACGGTTTTGAGCAAAGGTGCGGCGTGTAACGATCACAAACGGAAATTCGGTTCAGATCGCTAAGAATGTCACAGCAAGGCACAGTACGAGCGGCAATTCAAGAAATGGGGCTTCCGCAAAAATAGCACAGCTGAAGAATGGAAAGTTATCAGCGGCAAGGCCTCATTGTGGCAGACCCAAAGCAAAGGGGATGTGGTCCGACGAGCTGGTATGTCGTTTTACAAGCTACATGGTGACCTTTGGCTGACTCCTAGGAGGCCTTGCTGGGGAGGAGATCTTCCTTTCCAGCACCAAAGGGCATGAGGTCAACCAAGAACTGATACATCCACCTGCCGAAACTGACGCTGCCGGCACTCCCGGTTGCATCTCAGCTGAGGTCTCCGGCGGAAAGAGTGAGACTTCCGTTTCGCGATCCAAGGTTGGTCATCGCACCTCAGTGTCCGTCGATCACTCTGCAGACCCGCCGCCGTATAGTCCAGCCGCTCCGATCAAAATTGCACACCCGCCACAGTCTGACTTTCATGGCGATGCCCTCCAACGCCGTATGGGCAAGATCCTTGACGACTGGGAAAGGTGCCAAGAGAATAGCAGCTCCGACAGCGACTCCAACAACGACTCCGCGATAGACGCTGCAAATTCACCTGCCAGTGATGCGAGGGATGACTCGCAAGCTGAGTGTAGCGGAGAATATATTATCACTTGCCATGGCGACGCGCCGCGTTCTGGAGCTTCAGAGTCATCGACTATCAACTGCAGGGGCAGTAGAGATGCCTTGCAGATCAGTAGAAACATTTTGTTGGGGCAAGCAGGTCAATCGACGCAAGCAACGGAGGACGATGACAATGTGTGCATTGGTGAAGGTCAGATCGCTGATGACCAAGATGACCGAAAGGCCAAGCTCATTCCGTGCCCCATCAAAGACTGCCCTGGCAAAGAGCCCTCGATCTCGAAACTCCTGTGAGCATCTATCTCCATGAATCCATGGGTGTTGTCCTAACGACGACTGTGCAGGCGGAAACTTCGAAATGCTCAGCACAAGAAATTTATCTGCCAAACTTGTTGGCGCGATTTCGCGACTTCGGAAGGTCTTGGCGGACACACTCCCTGCGCGAGACACTGC
>Ga0265797_10012916_pt1 | contig 10142 bp, 10 predicted proteins | sample P2T30metagenome_FD_192433 | JGI IMG/M metagenome (GOLD analysis project Ga0265797, IMG submission 192433) | Plant litter microbial communities from East Loma Ridge, Irvine, California - P2 T30 | ecosystem: Environmental > Terrestrial > Plant litter > Unclassified | place: USA: California... | reverse complement strand
GAGTGTCGCATATCAAGACTCAACTGTCAAAGGTCACATACACGCTGGATTGTTGGTCGATCAACGAAGTGGCACGAAACGGAAGCAATTACATGAGCCCTGAAGCTGCGGCAAATCTCAGCCCACAAGGTGTACAGCAAGCCATATACGGAAGCAAGATGACGTTGGTGACTGAGATGTTGACTCTGACAACACAATGGGGTTTGAAAGGCGTCTTGTGCCTTATGTATCACCGCTTGACGTAACTATCCCATCGACGTGCCGATCTTAACTTCCAAAAGACTGCTGACATCTATTTGTGCGCAGGTCCAGATTGAAAAGACTGAACATAGCAGTCAAGTGCATTGCGGGCTACTGCCTTTTCTCATACTGTATTGTCGTGGCGCTCTTCCTCGGTGTATGGTGCCGGCCTTTCAAACAGTACTGGGCGGTACCTGTCGAAGTCTGTAAGTGGAACACGTTTCACAACTTTCGAGAACGATCGTTGACCATGAGTTAGCTCAGTGTGCGACCTATTACCATCATCTCATCTTTGCAACAGCATGGAACATTTCCGCGGACATCCTCTTGTTCGTTATTCCATTCCTCATCATTCCAAAGACGCAGATGCCACGGAGGCGAAAGATTTTGATTCATTGTGTCTTATGCCTCGGTGTCTTCAACGTAAGTATCTGATGGTCCAGTTCCCCGAGTATCAGCGTTGGTCTGACCACGTACGGATACTCACGGCTGTCCTCAATCGCTACTACAACTTCGCCAACCCAAATTCGGTGCAATACCTTATCTGGTATATCGGCGAAGTCAGCACTGCCGTGTATGTCGTGAACGCTCCGGCATGTTGGCCACTTCTGCGCAAGCTTCTTCCCAATTGGCTAAGCACGACACATAACGCCAGCACTGGTGCGACAGACCGCTCCTCCGGCCGCATTCAATCCGCGTATCAAGGATCTGCGCCGCGCGGTCTGCCGGCAATGCCATCAGAGAGTGAGGAGAACTTGGCTATGCACAATCTATATCGACAATTCAGTGAGGAAGATGGAAAAACGGAGAATGAACTGAATCACGGTCGATATCGGACAGAGATTACAGGAGACTGTTATCACGAGCGAACCGCGCCAGGTATCTTGAAAACTGTGGACTTCAAGGTGTTGAAAAAATGAGGTGCGCTCGAAAAATGGTCGCAGGTGCACGCAGAATTTACAACTTTGGGCCACGAGGAAAGAAGACGTCCTTGACTGAGACAGTACAATGGGAGAATTGAATGTGTAAATATCCATGGTGTCTTAGTGATAGGTCGGAGCTTCATGAAACCATTGGAAATTCAAGGTCTTGAACCTTGGCGTAGAGATTTGTTGACACTCGTCAGCTCAGTGCAAGCCGGACCAGCAGATCCCGATTCAAGCGACAGACCTGATCCCTGCTCCACAATGTGCGTGGCTTCCACGCTAGGTCGTACGGATCTGGACCGGTCGCGCAGATATTACCCTTGCATTAGCTCCGGACCAGGAAATTTAGAGGAAGTGTGCAAGCTTGGCTGCAACTCATGAGCTTATTAAAAGCGGGACGTGGAAGCCTTGTTTCCCTGCCTTGAGACCTCTTGCACTTCCAAAGCGGGTGTCGTACCTCCATCAACCACGCCATCACGTTTGCTGCTCTTCCATTCCTTCGTCTTTCTCCTCCGTCTGTCTGTAGACACACTCACAGACTATCGGCATGTCTTCCGACGCAAGACACATCGGGTTGGACGGCATCACCGAGAAAGGTCCAATTGAGGAGAGAGTCGTATCCTCTCCCGAATCCTCAACGACCAGCTCCAAAGTTCCTTTTCTGAACAGATGGAATGCCCGAATCGAAGGCCTCTCGGGTTTTGAGGCTCGAGGCCTTGCGCGAGTGCATGAGGACAAACGATATCCTTCGTGCAACATGAGATCGCTGCAAATGCTCCTCTTGTGGTTCAGCGCTAATCTCACGATCAACAATCTCGCCGTTGCTTTGACTGGACCACTGCTCTTCGGCCTCGGCTTCATTGACTGCGCTTTGTGCGCCATCTTCGGCGTAACACTTGGAGCACTCTCAACCGCGTATATGTCCACCTGGGGTGCAGCGAGCGGGAACAGGACAATGGTCTGTTCTACTATCCCATTGCCTGAACTTCAACAAGCTGATGTTCTCAAAAGGTCGTGATGCGCTTTTTCATGGGGTACTATCCGTCCAAGATCGTCACTTTGCTCAATATAATTCTCATGGAAGGCTACGCAACGATTGATTGCATCATTGGCGGACAGGTGCTCTCTGCTGTCTCCAGTGGAAGCATAAGTATCGCAGTAGGGATTGTCATTGTGGCTTTGGTCGAAGTCATCCTGGCAGCGTTCGGCCTCAAGGTTTTTCATATCTACGAACGGTTTGTGTAGCGCATATTATTTTGAAGAGACGCAGCTGACACCTGATAGTTTCGCCTGGCTTCCTCAAACCATCGCCCTCTTCATTCTGATCGGCTCGGCGGGTCCGAACTTCAATCCTTCATTGAAATCTTCTGTCTCCGGCACAACGCTCGCAGCAAACCGACTCTCTTTTCTCTCCTTATGTCTTTATGTCCCTAACTCATGGGGTGCAGCGGCTTCAGACTACTATGTCTACTATCCTCAGGACACCCCAAAGTGGAAGACGTTCATCCTCACTTTCGCTGGTTTGACTCTATCATTCTGGTTCGTGGACCTGCTCGGCATCGGATTAGCCTGCGGCATTGCAACGAACTCCGACTGGTCACATGCGTACGACACGTCCTCAGGTGCACTCATCGTTGCTGGTTACGGCCCTCTTGGTACCTTCGGCAAATTATGTGCAGTCTTGATCGCGCTCGGGGTAATCGCCAACTGCGTGCCTGGCACGTACAGCGCTGCCATAGGCTGCCAAATCATGGGCCGATGGGGAGAAATGCTGCCTCGTTGGATCTGGGTAGTCATTCTGGTCGCGATTCAGTTAGCCTGTGCGCTGGCGGGCCAAAATCAGCTGTTCATCATCTTCTCCAATTTCCTGGCACTGATGGGATACTGGCTTATGGTGATGATCTGCATAGTTTTCGAAGAACATTTCATCTTCCAGCCAAAACCAAATTGGGAGCAATGGACAGACCATGACAGTGTACCGATCGGCATTGCAGCGTTGATCGCGTTCTTGCTTGGATGGGTAGGTGCTGTTCTGGGCATGAGTCAGACATGGTTCATCGGTCCGCTAGCCAGGGCGTGCGGCCAGGCTGATGTTGGGATGTGGGTCGGCAGTGCCTTCGCTCTGATCGTCTATCCACCTTTGAGATACTGGGAGAGGCGCCGAGTTGGAAGATAGTGGTACTGCGAATACTCTTGGGTGGGTGCACGATCGTTGTTATCGTATTGGTTGGTGAACGGGCATGATTGACAATGTTCCGTTTTAGCATATCGACACGACAACGATCGAGACTAGATTGTATATGACAAGATCAACGCGGCAATATCTTTGAAGCCATAGGGATCGTGGTGAAGACGGCTGATGTGCCAGAAGCTCTACAGCTTGACTGCAATAGAATCGAGGAGAAAGGACAACTCGTTCGCATCCACTCTTGCCTGGATAATGCGTCTGACGATCATAGCCATATGCGACATAGTCCCGATAGTGATACAAACTTCCTCGGTCTCGTTCGACGGGAAGTGGAGACACATGCCGACACGATTATTCTACACGATTGTTCTTCATATCGGTTGAAAAATCCCTAGCAGCTAGCGATATCGAACTTGGTTCTCAATCATGTCTTAGGGTTCCATCATGGCTGCATGTGACTATGTCGCCTCGAAGTAGCGCTTATAGTGAAACCAACCCTTGTTATTCTCTATAATGGCCTTGTATGTCGCGATGGTGCGATCTCATATATTGCAACTTGCGGCCGGCATCCGCCCTCAGCGTCGAGCCATGTGATGGCGCCGTAAGGTGAATTGATACAGGCTGGCCACACATTTCGCTGCGTTTAGCATGTGGGCATCACCGCTGAGCGATACTACAGCGCTGCCAGTATGTAAAAATTGTACCATCGAATCGTGCAGAAGAGTGAATGTCTTGAGAAAGCGTTCGTTGATGGAAGGATATCCACACGCTTTGGTGGGGTTACCCGCAGCGGGGTCTTGTTGACTACTTGACGCGTTTTCATCCTCCGTTTCCAAGCCCACTCTCCGTAGATTGCACTTTTTAGCTCGATCTTGCCCTCAACTGTCGGCTAGGTTCCGAAGCAGAGCTACCCCACCGCTAGCATGATTCCATTGTTTTTAGTGTCCGCCCGTAGAACGTCATACATCGAAGGCAAGAGGGATGCGTTATATGGAGATGGGAAAAGATCTACCCAGTCGACAGGAAGGAGCTCAAAATTTGCACATTTACAGATGTCATGGAGATCGAAGAATGATACGATGAGTACTCCCAAACGTCCGCCAGCCGAATCACTGTTATCAGCTCAACCAGCAGGTGAGTCGAATCAGAGGAATTACGTGACGGAGTCAGGGCTGCTCGATCTCGAATCGACACTGAGCTTCACATGCTCAATTAAGAACTGAGTAACCACGAGTATCCTTGATATAGATCAGCTGGAATTTCCTTTTCTATAGGGACCTCGTGCAAAACTCATGTAACATAATTGAAGTTCAATCGGGCTATTGATAGGGCCTAAGCACACTCAAAGCATCGCTCTTTGGCCCGATGCACCGAAACTGTCAGTGGAACCATAAGTTGGTGTCGACGTCCAAGACACAGAGGTAAACGTACCCGTTTGGGAGCTGACCGAGAACGAGAGTGTCAATTTCGGACAACGTGCTCCGCGGCGCAGTGTTGGAAGTCTGCGTTGCTGCCAAGCCATTGTGGCCATATCGACGGTGAATGTAAAAGGGCCTGAGCATGACGCGCGATAGAGCAAGGTGAGTATGGGCCTCTTCACTCAAGGTCTGGCCGTGCCGAAGGAGCGCATAGCGTAACTCTAATGCAGTCTTCAGTCGGAAGGAGCTGTGGGTGATCTGTGGGTGATAGGACGGCAATGCCAGATGATGCTAAGGAAGTACTCGACGGTGGGCATTCACGAATTCTCCAGCTTTCCTCAACTTACCCTACGAACCCCAACCCTAGAGTAAAGCTTCATAACTTAAAGCATGCTTTGTCACAGGCCGACGCACTTTGAAGGTCCAAGTCGCAGATCGCAGGATTAGCTTGCCAAGACACTAGATGCGAAGGCCCGGTCTACCAGACCGCGCACCAGAACAATAAGAACAACCATTCAACCCACGAATTTCGTACCAACGAGAGGTTACCCTCTCTTGCGACATGCTTCACTCCACCGATCGATAATTCATATTCACTGGGAGCGCTAGGATTCAGCTTCGATAAGAATTTAGTTCATGAAGCATAGGGCATCGATCAGTGTGTGGGCAAGATACAGATCTCTCGTCGCAACCTTCAGTATAATTCATAGTCTCGAATCAGCCTGTTTGATCTCTCTAGATATGACGGTGTTCTACGCCATCACGCCAGGTTTCCAGGGTTTGCGATGTAAATTGACTGAACCTTAGAACGTCGTGAGCCTTCGCAGCACGCTCAGTCAGCCAATGTGTAATGCCGCTCAGGACGACAGACGACTCGGTCTGCCGAGCGACACTTCTCCACACGCTCGCCAAGAGGCATCGCTCACTCACAGGTCACGTGATGACGAGCGACGCGAGCGACATGAAGCGACAACGTCGCTCTTGTCGCACAGGTTGCATACCTCACGGGTCTCCTTGGTATGTTAAGTCGGTGTTCTATCTTCCAAAATAGCCTTATGCTCAACTTGAATAACGCAATTGGAGTCATTGTTCTCAACGCAACTGGATCAGTGTGCTACTCAGACCTTCTTCCTTACCTGAAACCCTTAGTACCTCGTCCTACGTTCATACACCGAGTGAGCTCCGTTGCGCAATGTTTCGTTCGGCACCACCTTGTTGGTATCTATCTCTTCATGATTGCAATACGAGCCGGTTCAGATTTCTATTCCATCATATAACGTTGAGTCAGGTCTGACGACAGCGAAGCCACAAGCAAAAGAGGACTGTGTCTTGCATCCTCCGACTCATGCTGTCCTTGGCAGTGGAAAGCTAAGCAGAATAGTGATAGTGTCAGGTTTGCAAGATAACTCACATGTAGCACTGATACCAAGCACATAGGCATCATCACCACCCGGTCATTCGCTTGACATACAGTAGAGATAAAAATGAAGCTGGAAACCCTGAGTCGTAGAATACATTCTTTGATCCACGTCGTACAAGATTCTATCAACTGTCTATCGGTCCACGCAGCTCCAAACTCCTCAATAGGTGCAAAGGCATATAGTCAAGCCACCATAGATCGCAGCAACAACAACGAGGGAAATCCACTTGGTTCCTGATCACCAGATGATGAAAAACGCGGCCTGATCCCTTGTTTTGATCAAAGCCATTGCATCGACACTGTTGTAAAAGAGAACTTTGGATTCGCTCTTGATGAGTGGTATCTTGTCGCCGATGGCCGTCAAGGCCTCAAAAGGTGCGACACTAGGTTCATCGAGCTTGAAGCCGTGGGAGATCTCTGCTGCGCGTACACGGATGTCGCAGCCTCCTGCAGATTGTAGTAGGCAAGTCGGGCAGATGGTCATTGAAGCTCCATCAGGAGATCGAGGATACTTTTTGCTGTACATAGCCTTCGGCAGGAGATCTGTCATGAAAATGCTGGACGAAAATTTGATCGCGACCTTGCACGGACAGAACAGACATTTCATATGCCATTCGTGATATGGCGGCAGGGTTGCCTGAGCCAACGATATGCCGTCAGCTTGAATATGAAGATCCGGCGAACATGGTTGCGTGTTTGAGAATGGCGCAAAAGGCTGTTTGAGTGTCAGTCGGCTTTCCTTATGACAAAAAGAAGAAGTTTCTCACATCATCATGCGTGACTTGACTCGGGCGTGTAGACTGAGTGGCATAGTCTTCGCTGTCTCTCGGCCTGATGATAGGTGTGACCAGCGGCTCAGCTACTGCGAGGACGAGGTTTCTAACCGCCTGTAAAATAGCCTGGTTGTCAGGCTGGGTCTCATCTGCATATGGAAGGGCAGCCATGGCCTTGTTCATGGCGATTGTCAAAAGTCACTATCGAAGAAGCAATTGGGATGGGAGAATGAAACTTGCAACAGAAACAGGCTCGTTTGGCCTTCATATATGCCAGCACACCTGTACATTTCCCATACGACAGACCCAACAATCCAGCCAATAATTTTGACTGTATACGAGGCAACCTATTGCAGTGTATACTATCCTTGGCTTGCAGGTCTGATGTTGAAGGTTTCATGGAGCCACAATATATCCGACTGCAGTAGTCCGTCCGGATCCCGTTCCGTGTGCCGGAGCACAATTCCACTGGGACTTGACATAACGGCTATCTGTGATCATGGAACGATATTGGTCGCCTTGTGATTGGTCGTGACTGGCAAGGGGGCCTTGCCGGGGCAAAGAGAAAGAAGGCAACCATGTTGTGCCTATTGATACCACTATACTCGAGCAGTGGCATCGTGTCATGTGAACGTAAGCCACCAACACTATTTCTGTAAGCCCCGAGATGGTCCGTGTCATGCTCGTTAAAAGAACACTGATATGTGTGACGGCAGCCATAGGCAAGGCCGTGACCCTAGCTGAGCAATCTAGAACATCCCGCATGGCCAGAGATAGGGATCCGCTTCGGACTGACAGGCTCGTCTATAGCTTCCTGAGTAACGACAACGAGTGATCGAATGAGCCGGTGAGTTACAGGGGTGATGATCCAGGCGGACCACGGTGCTGCCTTTTTCATTTGGCCAAGCGCCTCGTTTTCAGTACAAGGATCGCAACGATGCAGTGACATCTCAACTCGTCACATGTACACATACGTCCGTCCTATCAGGGCAAGCCGGATATTGTCCCGCCTCGCCTCGTTCTAGGTGGTTGGCGCTACGATCTTCTAAGTATACACTTTTTCCTAGCCGCGAACTCCCAGCCCCCGAATCGACATCGATTTTGGCATGAGCTGGGGCTTCTTAACGTAAGCATGGCATGAACATGTTGAGTTGGCTGCATCTGGAAACCCGCTCCAGACCTCTCGAAGGACTCTTAATGGTTGAAGATCGCCGAGCGCGCTATGCAAGACGCGACAAACATAGAAACCATGTCTGCGACGTTGTTGGAGCAATTTGCAGTGCATCGGCATGCGTCGCACACTTCCAGTCCTGTGCCGCCGAGGCGGCCATATAGACCACATTTGATCTTTGAGCTTTGGGCGTCCGCAGGGACTTCCCGAAATGACTTGACCAAGAATAAGTACGGCCATCCTGTAATGAAAGGGGTATGGTGCCGTACCAGGTCGTCCCGTAACAATTGGCCGATGAACCTCGGGCCAGTTCATGATCATACTGCCGATATTGTACTAATCGCACGACCTCACCGGCATCGGTACTGTACCATAAGACTTGGCTTCCATGTTCTTAAACGTTGGAACGACAGCAAAAACCACAGTAAATTTACTGCACCTCTCTCGAGAGAGATCATCGATTTAGACAATTTAGGTTACCTATGCCTAGGTGACATATCGATCGACATTGTCGGCGAGATAATGTCCGTTTGGAGCTGCATGTTTGATGTCGCACACTGTACTAGGTCGACAGTCCCATACAAGACGACGATATTGGTAGCTCAAAAAAATGGTGTTCCCGCTATCACTCATGACTCCACAAATGCTAAAGCTGTGGTCCATACGATGAGGTTCATGGCCTGTTGCAATTCTATCCTATACCGCGCTGCGGTCCTTTTAGCATGATGACAACCAAGACGGCTGGATTTAGTATGCGCCATGTCAGAATTCTTGCAGACAAGCGTAGACAAGTATTTGGAGTATAACAAGCTCTTTCACTCTATCAGGGATCCGCATATTCGAGAATCGCAACTTTGTAAATCGAGTGCCAATATCGAAAATCTAGATGCGCGCGCTTCAACCTTGATTGGATAGAGATCCTGGTCAGAGCAGAGCTGGCGACGTTGAGAAGTTCGTGGGATGCTGGGAAGGTCTTCCCCGCTCCTGCACGCCATCCACATCCCACCACATCATGAACTCGGAAAATACTCTCCCTCACAATTTCCCACCACCAAGTCAATCCCCTCCCATCATTCGGAAGAGCCAACTATGAATTTCGATTACCTGTATCTCAAGTGCAGCTACATCATGCTACGAGGTGACAACTCGAACACTGAGTCTGTCAGGCTCTGTTTCCAGAGGCGAAACCTGCTTGCGGCGCTTATACCACACATAGTCAGGTACTACAGGACTTCTCAAGATGACTATAGAAGCCAAGTTGCTTCAAAGAACGTAGTTGGTACAGTTCAATCACAAAGTCACTCCAATAAAGCTCTAATTCCTTGGTCAACCCGGTTGGGCATTCGAGCTTACTGCCGCGCTGCGATTCCAGCATTCCTCATAACTGCACTCCTATACATATCCGTTTGCTTTTATCTTTTACTGATCGATTACTTCTGTCGAATTGTTGATTTCAGCGCACGCACTTTGCGGCATCCTTCTTCCATCGAGCTTTCCAGCTTTATCTACACTTTCCTGTCGCATACCACTTTGTTATGGCACAGATTATACGCCAAGAGTACTGTATCAAACGGCACCTAACAAACATGTTTGAGTTCTGACTCTACACGTTGAGTATGACAGGTCTTTTTGTGAATCGTTTCTCTTTGCGATTATTCCATGGAGTTCGCCAGAATTGTGATGATCACCAATATGTATGGGGAACAGTAGAGATCTTCTTTATCCAATGTATATGGCGACTAGACCATCGGCAAGTTTGGTCTATGCCACTCCGATCAGCCGCTTCACACTGGCGTCTATTCTGTACGGCCGCTAGACATGTTGATCTGATCATTCGGTAGGGCAGAGTCGTATTGGCGGACAGATTGTATCGATGTCAATCTTGGAGTTAGAAGCAGGTCCCGTGCTGATTGTGTTGCAGGGGCTTGCAGGTACATCATTAACACCACCTGCAGGAGCTTCTAGTCGAAATTAAGGTCTTAAGCGAGTGCCGCATCGCTCGATTT
>Ga0265797_10012915_pt1 | contig 10142 bp, 11 predicted proteins | sample P2T30metagenome_FD_192433 | JGI IMG/M metagenome (GOLD analysis project Ga0265797, IMG submission 192433) | Plant litter microbial communities from East Loma Ridge, Irvine, California - P2 T30 | ecosystem: Environmental > Terrestrial > Plant litter > Unclassified | place: USA: California... | reverse complement strand
AAGCTTCAACCCGGGGTGCTTGAAGTGGCAGGTATGGACAGTCGTTGGTTCAGGCGCATAGAAAGGAGACTGATCGTTCCGTCGCATTACAGGCATATCTCAACTTCTCTGGAGTGCAGTACAATCTCGTTCCCTCGAGCAATCATGCCTCGCCATCAGGCATCCTACCATTCCTGCAGCCCGCTGCGACATCGAAAGACCCGTCCATTGCGCCGTACGCTATCCCCAGCAACAAGTTGACGAAGTGGACGAAGACACACTCTTCATCGTCAATCGAGGAATCAGAGGACCTGCGCTACGAAGCGTACGCTTCCATGGTCAACAACGCCTTGCGTAAAGCCTGGGTATGTCGGATAAACTGGCAGCAAACGCGATCTTGCTAACCACCACTAGCTCTACCAACTGTACCTCCATCCTTCCAACTCCACTCTTGTCCACAAGCTCTATATCGAGCCATGCTCCTCGAGTTCATTCGTCCAACTCGCAATATCACATCACTTGCGCGAAGCCGCCGAGAAAGAGCTAGCCAAATCTTCATACTCCTCGACAATCTCCGAGGAAGACACCATGCGAGACGCAGCCAAGGCTCTCTCCGCCTTCGCAGAGTTGCTCGGTGAAGATTCATGGTTCTTTGGCCAAGAGAAGCCTAGCATGCTTGACGCGAGCATATTTGCGTATACTCATCTCATCCTGGACGAAGACTTGCAGTGGGGCGAGAACGAGCTCGGAAGACAAGTCTCACAGCACCAGAATCTCGTAGCGCACAGGGACAGAATACTCAACCAGTTCTTCTAGCCGATCTTCACCAATTTTTCAAAGCTCGTCGTACCTCTTTGCGCAACAAGAACTAGCTCTGACTACTTCCTTCTGAAGGCGAAGTGAATTGAGCCCAATCAACCCACTCCATCCCGTCCGCCAAAAGTTCCGAAAAGTCCAGATCTTCAGCCTGAGGCCACTCGTTCCAGTCGTCGAACAAATCATCCGACGAAAACGTCTCCATCCCCTCAATCCCCCAAGACATTGTCGCCTCAGCCCCTTTCGCAGCAGTGTCCTTGACCTCCCGCTCAATCAAAGTCTTCCGCCATCCGGCGAGAATACCACACAAACTCCTGATCAATTTGGCACCCGAGGCATAAATGCACCCTCTCGAGATCGCATCTGCACTCCCACCCGCCGCATCCATCCCATCAAGCTTCTTCGCCACATCTTGCAGGAGCAGCACATGGACGTCTACGTTAGGATGCATGCTGCCCCACCCTTTAAGACGCGTACTATTGTTCTCAACAATCTCCCGACAAGTCTGCAGCAACATGCTGACCGTAGGAATCGGAGGCGGCGTGTACGAAATGCCGGCAAGACGCAGAGTGTCGGCGCTCGTCACGAAGTCACGCAGTGCCTGCTCTTGCCTGGCGAAGCGAGGATCGCCGTGTCTGGAGATGAAGGAAGCTACGGAGGCGGGATCGCTGAGGGTGTTGTGCTTGGTTTTGAGGTTCGTGATGATTTCTGAGCTGACTTGCACTGCTTCGTCAGGCGTGATTTCTCGACTGGTTTGCGCACTGGTTTGTTGTTGTGGAGGGCGGAGACCGGACATTAGGCCGTAGAACATGCTCAGGCCTGCTATGCGGATGTGCGAGGCGTTCAGATCCGTGATGCGCAGTTCTGAGATGGCTGTAATATCTTCATCCACGCTCAGGTTGTCGGTTCGATCGCAGTGTTCCAGCAGATGGTGAATATACTCCTTGTGCGCCTCACACTTTTGTCCATGAGACTCAATCAGTCGCGCCAAAGCAGCCAGGTCGAGCCAGTGTTGCTTAGCGGCTACGGCAGCTTGCATCTCGACGATGGCGCTGCTGAGGTGGTGATACATGTGCAGCACGCCCGGTCGCATGGGGACTCGTTCGACGGCTTTCTTGACCGCTGAGAGGATCTTTCGCGCTTCTGGAAGAGGGCTGCGTTGTTCGGTGCTGGTTTTCATTACGTAGCCGTCGATGATGGATTCGAGCAGTACCCATTGACACCACTGCAGTGCTTCCAAGGACAGATCCTTGACGGTTTGGGCGTCGATGTCTCCTTGATGAAGGAGCTGGTTCTCCAGTTGCTCCGCCGCTGTATCGAACCCAAGTCTCCGTGCCATGCATTTCGCCAGAGTCGTACTCATATTCCCTTTGATGGAAGGCGCCACAACGCTGATCGTACTCGCGAATGCCAGAGGCTTGTACATGGTGACCAGGTCCAGGACGTACAGTGTATGTCTGTGCACTGGAAGATCGAACATCAGCAGCTGACAATAGTTCCGCATACGCAGTTGGAGTTGATTCCGGAGAGATGCTGAGATGTGAAGGTGTTGTGACGGCACGTCCGACGCAATTACACAAAGTAGGACGAAGAGAGCTCGTGTCGATGAGGCAGACCTCGTCTCTGACTTGTTGGTAAGTAGTGTCTCGCGGAGCTCTCTTAAAGTGGGCAGGTATGGAGCGTTCAGGCGGTGCCAGACCAGACTGGAGTGCTCAATGTCAATCGATTGTACCGCATAGGAGTTGACGAACATCGTCAAACGTCATCAAAATGTACTTACTGTTCGTCCAACAAGGCCGCCAAACCATCGCTCACAAGCTTCGTCACATCCACCGACAGATCCACGTCCACTCCAGAAGCGAAGACCAGACTCCCAAACTTGGCATCCCTCGACATCAAAGCTGCAAACAAGTGCGTCGAATCCATTAGAGACTCGAAGATCTCATGCTTGCTCGGCTTCGATCTGCCAGGTGGTGCCGCGATGCTCGATCCAATCTCATGCACCTCATCTCTCAGATCCGACAGCACAAAGTCCTGCACGTCGGGGTCCAAGTCTGGATCAATACCAGTGTCGTCGTCCACGAGAGACCAATCTTCATTCTTTGGCTGTTTGCTAGGTCGTTGTCGTTTCTGAGTCGGTCTTCCCAGGACTGTCTTGTCGACAATGCAGTCTAGACCTTGCTGTTGGCAGCGTGTGCATGCTCGATCTGGTGGTTGGGGGGATGGCGAGGGTTCGACTGGAAAGTCCGTTGGGAGATTACATTTTATCTTGCGTGCACGACAGTTGAGGCAGATTAATTTGGCATAACTGCCGCGTGGTTGGCGTTTGGCTGTTGGGTCTTGTGGGTGAGAGGAGGGTTCTGGTGGATTCATGTCTTCTGTGTGGCTAGATACCTATTGGGATTTTGTTGGCCATTTGTGAGGTTACGGTAGGCTGGGAATATCAGTAAATGTAGATCATCTCACACACTGAAGTCTTTGATACGTGTGGCTTGCTGCGCCTTGCGACGGAACGAGCTTCGGAGGTGGAGTGAAGCTGTGTATAGTACAGTACCTTTGCTCCACCCGCCGAGCCTTGGCATGTGCTGTGTTACGGTGATGTTTGCACCTTTCTTTCGTTTGATTTCGTCGAGACTTTGAACTCACTCCGTTTGTTATCCACTTTAACCATTCGATGCATCATGTCGACTAGTCTATTGACACGCTGTAAGTTACAAGACTCCAAGAGGATACTCCTCCGGAATATTACCAATGTTAGGAGTAACCTTCGGCACAGCGTCATATTGTTTAGCATGAAGCTGCTGCTTCGCCCACGACGGCATCTTCCTCGCTCTGCCCAGCTGCTGCATCTGGTATGCGATCTGAAACAACTTCTCTTCCGTCCATTGCCTTCCCAAGATCTCCATACCAATCGGTACACCGTCCGGAGCAGTCTCGGTCGCGGGACTGAAACCGATAGGAACAGTGACAACAGGAGTGCCCGTCAGAGCCGCCAAAATACCATTGCGCCCGACCTGGGAAGGCGAACCGATCTTGACGACGAGGTTCTTCTGCTCGGGGTAGATGAGGGCGTCCAAACCATTGCTGACAAACGTCTTCTCCAGTGCTAGCGATAGGTCCCGAATCCCTGCCAGCGTGGAGTTGTAAGTTGCGTTGGATGTCGAGGAAACGAGAGATGTCGTTACGTATTCGTAGCCTGAGGGCAGGACTAGGAAGTCATCGCCGGCGTACAGTTCGTTGGTCGAGTTCGGGTGCGTGCCAGCCACTTCTGGACGCTCGAGGTATTCTGTGAGTAACTCGCGGTATTCGTAGCGTTGAACGTCGAGAGCTGCGATGATCGCGTTTGCGTCGTAGATTGTTTCGTTGACCGGGACTATTGTTGCACCGGCACCGCGTAGCTTTGCCACATGCTTGGCCATCGCATCATTCACGGGTGTCGATTCGTTCGAGGAAGTCCGGTTGAAGAAACCTTCCAGAAGTCCTAGTCGCAAGCCTTTCAATGATCCTGTAGTAATGGACGCGGCGTAATCCGTTCCCTGGATGCCCGCTGGAACGGATGCTGTGGTGTTGTCGTCCGCATCATATCCAATGCTAGCCATCACAGTAATTGCAGTTGCCACATCCTCTACACAGCGTGCAATAGGCCCAATGGTGTCTTGCGTGTACGAGATAGGAATGACACCAGCTCGACTGATCAGGCCTCTTGTTGGACGCATACTCCAAAGGCTGTTGGCACTCGCTGGACTACGCAGACTGTTGACGGTGTCTGTGCCAGTACCCCAAACAGCGAAGGAAGCAGCAATCGCGGCACCAGTACCGCCAGAGCTACCGCCAGGAGTTCGTGTAGAATCGTATGGATTGATGGTTTGCCCACCGAGAGAAGAGACGCTGATTCCCTCAAGTGCTAGTTCGTGCAGGTTGGCCTTACCCAGGATTATAGCGCCGGCTCTCTTAAAAGCCGCGACCGAGGGCGCATCGACCGTTGGCTGCGAGAGTTCCATGGCAATGTTCGCACCGGTTGTTGGCATAAATGATGTGTCGAAGTTGTCCTTCAGAAGAATGGGAATACCAAACAGTGCGCCTCGAGTACCATTCTTCGACACAAGCGCCCTGTCACAGTCGTCTGCATCGCGGAGAGCGTTTGGATTCAAGGCCAGAATGGCGTTAGTGTGGTTGTTGAGTGCCTCGATGCGGGCCAGGAAAGATTCGACGACTTCGCGGCAGGTGACCAAACCGGTGTACAAGTCATGGTGAGTGGAAGCTATAGTGGCTTCTCTGGGATCGAAAGCGACTGCGCCACTGACAAGGCAAAGGGCCGCTGTAAGAGATTTGGCGATTCGCATGCTTCGACAGGTCAATCAGATTTGGGAAGTAGTGACATGCAGGTAAGGAAAAAGACAACGCAAAGCCATTGAGATGTCCAAGAAATAATGTAGTTGCCGTTGTCGGCCTCGAATAGCTGCGATGACATGATGACATATGTGCTCGGCTACCTACCTACAGATAAGAGGTGGATCGCTACCATTCGCCGCCTTGGCATGTCGGTATCGGTAAGTATGTGTCCGCGAAGTCAGATACCACTGTCTCTCGTCAACTGGGACAGACTACTGCCAATTTCACACAGATCCGTCCCACTTTGCCGTTCCACCGAGTATGTACAGCATTTTGTGCCGCACGACTGCAAAGCATATGTCATCGACAAGAAGCGTGACCGCTGTATAGCTGGGTCTTCGCTGTATCAGTTGCTCAGCGCATGCCATCATTTCGAACGCGGGCTCTGCACCGAGGTGCGTTTGAGCGCCTGCCATAGTCTGCGAGTGAGAGCCTGCGAGACTTTGCAGACTTGTGACACTAGTCGTGACCCAACTTGCGTCTGAATGCCCAGACGCGCCCAGAGTTGTAGTGTAGATCCTCCTCGTGCTGCTCGTGCCGAAGACTTGTTTGGCCGTTCTGAAGTCATGTGAAATCGGTCACTCTTGAAGCGTGCTCCATGATTGACCTTCAAGTGCCTCCAACAGTAGATCCAGTCATTCCCTGCTCAACACCCTGCACACCTTGCAAGTCCTCGAGTCCCTTCTCATGAAGCACATCGACATCCAACTCTTCCATGACCTGGACAACTACATTCAGCGATTCGAAGAATCCGTTCACAGCGACTCGCAACATGCGGTTCGTGGTAGCCTTGTACTCCGTCCTCAGCACAGTCTTGTCTTCATCGTTCCCAGCATCTTCGCCGGCAGAGTTGACAAGTGAAAATGACCGACGGACTAGAGGCGAGAGCTCTTCGTCCACAGCCAGCGACCCGAGTGTGGTTTCAGCGAGGCGATGGGTAGGGAATGGCGTGTTGATTGTGCTGACCACAAGTTAATACAGCGACATGTAAGGTAGGAGAGCGTGGGTGAGATACAGTGTGCATGGGAAGTCAGCACCAGTTCCGGACATTTTGTCGACGTGCGTTTCAGCAAGCTTGTGTTGCTGTTGACGATGACATGCGCGTGAGCAAAGGCCGAGGAAATAATGATTCAATAATAATCCTTGACCAGTCCGCGGCGTTCCTTCCGCGGCAGATCGTCGGGGAAGACAACAGCCTTATGCGGAGGGCTGTGATGCACCGCTAAGACTAAGACTACCACTACCACTACCGTTTCCACAACCACTACCGCTGTCTATCGACGATGACTGCCAAGGCAATAGAGGAAGATGCTATGGTGCAAACTGCTCTGCCTGGTTTGCTTTGAAACACGCTGAGCTGCGTGATAGCACCGTGATAATGGTCATCAAATCGGAATTGAGACTCGGAACACCGCTATCTCCTAGCGACACGGAAAACTGACAGACCAAGAAGAATGCATGGCGGACAAGCCGAAACTTCCGCAAACAACGAGAGCTTTCGCAAACGCTAGGCTCTCGATATGAACACCAAGACCCAGCTATCATTGCTCTCCGCGGCCGCTCTCTCCGAAGCGCTACAATGTCTGCCGCCGCCGCCGAATCGCATGCTCAGAGCTGGTTTGATCCGATCCTTCACCTTGACGTCGTCGCCAAATGCGGTATCTCCCAGATTCCCCATCACTCGTCTCCACTTTGTCGCGTGCCTGCCTGCCACGAGTGGCCATGGCAATCAGTCCAGTGAAGCCAAACGGCTTCCCGTCAGTTGGGGGCCGTCTTCATTCAGGTGACCCTCTGCTGAATTTCAATGGTAATTTGGACGTATAGATCAGCAACTTTGCTCAGATCTGCTTGTATTCGTTTCTCAGGACTAAACATAGCAGACATCATTCGTTGAGGATATGGCATCTCCATTACAGTTGACCTTCATTGGCACCTCATTCCTCTTCTGCTCCTTGGTCGTTGTCTTCTTGCTTCACACGGCCGTGTCACAGTTCGACTATCCCAGAGTGGTGGCGGTGCATTCCTTTGAGCCCCATCGCCAAGTCGTTGACAACAACAAGGAGGCCGGCTCATGGCCTCATCTTGAATTCAGAAGCTCGCCTTTACAACCTCCCCAGCTGGAGATTACCGGCAACGCCTCAAAACATGCTGGCAAATACCTCTTCATGACGCCCAGGGGTCCTCACAGGGAGAACAGCAGGCCAGCGATATACACCACCAGCGGCGATCTAGTCTTTGTGGACCAAAATCACGACCAGACATCCGACTTCAAACCACAAATATATCACAACGCAACCCACCTCACTCTTTCTCATGGATACTCCACGGGAGCGCCGAAGACGGGCCACGGATACGGCACGGCGGTTTTCTTGGACAAGGAATATCGACAAATCGAATTCGACCTTAATGCGACCATGATATCCCTGGTAGACGACCAGCCGGGCAATTTGGATTTCCATGAACACATCATGTCCAGCGCCGATACTTTGTTCGTGACGGCTTACAATAACACTCCACACGATCTATCACCGATCGGCGGACCTAAAGATGGCTGGCTGGCGAACAGCATGTTCTTCGAGATCGAACCACCTACTGGCCGCGTGGTGTCTTCTTGGAGCGCGGTCGAACACATTCTACTCTCAGACTCCCGCCTCCCGCTGCCATCCTACATGGGAGATGGCACAAAACGAGCGCCATATGACCACTTCCACATCAATTCCATCCAGCCACTAGGTGAAGATCGCTTGCTCATCAACAGCAGGCACACCTGGTGTAGCTATATTTTGGATCGCGCAAGTGGCAAGGTGCTGCAAACGATCGATGGCTATGAACATGGCTTCAGCTGGGCGCACCATGCGAGAGCGCATAATATCACTGAAGATGGCGACTTCAAGATGACGCTTTTCGACAACCACAACATGAGGGACGACAAGGGCGGGAATCTGACGAAAGGTGTACTGCTCGATATTAGCCAGGCGCACAACACGGCGAAAGTGTTGCAGACCTTCGAAACGGACTTTTATGCGGACAGCCAAGGCTCGCTCCAGGCGCTTGGCGGTGGCAGCTTTCTATTGGGCGGTGGTCGGATACCTATGATTATCGAGTACAACTCTTCTGGCAACATCACCTGGAAAGCACGGTTTGAGGCAGAGGAACGCGGATACAGCTACCGGACGTTCAGAGGTGACTGGACGGGTACGCCGAAGGACTGGGATCCCAGTCTTGTTGTTGAGAAAGGGACAGCGTACGTGAGCTGGAACGGCGCAACGGACGTCGAGGAGTGGAACGTGTACGTTAATGACGAACTTCGTGGATCAGCGAGGAGGGAGAGCTTCGAGACGGCGGTGAATTTGAGTGGGTGGAAAAAGAAAGACTGCGTCAGAATGGGTGCCGTTCAAGGTGGAGGGGAAGTGCGAGTCTCTAATACGGTCTGCTGATAAGCTTGTGTAGCTACTTTTATGTGAAACGATGAACTTGTAAGTTACTGATTTCGACGACTTGTCCGGCAAAACATCTTGCTTGACAGATCAATCCGATGGTTGTGATTGGACGATCCAGATCTTGGGGTACAAAAGCCTAAGCAACGGCAGTATCCGCCTCCACCGATTTAAAGATCAATGACGCTTCACCTACGTCGTTATTGCGAACTAAAAGAGAGCACTGTCTTGTCGTCAGACAGCCCTGTACTCTTCCCTCTAACTACGTCGACCCATTACAACATTACTTGAACCGATTTCTACGACACATCAATCGAATCAGGCTCAGACACATCATTACGACAGCATCATCGGAACAATGTCCGGCTTCCTCACCTTCTCCCGCCGCGCATTCGCCGCAACATCCCACAATACGAGCACGTTGATCAAGCCTATCACCGCCCAGCCCTTCAGCATAGCAGCCTCAAGACAAGCCAGCGGCGAGACCGAGGGCAAGAACCCCGACTCCGTGCACGCCACTCGCAAAAAGGATCAGCTGGACGTGCAGTCGGCCAACAGCAAGGAGGGAAAAGAGTAAGCTTGCAATTGACGATGGTGTGCTTACAAGGGAGAAAGTACTGATTTCAATTCTAGGAGCAGGACGAAAGACATCGGCGGCCATGCGACCCGCGAGAAGGACGAGGTGAACAGCAAGAGCCAGGCGAAGAAGGAGTTCCCTGAGTCGCCGGTTCAGATTGGTATGGAGGACGAGAGGGGTGGTAAGGGCGCGTAAGAGTAGGGATCTGGCACTGAACATTGATCTAGTGGCTGTATCATCACAATGTAAAAATACTATTGACAAAGCTGCGGGCCAGAATTCATGAGAGATGCTACTGGATGAAGATGGCCGCTGCACGATCACCGAAATTCCACCCGGCCATCGACGACCTTCGACCATGGAGCTGTGCTTGACTGTCCGCCGCAAAATGGAATCCCGCACTCCCAATACGTGAGAGGCTCTTGACCGCTGTCCGACATCCAGATATCACACCTTGAGCTCTTGATCACCGCTGCAAAGTGTAAGCAGTTGTCGACACATCTCTAAGACTCAGGAACAACAAACCGTGAACCTGCAACAACACTACCAGCAACCGATGTTCCTTCAAGCTCAAAGACTTCGCCGGCGTCGGATGCGAATTGGTTGCTCTCTAGGGAGCGGTCAGTCGACGACCTGGTCCCGCGATTGAGCTCGCATTGTTGTCGTCGAGATCTCGCCCAGGTCAAGGCGGCGAAGGCCAGACTCGCTAAAGCCAGCATCGTTCCTAGAGTGCCGTAGACGATAGCGAGCCTCTTGGAGTCGTCGTCGGCGATGGAGAAGCTAACCTCCGTGCTGGGGTTTGTTGTGTTCGTCATGGCGAAAGCGTCCATTGTAGCGTTTGCAAAACTTGCAGAGTGGGTATAGCAAGAGCGAGTGGGAGAAGACCTCTAGTGAATGTTGAAGTTGATTGCGATGCAGATTACAAGCTCAAGAGACACTTT